>Ga0308169_10000931_pt1 | contig 37599 bp, 51 predicted proteins | sample PhyBR1_2_FD_202139 | JGI IMG/M metagenome (GOLD analysis project Ga0308169, IMG submission 202139) | Phyllosphere microbial communities from UC Gill Tract Community Farm, Albany, California, United States - DLSLSB.R1 | ecosystem: Host-associated > Plants > Phyllosphere > Unclassified | place...
GCTTGTCCAGTAGCATGAGGTGGATCAATCTTGTCTGGCATGGTCTCTCGGTGCTGTGAGAGAGAGAAGAAGAAGAAAGAGGGGAACAATCAAGTGGAGGTTCAATGGAAAATGACGTGAGTCTTTGGAACGGAAGGCGAGCTGGAGTAAGCGGGGCAGGGGAGAGCTCACTTGTGATGGTAGAGTTTGTTTGAATCAAGGGGGAGGACTGAATGGAAGGAAGAGAAGAAGAGAAGAATCGAGTTGCGAGAGAATCTCTCCTCCTGACAATTCACCCCTACAACACTCTAAGATGCTCTTACGGATACCTCGAATCCACTCTACTCCCCTCTCATGGTCTCAGCTCACCTCCTCTCTCCCTCGCTCTTTCTCCTCGACTTCCCTCTCTAGATCTTCAACTCCCACTCCCTCGTCCTCCTCAACCCCAAGACGAGTCTGTATAGTAGGAGGAGGACCAGCTGGCTTCTACGCTGCTTCGAGGTTACTCTCATTACCTGGGAGTGAAAGTACAAAGGTCGATTTGTACGAATTGTTACCAACTCCGTTTGGATTGGCTAGGTTCGGAGTAGCTCCTGATCACCCCGAAGTAAAGGTTCGTCTGACTCTCTCTTCACATGAATCGGCGAGAGACGCTGATGGCTCAGTGAGAGACTTGCTCAGAACTGCGAACATAAATTTGAAGAAACCGCTCAAGATCCTCGATTCCGATACTTTGGCAACGTACAAATCAGTGGAGACTCCACCTCACCTTCTACTCCCTCTTCCTCCTCTTCCTCCTCTTCCTCCTCTTCCTCCTCCTCTACGATCGTTCCCAACCTCTCTCCCTCTTCACTCGCGATCCAAATCCCTCTCTCGACTCTCCGTAACCACTACGATTCAGTCCTCCTCACTTACGGCGCGTCCCTCGATCGACCCCTCTCGATTCCAGGTGAATTCGAACTCTCAAACGTTTTGTCTGCGAGGACATTCGTAAATTGGTACAATGGACATCCTTACCATTCTTCCCTCCTATCGCCTTTACTCGACTTGAGTAAGATCAATCACGTATCGATCATAGGTCAAGGAAACGTAGCGTTGGATGTAGCGAGGATGTTATTGAAACCGGTTGAAGAATTGGAAGAGTTTGATTTACCTGATTACGCTTTAGCTGAACTGGCTAGGAGTCGAGTCAAAACGGTCGAGATTGTGGGTAGGAGAGGATTGGTGCAATTTGCAGGAACTACCAAGGAAGTTAGGGAGATGTTACAACTCGAGGGAGTCGGGTTTGAAGGGATCGAAAGAGAGATGTTGAGTCAAAGTCAGAGGCAAGTGGAAGGGATGACACAGGAACAAGGTGGGAGAGCTAAGAAACGAATGATGGGGTTATTGGAGAAGGGGAGTAAAACGAAATTGGGACAGGCCGACAAGAGTTGGAGTTTGAAATTCTTGAGATCTCCAACGAGACTCTTACCCTCTGATCCGACTCGAGCTCAAGTCGAGGGACAAGAAACGACTTTTGAATCGATCCTTTCGGCACCGCAGAAAGTTGGAGCGATTGAATACGATTTGAACCGCTTAGTTCCCGGCAAGAACTCGGAGGATCCGAATGATTTCAGAGCGGAACGGACGGGGGACACAAAGAGGGTCGAAACGGATATGGTTTTCAAGTCTGTTGGGTACCGATCTATTGGATTACCGGGCTTGCCATTCGACGAGAGGAAAGGAGTTGTGAGGAATATTGATGGACGAGTGACAGATGATGAGGGTTCAATTGTACGTTCTCCTCCTTCCTTCCTTCTCTGATCCTCACTGATGGGTGGAGTGTAGCTCGAGGGGTTGTATACATCCGGATGGCTCTCCCGTGGTCCGACAGGAGTGATCGCAACCACCATGTTCAACGCATTCTCTACCGCTGACCTAATCGCTTCCGACCTATCCTCCTCTTCCTCACCGGCAAAAGCAAGTGAAGGACATATAGAGAGTATGATTGAGCGGTACAGGGAGGGAAAGAAGGTGGTGAGTTGGAAAGAGTGGGAGAGGATCGATAGAGTTGAGAGGGAGAGGGGAAGGGAGAAAGGGAAATTGAGGGAGAAGATTACGAGCGTCGAGGAAATGTTGAGGATTATAGAATAGATTCTGAATCAGCACTAGAGAGAGTTCATCTTTGTTGTATTGAATACGAAAAAAACTTTTGTTAAGGTTTTCGAAAAACCCTCGCATTTTTCTTTCTTTTACATCGTCCATCTTCCCTAGTCTTCTTTGGGCTATCTTCGTTTTCTCATCCTTCGCTCGCAAAGACGAGACTATAGCTCATAGCAAGAGACAGCAAAAGTCTTTTTCGAATAATAACGACAACATTTGATAATTTCGACATGTATAAATTCGTACAAGCTACTCCACCACCTGGCCCTCCCTTTATCCTTTCAAACGAATTTGACACCATCCCCTTCCTCTCCCAACGTCCCTTTCAAAACAGTACACTTCCCTTCCTTTCTCAAAATCTCTAGCACTTTCCGAAGCAGGCCTTCTGGCAATTTATAGAATTCTGTACAATCCCATCTTGTACGATTCATCAGTCTTGCGGAATTTTGCGGAGAGATGAGTGCAGGAAGGAACGCACCGAGTGAGGAAACGTTTGGATCTTGAGTCAATTCGTAGAACGTCAATATACTTCCTTGTTGACCCGTCTCTTTAATCTGTAAAGTCGACTCTTACTTCGACATCAGCCGCTTTATTGGCGTTTGTAGAGATGGAGAGTGCAGCTTACCCAATCGTAAATTGTTTTTGACCATTCTTGAGGAGTTTTCCAATAGATGTAACAACCACCTTTAATCGTTGCTGGTTTCCCTGAGGATGCTAGTACGGAGCGAGAGGATGGAGGAGTGTGGAATTCGATGGTGGGTGGAGAAGAGGTCGACATGTGAAGGAGGATTTCAGATAAAACTTCAAGTGGTAATTGACCTGCACCACTCCGAACGGTCTATCAGCATTTCTTCTCAGACTGGATAGAGTAGAGGAGAGCAAACTTACGTTTGATTGACTTGTTATTGAACAATTCCAACTCGTTAACCAACTGATTCGATACTGCTTCAAACTCTGACCTCTTCGTGAATTTACAATAAGCGAGTATGAGTTGTATCCATTGTTGAAGCTGATGAGACCAGGTTTGGGGGTTGGGTTGTTTGGTGAAGAATGGAGGGAAGGAATAAATTGAAGGGAAGAGGAAACCTGATGAGGGGGACAAGAGGGGTTGGAGACTTAATCGAGGAGTTGGGGGAGCTCGAGGAGTAGAATGAGTGGCTGGAAGGGAACTCGTGGATTGCATGGTTAAGGGGAGGGAGGAAGAGAGGAAAGTTCGGAGAAAGGTTCATCTTTAAATTGCTACCATTCACTACAACTATCAACAAACACTCGAGAGACTACCTAGAACAGCTCAAATAGATCATAGTAACACCTCTACTCCCGCGCAACTCAGCCAGGATGTCGTCCTCCACTTCCACTCCGTCTCTTCCTCAAAATCCTTCAGACTCCGACTCGAGTAAAGGCAAGTCAAAGGAGTCACCACGAGCAACTGCCATGATCGTTATAGGAATGGCAGGTTCAGGAAAGACTACTTTAATGCAACGCATCAATTCTCACCTCCATTCTCAATCGACTCCTCCTTACGTCCTCAACCTCGATCCAGCCGTCATGCATCTCCCATTCGACGCAAACATCGATATCAGGGACACGGTCGACTATCAGGAAGTAATGAAACAGTACAATTTGGGACCGAATGGTGGTATCATGACTGCTTTGAATTTGTTCACTACCAAATTCGATCAAGTCCTTTCGCACGTCGAGAATCGAGCAAACTCAGTCGAGTACGTATCCTTCATTCCTTCCTATAGAGACCCCCTTGCTGATCCAAGCTCGCGTGTGAATACAGCTATGTGATTTTGGATACACCAGGACAAATCGAGATTTTCACTTGGTCTGCATCTGGTCAAATCATTACAGACGCTCTAGCATCCGCCTTACCAACCGTAGTAGTCTACGTAGTCGACACACCACGTACGACCGCCCCTGCAACCTTCATGTCAAACATGCTTTACGCTTGCTCGTACGCTCTCTCCCATCTTCCCCCCCCCTTTTCCCATCTCTCCCTTTTGCCTTTTTAAACTAACAACTTGAGCCCAAAAATAATAGGATCCTGTATAAAACTAGATTACCTTTCATCCTAGCCTTCAACAAAACGGATCTAGAACCTCACGAGTTCGCTTTGAATTGGATGAGGGATTTCGAATTGTTTCAACAGGCTTTGATGGATAGGAGGAAGAGTCATGGAGAGGAAGATGGACCGGCTTATATGGATTCATTGATGAATTCAATGAGTTTGGTGTTGGATGAATTTTATAAACATCTCAGAGTACGTCTACTTCGACTTGACTCTATCCGGTTTTCGTTTGAGACGAAACTTAGCTGATAGGATGGTCGGTACGTACTACGTGCAGGCTGTGGGAGTTAGTGCAATGACTGGTGAAGGGATGGACGAGTTGTTTGAAGCGGTTCAAGAGGCGAGGGAGGAGTACTTGACGGATTACAAACCTCAATTAGACGCTGTCGTTGCTGAACGTGTACGTCTCATCTCTTTTCTTCGTACTCTCTCAATCTACCTCAATGCTGAGTACGAAAAAGTTCTGCTGTCATACAGGAGAAGAAGAAGAATTTAGAGAAAGATGAATCAATGAATCGAATGATGAAAGATATGTCAATGGACAAGAAGAAGAAGAAGGCATCAACATCGTCGTCTGAAGGAAAGGAAGGCAAGGTAGATCCTGCATTGGAGAAATATTTGGATCCGAATCAAGGGGAAGATTCAGAGGATGATTCAGATCAAGGAGAAATTATCGATGCCAGTACGTCCTTTCTGCCCTCTCTCCCCTCTTATCTCGACCATGACTGACGAGAGAGTATGACTGCAGGCGCTAGAACAGGTTATTATGATTTACCCAGTTCGAGGCCAAAGAGGGGGACTCAACCGAGTATTCCGGGAGGGGAACAAATGGGATCGACAGTGAGAGGGGAGGATGGAACGGTTTGGCCTGCTCCATAGGGGGAGGGTACGGCGGGTGGCATCGTAGAAGCGGAAAGTCGAAATTGTCAAGTAAGACTGTACTTTCGACGATAATTCCGTTTTTCCGGCGCTGGTTCTCGTGGGAGCGAGAGAAATGCTTTCCCGGACGAAGGAAGTGGTGTCAATTTCAAGCGCTATACAATTACAAGCATCTGTTGAGAGAAGGGGGATTGCGAGAAAACAGTCAAGAACGAAAGACGAAAAAGAACAGGTGTTGAGACAAAGGTTGAAGGGGTTATTTACTGCTTTGCGAGATTCTGAACATTCATAGACAATAGGAGAAGAGGCGGAGAGAGACCGTGTTATGTAGATGGGGGAAACAGAGAAACGATAAAGTAAGGAGGAGTTCCCTTTGTACAGACGAACCTAATCTCAAGCGGGAGGAGCATCGGATCCACCTGCTGGACTCGCGAGTTCAACAATGAGTCTCACAGCGCACTCGAGGAACAAATAAGGGCTCGACACTTCTGTCGCTGCACCTCTCTTCTTCGTCGGTTGTAATTGACTTCCTCCTCCAGTCGAAGAATCACCCGCTCTTCGATGACCCAACAAATCAGGTCTACGGGATCTCAACTCGTCGGCTGTGTTTGACGCTGGAGGAGGGGATTGAGGTAGTGAACCAGTGTAGGAAGAACTGAAGATTGATTCTTGTTGGTGGAGAGAAGGAGTGACCATGGGTGAAGGTTCGTGGGAATTTGGAGCAGTTAGGGGAGTTGGAAGAGAAGAGGAAGCGGCGGAGGACAAGTTCGATAAGGCTCCTTCAGGTCGGATGGGTCGGTAACCGAGATTTCGGAAATCGACGAGGTAGTTTTGATCGTCGATTCGATAGAGTTGAAGATCCATTCGAACCTGTGAATGAAGGTTGTCAGCATCTGTTGAAGAGCCAGAGACACCATAAGAGAGCAGCTCTACCATGACATCGTCCATTCGACATCTCGTTTCGACGAAATACAGTTCCTGAGCCTTTTTCACTCTCTCCTCCTCCTCTCTCCTCCTCCTCTGTTTCTCACTCTCATCACTTCTCTCCCTCTCCCGATCCTTCTTCCCTTCCTCCCCTCCTTCATCATCCCCATCCCCATCTCGAGGTTTCGCTTTCCATTCCATCTTGAGAGTTTTCAGAGTTCGATAAATCTCGAGCATGACTTCCATTGGTTCACTTCTACTCCTGATTCCGAAATGCCACCTCTGTCTCAGTCTCTTCGCTGTGTTGTTACTGCTACTAGCTGGTGCGGGTGCTGGAGGTTGGGCTTGCAAGTCTGATTGTCGGGCATTTTCCGTGGGAGTGAGAGGTTGAGCGATATTCTTCAAGGGTGAATTGAAGCGCTGGAGTAAAGGACGAGGTCTTGAAGGGTGAAGAGAGTTGGAGTCGTCGTTGGGGTATTTCAGGGAGGTGTCGAGAACTCGGATCGAGTTGGGTCGGGCTGCGGCGAGGCGTACTTCGGAAGATGCGGTGGAGGAAGTAGCTTTCTCATCTTCTGTATCTCGATGTTGAGGCTTTCGACGAAGAGTAGGTTTGCGAGCCGTGGGCTAGAGAAGGAGATTAGATTAGCCCAAGTCGCAGTATAGAGATAGAAGAAGACGAGGACTCACATCTCCTGGAGGTGCGTAGAACGATTGAATCGCTTCGGCGTCGTCGTAGTGAGCTGCAAGTCGCAAAGAAGAAACTCAGCTAAAACCGCGCGAAAGCTGGATGGGAATCGACGACTTACATCCTTCCATCATTCTCTTATTATCCCTACACAGTTGGTAAGCAATCCTCAATTCCCTATCCCCTCCCTCCTTGAGTTTACTCCAAACCTCGTCCGAATTCAACTCTTTAATCTTCTCGCACAAATCATCGACAATCTCTTGATCGACTACACCCAATCCCTCGACCCACTCCCTCCTTCGTCCCTCATGTTCAGGTCCTCCTCCTTCAATATGATATGATTCACCAAGTGCAGCACTTTTAACCGTCGAAGGAGTCAACATATTCATATCGCCCTCACTCGAAGGGGTTCGACTTCCATCTCCCAAATCAGATTCACCTCCTTGTCCTTCCCTAGATCCTGATGCGTCTCCATCATCGTTTGTTGAGAATTGCGTCGGAGGGAACAGGTACGCGGGAAGATCTTTCTGGAACCAAGGGAGTTGACGGATTTCATGTAGTTTGATACGTTTGTTGGAATCGACCGTGAGCATCTTGGTGAGAAGTGATCGAGCTTCGGCGGATAGGAAAGGTGGTAATGAAAAGATACCGCCTGTGAAGAGATGGACGTGATTCAGTCTTTGAATACGACTGATTCGAATAGTCCTCTCACGCACCATTGATCTTCTTGAATAAGAGAGGAATATGATCATCGTCGAAAGGTAATCGTCCACAAAGCATGACGAAGAGAATAACTCCACAAGACCAAATATCGATTTCTGGACCTGCGTACAATCTGAGTCGAGACTCGACCGTGTCAGCTGTCGATTCCTCTAGAGCTGAGAAGAGGAGGAGCGTTCGACTCACTTTCCGGAAATGACTTCGGGTGCAGCGTAGTTTGGAGAACCACAAGAAGTTTTGAGGAAATCTCCATCCCTCATAATGTTTGATAATCCGAAATCTGCGATCTTGACATTCAAGTTCTCATCCAGCAACAGACTACTCAATCAACCACTGCGATCAGCGACCTACTCCTTCACGTGTCAAAGAGAGAGAAAGAAAAGAGTAAAATGAAACTCACTTCTCAGGTTTCAAATCCCTATGAACGATATTATGAGAATGACAATAATCCAACGCCGACATGATTTGTTGGAAAAACCTCCTCGCCTCGTCCTCTGGCATTTTCCCTCTCTTTACGATGTAATCAAACAATTCTCCACTCAAATATTCAATCACCATGACGATATCGCTCGGACTCGAAATGACATCGTACCTAACCCCCATCTCACAATCTCATAAGTTCAACGAAGAAGAGGGGGGGAGAGGGAGGAAAGGGAGACGAACAGTTTGATGATGTGAGGATGTCGGAGTAATGAGAGGTATTGGATTTCTCGATGAACTCGATTCGACATTTCTGCAGTAGAGATCTTGCGCTTTGAAATGAATTTCATAGCTACTTTCAATCCAGTCTTGACATGCCGAGCAACTGTGTTGAAGAAGGGGACAGGATTAGCTAAGAATTGATAGAATTGTGCGAAAGAGAGAGACATACGCTTGACTTTTCCGAATGAACCGGTTCCTAGTGTAGCTGTGAAGGGGAAGCGTAAGAAGGAGAAGGGAAGGGGGGAAGAGTCAGCCGAGATCTGAACTTGGGGGGAAGTCGAAAGGGGAGAATGGGGAGAGTCGCTGTCGTAGATTGCCGCCTGTGAAATGATTGAGGGCTTACAGATGATCTCGTATTCCTATGGGTGTTGATGGGGGTTCAGTACAAAGCCAGAGTGTAGAGAGAGAGGGAAGCGAGATTGAAACTGACTCCTATCACAGTGGGAGGTTTCTCTTTCCTACTTGAATGATTTGGAGTCGGTAGAGGAGCTCTATGTCCTTCTTGTTTACTTGTCCCCATCTAGTTTGACTCTGGCTGCGACGAGGGAGAGAGGAAAGAAAGAGAGAGGGAGAAGCTGGCGTGGGGAGAGGGCGAAAGAGAACGAGGGGAGAGGTTGGATAGTTTGCAGCTTTGAAGTTCCGGTCGCTTGTTCAGTTGATATAGTGTCGTATAGTCAGTCAGATGCAGAGCAGTGAGTAGTGGTCAAGAGGAAGACGAGATCAACTTCTAGTACTTGTTTTCCCTTGCTAATTTCACTTCCATTACATCGCTCATTTGTACAGTCTGAACAGGCTCGAGTAGTATATGGTAGTCTAGCTGTAATTAGTGCACTCCTCTTTGAATTACTCGCCGTTGATGACCAGCTATTTCGCTTCTCCTTTCCTCAGCTGATTCCCGCTCTTTCCTCTCACCGCTCTCGCTCGACTTGCCTCGCTTTCGCTCCCTGACCGCGTACATCAACTCACTAGACGCGGTACATAGCTCTCCTCACTCTCGTCAGACCCGCTCAGCAATCTACGGCCGACAAATTGCTTGTGTTAAATTCGATCAAAGTGCGAGGTCAGTCTCTCTTTTGTCCTCTTCGGGAGAGTAGTAGCTGAGCATAGAACGATAACAGATAGCAAGGGTACGATCAAGAGCTAAAACGGCATCATGGGCTCCCTCCCTCCTCCTTCCGCTTCCTCCTCTTCTTTCTCACCAACCAGTAACTTCGCCCCTCCTTCTTCTGCCGCCACCATTCCAACGACAAGACAGAATGGAGCAACACCTCCGTCTTCTTCAGTAGACGACACCTCGTTACCTCACACTGCGAATAATCCAACTATGACGGATCCAAACCTCGCTGCAACTTCCTCTCCTCCTTCGACTCACAAACGACCATCTCTTGATTATTCGGGTAATGAGGCAAAGGCGATAGGTGCGAATGCGGGAGTAAGCGGGAATGGAGGAAGAAGCGAGAGAATGACGGTTGGTTCAGCTAGTTTGGAAATTCCTCCTCGACCAGTGAGGGCGTCTCCACCAGGATCTTCTTCTCGACCATCAGCACCTCCCCTTTCGATTCCTTCTTTCCCAGTTCTGCCTCCCTCGATCCCTTCCCCTTCCCAAACTTATCAAACTCCCTTCCAAGTCTCTTCGATTCTGTCCTTACCCGCTCCCCTCCTCTATCAACTAGCGAGAACGAATTCACCATCGGAACAAGCAGAAATTGCGGCGAGAGCAGGAAGGACCGAGTACTTGAGTAGTATGAGTTTACCTCCTCCGAGTCCAACGAGTCTCGTCAACGACATTCAAAAAGCCGGTCTAGTCATGACTGCATCACACTCCACCTCGAATCAACCCTCCTCCTCCTCCTCAAAAGTCCCCCCCAGTTTCGATCCCTCTTCCTCTACCACACCGACTTTCGACTTTCCTCCCAAAAACGCCGATTCAGATTCACCTCTCCCTTCTCGACGACCATCAGTTCAGCTCTCCCTCGCATTAGATTCAGTCACTTCGATCTCTTCCCACCCCGCCATCCCTCGATTATTAGGTCACGTCTTCTCCCCTCCTACTCCCGGTATTCTCGCTCCGATCAACACGGCAGACAATCAACAACTAGCGATCCGAGCCGCCGTCGCGAGTCACCCACGTCTCTCTTCACAATCACAAGTTGTATCGGTCGAAGGGGAAGAAGGGAAATTTGAACCAGTTTACGCAAGTGTCGAACAATGGAGTTACGAAGTAGCGAAAGATCAAGTCTTTTCTTCTTCCCGCGTGATCCCTTCGAATTCAACTTCGAACACCACTTCTCCTACATCTCCTTCTACTCCTTCAACAACTGCGAAACGACCCGCTTTACTCAATTCTCATTCTTTCAACGAAAGAGAAATTACAAACCTCGCTACTCAAGTCAAGAATTGGGCATTGGCGGAACAGGCGAAACAGTTGGAACAACAAGTCGTGGATCATAAGAGTGCTGCAGTGGTATTGGCGGTACAGGCAGCTGCGAAACTGGATGAAGAGGAAGAGAGGGATCTACAAGAGAGCAGAGGAAACTTCGATGGGAAGGCGGAAACGGAGGAGTTGGACTTTGGGGAGTATGCCGAGGCGTACAAGAAACAATTGGATGCGTTGGCGAGTGGGTACTTTGCGCAATTGCACAGGGACGCGATCAAGAGGTTGGTGGAAAAGGTTGAAGAGGGAGTTCAGAACGGTCATGGAGAAACCTTCCCGAGTTCGAACTCGACAAGTCACCCTCTCAGCTCGAATCCGACTTCGAACTACTCTCAGCACCCCGATTCTTCATCCTCTTCTCTCACTTCGACTCTCCCATCTCGATCCTCTTCCCATGCTCCCTCTCTGACGACTCTCACCTCTCTCACCCACTCTCGACCACAAGCCGAAGCACTTCATATTCAAGCGTCAGCAGCAGCAGCAGTCGCAGCGAACGTCATGGCCGCGAAAGAGATCGCTCGACACGCAGAAGAGAAACTAGTAGGAATGGGAATGGACCCTCAGGAGATCGTACAACAAGTCGAGAGGGGTAGAGGAGGAGGAGCTGGTGGGAACGTAGGAATGGGAATTGGGATGGGAATGAGAAGTTTAGAGATCAGTCCGGAAAGTATCAGAGCTCCTAGTTCTAGCTTCGCAACTCCTCCAGCTGGACTACAGGCGCCTACTCAGCCTCGATCGCAATCATTAAAATCGCCCGAGATGAAGGACAAGATGGTGGTAGAAGATGAAGGATTGGTTTCGGCCCCTCAATCTGGGAAACCAGCACCCCTCGTCCTTCCCTCGAATGGAACTCAAATCGAGACTTCGTCGTCCTCCACCCTTCCTACTACTCCACAGCAATCGTCTATCCCTTCTTCATCATCTCTCGCTACATCTCAAGATCCCTCTCCCTCTTCCCTTCCCGCTTCGAATCGACCACCACCAGTCTCTCCCTCAACTTCAGCGAAACAACTCTCCGACCCTTCCCTTCTCGCCTCAGTCGCAACCCCTTCCAAAAGAGACTACCTCCTCTCCTACGCTCACACTCTGTATTCTCAAGATCCAGGCTCGAAAGAACTCTTACCTCTGCTACATACGATCGAAAGCATTCACCCGGATCACTTGCCGACTTTACTGTTGATCTCGTGCGTGTACTATACGAGGGGTGAATTGGAGAGCAGTTTGTATTACAACAAGAGGTTGTTGGCTTATGATCCGAATTATGTGAGTTATCTCTTTTTCTTTCACTTCTCACGGCAGACGAGTGGAGATTGACGACACAATCTCACAGGTTGAGGCGATGAGTAATATTGGAACGACGCTGAGAGCGATGGGGAAGTGGAGTGAAGCGGAAACTTGGTGGTGGAAAGCGATAAAGTTGCGACCAACGTAAGTTCGTCTTCTCTCAACCAAGAATTATTGCTCGTGTTGAAAACGTCGAGCTCGACAGGTATTGGGACGCTACCGAGAACTTGCTAGGAGTTCTCTGTAACCCTTCTTCGACCTCTTCAGTCGTCGCTCCGAATGAACCTCCAGCACCAACTTCTCCTCGACTCGAACAAGCTCTCTCGTTATGCGAATACGTCGAATCACAGATATACGCCATCCCGACATCTCTCAACAACCCAGCTATGCCTTCCTCGCAACGAGGTTTCCTCAATTCGACTTCTTCCTACGCTCGACCTCGGAGTCTTCCCGCTATCATCCCTTACAACAACGTTCATCGAGTACAAAACCTCTTCTACGCGAAAGGTAACCTACGACTAGCGTTAGGAGATCCGGCGGGAGCACAAGATGAATACGAGAAATCGATCGAAGTCGCTTTAGCTTTACCTGAATGGGCATTACGGATACCAGGGCTTCAGTATCCGGTCGAAGGATGTAGTACTCGAGATCTCGTCATTGTCGCTACGGTGATCGGCAAGATTCTGTCGGCTTTCGCTCAATCCGGTTCAAATCCTCAAGATAGTCAACTTCCCTCTCAAATGGCGATGTCACTAGGAGTTGCCGATCAAAGAGGAGGAATCCCTTTCGAACAACTATTCCGAATCGTCAAGAACGGAGGGGACGCTTACGTTCAACGGATGTTAGAAATGGGAGGAGGAGTCTTGCCAGTCGTTTTACTCGAACCTCACCTACTCAATCAAATCCCCGCTATGTTGTTCCACGAATCGAAGTGCACTCTACCATCAATGTTTGATCCAGCTTGGGTCACCCCTCCTTCCGCAGATGGTCAACCAGCAGAATCAGATCCAGCTCGGAGAAACGTTTTGGCTTCGACGAATCAAACTACTTCAACTATGCTTCTCACCCTAGCCAAAGTACTTCAAGATTCCCTCGGACCTACTTCACCAAATCAGCTCAGCGTTGGAGGTGTACCAGCGAGTCAAAGTCTACTCTTACCCCTTTATTACGTCGCTCTCGCCCTTTATCCGAGTCCCTCAACTTGCAACAATCTCGGTATTCTCCTCTCGACGATGAATGCGACTACTCTTATCGGAAGTCAAGATCCTACGAAACCTCCCATGGTTCTGACTGGTCAAGTCAGTCTAACCTCTCTCTCTCTCTCCTCCTTTCCGAGTACAGTCGCTCACTCGCATTTCGCGCAATAGCAACTCGCTCTCAAATACTACGAACAAGGTCTTCGACTCGATCCGAAGCATCCTCATCTCTATACGAATCTCGGTTCACTGCTCAAGGATATGGGTCAACTACCTCAAGCCGTAGCCATGTACAAGCGAGCTGTTGACTTCAATCCCACCTTTGTGAGCTTCGAGGGTCTCTCTCTCAGTATCCGTTGACGAGTACTGACGCGAACCTCCTGGCTCAGGACGTTGCTCTCGCGAATCTCGCAAACGCTGTCAAAGATACAGGACAAATTCAAGAATCGATCCCTTACTATCGTCGAGCTGTCGAACTCAATCCGAACTTCCCGGAAGCTGTTTGTGGTCTCGTCAATGCTCTCGGTGGAGTTTGCGATTGGCAAGGAAGAGGTGGTGTCGAGGTGAGTTTCGAATGCGCTCCTTGAGCCATCCGACACAGCAGCTAGCTGAGGTACTTTCGATTTCACAGGAGGATTGGATTGTCGATGGAAACAAGCACCTTGTTCGAGCTGGACAAGGTCAAAGTCGAACGGGATACATGGCTCAGATTTCGGATCTCGTCGCGAAACAACTCAAGGACGGTCTCTCGTACGGTCAAGGATCATTGCGAAGCTACGGAGGGATCAAGGAATGGCTCTCGATCATCAGTCACGCTCTTTACGATCTTCCTCCTGAACGGGTCGGAGAGGCGATGAAGATCTGGGAAATTCGTTTGACTAGTCTATTCAGTCAAGTCGAGCAAGCCGCTGGATCGATCAATGAAGGAGGATACCTGATTCGACTCGTCGAGCGATTGATGAGACGGATTCAACGAAGGTGGTACCTTTCGACTTATGGACCTTCGACTTACGCTCAACAAGGAACTTCCCCTCCTCGCATCACACCGACGCAGGAAGACGTCAGTCGATATCGTCGACCAGTCCTCCCTCCTTCTCTTCCTCCGATTCCAGTACCCACCGTCCTCCCTTTCCACTGTTTCACCCTCCCCGTCACCGCTCGCGAAACTCGACTCATCTCTCATCGAACCGGTCTTCGTATCTCTCATTCGACTCTCAATCAACCTTGGATGCCTCCTATAGTCTATCCCCCTCCTCGACCACCTCTCAACGGCAAAATCAATATCGGTTACGTCTCCTCAGATCTCGGCAACCACCCTCTTTCGCATCTCATGCAAAGCGTCTTTGGCTATCACGATCTGAATCGATTCAACGTCTTTGTCTACGCCACTTCTCCGAGCGACAAATCACCTTATCGACTCAAAATCGAAAACGAATCTCAACATTTCGTCGATGTTTCAGCGGAATCAACTCAACAAATCGTCGATCGAATTGTCAGGGATGAGATTCACGTTCTCGTGAACTTGTCAGGATACACGAAGGGAGCGAGGAATGAAGTGTTTGCTGCGAGACCAGCTCCAGTTCAGATGAGTTATATGGGATTCGCATCGACTCTCAGTGCTGGATGGTGCGACTACTTCATCGTTGGTGAGTCGTGACTTCCCTTCTATCTCGTTCGGACTTAGACTGACGAGTAGTATCATGACTAAGATCCTATCGTTTGCCCTCCCTCACTCGTTTCTGGGAATCAATGGCGATTCTACTCTGGTCAAACGAGTAACGGAGCTGCTCCTCAACGAATCCCAGATGCTACCGATTTCGAAGGTGACCTTGACCCTGAAGGCCCTGCAGAGTCATTCGTCTATACCGAGAAGCGTGAGTTTTAGCTTTTCCTCTGTAGACGAATCTTCGCTCATTCATCTTTTACTCGCCCCAGTCATCTACCTCCCTCACTCTTACTTCGTCACCGATCACAAGCAAGCTTGGCGAGAAGCGGATGAACCTCGAATGATCCCGAAGAACCAACGAGAAGCAGAAACGCTTTGGGCTCTCGAAGAGGACAAACGATGGAAAATGAGAAAACAAATGTTCCCCGATATTCGAGACGACACTGTCATCTTTGCCAACTGGAACCAATTGTACAAGGTGAGTAGCTCGTTCCATCTCAGCTGTTCTTTGAAACTGATATGGTTGTCGAGCGACTCAGATTGATCCTTTCATCTTCCGAATCTGGCTTTCGATTCTCAAGCGTTTCCCCAATTCGATTCTGTGGCTCCTACGGTTCCCAGCTCCTGGAGAAGCGCACCTCAAGGAGACGGCTCGACAATGGGCTGGTGAAGACATTGCTAGTCGAGTCGTTTTCACCGATGTCGCGAACAAGAACGAACACATTCATCGAGGTCGAATCGCTGATCTCTTCCTTGATACCACCGAGGTGCGTCGGTTCAGTCCGAACACATCTGCTTGCTCACTGCTGATCTGTTCACTAGCAATCTTCGCAGTGCAACGCTCATACAACGGCAGCCGATATTCTCTGGTCTGGAACTCCGATCCTTACTTTCCCTCGACACGCTCACAAGATGGCCTCTCGCGTCGCCGCATCCATCGCCGTAGCGACAGGCCTCGGACCGGAGATGATTGTTTCTTCTCCCGAAGCCTACGAGGAAAGAGCAGTCAATCTCGCAGCTGGACTTCGATACCAACTCGTTCAACCTCAATCTGGTGCTTTACCCGAGTCTCTCGAAGGAGGTGTACAGAGAAGGAGTATGGGTGAACTCGCTGAGCTGAGGAAGAAACTGTTCTTGACGAGAGAGAGCTCACCGCTGTTCGATACTCAAAGATGGACTGTCAATCTTGAAAAGGTACGCTCTCTCTCTCTCTCTCTCTCTCTTACACTCCATCATACTTTGAGCTGACTCGTTGTCGTTTCTGTAGGGTCTCATCGAAGCTTGGGAAAGGTGGGTCAGAGGACAAGAATTTGAAGATTCACCAGAATGGGGTCAAGGTCCCGAACGACAAACTTCTTGCATCTGGGTCTCGGACGAGTACGATCAAACCAATATCCCAGCTAGACAACCTTACTTCCTTTAGAAGCCTCACTCTCTCTCTCTTCATTCGTAAATAGCATTTCCTCCCCTTTTCTTTTCCCTCTCTCGATACCCTACCCTTCTTCCCCCTCTGGCACTTCCCCGTCACCCTGTTCATATCAGCTCTCTTCTACCTCGTCGTGTCCATACCTCACCTTTCAATCTCTATTCTCCTCCCCGTCGTCGTCGATTTTATTCTTCGTTTGCATTTTCTTCTCCCTCTTCGCAACCTGCTCTCTCCTTTGATTGTATATATGGAATCTGCAGTACCTCTTCCTCGCTCTCGCTCTCGAATGTCTATTCTCGAATCTGCGAGCGATCCAAAATCTCGTTGCGAAAACGTCTCCTCTCCCTTTACTACCGATTTCACTTCACTCTCGCAACTTCCTTCCGGATGCTCGGTTCCTCTCTACTATTCCCACTGCTCCTACTAGCTCCCTCAGTACTAGCACAAGACCCCCAAATCCCTCTTTCCGACCCCACCTCGTCCCCTCCCTCCTCTCAACCTCTCAAGCTCTATCACCGCCTCAATTTACACACATGCAGTTCGAATAGTCAGGGGAGTCATGCGGAGTGGAAGGAGAGAGGAACGTTGAAGGTGGATTTGTCGGATGATACGGTCGAACTCGAACAGCTCTCAGGAGCGTGGGATGGACTCGACTTTTCTCGATATCGAGCAGATCAGCAGGAGATCGGAGCTAGGTATGAATTGAGCCTGAGAAAGGATCGGGAGACTGAAGTGGACTCGGGTTGGGTATCGGTTCGACCTGTGAGTCCACTCTACGCTATCAGTCGAAGTAGAGACGCAGAGACTGAGATTGCGTGAGTGGTTCTAGTGTCAATTGTTGTCGACGAAAGGAGAATCGACAATTTCGGAAAAGATCGTTCTACACCTTTCTCGCGACTCTGCTGCAAGTATCGGATTACAGTACATTGCAGATGGGAACGGCCTCTGTGATCGTCCAGAGGTGGAGGGAGCAGAATTGGGGGTTGCGAGAGACGGGGAAGGTGTGAAAGTGAAGATTCAGCGAGCGTACGAGATTCCAACGTTCGTTTCCTCTTCTCTTCACAGCTTCTAATCGACTTGAGCTGACGCGTCGATATTCGAACAGACCTGTGTTACCTCAAGCACCAGAAGCTGCGGCACCAATTCAGATTGATAAAGAAGGAAAAGTCATTCCTCCTCCTCCACCAAAGGGGTAAGCCTCTCCCTACTTGTACCTGACGATGCTTTACGTCGATGTGAGGTGAAGGGAGCGGAACTGACTCTGTTGACTTGTGAATGAAACAGGTTCATTCAGAAATATTGGATGGTGCGTTGAAGTTCTCTGTGCACTGTCGACTGTCTGCTGTCACTGACAATGATCCAATGGGCTTCTCCACACAGTACATCTTGCCGGTTATCGTGTTCCTGGCTATTGGTGGAGGAGCAGACGAACCTGCGAAGAAGTAGGAATTCGTAGCTTTTTTCGTTATTTCCAAGAAATACATTTGCACCGTCGTTCTGTTCGTCTATGTTCGTGTTAAACTGTACTGTGAGAGATTAGAACTCCAAAGAGAGCGATAAAAATTGGGAATATTCGAGGGAGAATTTAGTGAGGAAGAAAGCTCTTCTGTTCTTTGATTCGTGTACCATCTCGCCAAACTAGGTGAGTCTACCTTTGACCTGACTAGCTCTACACCACTAGCTACAGTCTACTAACCACCTTGTTCTCTCTGTCCACCCCTTTCAATTGAATCCAATTCCATCAATTACTTTTTTTCACCTCACCTCCCGCCTCAACTTCATCTCAACCTCAAATACGACTGAATTCAGCCATCATGTCTGACGTCAAGGCCGCCGCTCAGAACCCCATGCGGGAACTCCGTATCGAGAAGCTCGTCATCAGTTAGTCTTAGAATGTTTTAATTCACTTTCAAGGGAAGTTATTGGAAGGGTCGCGAGACGCCATGGTGGGTGTAGTAGGATAGTGGAAGGGTTTAGGGACAGGTCGTGCTTGGTTTGGATTCGATCAGACGAGACTGACTGTTTGTCTTCCTTCCTCCTCTCTCTCTCTCTCTCTCCTCCAAAATCTATCAATCACTCTTTCGCACAACTTTCACCACTCTCTACCCATCCATCCACTTTCCATGCAACTGAACTACCTCTCCCCCATCACCCAATCACCTGGTTCTTCCGATTATCCTCTTCTCCCCCATTCCCCATTTGATCAGACATCTCCGTCGGAGAGTCTGGTGACAGGCTTACTCGTGCCGCCAAGGTTCTCGAACAATTGACTGGTCAAACTCCCGTCACCTCGAAGGCCCGTTACACCGTCCGAACTTTCGGTATCCGTCGTAACGAGAAGATCGCCGTTCACGTCACGATCCGAGGACCCAAAGCCGAGGAGATCCTCGAGCGTGGTTTGAAGGTCAAGGAGTACGAGTTGAAGAAAAAGAACTTCTCGGCTACCGGTAACTTTGGATTCGGAATCAACGAACACATTGATATGGGAATCAAGTACGATCCCGGAATCGGTATCTTCGGAATGGACTTCTGTAAGCACTGAATGCACCCTCTCCCAACTTGTTGTTTTTTTCCCTAGGCACACTAACGAAGGGTTGACGGTTTTCATTTCAATTTTCTTTTTGAATGATATAAAGACACCGTTATGGGTCGACAGGGAGCTCGTGTCGCTCGTCGCAAGCACAAGACCGGACGTGTTGGATTCTCTCACCGTGTCAAGCGTGAGGAGACCATGGTACGTCTTTTTCTTCACTACCTCCCTTTCCTTCGTTCCCCCTCTTTTCTCTCGTACTGATTAAAGATTGTACTATGATGTGATAGGCCTGGTTCAAGACCCGCTTCGATGGTATCCTCCTCGGTCGCAAGGATTAAACTTTTTTTTGCTTCCCTTTTTCTCCCTTCGAGGGAGTTTGACACAAAAAATTCTAAAGCCTTGGGTTTCTGATGTGATGGAATTTTGATCGTCAGGTACTTTTGGTGGTTCACAAAACATGTCGTTCGTTCGTGAGATGCACGCGAGCAGAGTGAAGTGTGTTCGAATTCTGCGATGTCGATATGCGAGAAGTGAGAATGCGAAACTTTTCCTGACTCTGCTACCGCCTTGACGCTCTCAGCCTCGAGCTTCGCTCGGATTGGATCTTGCGTCAGACTGTTCATGGCGGGCAAGTAGAGCCTCAAGAAGCGACTTCCGAGACGACGTTGCGAAATCGGACAAGTCACGAAATCGAAATTACACCGTTTCGCGGTCTCGCTGTTTATCGTTGAGGTCGCTCTTCTCTTGCGAGGAGCCTTTACAATCCAGACCGTGCGAGTGCGTTTCGAAAAGTTGCTTTGCAGAAGGTTGTTTTGGGGGGAAACCAAGAACGGGCAAAGTTCGAATTGACTTTCCCTCTTCAAACACCTCTACACCCACCTGTCACCGGGTGTGCCTCAAGCCAGAGCAGGTGAAGCAGCACCGCCCCTCTCATTCAACCTAGCTCTGATCCCCTCGATCTGTACCGAACAAAGCAGAAACACAATCAGTTTTCCTTTTTTCTATGAAAAGATTGATTGCGGAACTCCTCTCTTTTGTGTACTTACGTTTTTCTGAACCCTTTCAATCCTATCCCTACTCCCTTTTCCACCTTTCACTCCCCAACTCTTTGTATCAACCACCACTTCATCCAAAACGACAATATCACTCCCACTCCACCTGCACGGTAAAGTCTTCGATAATGAATCATACACTTTCTGGACCTCCTCACTCGTCCCTTTAGGTCCTTTCGAAGCTTGTTGTTTTTGAAATTGTTGGACTGCGAGAGAGACTCGTTGGGAGAGAGCTTGAGGATTTGAGGAGGGACCTGAAGGGAGTGGATCAGAGGGGGAGGGGAGGGACGCAGTGGGAGTCGAGGACAGGATGGAGAGGGAAATGATTTGAGAGGTTTTGATCAAATGGTAGGCAGTGGGAGAGGAGAGGGAGGGAGAGGAAGAAGAGCAGAGTACGGCGAAAGAGGTCGAGGGATCATAAGTGAATAAGGAACCTTTCAGTTGTCGATTCGGGGAGGATGGAGGGTCGGATTTGAGAGTTAGTTGGAGAGGGAGGTTGAGGAGAGTTGATAAATCGGGAAGGGAAGGGTTCGTGGAAGTGGAAGTAGAAGTGAGAGCGGGTGAAGCGGAAGGTGTGGGACGGGATTGAGGTGTTTGCTTTGATGTGTTTAGTTTGGGAGTTGAAGATCTACTGGCCATTGTTTGATTCGAGTTCAGTGAAGAGAGGGAGGGTTGTTGATGATGATGAACGAGTCGCGAACGAGGTTGGGAAAGACGAAGGGAGCTAAATTGATCGAGTGCGCGCTTGTATGATAACGATTAGAGGAGTCTAACGTGTGTACTGTATCTAGTCAAATAAATCGTGTGAAGGGAAGGAAGCGAACCAACTCTCTCTCTCTCTCATTCTCTCATCAACCACTTTCATACATGTCTGCACAAACTAGAAGAGTGAGAGGAGTATCGGTGTACCGACCTATCATCTACGGCAACTCTACTACTTTACTACAAGAATCTGAACGGCAAGGGACAGACCACACTCACAGATGGACAGTAGGCATCAGGAGTGCCGCTTCATTAGCTAGATTGAACAGTCATCCGAATCATCAAATAGGGGGAGCAGATGATCTATCGTATGTAACTCTCACTTTGCTCAGAGAGAGAGAGATTTCGCTCAACTTGATCCTCTCTCTCCCAACAGCTACATGATCAAGAAAGTAACATTCAAATTATACGAAACCTACAAGAACCCATTACGAAGTACGCCCACTGTCCTTCCCTTTCCTTCTCTCCTTGTCCCAAACTCGCAAAACTCACTTTTTTCCTCCATTTGTGCCTAGCTATCGAGCAACCTCCCTTTGAAGTGACCGAAACAGGTTGGGGAGAATTCGACATAATAATCAAGATCTTCTTTGTTCCCGAAGCGTCCGAAAAACCTTTGACATTCAACCACCATCTCAAACTTCACCCTTGGCCAATCGATCCCATTCTCTACGCCCAACCTTCCCTCATTCAAAACCCAAACGATCCACCTCAACCCCCAACCGACCCTCCACAACTAGTTCAACCAATCCCAATCATCTCTCCAGTACATTCTTGGCAATACGAAGAAATCATTTTTAATGAACCTACTGAACATTTCTATACTACTCTACTCTCGAATCCTCCTACACCTTTACCGGGTAACAACCGGTTCCCGGAAGTATTGACGAATCCGTTAAGTGGTGGAGGGAATATTGGAGAGTTTAGTAAAGAGATGGAGAGGAGGGAATTTGAGAGATTGGAAGGGGGAAGAGTTAGGACTGGGAAATTGATCGATGAAATGAAGAGGCAATTGATCGAGGCTGAAAAGGAAATGAATGGTACGTTTTTCTTTTTCACTGTCTTGCAGAGAGGGACGGAGCAGGAGCTGAATTCTGTCACTTGAGAGCGAAAATAGCGTTGAAAGCAGAGGTCGAGGAGATTGGGAATGCGCAACAGAGAGCGGGGAGTATAGGAGCAGCAAATGCGGGAGCGATGAATGTACAAACATGAAAACAACAGAATATAGGAATCAGTCATGAATCGTGCGAAAGGAGAGAAATCCGCTTGACTCTGTCAGCTTTCGGATTACTGTCTGTTTCTGGTGTCTACTCGACGCCACGGGACGTTCGCTATAATCTCCCGTAGATCGAGGAAACGAACTTCCCGAAACAAGGGAGCTTCTTTGCCATTCTCTTCATTGTGTTCCTTTTTCTTTGTTGATCGCTCCAATTCTCCCAATATCCTCCACTTGACATTCCTCCTTTGCACTTCCCATCTCCCTCCCGCTCACTCTTTTCTCCAATTATGCCGTCTTCGCATCAAGATCCCCCAAGTCGACCTTGTACCCCTCCCCCTCCTCTCGACGAAGATCATTCAATCCCTCTCGATCTCTCACCTGTCAAGATCTTCAGGGTCTACCACCTCGATCACTCAAATGATCATGCGAAGGAGGAAGAGCTTTTGTTCTTTGAAGCCGGGCAAGATGGAAAGGATGAAGCAGAAGAAAGGAAAGGAAATGGTTCGTCTGCGATTTTGTTTCTACTTTAACGAGGGGGGCAACTGAGGAAATACACGTCGCCTGAGCTAGTCACAGGGTTACAAGCTCACCCGAATCGGGAGAATCTAGCTCAACGTGCGCGATCTACGCCAGAGCGAACTCGGGGCATGAATTCGAGCGAGCGGTTTCCGACAGGCGCAAATGAGCTGAGATTGTTGATTCGGTTCGTTGAGGGAATACTGATGGATTTGAAGGAGAGATTGAGAGAGGCGGAGCAAGGAAACGTTTAGGGATGAGGGATACGACAATCCTTCGAAACGCGAAACGAAATTTGGGATGGAAAGGATCAAGAGTCCTGAAAGTCCTGCTTTGCATTGTATGATATTGTAAGAATATAGTGAGGATTGTCTAGTGCTTTGCGACAGCGACGGGTGTGATCGTGGCCTAGAAGAGAGAAGTTCGAGATTAGTTCTCGCAAGAGATGAAATCGGAAAGAAGTAGCTCACATTCTTCATATCCCAAGCACCTGTTCACTCATTTTTCGATGATCTTTACGTCAATTTGAGCAAGCGACGATAGAGGAGAGAAGCTGGAACTCACCTCCAGTAGTGTAGATATCTTTCGAAAGCCTTTCCCTCGCTCCTTCACTGCTTTCCTCTCTCAATAAGAACCATGACCCCGTCATCTTCTCCCTCGTATCGTCAGAGAACGTAGCTCCTGCTTTGACTGTCCGAAGCGGCGAGTGACTCCAGATTAGCGAGTGAAAACGAAATCTCGAAGTGAAACTGTCGACGAACCAATCCAACCGTTCTCATGGCCAACTTTCGCATCCTCAAGATGTTGAGGTCTCACTGACATCCTGTTAGCTTCTCAGTCCCTGATCAGCACCGTCGTCAAATCGATGCGATCTGAGTGAAAAGAAGACGAACCGTTTGGAATCAGGTAAATCAGGACAAATACACAAGAAAGTCTTCATCTCTTCTGCAGGTTTCGGCATCTTCTCGCCCCATGCATGCTGTGGTGTCGAGGAGGACATGCTGAAGAACCTGAGATGAGCGAAGTGGGGAACTGATGAGGAGAGAGAGGATCGGGAGAAGGTGGCAGCTGGACGGAGAGTAGGAGCTAGACGTGAGAGCATATAGCTACTTTCAGTGAGTCCGAATGAGGTGGAAGAGGGAGAGGGAGACGCGAGAGACTGAAGTTCCATCTTTTCGTCATGAACGATTCACCTACAGCTTCGGAGAACGCTTTGGATGGCTCTCTATAGCTTGGTTGATCCTACACGAAGCTCTACAAGCAAGACTGAATCTAGCTTCTCCTTCTCTCGCTCATTCTTCACGATTCCTCGGTCTAATTGCAAGCAGTCCTCTCGACCTGGGACGTACACGCTTGATGGTCGACTCTTACGTGCACGATCATGTTGCGCTTCCGCAGGCATCCACGCGAAGCAGGAAGACCAACGGAAGCCAATTCGGATCAAGTACTTCCCCGACTCCTCCTTCCCTCCCAAACCTTATTTCCTATCTATAGGCATCGGTCACTCGTGGTTGCAAGAGATAGTGCCGGGAAGAGGTCCATGTGTATGGACCACGAGGGAGCAGTTGGACGACGTGCTTCACCTTCGGACCTCTTCTCTCTTTCAAAACCTTCCTCTCACCCAGTGCTGATAGCCTACGCTCCTTGCTTGAGCTCAATACCTCCGTGAGTACCGCCTCTTACCTTGCATACCGTGTGAGACGACACTGATCGAGAACCCCCCCTTTCGCAGAGTTCAATCAACATGCACTTCGTTCGAAACCTCTCCCTCCTGACCATTGCCGTCTCCTCCCTCGCCACCGTTTCTCCCGTCGTCGCCACCATCAACGAGGATTTGATCTATATCAGAATCCCCGGACACGAGCCGGGATCACCAGACCAAACTGTCGGAGTCCCATACTCTAAAACCGAAGATGGTAAACAAATCATCGATATCGAGGAGTTCAGCGCCCGCATGCGCGATCAACACGACGACCTGTTTGCGGATCCAGCAGCGGAGGAGGAAGTGAGAATTAGTGGATCCGCTCAGTACCACGAAAATGGAGATTTGGACACTTTCACTCTCCATGCCGATTTGGGACCAGAGCATTATAATAAGAAGGAATTGTAGAGAGGTGAGTTGATGTGTCTTCTTTCTTGCAGAGAGTGTGGTTACTGATTTAGGATTCTCCTCTGCTCTAAAAGATCCCTCTCTTTCCTTGACTCTCTCTCAATCCTCGCTGCAGTGTGACCTCGGACCTGGAACGAATGTATTAGATTGATAGGAGGAACCTCAAGATATATAGTAACCAGCAATCTAGTGATAGAGAGAAAGACGAATGGTATCGATCGCTTGGAACTCCTGCAAATCTCCGCTTCTCCTCTCGTAGCCTCGTCGCCCCTCCCTCGCTCGTTCGGTTCTTTGTCCCCGCTTCGTCTCGCTCCTGCGTGACTCCTTCAGGCTTTGGCTCGTGCCGTCGCTAGAGCTGTGACGGTTCTTCGAAAGGTGACCGTTTGGAAGACCGTCTCGGCGACACCTCCAGCTAGTGTCGTCGTAATGGTCTGAGTCGAGGGAAAGGTGGTGACGTAGACAAGTTCCGTTCGAGTAGCTGTTAGTTCGATTACCTAGTGTAAGTTTATTCACTCCAATGGTTCAAACTAAACCTGAGTTGGGACTGACTTGGAGGTAAAGTTTCAGATACAGTCACGACGACACCAGAACCAGCGCCTTGAGTTCCAGGTTGAATCGCAGTTACGGTCGAACCTCCAATCGTCTCGACAATCACCGATGCATCTCGAGAACGAGTGTTCGTTGCGATAATCGGAACAATAGTGGTGGATTGAGAGCCGGTGACAATCGAAGAGTAGGTCGAGTAGGAAGTGACAGTAGAACCAGTACCTATTCGCGTAAGTCCTAATTCAGCTCATTTCGAAAAGCTCGAATTCGAAGGATTCGGGAAGACTAACCATCTTGAGCAGCAGCAGCCCCATTCGAGCTCGTGCTGTTATTCTTAGTACCTAGTCCTACTCCCAATCCAACTCCCAATCCAAGCTGTTCACACCAAGCACTGATTCAATCAGTTCTTCCTTCCGACTCTCTTCGCATCTTCAGGGTTCGACTCACAGCGATCAACAACAACACGATCAGCGCGACGATCCATGCAGTCTTGAGGTACCAAGGAGTTTTCCTCCCACCTCCACCGCTCGTCCCCGTTCTCCCGCTCAAACTCCCTGCACCCAAAGTTGGAGGCGCTCTCGTCGCTGGAGTACTCGTCGCATGCGTTCCAGGGGCACTCCCAGTACGTCCAGGAGTCGCCGACTGAAGATCAGTGTCGTATCCACCTGGTGGCTGTTCAATGCATTGAGATGGAGAGGCGGACTGAGCATGCTTTCGGGAGAAGGAAAGGAGAGAAAGGGGAGACGAACGATCGTGTTATGACCAGCTGCAGCAAAGGGATCTGAGGTTCGCGTATTGGCCATTGACGGAGGAGAGACGACAGCTGGACAGTAGCGGGAGAGTGAGAAGAAGGGAAAAGAGAGAAGAAATCGAGATAGGAGCGAATTGGGAAACTCCGAAGGAACCCCGCGGACGACGACGACGACATTTCGAGTCAATGAACAACGTATAGAGCTTTACAAGAGACTGTCGAAACACTACGAAGCTACACAAGTTGCGAATCCAAGCAGTAACTATCCCTTCTCCTCAAATTCGCCAAATTCGACGGACCTGAATTCCCCTCGATCGTGGTCGTTTCGCCTTGGTTGATCATTGTAGGGTAGAGTGTCGTGAGAGATGTATCGGAGGACCTTGAATCGGACGAGGAAGAGGAGGAACCGAAAAGCTTTTCGAGGAAGACCGCGATGAGAACGATGGGAAGCAGTGCAAGCGAAGCGATGACGATGCTAACGAGCCACACTCAAGGTGAGTAAAAACCGTGAGGCCACTTCGGATCGAGTGAGAGAGAAAGGAAGCTCACCATTTCTCTGCTCTAGCTCTCCCGCCCTTTCCCCTCATGTCAATCCATTCCTTTCCCATCTTGTCCGACATCCGATCGAACGACTTGTGAAAAGGAGTCGCTTTAGCAGGTGCGGCGCGCAAGATTTCGGATTTCCAGTTTGAAAGAGGTTTGCGACCTGAACCAGCGGGCGTCGGGTTCGCGGAAAGGAGAGCCGTCGAGCTGAAGGTACTCTTGGGGTTGTAGGTTGACGAGTTAGCTCGTCGAGAAGCTAGAAGTGGAGCAGCGACGAAGGTTGAGGGAGTTTGAGCACTAGCCGCCTGTCCGTTTCGCAAGGAGACTTGAGTCAGTCAATTTGTTCTCTAGCGCTATGTCAATTCTGGCTGACCATCTCAGGGATCTTGAGCACTTTCAGGTTGTCGAGCAGCTTGGAGAGGATCGTGAAAGGATTCGTTACGACCCATCGAGAAGCGTGAACGAAATCTTTCTTCGTCAAATTCTGTGGGATCAAAAAGACAGGATAAGCGATGGAAGGCCATCGCGTACTCGCCGAGAGATACTCACAGGACAATCCATTCCGCCTTCTAGATAATCATCAACTCCAACCGGTTCTCGCTTTTCCTCACGAATTTCCCTCCTCTCTTCCCTCTCCCATTTCGCTTCAGCTCTGATATCCCTACATCTCCTCCTCATCTTCCTGACCAAGCCTTGTACCTCGTCATCCCTCCTCTCAATCTCGATCAGCAATTGAGCACCCCTCAACCCATCAATCGCGAAACTCCCCTTCTCGCAAGCGATCCTAACCCTTTCCTCCGATTCCCACAAGTCGTACAAGTTCGAGTCGAGTACTTTGAGGGTCGATGCGGTATGAAGAAGTGCTTCTCGGAGATCGAGGGCGAGTTCGGGGGTCGCAATATCGTTTGGGTGAAGAACGAGAAGCCGAGAGGAGAGGGCGAGAATAGAATCGTAAGTCGCCTTGAACGGTTCGAGTTGATTACTGACGCCTTGTGCCTGTGATTCAGAGATCAAATTCAGCTCACTTCCTGACGAAGAGAAGTCAAGAGGCAATGAACGAACCTGATCGTAGAAAGTCGAAGCGCACTCTTCGAGGGAGCGTTTCGGAGGAGCGTATTCATCCTATCACTCGTGCAGCGTCAGTATTACCTCCTCAGTCTCGCTAATTCCCCAAAGTTGATCGGATTCGTGTCTCTTCTTGTTGAGACGAGCGAATCGAGAGAATGAATCAGAAAAACTCACAGTATCGACGCTATCATAACCAGATTCGCTCAGACTGTCCGCGTATACTCCGGCTGAGTTGCGGCCATCGTCGACCTTGTCATCGTTGAGGAGAGAACTGGAGGTTCGTGAGGCTAAAGACAGTCGACGAGTGGGAACCGTGTAGCGAGGTAGAGTGAAGTTCGCGGCCAAAGGCGACATAGCCGTCGAGTCAAACTGGTCGTCGTCCCTGATATATCGAGGGGCAAGCGGGAAGGAGAAGAGAGCAAGGAAAGGGAACGAGAGGAATGCTGTGAAGGACCGCGGAACTCCGATGGACTCAACGACGTCCTCCTGACGCTTATAGCGACGAAATGAGTCGCTAGAGGTGGCTTGCAGAGCTCCAGAGGTTGTATCGCGGGTAGAATCGAAGTTCTTGCGAGGCAAAGTTGCGAAATTCAATAAATTCTCAATTTTCGTTCAAGGTGCCTCGCTCACGGCTGGACAGTAGAGACTACCAACCTACCAGCGTAGGGGATCATAGGGAACGAGGGAGATTTTAGTCCCCACCACACCCCCCCCCGCCGTTTTCGAAAAAACGTGGAGAGAGAATCTCCTCCTTCTCCTCCTCTCAATCCCGCGGCTTGGTTTCCAGTCCTTGTTTGGTGTTCTCTATCATGTTGAATCGTAAGCACCTCCTCAACTCGCTCCTAGTTTTCACAACAAGATCGCCCGACCTTTCCGCCCTTGCCCGAGTTCATCAACCTGAAATCCCGACAATTGACGGATTCTACCGGTTCAAAAAGTGCATAGAAGGCTGCAACAGAGCTTAGTCGGTAGTCAGGTGGGCTCAGGGATAGCTAGGGAGCTTGAGGAGAGGGAATAACCGGTTATGAAATCACCAAGAATGAGCGAAAAAAGGGAGTGGGCGCATTACCAGACTGTCATCTAGAGAGGGAGGAGACAGCTACAAGCTATTGGATGACTATGCGACTACATTCTCTCCCAAAAGAAGCGAGTTTTATTGACACTTTCCACTTGACGTTCGAAACGACGTAGTTTATCCACTCTCTTGCGATTCCGCTCCTCCTTCTCCTTCTTCCGCTACTCCACCTTCTGCAGTACCCACACCGACTTCGATTCCAGAAGGTACGACACCGAAAGAATTGGATACTTGGAGGAAAGATTTCCATCGTTATGCCACTCCAGACAGTATGGGAGGTGAACAGTCAGTCCCGATGCTCTCTCTCTCTCCCCCTTACCTCTCATCTGGTACTGACAGGACGACGGCTTTTCAGCTACGTCAACGAAACCGACTTTGTTACCGCAATCGCGCCTGAACAAGATTTCGCTCATATCACGAGACAGCAATACGGCGCTCTCTTCAAGGTTGCAGATCGTCGGAAAGTTGGAAAAGTGTCATGGGATGATTACATTGCGTTTCAAGGTTTACTGAAACAGCCAGCTGCTGAATTCGACGTGAGTCAATTCTTCGCTTTTCTTCATTCTTGAGTGGAAAGACTGACAAGATCCGCTCGATATAGATCGCTTTCCGTTACTTCGACACCGATGGCAACGGTCAAGTCGCTTTCGATGAGTTCAAGGAGGTTCTCACTTCGCTCAATGGTCCCGATTCTCTCCCTTTCAACTTTGATTCCCCTTGGGTTACTCTGTATCTCGGAAAAGGAAAAGCTGGACACTTCTTGGGATTCAAGTGAGCTATTTCTTCGAGGTGTACTGGAACCGCGAGTCTGACAAGTTCCGTATCGACAGCGAATTCACTCAATTGATGAAAGGACTACAAGGAGAACGACTTCGTCAAGCTTTCCACCATTTCGACAAGAACCAAGATGGATACATTGATCCTGAAGACTTCCAAAAGATCATCGTCGATTTGTCCCGTCACAAACTCTCTGAAGCCGTTTTGAAGCAACTCCCTGAACTTTCAAGATTTACCTCACCCGGTGGGAAAGTCAGCTATTCGGAGTGCATCGCTTTCCACAATGTACGTCGTCTCTCATTCTCTTTCTGACTTCCTGGTTTCCGTCTGACTCTTCTCTTTCCCGAGAACAGGTCATTCGTGATATGGATTTGGTTGAGAAAGTTCTCCGAGAATCTTGCGCCAAATCACCCGACGGCAAGATCACTCAACGAGACTTTGTCGATCACGCTTCACGAACAATGCGATACGGTACCTTCTCACCTATGGAGGTTTCGATCATTTTCCATTTCGCTGGACAAGGAGGGAAACAACGACTCGGTTTGAGGGATTTCAACGCGTTGTTGGATCCAAAATGGGGTCCTCCGAGAGCGGCTTATGAGGAGAAGGGACGGAAGAAGGCTTCAGGTGGAGCTTTACACGAGATCGGAAAGGTGAGTTCTCAAGCTTCTCCTCTCAAGCTGCTTCAGGTATTGACTCTAGATTCCCTTTCAGTCTGCTTACTACTTCTCACTCGGAGGTCTCGCTGGTGCCCTCGGAGCTACCGCTGTTTACCCGATCGATTTGACAAAAGTGAGTCTCGACACCACTTTGCGACTTTTCTGCCTTGATGCTAAACGCTGCTCCTCTGCTCCACAGACTCGCATGCAAAATCAACGATCGAAAGTAGTCGGAGAGTTGCTGTATAAGAACTCGATCGATTGCGTCAAAAAGGTGTACAAGAATGAAGGTTTCGTTGGCTTCTACCGAGGTCTTCCTCCACAGCTTATCGTACGTCTCGTTCTCCGTCCCTTCATGTCTCCCGCTGCAGCAAGCTCACATCTATTTGGGATCACAGGGAGTCGCTCCTGAGAAAGCTATCAAGCTTACTGTCAACGATCTGATGCGAGACTATGCTACAGACAAGAACACGGGAAGGATCAAGCTGAGTTGGGAGTTGGCCGCTGGTGGTATTGCAGGAGGATGTCAAGTCGTACGTTTCGAGATGCTCGTCGTGCTCGTTCCCTCCGGAGATCTGCTGATCTCCGACTCGTTGCGTTTCAGGTTTTCACGAACCCTCTCGAGATTGTCAAGATTCGATTACAGATGCAAGGAGAGAACGCGAAAGTCGTCGGAAACCACGTTCGACAAGGTGCTTTACATATCGTCAAACAACTCGGATTGATCGGTCTCTATCGAGGTGCGACTGCTTGTTTGGCACGAGATGTTCCCTTTTCAGCTATTTATTTCCCTGCGTGAGCCTTCCTCTTGTCGATCAGTTACTTGAGTTTGACTGACTGGAATCGAGTTGCTTGCAGGCACGCTCATTTGAAGAAGGATGTTTTCCATGATGGACGAGACGGAAAGGTTCTGTCTTACGGAGAAGCACTCGCTGCTGCTGCTATCGCCGGTATGCCCGCTGCATACTTGACGACACCTGCCGATGTTATCAAGACGAGGTTACAGACGGAAGCGAGAAAGGGAGAGTCGACGTACAAAGGAGTTGGAGATGCTTTCCGAAAGATTCGTGAGTTCGCGCCCTCTTCCCCTCTATTTCTGACCGCTACTGATTCTCTTATCTCCCTTATAGTCTCGGAAGAAGGACCTCGAGCGCTCTTCAAGGGAGGACCAGCTCGTGTACTCCGAAGTTCGCCTCAATTCGGTGTCACCCTTGTCGCCTACGAGAACCTCAAGAAACACTTCCCCTTCCCCGACCCACAAACAAGCCTCTCTGATCTCCTGCCGAGAGAAGAGGATATCGCAAGAGTGAGAGCAAGAAACGCTTTGAAGGGTAAATCTCGTTTCGCGCAGTTTTGCTCAGATCGATTCGGTGCTGACTTCAGCGTCCTCTCCCTCGCAGTGCTCCTCGACGCTTCTCCCGACTTTGGAAGCAAAAACCCATGAGTTATCATAGACTCGACCTGATTTGTATAGAGGAGGAAGGGATGAAGCAGTTTTATCGACAGTATTTTCAGTAACGCAACGTAGTCACTCGTTCACGAACGCACTCTTCGGGATCGTGTCAACGAGAGAGAGGGAAAGAGAGGTCTTGTTTCAGGGCGGAGAAGAGAGTGAGAACGAATGAAGATCAAGCTAAGGTGCGAAAAAGTGACAAGTAAATTTGGATACAAGAAATGCGAAAGGTAAGAAGCGAAGAAGGAAATGCAAAAGGGAGAAGCAACAACGTCTGTGAGGAGTAAAGAGGAAGAACAGGAACAAGTAGCTAATAAGAGACAGTGAAAAGGTTCCAAGGGAGAAAGAAGAAGGGTTGCAGTGAGGGTAAGCGTGTGTGGATTCAAGGGTATAGACAGAGAAAGTCGCAAGGGTTGTAGAGAGAAGTGAAGGTATAAGCAGAAGGGGCAAAGGAGGGGGATAAGAATTATACAGAAGGCGACGAGATCAAGAGATCAAACATTCGCCTTCGTTCTTGACCTTGTTGACAGGTTGAGATTGGGTCCTAGCGTGGCTCTTCTTCTTGTCGATTCGACCGTTGACGTTGTTGCTCAATTTACGACGAAGCGGTCCTGCCAAAACTTTGTCCGTCGAGCCTGTTATGAGCTCATCTGCGCTGACATGAACGATGCTTGAACCGCTACCGTTCTCCTCACGACGAGTGACGACACTGGTCGAGGAACGATTGCGTCCGAGGATACCTCCATAGGTACGAGTGAGCGAGGACGGAGGAGTGTGATCGGGAGTGCGAGGTTTCGTCGAAGAAAGCACGTTCGAAAGGTGTCGTTTGACGTTAGCAACCTTTCCTATACATGGAGGGGAAGTGGTGGGTGCAACGCTTTGGTCGGAAGAAGAGGGAGTAGGTCGAGGTCGACGAGATTTCGAGAAACCTGGTATGTAGTCGGTGAGAGAGAAAGGAGCTGGAGGAGGTGAAGTCGAAGAGAAGGTAGCTGCAGGGTAGAGTGGATGTCTGATTTGTCCTAGAAGCTGACCACGAAAGTCGCATGTAGGAGCAAACTCGGTGCATCGTCGATGAGAGACCAAACCGCATCGAGAGCAGAGAACGGCGTGTCGTTTCGTATGTTCACCGCACAGCTTGCATTCGACGGCTGAGTTTAGAAGTACATCAGTACAAGTTGGGGAGATAGCCTGAAGAGAGAAGCTTACCTCGACTGAAACTGCTTCGGATCCAATCATGAGGTTGAGGCGTCTCTTCGGTAGCGACAAGGAAGGTGGAGCGTTCGGGAGACTGCAGGACGGGGCGTAAGTAGCTGTCGAAGAGTTGAGTGGAGCAAGAGAGAACGTACGTTGGGCATTTCCTCACTTGCGATGTAACCCGAATCTAGAGAATCTCGCTTGATCCCAGCAGTTTTGGCGAAAGGTGGTGCAGGGGCTTCGAGCGGAATGAGGGACTCGAAGCTGAGAGGAGCGTCGTGAAGCTGAGTCGAGACGGGAGAGACTGGACGAGACATGTCGAGAGAAGGACGAGCTCGTTGATAATCTCCCGAGATTCGTCGAAGGAAAGGGAGAGAGTCTTGAGGTCGCAGGTTCTGTGAATCGGTATCGTCAGCCCTACCCTCGAGCTGAGTAGAATGAAAGACTGGCTCACCTGATGAGGCACAAAATGTTGAAGTAGCCAGGGATCCTCGGCGAGTTCTTGAGCAGTCGGACGTTCTCTCGGATCCTTCTTGAAGCACTTTGCGAGGAAAGCTCGTAGCTCTATTGAGCTTGATTCAGGTACTGGAGGACCATTCTCGTCTTCGACGATTCGGAACATGGCACTCATCGCTACGAGCTGTGAGAGGAAGAACAGGGTCAGCGAAGATATTTTCGCAGAGCAAAGACAGTCAAACTCACGTCGGCATAAGGTGGTCTACCATCGATCAACTCGCAGATCGTGCAGCCGAGAGACCAAATATCAGAAGCAGGTAAAGCTCCCTTCATTTCGATAACTTCGGGAGCCATCCAATTTGGCGTTCCCTGTACGTCCTTCGCACCTCCACCGAATCCTTGAGTGTTCTTGATAGCGTGCAGATTGAGTGAAACTCCAAAATCGCTGAGTTTCGTGTTGCCAGTCTTGGTCGAAAGGATGTTTGCGGCTAGAAACGACGAAAACGATGAGCTCAAGTAATTTGTGGACAGCGAGAGACCGTTACTTACCTTTCAGATCACAATGTACTACTCCTTGTTCGTGCAAGTAAGCGAGACCTTCGAGAATCTTGACGACATAGCTCGCGACTAATCCTTCTGGAAGTTGACCGAATTGACGAAGTGTCGTTTGAAGCGAACCAGATTCAGCTGCACGCAGAGGCTCCCTTCAGCTTCGACGTTGAATGATATGCGAGAGAAGAAAGGGCCTACCGTATTCGAGAACGATGTTGAGGTAGTTCTCACTTCTAAGGAGACCTTGATAACGAACGATCGCCGGATGATTGAGTCGTTGCAAGAGTGAAACCTCGTTCGAGAGTTGCTCAATTTCAGCTTCAGTCTTGCCTTCGAGTTGGATCCGTTTGACAGCGACGACTTGTCCAGTATTGAGGTTCAAAGCTCGATAAACAGTTCCGAATTGACCTTTTCCGATGCATTCTCCGAGTTGCTGTTTCGCTTCAACCCTTATCAGTCTCACAATGAGGGCAAGAGAAGTAGAGAGAACGTACATAGGTCAAAGTAGGTTTCCCTTTCTCTCGAAGTACCAATTTCGTTCTCGCAGCTTGACCGCTCAACCTTCGACTCGCTCTCCTAGCCCTCAACGCTTCGCCCGCATCATCAACCTCAGGAGAGTAGCTCTCGTGCCTCGATCTCGGTGGGGGTGAACCTAGTCCGATTCCGAGTCCCGCTAGAGGAGGAGAATCATTCGAGCGGGCGAGGGTTTGATCAATGTGAAGTTCAGAGTTGGCTCGTTTGTGAGGTTTCCTAGTTGGAGAGAAAGCGCGAGTGCCTGAGGAAGAAGCTGCGAATGAGGTCGAGGGGAAAGGGATGATCTCGTCACTGGAAGAAGTGGGAGGTGAGCGAGGTGAAGGTGTATCGACGAAGTTCACTCTTCCTCCTCCTCCATTCGTTGGTCTCATTCCAGTTCCGATACTGAATCTTGATCCAAACTCTTCCTTCTCCGATCGAGTAGGTTCGACGACGACTCCCGAGCTGACAGTACGGTTCGATTCGCTGAGGTGAGGAGGTCGAGCGATGACTGACGAATTTGGTGGTCGAGAACGGGTGCGAGGGATGATGAGAACGTCTTGTTGAGGACCACGAGGAGGAGAAGCCACGGTACTGTCGAGACTGATGCGTTTCGAAGAGGATCTCCGAACCGGAGAAACTGAGGATTTTGGTCCGTTCGAACGTTTGACACTAGGAACTCGCCCACCTAGTCTCGTAGGAATACGAAGAGGTGACTCGTCCTCCTCCACAATAGCGAGTACGTCGACTGCAGATTCAGCATGTCGTCGATCCGAGATTCCATAGAAATCAGTCGGGGAATTAACGAAAGTTGGTCCTTTCTCGGGAGTTGGTGGGTTGACGCTCAGGCATAGACTCGTGTCGCTACTCCTCCTCGAGTTCCAATCGGAGAAGCGACTCGAAGGAGGAGAGAATCCACCGATCGAAGAACCTAGTTGAGTCGAAGAATTTGAACCGCTCGAAGTTGAAGTCGACAGCGCTGGAGGAGGGGAAGTCGAGTGACTTGATCGAGCACGGAGGAGTCGACCTTTGAAGTCGATATCGAGGGCTATCGAGGGTGAGGGATGGAGTGACACGGTGTTTGAGCGAGGAAGCGGAGGGGGAGAGAGAGGAGTCGTCGGAGAAGTAACGATCAGAGAGTGAGAGCTCGATGAGATCGGGAGAGGTGGAAGATCACGAGTAGGACGAGGAGGCGGCGTCACTGCTGAGTTCGCTGAGAGTTGAGGAGTCGGTACCCGAGGAAATGGGAAAGCGTCAAATTCGGTGTCGAGGAACTGAGTTTTGGTCGGGGTCGGAGTCGTCAACTTCGCTAAAGCTTGCTCGCGGTTCGCCCTTCGCGTAGCTTCGTCGATCGGAGGCGACGAACTTCGATCGATTGGGAGAGGAAGAGTGTCGAGTCGAGGAGGAGGTGCAGAGAGCAAGTCGGCTCGGTGAGAATGACAAGACGTAGTTGCGACGGTCGAATGGTCGGAAGAGGAGAAGGAAGAGGATGAATGGTCCGATGTGTCGAAAGAGTGAGGTGTTTTGGGCGTGAGGGGTAAGAAAGTCGACGAATCTTCTCCATCTTTCCTCCATTTGACCATCGGACTCGCTGGCGTAACCTTCTCCCTTTCCTCCTTTCGCTCTTCGAATAATCCTTTACCATCTCCCGGCTGCGGCCAATCTGCCCATTGTCCCTTCCTCCCTCCTTCCTCGTCCGAACTCGAAAATCCACCCAATTCTGGCGACGACATTGCGAACAACGGTGCTCTTGCTTGGTAGTCCCTCATGAAAGCGTTTGAGTCCTCCTCCAGCGGCTGCTCTTGCAAGATAGGTCTCGAGATGTCTCGAGTCGAAGTTCTCCTCGATCGGTGGTCGGAAGAAGTGCCAGATTTCGAAGACGACAACCTTCGAGTAGCTGCAGCGATGAGGGATGTTCGAGCCGACTTCGATCGCTTGAGATCTGGTGTGGTCGAGGTGGAGGATTCGAGCTTTGATTTACCCTTTGATCCACCGATTCCTCCAAACGAGATCCTCCTCTCTCTGTCCTTTTTCGAGTTGTTCGAGTTTGAGCTGAAGGAGAGCGAGGTGATGCGAGAGAACAGAGGGAATGAAGGGGACGAAGGGGTGGTAGGAGTGGGTTCATTTGGTCGAGGAGGGAATCGAGAGGGTTTTTGGGAGGGAACGAACGAGGATGTCGAAGCCGAGAATGGAATAGGTAGCGTGTAAATGCTAGCAGTAGTGGTGGCCATGATTCGACTATAGCTCCTGAATCGGGATCAAGCGAGATGGTCGGGAAGATAGCGATAGGAGGAGGTTTGAGAGGAAAGTAGAGGAGAGCCAGTCGATGAAGTGAAGATATCGAAAGAGAGTGTGTGATGGGGGAGATTCGGTACCGAGAGAAGGGATTGCAGAGATGCCGAGAAGGGGAGCAAGTGGAAAGATAGGAGGGTCGAAATCCCGGAATGAATGAGAGGACTGGTCCGCAGGTTGAATTTCGCTTGACGACAGCTTGTTGTACCTCGGTATAAATCACAGTGGAGGTCTATGGTTCGGCAGAGAGAAGCGAGGGTAGCTCTAGTCAGCTCTATTTGGGAAGAGGGAAGGAGTGGAGGTTGGTTGAAGGATGAGACAAGAGGAGAGGTGAAGAGAGAGCAAGCAACTCACCTTGAGCTATCCAGGTATAATCCACTCTTTGCCCAAACTCTTGATCGAGATCCCCTTTCAACCGAGAGCAACCTGTTTCTTTGAGGAGATGAAGGAAAGTTCGAGAGGGAGGAAAGGTCAGCTTCTCCTTCGCTTTCAAAGATAGTTTGTGAATGAGTTGGCTCACCTTCTTTGAAAGCGAATGAGAGAAGGAGAAGGGAAAACCGAACCTCCCCAAGTTCCCCCTTTGGGAGAACCGGATGAGATCGAGAGGGGACTTTGCGCGAAAACGATCAACGATCCCTCGGTTCCTTTTCTCCTCCTTCACTGCTGAAGTCGACAAGTCGTCGAAGTGGACTGAAAGGGCGAACGGCAGAGAAGAGGGTTTGCAGTTGTTAGGACAAGAGGTCGTCGCGAGTCCAGTTGGAAAATGGACCGTCGAAATAATCTTGCCTTGGTTTTACGTTTCGTCTCTTGCTGTCTTCAACGTGATTGAGGGGTGGCGTGTAGCTGATCTGTCGACGTTGAAACGACGAAAGGAGATGTGTAGAAGGGAGAACAGAACAGTCAGCAGGACAGAGGAACGAATAACACCAAAATTCCTTTGAACATTCCTGCGAAGGGTCGAACGGCATTTTTCGTTCTCAGCTTTTTGGAATGTCAGCTTATAGCTGAGTTTCGTCTCTTCCGACTGCTTTGTTCGACGACAGCTCACTTTGAGAGAAGCCTGACTCGACGTAGAGTGTTACACTGAGAAAGCATCTTTCTCTCTCGACTTCGACGCGTAAACCTGAGAACGAGGATGGGACAGAGAGTGCGGGCAGTTTCCAGATTCAGCAAGTGTAGTGTATTGGCGAGAATGCGAGAAGCGAGAGAGGTGTAGCGCACTCGTGAGTCGAATGAAGCCTGGAAGATAGCGAAGCAGGAATGCGAAAAAGTAATGAGAGCAGAAGCGAGTGTCAGCGGAAAAGTCACGAGCGAGAATGCATTCGATCCAGCTCAGCGATTGCCCGTTGCCCCTTCCTTCAGCGCCGAGAATAACGATAGAAGAGGGAAGGAGAATTGAAGGTGAATTCCATCATCCCCT
>Ga0308169_10000933_pt1 | contig 37489 bp, 30 predicted proteins | sample PhyBR1_2_FD_202139 | JGI IMG/M metagenome (GOLD analysis project Ga0308169, IMG submission 202139) | Phyllosphere microbial communities from UC Gill Tract Community Farm, Albany, California, United States - DLSLSB.R1 | ecosystem: Host-associated > Plants > Phyllosphere > Unclassified | place...
GTCGTCGGCGGCGGGCCCGGCGCTGCAGCCGCATGTCGCAGCCGACGTGCACGACGGCGATGTCGAGATGGCCGAGACGCAGCTGCACGAGGACGTCGACGAGCCGACGCAGCTGCACGAGGAGGAGCGCTCGAGCGCGAAGGGACCCGCGCGCTCGAAGGGACCCGCCGGCCGGCTCGACGGCAACGAGGGCGAAGACGAGGAGGATGAGGTGGATGAGGTCGTGCTCGTAGCGGTGCAGCGGGTCAAGACGGAGCCTGTAGAAGCGCGGCGAGCATTGTGAACGCGCTCGTCGACCTCGCGAGCGAGTTTCAGCTCCTTTCCCAGCGGCCGAACGCGTTGCCGGACTTCTCGCTTCGTGCCTGGACACTGTGAGCGTTCCATGGCTGTCGTGGAAGCGTTCGCAGATGCGAGACGAGCACCTGCGCCTCGCGACCGGGGCGGTGCCGTGATACGAGAGCTCGCCGCGCCTCCCGACCTCTGTCACACCCCTCTCGCCCGCCCGAGATGGCGGTACAGCAGCCGCAGAGGCTACAGTCGCCGGCAGAGCCGCGCACTGCACCACGGCGAGGCCGCTCGCCCTACATGGTCCTCCTCATCTCGCTCCTCGCCCAAGTCGCCTTCGTCCCGTCCATCTTCGACATCTACTTCAAGACGCCCGTCGTCGAGGTCTCGCCGAGGTTCATCGTCGAGCATGAGTCTAGCTCCATGGCCAAGCGGGTCGTTCTCTTCGTTGGTGCGTCCTGTCCCCCTTCTCCTCCCCCACCTCGACCGGGCGAGCTGACCCTCCTGCCCTGCAGGCGACGGTTTGCGCGCCGACAAGCTGTTCCAAACCTACCCGGATCCACCTTTCCTCCATTCCGACCCGCTCCCCGCGCCCATACCGGACGACCCGCCCGCCCTCGCCGACGACCTCGACGGCTCGACCACCCCTGCGCCCTTCCTTCGCGCCCTGATCCAGTCGGGCCAAGCGCAGTGGGGCGTGTCGCACACTCGGGTCCCGACCGAGAGCCGGCCAGGGCACGTCGCCCTCATCGGCGGCATGTACGAGGACGTGTCGGCCGTCACTCGAGGGTGGTCGACCAACCCAGTCCCGTTCGACTCGGTCCTGAACCAGTCGTCGCACGCCTTCACCTTCGGCTCGCCCGACATCCTCCCCATGTTCAAGCTCGGCGCGAGCGACCCGGACCGCGTCGCGGCGTTCAGCTACGACGAGGAGGCCGAGGACTTTACCGCCGACGCCGTTCACCTCGACCTGTGGGTCCTCAACCACCTGCGCGCACTCCTCCGCAACGCCTCGACCGACGCCAAGCTTCACGCCAAGCTGCACGAGCCGGGCGTCGTCTTCTTCGAGCACCTCCTCGGCCTCGACACGACCGGGCACTCGTACCGCCCTCACGGCCCCGAGTACCACCGCAACATCCGCGTCGTCGACTACGTCGTGCGCGAGACGGTCAAGCTCCTCGGCGAGTTCTACGGCGACGACGGCGAGACGGCGTTCGTCTTCACGGCCGACCACGGCATGAGCAGCCTCGGCAACCACGGCGACGGGCACCCGGACAACACGCGCACGCCGCTCGTCGCGTGGGGCAAGGGCGTCAAGCGGCGGGCCGACTGGGAGGAGCCGGCGCTGCACGACGAGTACTCGCAGGGGTGGGGCTTGAGCGGGGTCAGGAGGGACGTCGACCAGGCAGATGTCGCGGCGCTCATGGTGCGTCTCCTCTCTTCCTCGCGCGTCAGCATGCGCTCTCGCTGACTCTCGAAGCCCTCACTCGCAGTCCGTTCTCGCTGGCATCCCGCTCCCGGCCAACTCGGCGGGCCGGATCCCGCTCGACTACCTCGACGCCTCGCCCGAGCTGCGCGCGCGCGCTGCCTTTGCCAATGCGAGGCAGCTCTTCGCCGAGGCCGACGCCAAGAGCGGTGCGTCCAGCCCTGCACACCTGTTGGTGCGACCCAGCTGACGTTCCCCCTGAACTTGTCGCGCAGAGCTCAAGAAGCGGCACGCCCTCAAGTTTCGCCCTTTCCCCAAGTTCGTCGACTCGCCCGCCGACGGCACCTTCTCCGCCGCGCACCACGTCGACGGCATCGCCGAGCTGCTCGCCGAGGGCAACTTTGTCATGGCCGAGAAGCGCAGCGAGCTGCTCTCGGACCTCTCGCTCGAGGCGTCGGGCTACTTCCAGAAGTGCGTCCCCTTCCTCCGCCTCTCGCCCTCTCCTGCTCGCCTCGCTGACTCATGTCGTCGACGCAGGTACGACTGGCTCCTCCTGCGCACCCTCGTCACCATCGGCTACCTCGGCTTCATCGCCTTCCTCGCCCAGACCATCCTCGGCAGCTCCCTCGCTCTCCCTCCCTCCTCGTCCTCCCGCTTCCCCATCGCGGCAGGCCTCCCGATCGGCGCCTTCACGTCGTTGTGCGCTCGGTTCGCCGTCGAGCGCGCCCCCTCGTTGCACTACCTCTACGCCTTCCTCCCCTCGGCCTTCTGGCTCGCCGTCCTGCGCGACCCCGCGCCCTTCGCCGCACTCGCTCGCACCGCGCGCACAAGCACGACGAGCCTGGCACGGCTGTGCGCCTCGACCGGCGCCGTCGTCCTGTCGCTCCTCGCCTTGGCGTACGGCTACTCGGACCGGCGCGCGTTCGCCCTCATCGCGCTCGGCATGGGCGCCGTGTGGCCCGTCAGCATGCTCGCGCCCGGCGTGCGAGCGGCTCGCGGTGCCCTCCTGTCGAGATGGGCGGCGGCGATGGCGGCGTTGGCGGTGTTCCCGCTGCTGCCGGTCGAGAAGGGCGAGAACCTGAGCATCGTGTGCGTCCCCTCTCGCATCTTACTCTGGAGACCTTTCGTACCTTGACTGACTCGGTATCTTGCAGGTCGAGCGGCGCAGGGCTCCTCATCGTCATGTCTGTTGGCGCGCTTCGACTGCTCAAGAGCAAGGCGTCGCCGACTTGGGCGCGCACTCGTCGGTTCCTGCTCGCCGAGGTGCGTCTCTCCACGCCTCTACCTGCTTCCAGCCTGTCGCTCACGGAGCTCTACATGCGCGCAGGTCGGCCTCACTGCAGCCTGCGTCGTCGTCACATGCTCGTCCGCCCTCAGCCTTCAGCGCAAGCAGGGCCTCCCCGTCGTCAACCAGTATGCAGGGTGGCTCGTGCTCGGTGCGTGAGCTCTCTTTCGAGACGATCGGGCTTGTACTGACCTTGCTTTGAGCGCGCTCGCAGCCGCCGCCTCGTCTCTCCCGCTCGTGCACGGACGCCCTCGAGGTCAGCCATACCCCGAGCGACTCGCCGTCCTCCTCTTCGCCTTCGCACCAGCCTTCGTCATCCTCTCGCTCTCGTACGAGGCCCTCTTCTACGGCGTCTACGTTGCCGCCCTCGTCGCCTGGGTCCAGCTCGAGTCGAGCCTCGCGGCGGACGAGCCCAACACCGACGGGCTCATCAGGCTCGCGCACGTGCGCGTCAGCCTCTTCTTTCTCGCCTTCTTGCACCTCGGCTTCTTCGGCGTCGGCAACGTCGCGAGCATCTCGTCGGTGCGTCGCCTCTCCTCACCCGCCTCCTCTCCTCGTCGCGCCGTGCCCGAGGCTGACCTGCTCATCCCCGCGCTGCAGTTCTACCTCGAGCCCGTCTATCGCCTCATGACCGTCTTTGCGCCCTTCCCCATGGTGCGCCCTCGCCCTCGCCGCTTGCACCGGTCCTCATCTGACGAGCCGCCGGCCTTCTCGAACAGGGCGCGCTCCTCCTCTTCAAGCTCCTCATCCCCTTTGTCGCCCTCGCCGCTGCATCGAGCGTCATCAACCGGCGACTGCACCTGCCGCCACTGTCGCTCTTCCTCGTCGGCTCGGTGCTCTCTGAGCTCCTCACTATCTTTGTGCGTCGGCCGCTCTTCTCTCCTTCCTCGTCTCCCTCCCTCCCTTTCCTCCTCTCTCACTCCACCTCTCTCTCTTTCACGGCTTCGACCTCCCTCGAGCATGCGCGCCCGCACACGATGCCGTGACCCGGGCTGACGCACGTCGACCTCTCGCAGTTCTTCTTCCGGGTCAGCGACCAGGGCTCGTGGCTCGAGATCGGCTCGAGCATCACCAACTTTGTCATCTGCTCGCTCCTCGGCGTCTTCAGCTCGGCCCTGCTGGCAGGCGGCGAGCACCTCATGGCGGGCACGGTCGGATAGAGCGTCTTTGCCGTGCATTGCGAGCAGTGGTCACCGCACAGGGCCAGCGGTGCGAGCGAGAGGTAGAGAGCCGAGAGCAGCTTGGCGTGTGCATGAGAGCAGGATGTCACCGAGCGAGCTGCACTCGTAGCCAGCAAGCAGAGAGAGGCGCGGGAGAAGGAGGAGCGCAGAGGTGAGGTCGGCTCCCTGGCGTCCAGGACCTCGCCAGAAGGTGAGCAGCAGGTGATGCGGTAGCTTGCAGGCCAAGCAGAGCCCCGCAGAGCGAGCGCGAGGACGAGGGAGAGGCCGACGAGGCGAGCGACGAGACGCTCCTCCTCGCTCAACCACCACCACCACCCAGCGCGGCGCAGCGTCACTGCTGCTGCCATGGACCGCTTCCAGCGGCTGCACCGCTTCCTGCAGCACGCCCTGTCCAATCCAGCACCGGCCCAGGACCCGCACACGCTCGCCAAGTTGCAGCTCAAGCTGGAGCGGGCCCGACCCGCCTTCCTCGCCTTCCTCGACACGCCGGCCAAGGACAGCAAGCAGCGAGAGCAGCTCAACAAGGGTCCGTCCCTGCTCGCCCCACCCACTCAGCCCGTGAGGGTGTGCTGACGCAGTCCTCTCATCTCCCCCTCCTCCTCCCTCCTCCCTCTCCCCTCCCTCGCTTCCTCCTCGCAGGCTCGTTCACCTACGTCGCGACGGGCAACTCGTACCCCGCCAGCCCCGCCCTCGCCAAGGAGATCCTCTTCCTCTCGGACGCCCTCGATGCGTCCGAGGAGCTGTGCGCCTCGCTCGTCGCCTGGAGCATCAGCGCCAAAGCCCGCCCCGGCCGCAGCAAGGCCGAAAGCGGCCTCCTCGTCTACCTCGACGAGCGCACCTCGCTCCTCCTCTGCCTGCACGAGATCTGGCGAGGCGCCATGTCGGTCGACGAGCGCGTCGTCGCCTCGGGCATCCAGCGCGTCCTCGAGCGCGAGTGCGACGAGCTCACGCGCGGTCGCGGCGCCGAGGTCGAGCTGCGAGGGGCGGCCAAGGCCAAGGGCTCGTGGGTCGAGAAGGTCATCGGCGCGCTCGAGGCGTCCCAGGCGCAGGCCGACAAGCTGCGCGCGTCGCTTCGAGGACCCGTCTCGTCCAACAACGCCCTCGTCCCGGCGGGGCAGAGCCCCTCGTTCCCCGACGAGACGACCGAAATGCGCGTCCAGCGCCTCGAGGAGGAGCGCCGCCTCATCGCCCAGCTCGTCTTCTTCATCGGCGCGAGCCGCACCGCGAGCAAGGACGAGCTCCACCTCCTCGTTCGCCAAACCTCGACCGCCGCCCTCGCCGACAGCACCGTCACCTACCTCCTCGCGTCGATCCTCGCCGCCCTCGACACCTCGAACGAGTTGGCCGCCCAGCAAGCCTACCCCCTCTTCACCGACTCGTCGTTCGTCAGCCGCATGAAGACCGACCTCGCCTCGAACTGGACCTCGCCGCAGCTCAAGGCCGTCGTCCAGCTCCAGTGGTCGCTCTTCCTCGACACGGCCGCCCGCGTGGTGCCCAACTTCGAGACGGACGGCGGCGAGGCGGTCGACAGCCTGACGTGGGCGGCGGTCGACGCCGGCGTCTTCACGTTCCTCGGCCGGTCGGTCCTCTCGTTCAAGCGCGACCAGGAGCTCGACGAGATCTGGGGCGGCGTCGGCGGCGACGCGCTCGCGCTGGGCGGCGAGGTGCCTGTCGACCCGGCCTTCCAGGACTACGTCGTCGACCTCGTCGAGCTCCTCGTCGTCGAGGTCATCGCCAACCGCATCTCGATCCTGCGCAAGCTCCGCAACCGCGAGGAGGACGTCGTCTCGACCTCGCACCGCGGCGGCGGCCTGCGGTCCTCGCGCGGCGCCGCCGAGAGCCAGCCCGCCCAGCCCCGACACGACCTCGAGGCCTTCTTCCTCCTCATCGCGACCCTGTACCGCAACAACCCGGACGGCGGCCTCAAGTTCTGGGAGGAGGCGGCGTCGGACGCGTCGACCTCGGCCGCCGTCAGCACGACGAGCAGCCGCCTGTCGGCCTTCCTCCGCTGGGGCAGCGAGTGCCGCCCGCCCGCCATGATGCGCGCCTACTACGAAATGGTCGCCGCGCTCGCGTCGGGCCCGCGGTGCGCGACGCACGCGTTCGAGTTCCTGTCGCTCGGCGGGTCGATCGACGGGCACGCGCAGCACGGCGCGTCGTCGTCGTGCTCGTGGGCGGCGCTCTTCGGCGCGCTCGAGTTCTACCTCAACAACCTCCCCGACCGGCCGCTCGAGGCGGGCGCCAACGCCGAGGGCGCCATGGGCGAGATGCCGCCCGAGGAGGTCCCCCTCCTGCGCTCGTTCATCCGCCTCCTCCGCCAGGTCGTCGCCTACTCGGACGTCGCCCGCGCCACCCTCGTCGACAGCCAGCGGCACCGCCCCGTCCCGACCCTCCTCGCCCTCACGAGCCGCTCGGTCCCGATCGAGCTCAAGGCGAGCCTGCTCGCCGCCATCGAGGCGTTCGCTCGCCCGGGCGGCTCGTTCGGCGTCGACGTCGCGCGCAAGACGTGGGCCGCGCTCGAGCAGAGCCAGATCCTCCCGACCTGGGCCGTCTCGGAGGGTCGCGACGCTCGCGGCGGCGCCGGGTTCGCCGGGTCGCGCTCGATCGGCGCGCTCATGCGCGGGCCCGAGCCCTTGACGCTCGAGGGCGGCATCTTCACCGAGCTCGAGGAGGTCGAGGCGCCCAACAAGATCTACCCCGAGTCGACGGCGTTCGTCCAGCTCCTCAACACGCTCATCCACACGCCCGTCACGGGCGGCGAGCCCATCCGCCGAGGCACGGACCTCGACACCAACACGATCCCGGACGGCCTCGGTGCGCCCAACCGCCCGCCTGGCGTCGACCCGTACCTCAAGTTCGTCGTCGACGACGTCCTCCTCAAGGCGGGTCAGCGCGAGTACGCCGACCCGCGCGAGCGCTGGAAGGTGACCGACGTCTGCCTCGCGTTCGTCGAGAAGTGCCTCGTCAGCTTCGACCTCGGGCCCTTCCTCGCCTGGGCGGCGAGCGGCGGGCGCACGTCGGCCGGCGGCGCGGCGTCGCCGCTACAGCAGCTCGTCGCGCACCCGGGCTTCGACATCCTCGCGCGCCTCCTGGGCGGCACGGCCCTCCTCGAGACGGTCCTCACCATCGTCACCGCCGGGTACGACTCGATCCGCAACAACCTCGCCGGGACGCCCCTCTTCACGAGCTGCATGCTCCGGTGCCTGCGCATCCTGCGCCGCACGCTCGACATCCAGGCGCCGTTCCTCGAAGTCGCCCTCCCCTCGCTGTCGGACAGCTCGGTGCACGTCCCGCAGGACAAGGCCGGCCGCCTCAAGGCCCTCACGCCGCTCGACCAGGCGTTCCTGTACAACTCGGAGGTCGTCATCCAGGTCGCACTCCTCGTCGCGTGCGAGGAGGACAACGAGATCGCCCTGTGCGCCGTCGAGATCCTCGCCCTCGTCGCCGGCTCGCCCTTCTTCGACGTGCAGCAGAAGTTCCCCGAGCAGTCGCGCACCAAGATGAACCGCCTCGTCGGCCTCCTCCAGGCGTCGCCCGAGACGCTCCGCATCCAGGAGGCGTTCGTCCTGCGCCTGGGCGACGACGTGCCCGAGTCGGAGCTCGAGGCGTCCGAGTGGCAGCCCTCGTTCGACGACGCCGTCAACGCCGAGGAGAAGGCGAGCAACGCCGACGGCCTGCGTCGCGCCATCCGTACCGCCATCCTCGACCTCTTCCTCGTCAATACGCGCACCGACAAGACGGCGCCCAACGTCGCGCACCTCCTCCTCGGCTTCGACGTCCAGGCGCGCTCGGACGAGATGACGATCGACGACCCGGACGCGGCCGACACGGTGCGCACGGGCCTGCACGTCGTGCTCGACCTGCTCGCCCAGAACGTCTCGGACGATGACAGCGAGGTCCAGGTGCGCTCTCTTCCCTCACCTACTCTCCAGCTCGTCGTCGCCGTGCACTGACTCGCCTCCTCTCGCTCGCAGGTCTCGGCCCTCATGCGCCACCCGACGCTCGCCGCCCAGTGCTACCGCCTCGTGCGCCAGCTCTGCGTCCACCCCTTCACGTCGGCCGTCGTATCGCGCTACCTGCGCAACCGCGAGCAGTTCTTCCTCCGCCAGTCGCTCGCCCTCCCCTTCTCGGTCCCGCCTGCGTCCCAGGGCGCGCTCGGCGCGGTCCAGTACGGCGACGGCAAGCAGGTCGTCACGTCGTCGTCGGCCGTGTGCGCCGTCCTCCGGTCCGAGGCTGAGCTCCTCGAGTCGGCCGCCCTCGAGCTGAGCGTCCTCGCCACGGGCAGCGACGTGCGCCGGGCGGGCGAGCTCGTCGCCGCGCTCCTCGAGACGCCCAACGCGCTCGACGAGGACGTGCCGGCGTTCCTCGAGCAGAACGGCGGCCTCGAGCAGGGCCTGCCGCGCATGCTCGAGATCTTCCACTCGTTCGACTTTGCGTGGCACGACTCGATCTCGCCGGCCGAGTACCGCCTCAGCCTCTTCGCCGAGCTGCGGTTCGACTCGTGCCTGCGCCGCGACGCGAGCGGGTGCGAGACGTACGAGTTCGGCGCGCTCCTGGCCCTCCTCGGCGCCGCGCGGCGCGAGCTGCAGAACCGCGGCCTGCTCAGCACGCCGCAGCAGCAGGACGAGGTCAAGCGCGAGACGCGCGCCATCGTCGAGACGCTCGTCGTCGAGAACCACCGCCGCGAGATCCAGTTCGCGCGGTTCCAGGCCCTCAAGGCTTGGCGCACCCTCCTCGACATCGTCCTCGCCAAGGCGTTTGACCTCGTCCCCGCCGAGAGCCGCCACTCGCTCATCCTCGACCTCCTGTCGGCCATCCTCCCTCCCCTCGCCGCGTCCGAGGTCGACGCCTCGATCAGCGAGCTCCTGAGCGGCGCCGCCGTCCTCCTCGCGACCAAGCTCCGCGACGAGACGGTCGGCCTCCTCTTCGTCGAGTCGGGCGAGTCGGTCCAGTCGGTGCCGCCCGAGCGCCTGCACGCCGTCCTGCGCGCCGTCCTCCAGGCCATCCTCCAGCCCGGCATCGCACCCGTCGTCCGAGGCAACCTCTACGCCGTCGTCCTCAACTACGTCCAGTACTCGCACAAGCTCGCAGCGCTGTCGCCCGCCCTCTCGCGCACGCTCGACGACTCGGCGAGCGTTGCAGGGTCTGCGACGGCGCACGACGACGTCTTCTCGCTCGACGGCATGTCGACGGCCGGCGGGACAGCGAGCGGGCGCCGCACGAGCCGCAGGACGGCGCTCGAGCAGGGCAACTTCTCCATCTTCGCCTCGGCGCTCGAGCGCCTGCTGCCCGTCGTGTGTCGCGACGCCGCCGTCGGGCACGAGGTCTGGCGCACAGTCGCCTTCACGGTCCTCGACGCGCTCGTCGCCATTGCCGACAAGGGCAACGCGACGAGCAAGGTGCTCGCGCTCCTCTCGAAGCAGGGCTACCTGCAGAACTTCATCGCCGCGCTCAAGGACGCCGAGGCCGACCTCCAGGCCACGCTTCAGCCCGACCCTCGTGCGTCCCTGCCCCTCTTCTCCTCCGCCTCAGCCCTCGAAGAGACTCGACTGACGCACCGCCCGCCCTCCTCGCAGCCTCGCTCAACGCGCTCTACGTCTACGAGGCGCAGATGTCGTTCCTGATTCGGTTGGCGTCAACCCGGGAGGGCGCCGAGAAGCTGCTCGCCGCCGAGCTGCTCGGCCGACTCGCCGAGTGCGACTTCCTCGGCGCTCGTCCTGTCGCAGACACGTCGTCCATGGGTGCGTCCCCTGTCCTCCCCAGACCTGCTGCGCCTCGAGGTTGGACCGTTGCTGACGGCCGTCTCCTCGTCCAGACTTCGACGGCTTCATCCCGCCCGCGACCGAGCGGCATCACCAGCTCCTCCTGCCGGCTCTGCAGCTCGTCGTCAACACGCTCGTCTCGTTCGGCGCCGAGACGACCGTCGCAACCCGGCAGGCGCTCGCGTTCCTCACGGGCCAGCGCGAGAACCTCCTCATCGCGCTCAAGGACTGCGCGGCCAACCAGACGACGGCGCTCTTGCGCGAGGCGCACCTCATCATCACGCTCCTCGGTATCGTCCTCCCTTCTGTGCCCGACGACGACATGGTGCGTCCACGTCTCGCCTCGCCTCGCCTCCCCGCTTCGAGCCGAAGCTGACCTTTTTGCACGCCCTGCAGTCCACCCTGTCCTCGTTCGGCGGCCTCCACTCGGCGCTCCTCGCTCTTTCGGCCAAGATCTGCGGCCCGCAAGACTGGGTCGCGCGCGTGACGCCGTCCAACGACGTCGAGCGCGAGGAGGACCAGACGCTCGTGCTCGGTCCGTCCTCGTTCACATCTCGCTCTCTGCCCTTGTCTGCTCGCACCCTCACTGACTCGCCTTCTCCTCCTGCAGCGCTGCGCACCAATTCGACCATCTTCGGCGACAAGGTCGACACGCTCGTCGAGTCGGTCGAGGCGGCGCTCTTGACGTACCAGAGCGTCGCGACCCGCAAGCGCGCCGGCACCAACGCGTTCCGCCCCGTCTTCCTCCCCTCGCTCAAGTACGGCGAGAACAGCGCGTCGGGCCAGTCGCTCGGGTCGCTGTGCGCGTTCCTGCGCGACGCGGCCCAGGTCCTCTCGAGCCGGCTGCAGGAGCTCGACACGCTCGCCGACATGCTCGACGGGTTCGACTCGAAGCCGCTCGACGAGATCGAGGACGTGTTCGAGTTCCCCGCCGAGGACGAGTCGGAGGGCGACCGGCGCGGCAAGATCGGGCAGGAGCTCCACTCGCTCCAGGACAAGTGCCGCCTCAAGCTCAACGCCTCGCTCCGTGCGTCCCGCCCGCTCCCTCCTGTCGACTCTGCGACCCCCCCAGAAGCTGACGAAGGGTGCCCTCGCAGACATCCTCGAGCTCGCGCTGCTCATCCTGTTCCGCCACGTGAGCTTCTACCTCGACGCCGACCGCACCTCGGAGACGGGCGCCTCGTCGCGGCCCGACGTCGGCCTCGGCCTCGCCGGCTCGCTCAAGGCGCGCAAGGACCCGGCTCTCGCGCTCTCGGTGTCGCAGTTTGACCTGCCGAGCCTGCGCGAGGACCTCGCCGACGAGTTCTCCAAGCTGTCCGAGCGCCTCACTGGGTTGCAGTTCGTGCGTCGCTCTCCCTGCCTCGTCCCCCGACCCACCTCGCACCTGCTGACTTTGCTCTCCCTGTCTCGCAGTCGCAGAAGAACGCCGGGTCGAGTTGGCGGCAGCGCGAGGCGTTCGTCGGCGTGATCGTCCGACGGCTGCAGGACATGCTCAGCGGGCAGCAGGACTGAGGGGCGGCGGCGAGTAGCAGTGTGTGTATGACCGCAACGACGCAGTGCACTTGTGTTCATCTCTTGCGCTGCTGGCTACGAGAGCTGTGAGGGCGAGGCGGTGCACGTGCACGACGAGCTTGGACGAGCGCTCGCTCGCTTCGGCTCTCCGACTGCGAGGGCCGCTGCTAGGGAGCGTGCAAGACTATCGACTGGGCCTTGCAAATCCTAGCAAGCCCTGCAGAGCGGAGAGGGGCGGACAGCTGAGCGCGCTCTCGTCGTCGCGAGCAAGCTCTCGCCGTCCCAAGCCTCATCGCCTCTCTGCTCTTGCTCGGCAGGCTCAACTTTCGCACTACACGCCTCTAGCAACGACTCGCACCAGCCAGGTGAGCCTCCCGTTCCTCCAGAGGCCGGCCCTGGACCGTGGAGCTGGCCTCGCTCCTCCTCATCTCGAACCCCGTCTCGGCGGCTTCACCCCAGCCAGGACGGCTCAGGCGGGCCATGGACATACTCAGGGCTAGACCAGGAACCTGTGCTGACCCACTCTGCACCCTCTTCCTCCCTCTCGCGCTCCTCGTCCTCGCCGCTCCATCGCCCGCAGATCAGCCCTCCCCGCACCACCCCGACTCGCCCTCCCCTCCGCCGCCATCATGGTCCCCAAGCCCGTCTGGCATGACCGCCCCGTCGAGAAGACGTACGACCCCGAGGTCAAGACGGACGCCGAGGTCCCCGAGCTCGAGACGCCGCTCGCGACAAAGGTCAGCGGCCGCTGGTGGAAGGGCGACAACAAGCCGACCGTGCGCACGTCGGCCGGCAGCAAGAACAAGGACCAGCTCGACAAGGCGTGGAAGGCCCGCGCCGAGCGCAACCAGCGCGACAAGGCCGTCAAGCTCATCGAGAGGTGCGTCCCCTCTCTGCCTCGCACCCTCGCCTCTCCCACTCTCTCGCTCTAGAGCTGACTTTGTGCTCCGTACGCTCGCAGGGAGATCAAGGACGAGAAGGTCGCCGACCTCGAGCGCAAGAAGGAGATCACCAAGCAGCGGCGCGAGCGCGAGGCGGAGAAGCTGCGTCTCGAGCAGATGGCCGCACGGGTGCGTCCTCGTCTCGCTCGCAGCCCGTCTCCTCCCTGTGCGGTCTCACTGACTCACTCCAACTGCTACCGCTCGCAGATGAGCGCCAAGAAGCTGCAGCGCATGAAGAAGCGTCTCGGCCGCAGCAAGAAGGTGGCCGGCTGAGCGCTCCTTCTTATTCTTCCTTGCCGGGCGGGCTCTCCTGTTGTAACCTTATCCCTATCATCGCGCTGTTGTAACGGGTACACCGGGTCAAGCTCACTTCCTCGGCAGGAGAGGACCGTCTCGACTCGCTGTTGTCGCTTCCTGCTCACGGCCAACTCGGGCGGCCGACCGTTCGCCGTTGGGCCGCCTTCCAGTCGGCCTCGCGCTCTGCTCTTCGGTCGATCGTCGTCCGCTCGGCGAGCAGCGGCTCTGGCGGCGTCGTCCCGCCGCTTCTCGCCGGAGGAGAAGGAAGGAAGTTCATGCCAGCGCACGGTCCTGCTCTCAACGCCGAGACGCTGTCGCTGTCGCGGTGCGAGATGACCGGTGCTCTGGGTTGCAGATGGTGATAGATGAGACGAAATGAACGCTACGCAAGGGGGGACAGTGGACGAGCTAATGTGGAGAAGAGAGAGCGAAGAGAAGGGCGGGCACGCTTCACGACGACGAGTGGATCACGAGCGCGAGCAGCGCCATGCGCACAAACAGGCCGAACCGCATCTGTCGAAAGTAGGCTGCCCTGCGCTGGTCGAACTGTGGGCGAGGAGGGAGAGAGCGAGCGTCAGCTTGGAGCACAGTCGACGACGACGAGGTCCGAGCGGCCGCGACGAGACGGCGGCGAGCACAGCCCTGCTTTCGACGTCTTCGAGTCTAGTGGCTCGCTGAGGTCAAGGAACTCGAGAGGAGCGCGAACGAGCGAGAGCTGCTGCTGATCCAGGAGGTCAAGGCGACGGCGGCCAGCGTAAGTCGGAGCCAGCGCTGGTCAAATTCAAAATCGTAAGGCAGAGTCAAGCAAGCGATGCTTATTCGGGTCAAGCAGCTCGATTAGGAAAGGATTAGTAACGGCCGGCATGTTCCCCCATTAGTAGCCGTGCGCATTAGTGCTCAGCCATACAAACGGTCAATACAAATATCGTCGAGCGAAGCTAATGCGAGTGCGGCTATTCTGCGGGCAGAAGCTCGTGCTCTATGCAAAGAGGTTCACTGAGTACAGGATTGTGCTCAACAAGGCGGGAGAGGGTCGCAACGAGCCGCCGAGAGCCAGTTTGCGAAGGCGAGGAGGAGGAGGAGCGGGGACGTCGCTTTGCAGCTCTCGTTACCGCTTCTCTCGAGCTGTACATCACCAGAGCGACGTTCCAAGACGTACACGAGCCTGTGCCATGCTGAGCTCGAAGCGGGCCAAAGCGTGCGCGCCCGACAACGCGCTTTGTGGACGAGGAGGTCGGGCACGCTCTCCCAGTCCCCGCTCGCTCTGTGCTGCCGCTTCCTCTCGATCGAGCGTCACCTCAAGCGCAAGTCGACCTGTGAGAGAGCTTAACCTCCGCCGAGGGAGGTGCGAGCACTGGGCGAGAGAGAGAGAGAGAGAGAGAGAGCCAGCGGACGGTCCTCTTCCTCTGCTAGGAGGACCAGGATCGTGAGGCTGTTTTGCGACTCTCATGCTCGCTGGTCGGGCACTCGACGACGAAGGAGCTTGCAGGATCTGGCGCGTTCGGGACCCAGTCAAAAAAGGCGGAGCATTCTGAATTGCGAGCAAAGCCTTCCTCTACACAACTGCCGCCGGCGTCCACCACACGGTCGACTGCGTCGAGATCCCCGTCGCCGACGCCGCTGCCGAGCCGGAAGAGCTAGCGAGAGGCGCCGCCGTCGTACCGGGCGACGGAGTGGCAGCGGAAAGGGCCAAGGCGACGGCCGACCCGATCGACGCGCCCGCCGACGAGAGCGAGGACGCAACGCTGCTCGCCTGCGAGGCGAGCTCGCTCGCGACGTCGGTCGAGTGCTCGGCGGCGGCGGGAGACGAGTTCGCGAGGGCCGCAGAGGGGAAAGGCGCGACCGAGGGCGACTTGGGAAGGTCGAGATCCCACGAGATCTGCTGGTCGGGGATGCGCATCGTCGCGAGGACGACGAAGAGGATGAGGGCGGCGATGATCACTGCGAGACGCAGAAGAGGGGGAGAGGAGGAGGAGCAGAGGATCAGCTTCGGGCACGGCAAAGGTCGACCTTCCCAAGTTGAGACGGACGCACCGAGGAGGGGCGCGATGACCAGCTTCTTGCGACGGTTGATCCGCTCCTGCTGCTGCTGCCGCGCGAAGCCGTACTCGAGGTCCTTCTCGGTGGCGAACTGCTCCTGCTTGATAAAGTTGAACTTGCGCTCGAACGGGTCGTCGCTCGAGCGGTCGCGAGTGCCGGCGAGGAGACCGAAGCGCGAGCCCCATGTTGCCGCGGGCGGAGCGACGAGACGACTCGATGACGAGGAGGACTTGACGGTCGTCTTCTTGGCCGAGCCGCGCTTGGTCGTCTTGCGGGACGAGGTCGGCTGCGAAGGGACGTGCACGAGTCGTCAGCGACGAACGCTTCTGCGTCTCGAGGCGAGAGAAAGTTGACGCACAGGATCGAGGGCGACGATCTTGCGAACCTTGCGCGCGCTCTTGCCGGTCACCTCGTCGACGATCTCGTGGTCGAGCGAGTCGGGCAGGGCGTGCTTGGCGTTGGTGAGCTCGGCGAGCTCGGTGAAGGGGTCTGCAGGGGCTCAGGGTCAGCATCAGCGAGGAACGAGCGAGACGCGGAAGCAGATGTAGAGGAAATGGACGCACTCTGCAGAGCAAAGAGGCCGGCGTAAGAGGTGACGTGACTCTCGGCGACGCCGTCCGCCGAGCCGAGCTCGGCCGCCTTGAGCAAGCCCTTGACGTCCTTGTCCACGATGTAGGGCTCGCGAGAGCGAATGTGGCGAGCCATCCAGATGCGGGTGCGCTGGCGCCGCTCCTTCTCCTTGAACGCGCCTTCGCGGATGCTGCGGACGAACCAAAGCCGAGTCAGGTCAGGGCGACGGCGCGAGAGCTCGAGCGCTGGACGTACCGCTCCATGGCGTCCTCGAAGTCCTGCGAGCAAAGAGCGAGAGTCAGGCTCGAGCACCGAGAGAGTACGAAAGCGACGAAGAGAGGAAGGGGACGCACAAGCCTCGCGCCGGCCAAGTGGTACTTGATCTCGCCGACCTCCTTCATCGTCTCGCCGACCTGGCCCGCCTTGACAAGCTCGCGCACCTGCTTGCCCCACTTCTGCAGCGAGCCGAGCCACGTCTCGAGGGCGACGACACCCTTGCCCGTCTTGGTCGTGAGCGCCGCGAGCGAGTCGAGGTCGGCGCGCAGCGAGGCCTGGCCGACGTCGACCTTGGGGTCGAGGCGGACGACCATGTTGCGGAGCGAGACGATCTGTAGCGAGCCCGAGTCAGCGAGGCTCTCGTCGTCGGGATGCGCAGGCAGCAGGACGACGCACCTCGTCGATGTCGTTCTCGAGGGCGTCGATGGCGTGCGTGAGGTCATACAGCTGCAGAGGGAGAAGGGGAAAGCGTCAGCCGATGCTCTTTAGGCGGGCGTGCACGAGAGAGAGGAGGAAGCGGACGCACCTGAGCGAGGAACGACTCGAAGTCGGTCGTGCTGTGCTGCGGGCCATACTCGGCCTCGATCTGCTGCTTCGACTGGCGCCCGTCGCGCCACAGCTTCTTGTCGGCGGCCTCGTCGAGCGGGTCCTGCTTGGACGGCGCGTCGAGGATGGACGAGCCGCTGCCGAGGTCGACGAGGGGCGACTCCTCGTCCGAGGACGCGCGCGCTGCCCAGCTCTTGATGGCTGCGCGGCTGGGCTGGCCGAGCGACGAGACGGACTGGCGCCTGGCCCGAGTCGACGAGGCGAAGTCGGCGGGCGAGCGGGCGGACGAGGCGGCGAAGGACGACGAGCGGGTGCGCGAGCGACTCGAAGGCGCAGGGTCGTAGAGGGTGCCGCCGTCCATGTTGGGCTGCCGGTGACGGTGTCTAGAGTTCGCAGGTCGAGCGTGAGAGGGAAGAGAGGGCGACCGAGAGCCGGACAAGGGCGAGGCGGACCTTCCGCGGCGAGTCCGCCGCCTCCTGTCCGCTTCGAGGTGCGTGCCCCGCCGGACAGGGGGTGAGCGCGGACAGCTGTCGCCAAGCCGAGATCTGCTCGCCGATCGACCGCGGCGGAGAGCACGATAGGCGCGAGGACCAAACCTTCTCGAGGGCGACAGGCTCGCGAGCAGCTCTCATGCGAGAGCGGGAGGGAGAGGAGGAAAGGCATGACGTGTAGTATTGCATCAACATTATGTGTGACGAAGAAGAGGCGACGAGGACGATAGGGACGACGAGAGGGAAGGGCGTGGAGGGGAGTCGAGGAGGAGGGGGACGAGGTCGTCGGCGGTCCCGGCGCTCAAGCGATATCGAGGACGAGCTGCACGTGCGACCGAGTCAACATGGAGCAGTGAGGACGAGACGAGAGAGCAGGGAAGAGGACGCACTGCTCGCAGCTCCCACAGCCATCGCCGCTCGGTCCCCTCGTCCGCCTCGCGCGTCCTCCACGGCGCCAGCTCGACCCGCGAGCGCGCCTCGGCCGCCTCGCTCTCGCGCAAGATCTGCCTCCTCGTCGTGTGAGCGCGACGCCGCGCACCCTCGCCCTCCCTCGCGTCCACCGCCTCGACCGGCGCACCGTCCTCGTCGCTCCCCTCTTCGAGCACAAAGCTCGCCCGGTTCTTGAGCATGCGCTCGCGCTCGCCGAGCTCCCACCCGTCGACATCGCTTGACGCACCGAGCGCGCTCGCCGAAGCGGACTCGTCGTCGGCCGCCTCGCCGCCGGACGCGCCGCCGCCCCAGTCGAGCTCGAGCTCGTCCTCGGCGTCGGGCCCGTCGACGGCGTGCCACGAGCACGTCGCCGGGTCAAAGACCATGTTGCCGACGACCTTGGCGGTGCCGCGCGAGGCGGACGGGGTCGCGCCGGGCGGGAGGACGGGTTTGGCGGGCAAGGGGATATCGGCGGCGACCTGGGTCGCAGCAGGACGTGGCGGGGCGAGCGAGCCGCGATGAGGCGAGCCGATGGCGGAGGAGAAGGGCGAGATGAGCGCGGGGCGTGTCGAGGTCGTGAGGGCCTTGTCGAACTCGCGCAGGACGGCCTCGTTGCCCTCCCAGCGCTGCAGGACCGGGTTGTAGGTCATCTCGCCCTGCACTGCGAGCGGTACGAGGCGTCAGTCAGAAGAGAACGAGCAGCAGTGAGAGAGAGAGAGGGAGAGAGGACGCACCCTTGATGGCGCTCGTCGGTCCGAGATGGCGGATGAGGTGCGGCTCCCTCCTCCGCTTGAGCCGCTTCTTCTCCGGGTCGCCCGCCTTCTTCTCCTTCTCGCGCTCCTTGCCCTTGCCCCCGACGAGAGCCGCCATCGCCGTCGCCGCCGCCGCCTCCTTGCGGCCCTGCACGGCGCCCGCAGTCCGCTTCTCCAGCGCGAGCGAGCTCGTCCTCTGCGCGAGCCGCACGCCCTCCTTGCGGCCCCAGCTACCCGCGCCGCTCTTGACCGTCGCCGTGCTCGCGCCGCTGCTCTTGCGGCTCGACGCCGGCGGGACGACCCGCTCGCGCTCGCGCTCCTTCGAAACGGGCAAGTCGTCGAACGCGTCGAGCTCGGTGCCATCGCCGTACGACGCCTTGGCCGCCGTGCGCAGGCTGCTGAGCGGCCGTGCGAGGGTCGTCGCGGCCGAGGGGAGCCGCAGGGCGCTGAGGAAGCCGGTCGGCGCCGTGGACGGCAGGCGGGGCGAGGGCGAGAGCTGCGGCTTGGTCGGGGAGCTAGGACGGCTTGTCGTGCGCGCCTTCGACGCCGACGACAAGGTCGGGCGCAAGAGCCGGTCCGAGGCGGACGAGCTGCCCGACAGCGTCGAGTACGGGCGAGACATGCTCGTAGCGGAAGTCGAGACGAGCGACGAGGTCGACCATGCTGCGGGCGACGCCGAGACGAGCGGTGCCGGGCTCGAGTGGACCCGCTCGCGCGTGCGAGACGCCGAGGCGGCGGTCGGTGCGGCGAAAGACGGGCGAGGACCGGCGGGCGAGGGCGAACGGAGCGAGTTTTGCGGAGACCTGGACCGCGTCGACGACGCCGAGGGTGGAGCGGCTGCACCAGGCGTGGGCGAGGCGAGCACTGAGAGGTTCTGGAGGGACCGCTTGCGGTCGATCGTGCGCGCAGAGGTCGACGACGAGGCTGCGACGGCGGCGGCGGCGGACAGGTGCTGCTGGCTGCGCTTGAGCCGGAGCGAGGGCCGGCTCGCCGCGCTCGAGGGCGTCGCCGGAGTCATTGGCACCGGCGAGATGCTGCGCTGCGACGCCGAGGTGGACGAGGTGGCGGCGAGGGCGGGCGGGCTGAGCGCGCTCGGCCGGCCTTTGCTCCCTGCGCGCAGGTCCGTGCTGGGCGGCGCCGTGCGCAGGCTCGACGCCCGAAGCCGACCGCGCCCTCGACTCGCTGCCGACGGCGCGGGAGGTGGACCTCGACGACGGGTTGCGCCGCCGGTGCCGCCCTCGGTCGAGTGCGACGACGCGACCGAAGGGGGTCGCTCGACGCCGTGCGCCGACGACGGCCGCACCGGCTGCGGGATGCTCGAGCGCAGGCCTGCGGCCGTCGCGAGCGGGAGCGAGGTGCGAGGTCCGAGCGGTGCGGCCGTTGATGCCCGCGTCGGCTGCGGCGGCACGCCTCGCCGCGCCTGCGAGACCGGCACCTTGCCGTCGCTCGCCGTCCTGCGCAAGACGCCGATCCTGCTGCCCGACCGCCCGGCTTCCCTCGCCTCGCGCGCCTGCTGCGCCTCCTTGGCCCTCGCGCCGCTCGTCACGCGCATGCGCTCGCGCATCTCGCGCGCGCTCCACTCCTCGTCCTTGGCCTCGACGACGGCGCTGGAGGTCGCCGAGCCCGAGAGCGACCCGCGGCGCAGCTCGCGGGCGAGGTCGGCGCTGTTGGCCTCGTCGTCGTGCTCGCGGTGCCGAGCGAGCCGCTCCTGCTCGTGCGGCGAGCTCGGCGACCCGCCCGTGCTCACGGCGCCGCTTGCGCCGGGAGCCGGGTGGAAGAGCAGGCACCGGCCGCCGCGCGCCTCGAGCTTGGCGCGCAGGATCGACTGCAGGTCGACCTTGGCAGCGGCGGCGGCGACGTCCGAGTCGGGCTCGCCCTCGCTCGTCGGCGGCGTCGCGGCGCGCTCACGCTCGGCGGCGTCGTCGACGGCGCCGCCGACGAGGTACGACGGCAGGACGAGGTCCTCGAAGAAGTCGGCGTCGTCGTCGTCCTCGAGCGCCGAGGAGGACGGACCGTCGTCGTCCGACGAGCGCGACGGCGTGAGCGGGCCCGGCGTCGATGCGGCGGAAGACGCGGTCGTAAAGGAAGGGTGGGGAGGGCGGATCGAGGGGGCGAGACCGGGCGTGGTCGGCGCCTGCGCGGGCGCGGCGATCGTGGCGGGCCCAACGTCTGCGGCCGAGCTGAGGCTGACGTTGCTCGGCCGATTGGCGAGCGTCGGCGCGAGGACGACGTGCGAGAGCGTCGACGGCAGCTCAAAGTCGTCCTCGCCGTCGCCGTTGTCCTCGGCGTCGGTGAACGAGGCGATCGAGATGCGCTTGCGCGCGACATTCTGCGCCGCCGGCTCGGCGTCGTCGAAGGCGCTCATGCCGTCGTCGTCCTCGTCGTCGTCGAGGCTGATGTGGCTCGAGAAGCTGCCCTTCTTGACGACGGCGCGCGTGCCTGCCTCGGTCGCCGCCGCGCCGCCGAGCTGGAGGGCGTCGAGCCCCTCGAGGTCCTGGTCCCAGTCGGCGTCGACGGCCTGCGCTTGGCCGAGCGGCGTGGAGCCGAGGTGGTGAACCTTGGCGCGAGCGCTGGGCGAGCGCGAAGCCGTGAGGAGGGCGGAGAGCGGGGACGAGCCGCGCAGGGTCGTCGTCTTGCTCGTGCGCGGCGTCGCGTCGAGCTCGGCCTGGGCCGGGGCGGGCGACGATGAGGGCGGCGGGAGGTCGAAGGATAGGGTGCTGTCGTCGTCGGGGTGGAGCGACAGGCCCTGCATGAGGCCCTTGAGCGTGCCCGTGGTCGAGGTCGTCCGGCTCGAGTCCACCGACGACTCGTTGTCCTCGTCGCGCGTCCGAGGCGGGTCGTCCCACTCGCCCGCGACGCGCTCAAAGAAGGCGCCGTCGACGTCGTCGTCGACGTCGTGGTCGATGGCGGGCGACGCTGGCTCCGAGTCGGACGGCGGCTGGAGGGTAAGGTCGAGGGAGGACGGGTGGTGGAGGTTGGCCGAGGACAGGTCGAGGTCGGGATCGTCGTCCCACGACTCTGGCTCGTCGGCGTAGGTGGCGAGGGCGGCCATGTTGTGCGCGCGGGCGAGTTGGCGGTTCTCGAGCCGCCCGAGGGGCGGGGTCGGAGGGAGGAGGTGAGGGCGGGTCGTCGAGGCGAGACGAGCGCGCCGTGAGGTGGGAGCAGGACGGTGCTTGAGGCAGCTGCGCGGGTGCAACACATCGCCCAGAGGGTCAGCAAGGCAGAAGCAGCGCGACCTGATGAAGTGGGTGGGGGGACGAACCTCGCGTTTGCCGGACCGTGAGCGCGTGTGTTGCTGGTGCGAGGTGGCTCAGGCGTACGAGAGCACAAAGCTGCGATCGCCTGCGCCCTCGAACGCGCGCTTCGAGCGGAGGAGGAGCGGAGGACAAACGCTGCATCGCCGCCTCCGCCGGCCGACGACGACGACAGCGAGGTGCGTGCAACTGCGAGAGAGCTGCGCGTGCTCGCCAGTGCACAGCGATGGTGCTAGAGTCTCTCATGTGGCTGAGCTCCGTCTCTGCGAGCAGTTTGGACAGAGCCACGCCCGCCAGCAAGCACGACGAGGCGGTGCAGCTCTCCTCGCCGGCTTTCCAGGTCGACGAGCGGCACAACGAGGGCAAGCACCAGCTTGCACTGCACTGCGAGATACTATTCTACTCTGTGCGAGCCCGTCAATCCTCGGGCGGCGGCGTCGGCAGCCTGTGCGCCGCGTCCCGCTCGGGCGCCTTGAGCGTGCCGTTCTCCTTCTGCGCCTGGACGGGCGCATCGTCCGCCAGCGGCAGCTCGACGGGCGAAGAATGCGGCGAGGAAGGGGGGAGGTCGATGGAGGAGAGAGGGAAGCCGAGCTTGGGCGAGGCGGGGGGCAAGGCGAGGAGGGTGACGGGAGGAGGAATGGCCGCCGTCTCGAGCGTCGGGGCCGTCGGCGCCTCGTCGACCGTGCGCCGCTCCTCCTTCTTGACCGCAACCGCCTCGGCCTCGGCCTCGACCGCACCCTTGGCGCCCTCGCCGCCCTTCGACCCCTGCGTCGAGCGACCCTTCTCGCGCGCCTCTCGCGCGCGCCCTCGCCGCACCGCCTCGGTCCACACGCCCGCCGTCCCGCTCGCGCCCTTGACCTGCAGGTCCTCCCACACCTGCACCATCTTGTCCTCGACGGCGCGCCTCGTGCGCAGCTCGGCGTCGCTCACGCTCGCGCCGGGGCCGACGCTGCCGTCCGGCACGAGCGGGCGCAGCTCGAGGCGCTGCAGGGCGGCGACCTCGCGCTCGGTCGTGGTGGAGAGGGCGGCGAGGCGCTGCAGGAGCGGGCGGAGGTGCTCTGCGTCGGCGAGCGCGGCGGCGAGCGCGGCTTCCTCGGTCGACGAGGACGAGGTCGCCGGCGAGGCGGGCGAGAGGAGCGGCGCGAGCTGCGACATGGCCATCGATGCCGAGATGAAGAGCTGGCGGAGGAGGGCGACGTGCTCGAAGGGGAGGCGGGAGGGGAAGGCGAGGGAGAAGGTCGGGGACGGGGTCGAGCGCAGGAGGAGGTGGAACTCGAGGGAGACGCAGAGGAGGAGGGACAGGTAGCGCCACTGCGCGCGAGACGATGGAGCGTCAGTTTGAGGCTCGCTGAGCGTGAGAGAGCACGACAGGGGCGAGAGGGCGGGCTCACAAAGTTGTACCTGCGCTCGCTCTTGCGGAAGAACGAAAAGACGGCGAGCGACGCCGCCGCCATGGCCCACCACACGGCCGAGCCGACGGCGCCCTTGACGAGGAACTCGCGCGGCGTGACGAGCTTGCCCCACTCTGTCACGCCCGGCCCGAACCGCTCGTACGCCCACCGGCGCCCGTCGTGCTCGAGCACCTCGACGCCCTGCCGCAGGAGGACAAAGAAGCCCTCGCCGGCCTTGCCGACCTTGTCCGGGTGGTACACGCGCGCGAGCCGGCGCCAGTGGCTCTTGACGGCGGGCGCGCCCTCGGCCTCGACGAGGGCGCGCTCGATGCCGAGCAGCGCGTAGTAGTTCTGCTCGGCGCCGCGCGCCTGCGCGAAGTAGACCGACAGGACCGAGTAGGCGAGGTAGGCGGCGACGAGGAGGACGCGTGCGCGGCGGTGGTGCGCCTGGGAGCGCTCCTGCGCGGCGGCGAGGTCGGGCGGCGAGGCACGTGCGGGGACGGTCGGGCGGGATGACGGCGACAGGCGGTAGAAGAGGCTGAGGAGGGTGTTGGCGAGGAAGGAGGGGAGGATGGTCCAGGCGAGGACCGACGAGACGTTGGCCGAGAGCCCTGCGCCGGCCATGGCGGTTCGACGAGCTCTGCGCGCAGCGTACGAGGGAGAGTCAGCGCTGCTCAGGTCGTCGTTCGGGCTGTATGGTGCTCGGTGTGCGGATCAGAAGCTGTTTGAGAGCAGCGACGCTCGTTCACATGGCGCGCGCTCGCCCTGCCGGCGCACACCCTGCTCGCGCTGCGCCCATCTCGGGCGGGTCGACCTCGGCCTCGCGCCGACCCTCTGTGTCCGCCGCGCCACCTCGGGCTCGCCCCGTCGCCTCGAAGGCGCGAGCCCGCTGTAAAGGCGCGGCGGCGAGGAGGACGCTGTGCCCGGCGAGGCGTGATGAAGACCTCGAGCACGGCGGTCACCGCGCCCGAGTGGGTCTCGTTCGGGCGGGTTTGGCATAGCCGCGGGCTCGTCGACGAGCGACGAAGGGGGAGGGGGAGGGGATGTCGGCGTCTGCCTTTACGCCGCAGCCTCGTGAGGAAAGGGGTGCGAGGCGCAGGTCTGAATAGAGCCGCCCTCCGAACGAAGCTCCCGCGCCGTCGAACGGCGCCCCCTGTGCCTCGCCCCGCCGCCCTCTCGACCGACGCCGAGCGACACAGATCCTCGCGGAGCGGCTGCGCGACGGCGGAAGGGAGCACGGCGGAGCGAGACGAGGCGCGGTGACGGGCACGAGGAGGGACGAGGTGGAGGGCTCGAGGTGGATGTGCGTCGTGGAACGAGCGCTGCCCTGGTGAGAGGTGGCGTCTCTGAAGAGACACCGGCCGAGGCAGTGCCATGAATGCACGCCGCGAGGTTGAGAGAGGGGGGAGAGGGCGAGGGTCGGGAGGAGGGAGAGGTGCGAGGCGCGAGAAGCTGCGGCGCAGCTGAGGCGGGGGTGGCCGAGTCGAGGGCGAGTCGTGCGGTCGATCCTTTTACTGAGGATCATGTCCTGCGAGGCTCGAGGCGCGAGGGAGGGACGGTCACTCACCTCGAGGTGGTCGCGGCGAGAGATGAGGAAGCCGGCTGGCTCGTGTCGACGTCGGGCGGTCCTTGTGCGAGGTCGAGCGTGTGCTGGATCTAGTCGAGGCACCAGGCGGCTATCTGTCGAGCCTGCCGGCGATGTCGACGAGTGTCGGGCGGGGACGAAGCCGGGGCGCGACGACGACGACCGGGTCAGCCTCGCCCACACCCCGGCTCGCTCCTCGATCTGCTCAGAGCCAGCACAGACGCGCTCTGTAGAGCCACCAGGGTGCACTCGACACCGCCCCGCAACCACCTATCCGCCCCACGACACCCCCCTCCTCGACGAGCACCGCCACCACCCTCGGCTCGCCGCTCGCCATGGCGCCGTCCAACCTGCAAGAGCTCCTCGCCGGCGGCGCAGACGAGCAGGTCTCGGTCAACCAGCGCGCCCTTGTCGAAAAGATCCTCGCTCGGTGCGTCCTCACTCACCCCTCTTACCCCTCCCCCACCAACGCGCAAGCGGCTCACCTCGTAGCCCTGTAACAGCTACTCGGGCGAGCACACCGTCTTCCGCGAGCTCCTCCAGAATTCGGACGACGCCGGCGCATCCACCGTCGAGCTCCACTTCCGCACCACGACCGGCTCGACCTCGTCCGCCGACGCCCAGCCGCACTACCCAGCCGATGACCTGCCCGACCTCGCCCGCACCAAGGTCACGTCCATCATGGTCCGCAACGACGGCTTCGTATTCCGCAAGGAGGACTGGGCTCGCCTCCAGGAGATCGCGAGCGGCAACCCGGACGAGACCAAGATAGGCGCTTTCGGTTCGTCCCGCTCTCCATCTTTCTGCTCTGCCGCGCTCCTCTCGCTGACGCTCAACCCTCTTCCACCACACAGGCGTCGGCTTCTACTCGCTCTTCAGCATCTGCGACGAGCCCGTCGTCTCGTCCGGCCCGCGCGTCGTCGGCTTCTTCTGGAAGGGCGGCGGCGACCAGCTCTACGTCAAGAGCGCGACCGACGAGTCGGGCGCCGCCAACCTGTCGGCCGACGGTCGACCATGGACGACGTTCCTCATGGACCTGCGCGAGCCAGCGCCCATGCCCGAGCCCAACGACTTTGCGCGGTTCCTCACGTCGTGCCTCGGCTTCACCCAGAACTTGCGCACCCTGTCGCTCTACTTCGACGGCCACCTCCTCTTCCGCGTCGACAAGACGCTCGCGCCGTCGCGCGCCCTCGACCTGCGGCACAACCTCGCCCAGAGCTCGCCGCTCAAGCTCCTGCGCCTGCAGCACGTCGACGAGGCGCCGTTCCAGCTGCGGGCGCAGGTGAGCGGCTGGATGCTGCGCACGCTCGTCAAGCCCAAGAAGCCGCTCGTCACGGCGGCGAGCATCACGAGCGCGGCGGCGACGAGTACGTCGTCCTTCGCAAGCAGGATGCTGTCGGCCTTCTCGAGCCGATCGACCGCCTCGCACGCCCCCTCCCCTTCCTCGTCGACCCCTCCTCCACCTCCATCCGCCAAGCCGCCCGCGCGCGACCCACTCGCGCACGTCCACGCCACCCTCTTCCTCCGCACCGTCGCCGCCTCGCTCGCCGTCTCGCCCTCGCCGCACTTTGCCGCCGAGATGCTGCGCGCGACCAAGAAGGCGCTCCCCAAGACGACGCGGTACTCGCTCGTCTGGACGTCCAAGGCCGAGTTCGACGCGAGCCACGGCGGGTCAACCGGCCAGGGCACCGACGACGAGCACGAGGCCGACGCCCGGCGCGTCTTCTCGGGCCTCCTTCCCGCCGACCTGTCGACCCAGGGCCGCGTCGCGATCGGGTTCGCGACGGTGCAGACGACCGGGTTCGCCGGGTCGGTCGGCGCGCGCTTCATCCCGACCGTCGAGCGCGAGTCGCTCGACTTCCAGGCCAAGTACGTCGCCGACTGGAACCGCGAGCTCCTGTGGGCCGGCGGGCTCCTCGCGCGCACGGTGTACGAGCACGAGATGGACGACATTGGGCGAGTTTGGCGGCGGATCGGCGACAAGGGCGAGGTGGACGTCGGGACGAGGAAGGAGCTCGAGGAGCGGGCGCTGCACCTCGTCAAGTACGTCTCGCTCTCGGTGCCTCTTGGCCCCTCTCTGCGGCTCTCGTTCTCAATGCTGACTCGGCTTCGTGCAGGTTCTTCACCTTCTCCAAGTCGACGCCGCAAGAGATCGTCGGCACCCTCGCCGAGTCGACCTTCTTCCAGTCAAACCCGAACACGTCCGTCACCCTCATCTCGAGCGTCGGCCCGACCGCGGCGCACAAGCTGCGGCTCCCCTCGCCGCAGCTCGCCGGCTTCATCAAGGCCATCCCGGTCGTCCCCGCCCTCATCGCCGAGAACGCGCCCCGGTTCCTCGCCGTCCTGCGCGACCGCGACCTCATCCGCGACATCTCGCTCGAGGACATCTTCGCCGACCTCGGCGCACATCCCCTCACGGTCGTCGAGGCGACTGCGCTCTTCAAGTGGTGGACGACCCTCGCCTCGAACCGCTCGTACGACCCTCGCCTCGTCCAGCGCCTCAAGGACGCCGCCATGCTCTCGGTCCCGGCCTCGCCCTCGAGCGACGCGACCGACGTCCGCATCCACCCGCTCGGCGCCTTCCGCACGTTCCTCGTCCCCAAGGTCGTCCCCGCCGACATGCCCGTCCCCGAGCACACGCTCCCGTTCGAGCTGTCGCGCTCGGTCGCCAACGCCGACCTCGTGCGCATCTTTGGCTTCCAGGAGCTGAATCTACTCGAGTGGATGCGGTTCCTCGTCGGGCCGACCATGCGCGGCAAGAGCGCAAAGAGCGAGACGGACCTCGCCTCCTCGCCCGCCTTCGCCGAGTCGGTGCGTCTCGAAGTCTCTCTCGCGCTCTCTGCCTGTGACTGCTCGCTCGACAAGACGTGCTGATGCTCTACTTCCCTCGCAGGTCCTCGCCGTGCTCGCCAAAGGGTGGCAGCAGGTCCCGGCCGTCCAGCAGCGCGACCTCGTCCAGCTCGTCTCGGCCCTCGCCTTCATCCCGACTCGCCAAGGGCTCAAGCAGCCCGACCAGGCCTACATGCCCAACGTCTCGCTCTTCGAGGACCTCGCGACGACCGTCCTCCCGAGCGGCGCGCCGATCAAGGGCAACATGGAGCGCCTCCTCCTCGCGCTCGGCGTCCGGCGGCACGTCGAGCTCCAGCTCGTCTTCACTCGCCTCCTCGGCGCCGGCGACTGGTCGCACGTCCAGCTCGTACGGTACCTCGTCACGGTGCAGGAGACGCTCTCGCCGGCCGAGAAGGACCGCCTGCGCCAGACGAGGTGGCTCCCTCGCGAGGGCGAGGCCAAGGTCGAGCAGCCCGCCGGCGCCGACGGCGTGCAGCCCAAGCCCAAGACGGTGCGCTACAAGGCCGCCGACCTGTACGAGCCGACCGAGCCGCTGCGAGAACTCGGCCTGCCGCTCGTCGACTGGGCCGACTCGCCCTCGAAATGGCGACCAGGGTCCGAGGAAGGTGCGTCTCCTCCTCTTACACTCGCTCCACTCTATACGCTGCAGGGGCTGATGCACTGCTCCCCGTCTCGCAGCAAAACTTCTGTTCGACCTCGGCCTGCAGCGCGTCCCGCCCGTTGAGACGGTCCTCGAGATCGTTGCGCACTCGGCCGACGTCGTCAAGCAGGACAAGGCGCTGCGGTACTTCCTCGATGGCTGCCTCACGCACGGCTACGGCAAGATCTGTGCGTCGTCCTGTCCCCTCGTCTGGATCTCGCTCACAGCTGACGTCGGCGCTGACTCTCTCCTCCTCTTCCTTCGGTCCTGCAGACTCGCCCAGCAAGCACGACCTCGCCTTCGTTCCGGCTCGGCACAAGGGCAAGGACGTCCGCGTCAAGCCGACCGAGGTGTTCGGCAATGCCGACTCGGCCCTCCTCGGGTTCCCGACGCTCGCCCCGGCCTACGCCGCCGAGGAGACCCGCTTCGGCATCCGCCGCGACCCGCCTGCAGGCCAGCTCGTCGCGGCGCTCGTCAGCAACCCGCCGCAGACGCTCGCCGAGGCGAGCAAGGTCTTCGCCTACCTCTCGAGCCAGGTCTCGTCCTTCTCGACCGCCGAGCTCGACGCGCTGCGGTGGGCCGCCATCGTCCCGGTGCGCAGGCCCGACCTCAAGGTCGACGTCGTGCCACCGCTCAACCTCTACTTCTCGACGTCCGACACGGTCCTGCCGCCGGGCCTCAAGGGCCTCTTCTCGACCGTGCCCGACTTTGGACCGGCCGCCAAGCCGTTCCTCGTCGCGTGCGGCGTCAAGGAGAGCCCGTCGACCGCCGAGATCACGACAATGCTCATCTCGGACCCGTCGCGCCTCTACGACCTCGCTGGGTCGGCCGAGCGGTACCTGTCAGGTGCGCACGGTCCCCCTCGCCGTCTGCCTCTCCCTCTCGCCGCAGCTCCTAACTCTTCCTCCCCGCAGTTCTTCGCCTCGTCGCCGTCAACTACGGGTCCTTGTCGTCAACCTTGCGCAGCCGCATGAAGCTTTCGGCCTTCTTCCTCGGCTCGAGGCGCATCTCCTCGAGCGCGACTACGACACCCGCTCGAACCCTCCTCGAGCAGCAGGACGACGACGAGGACGACGAGGGCGGCGAGACGACCCTTGTGTACCAGCTTGCCCGAGCGAGCGAGCTTGCGATCAACGACGAGCCAGCCGGTGCGTCCTGCTTCCCCTCTCCGCCCTCGCCTCTTCGTCGGCCGCCTCGCTGACTCGCTCCTCGCAACAGCCTTTCAGGTCTTCCAGGGCGACATCCTTGCATGCCCGCAGGAAGATGCGCTCGAGGCGCTCGCAGAACAGCTCGGCGCCCGCCGCATTTCTCGCCTCATCACCGAGAACTACCTCACGGCGGGCGAGGCGGACGCCGGCTCGAGGCGAGCGCAGGAGATGAAGCGCGGTGCGTCCCCTTTCACTCCCTCGCTCGTGCAGAATCCAGGAGCTGACGCAGGACTACTCGCTCGCAGCGGTCGCCGAGCGCACGTTCCTCTTCCTGTCCGAGCGGCGGCAGCAGTACGGCAAGGGCGAGCTCAAGCACGACCCCGATTGGATCCAGAAGCACCTCGTCGTCCTCGAGGTCCGATCGATCGAGCTCGTGCGCTCGCTCAACAGCGCTCAAGGGCTCAAGCGCAGCACGGCGTCGGCGTCGGCGTGCGCCAAGCTCGCGCCCAACGGCGACGTCCAGCTCTACATCTCGCAGAGCATCGAGGTCGACTTCTTCGAGGTCGCCATGAGCCTCAACAAGCTGCTCCTCGTCAAGACGCGCCCGAACGACGCCCTCCTCCTCCTCACGATCCTCCAGACGACGTGCGTCCTCTCTCTTTCCTCTTCCTCCTTCCTCTTTGACTCGAACTGACGCCGTCGTGCACTGCAGGCTCAAGAACCTCAAACGCCGAGGCTTCAACGTCGACCGCATCATGAATGCCCGCAAAGCCGAGCGCGAGGCGGCCGACCAGCGCATGCGCGAGGAGCGGCTCCAGGCGCAGCTCAAGGCCCAGTCGGCGCTAGTGCGTCCACGTCCTCTTCATAGCCTCGATCGCGACGATGATCTCGAGCTGACGCACCTCTCCACTCGCTCGCAGTCCGGCGAGAAGCTCGACGCCGCCGTGCGGGACTTGTCGGCCATGTTCCCCGACGCCGATCCCGACTTCCTTCGCACCCTCATCACGACTCAGGAGCCGCCGCACCTCGAGAACGCGGCGAACCAGCTCCTGTCGACGTCGCAGTACCCTAAGCGGCGGCAGGCGGTGCAGCCACCCGGACCGTCCTCGTCCTCGTCGCCGCATTCTGTCTCGGCCGCAGCACAGCAGCAGCCGAGCGGCGGCTTCCTCTCGGGCCTGCGTCGTCAGCTCAAGGGCGAGAGCTCGCGCTCGGGCTCGCCGCTCCCGCCACCGCCAAGCTTGACCCCGCCGGCGAGCTCGCCTCGACCCGGCGCCGTCTCGCAGCGCCCGCCGGGCATGTCGCCTCAGCCGCACCGTCCCGAGGCAATGCCGACGTCGACGGACGCCATCCGTGCAAACCTGACGAGGGCGATCCAGGTGCGCCGCCGACCTCCTCTCTGCGCTTTGACCCCTTGCTGCTCGAGTCGCTCACCTTCGCCCTTCCCGCGCGCAGGCTTCTCGCCCCGAGTCGGCGTCAAACGTCTCGAACGCCGTCGAGCAGACCGAGGTCAAGGAGAGCGAGGCGTACTGCGACTCGACGGCGGCCGCAAACCTGTCGTTCGTCGCCGACGTCGGCGGCCTGCGTTTCTTCGCCAGCCGAGACGTACCCGATCCGTGCGTCCTCCTCTCGCCTGCCCTTCCATCTAGCTCCTCAGCTGACGCTTCTGTACGTGCAGCACCACCTTTGTCGCCGAGCACCACGATGCGCTCCTGCGCATGGTCAACCGCGTCCTGCGCCCCGTCGGCGAGGTCTTTGCGCTCGACCCTCGCGCCCTGCACGTCTTTTACGACCTCGAGGGCCCGTGCGTCTTTCCTCTGCTCGCCTCCTTTACTTGTGCGATGGCGAGCGCTGACCCTCGTTCCTGCCTATCTCCCTCGCGCGCGCAGCCTCATCGCCTTCAACCGCGGCGGCGCGATCTACCTCAACTACCGCTTCTACGCCGCGTGGCACGACCAGCTCGTCGTGCAGGGCAAGATGGCCGAGCCCCTCATCAGCACGTACCACTCGGTCGCGCACGAGATCGCCCACAAGTGCGTCCCGCTCTCTCGCTCTTCCTCCCTCTCCTCCTCGGCTCCTCGCTCTTCGGCCCAGCCTTCTGACCGTCAGCTGACCCTCACCTCGTCCACAGCCTCGTCAAGCCGCACGACGCCCAGTTCAACTTCTACTTCTCGCAGTTCTGCGAGGAGTACTTTGTCCCGATGGCCCGGCTGCTGCAGCAGACAGGAGGAGGGCTCGAGACGTAGACACTTTTGCAGTGCTAGACCCTTACAGATGACGAGCCTCGAGAGCAGCGCTGAGCGAGAGAGAGCGAGAGAGAGAGGGGCAAGGCGAAGCGGCGAGGAGGAGGAGAGGTCCGAGCGGCGAGCAAGACGACGACGACGACGGCGAGTTCTCCTCCCTCGAGTCCTCGAACGTCCAGCTTCTGCTCTCTCATACAGCTAGCTCACACTCGCATCGACGTACAAGGGCTGCTGTACACGAGGTCTGCGTTGCTAAGCTTTCTACAAGCGCGCGCCGTTCCTGTTCGTCGACGACGCCTGTCACCTCTTCTCGCTCTTGTCCTTGGCGCCCGCCCAGAACGTGACGCCGTCGCCCTCCTCGCGCGCGATGGGGAACACCTTCTGGTCGTAGAAGATGTGGTCCTGCGTCTTGAACGACTCGGGCTCCTTGTTGTCGCGGTCCGAGAAGTCGAACGACGACGGGAACGCAAGCCACATATTTCTGCCCTCGTCGGCGAGCAAGCTGCCACAGCTCTTGCAGCGCACCTTGCAGGGCAGGTGGCGGCCGACCTTCTGCGCACGAGGAAGGAGGAGGGGTCACCTCGAGTTTGGGAAGGTCGACCTCGACGACCTGCGCGTCGAGAGAGATAGAGCGAGCGAATGCGCACCTTGTCGTGCGTCTGGTAGAACGCTACGTACTCGAGGACGTTCTTGGGGAACTTGATGCAGTCCTTCTTGTACAGGACGGCGCGCTGAGCGATGGCGCCGTGGACGACCTGGCACGTCGTGCAGTGGCAGCAGATGGACGCGACCGGGTCGCCCTTGGCCTCGAACGTGACGGCGCCGCAGTGGCACGAGCCCTTGTACCTGCGGGCGGGCGAGCGAGGAGCAGGTCAGCGAGCCGGCTCGAGGAGAGAAGGTCGGCCCGGGCGAGACGAGGAGAGGGACGCACGTCGCCTCCCACGCGTCGTTGGCAATGTTCCACGGCTGCACCTCGTCGGGGAAGCCGTCGCCGGTAAAGTCCTTGTCGCCGTGCTCGTGAGCGCCGCCCATGTCGTTTCGGGGCTTCTTGGTGTGGGGCTCGAGGTCGGAGGGGGGAGGGGGCGAGTGGCCCTTCTTCTTGTGCTGGGAGGACGAGTCGGAAGGCGCCAGTGTAGCGTGGAGCGGAAAGCTGCTTGAGGGTGCGGCAGGCGAGAGAGCTGCAGGAAGTGGGGGAGGAGGACGGCGACGAGGTCAGCTCGCGGCTCGTCGCTTGGCTCGCAGAGGCACGCAGGCCGCACCTGTGCGAGTGTAGAGAGCTCTGGCTGAGGAAACAGTGCAAGAGCGAGGGAGGAAGAGCGAGCAATTGTAGCTCGATCTCTCTCGCGTCGCTCTCTCCGCACGCGCGAGCTTGCGTCAGCGCTCGGCAGTCGCGCATCGAAACCCGGCTCGCAAAAAGCGCGAAAGCGGGCGAGCAAGGGGTCGCCGACACTTCGAAAGTGTCTGCTTTTCCCTGCGACGGCGCACGAGCCTTCGCAAGAGCAGCACCGCGGCTGAGCCAGCGACGCGTACGGGCGACTTGGAGTCAACTGAGGGAGGTCGAGGCTGGCTCGAAGTGATGCCGGGCGAGAGCGGGAAAGCGGCTCATGTGCGCGGTGTGCGTTGTGAGAACGGGCTTGGTTGGCTCAAATGAGCGCGGAAGCGGGTGGTGGTGAGGGCGCGCGGAGGTCGGGACCGCGCGCGGCCGGCTCGCGACGACTTCGGAGCTGCCCGGTCACCTGCTCTCGCTCCCTCCTCGACCTCGACCGCCGCTTGCTCTTCGACTACGCACGACGGTGACTACCAGGACTGCGACCACGCTCAAGGTGAGCCGCCCCCTCCTCCTCGTCGCCCTCCCTCGGCCTCGCTCCCTCTCCCCCCCGCTGGCTCGTCCCGGCTGGCCGCGCCAGTCGAGCACCGGCCTCGCCTGGCTCCTTAGTGGGCGCGGGCGGGCAGTGGAGTGTGCAGTGCTGGAGGCACAGGGCACGCAGGGCCTCGCTGGGCGCAGGGTGGACGACTCAACGGCGACGAACGAACCGGGGCCCCCTTTGCTCACGCGCATTTCTCCGGCGCTCGCTCGCAGACAGACCTCCCGCACCTCGCTCAAGGACCCGACCATGATGCGCACCGCCCTCCCTCGCACCACGGGCTTGCTCCCCTCGGCCAGCCCCTCGTGCACCTGCGCCCGCCAGGCGTCGCACTACCCGGCCTCGCTCTCGACCGCCTCGGCTCCCCCTCCCCCTCCCCCGCCCGCGCCCTCGACGTCCCTGTTCGCCCAGCCGACCACCCCGACCCTCGAGCACACCCTCGACAACCCGGCGTGGTCCGACCCGGCCTACCTCAAGCGCTACCGCAACCCCTCGCGCCATGACGCCCGCCTCCCGCCCTCTCGCCGCCTCGAGACGGCCGCAAAGCCCGGCGCACGCTCGCACAGCGTCGCGAGCACCTCGGCCTCGACGGCGAGCGGCAACGGCAACGGCGGCACCGTCAAGGGCCAGCGCTCGCGCCGCAACCGCCTCGAGATGGAGGCCCTGTGGTCGGGCGGCGACTTCTCGCCGCCGATCCCGCTCGAGAGCTACCGCGCTCAGACGACCCGCCCGCGGCACGCCCTCCTCTTCCCCGGCTCGGGCTCGCAGTATGTCGGCATGGGTGCGTTCCTGAGGGAGCAGAAGCCCGCGCAGGACGTGTGGGCCGAGGCCGACGAGGCGCTCGCCGGGTTCGAGGAGTGGAGGAGGGGCCTCAAGCTGCACGAGCACGACGGCGAGCTCGGCCAGCTTGGGCGCATGCTCGACGAGACCGAGGCGGCGAGGCGACGAGAGCCAGGGCTGAGGGAGGTCGTCTTCGAGGGTCCGCAGGTGCGTCTCTCTCTCTCTCGCTTCGATATCTCGCCCGACTTTTGCCGCCCGACTGACCCACTCTCTCCCCCACTCTTGCAGGACGAGCTCACCCGGTCGTCGAACGCGCAACCGGCCATCCTCGTCACCTCGACCGCCTTCCTTCGCACGCTCGAGGTGCGCTCGCTCCCTCTCTCCTTTCGACGCCGAGCTGTCGCGCTGACGCACGACCTCCTCGCTCGCAGCGCCAGTACAACCTGCCCCTGAGCGCCACGTCGTCCCTCATCCTCGGCCACTCCTCGGGCGAGTACTCGGCGGCGGTCGCGACGGGCGCCATCTCGCTCACCGACGGCGTCCGCCTCACGCGCCTGCACGGCCTCCTCACGCACTACGCCCTCTCGCTCCCTTCGATCGGCCTCTCGCCCGACCTCGACGCGCCGCCCGCCCTGCGCGGCCAGATGTCGGCCCTCGTCCTCAACCCGGGTCACTCGCACGCCGAGCTGACTGAGGTCATCGCGAAGATCCGCGCCGAGCGGCCGAGCTCGTCGACGGGCGGCAGCGAGGGCACGGTCGAGGTGGCGAGCTTCAACTCGACGACCCAGGTCGTGCTCGCAGGCAGCAGGGACGGCATCCTGCGCGCGAGCGAGGTCCTCAAGGAGCTCGAGATTGCGAGCCGCGCCGCCGACCTCCCCGTCTCGTGCGTCCTATCTCTCTCTCTCTCTCTTCGCATCGTGTTGCCCTCGAGCTCTCGAGCTGACGCTTCGCCCGCGTTGCACGTCCGCAGCGCGCCGTTCCACTGCTCGTTCATGGCGCCGGCCGCCGCCGGCATGCACGCCGCCCTCACCTCGTCGTCCATCGCGCTCCACACGCCCTCGACGCCGCTCGTCTCGGGCCTCGACGGCTCGCTCATCACGACGCCCTCGTCGCTCGTGTCGGGCCTCGTCGCCCAGATCTCGCGCCCCGTGCGCTGGTCGACGTGCCTCTCTGCGCTCCCGACGACGCACGCCGTGCGCCGCCTCATCTTCCTCGGGCCGGGCCAGGCGCTCGCCAATCTTGCGAGGCGCGACGCAAAGCTGCGCCGCGAGGCCGAGGTCGCTGCGGGTGTGCAGGACGGCGGCGAGGGGGGCGAGGGCGAGACCGAGGTGCTGAGCGTCGCGACCGAGAAGGATATGGAGCGGCTCAGGGAGACGTGGGAGGAGGAGGACGGTGCGTGAGCGGCGCGTGCGTGCGCCGTCGGCGTCGAGCGCTCGGGGCGAACGCGCTTTCCCTCTCTCTCCCTCTCGCCCTCTCTTCTCTTTACCCTATCCTCGTAGGCCTCGCACATCTCTCTTGTTGTATCTGTAGCTTGTTGAGCAACGAGTTCCAAGGTTTCATAGCTGTCTACCCCGTCGTTCGAGAGCGAGAAAGCGCTGCGAGCGAGAGGGACAGTGCGGCGAGGTTGGCGTTGGCGAAGGTCGAGAGGGGAGGGCGGCTTTGCGACGGCGAGGACCAAGCTACGGGGTGCTAGGATGAGCTCGAGAGGCGCGAGAGGGTCGTGCAAGAGGGACGAGGTCAGCGAAGCGAGCGCGAGGTCGGCGGCGAAGAGCCTTCGCAAAGGAGCGACGGTCCTGCTCGACGCTCTTGGCTCTCGTGCTGCAGATGGCGAGGAGGTACAAGGGGTGCTCGTTGCAGTCGAGGCGCTACGAAAGAGGAGGGAGGGAGCTCGGCCGAGGGGTGCGAAGGGGTCGTCGGCAAAGGTGGGCGACGAGCGGTGACGACGGTCGTCGGGCGGGTCGGCGGGCGGTGGCGAGGGCGGGACGGCGGTTCCTGCTCCTCGTGAGCTATGCGCCGTCGCCGACTTGTTGTTGCTGGACGAAGGCGGAGATGCGGGGTCGGAGGAGGAGGGGCGAAGGGCGAGAAGGGCGAGCTGCGGGCGGGCAGGCGGGCGACGAGGTCGGTGGCGAGTCGGGCGTGGTCGAGGGGGAGCAAGAACCAGGCTCGACAGCCAGCTGGACGGCGAGACGAGGCTGGATGGCGCGGAGGAAGGAGAGCGCGAGCGCCGAGGAGGAGACTCGCCCGCTCTGAGGGGAGCTTGCGCCTCGCTCGCTCCCTCCTCCTCGCACACCCAGGCCGCCCTGCTCGACTAGGACGGCCTCGAGCAGCTCGACTCAGCTCGCCGTCGGACTCGTCTCGCCGACGGCATGGCGTCGACCGCGCCCTCGACGCGCACTCCCCCTCCTGCCGCCGCCGGCTTCCCTCCGTTCGTGTGCGCCGACACGGGCCGGCTGCGCATCCCGACGACCCTGCCGCCCGATCCACGGTTCCGTCCCGTCAGCCTCGACGACCTCGACCTCGACAACGAGGTCAAGCGAGCGGGCGCGAGCGCCGAAGCCGTCCTCGCCTCGCTCCAGCGTTCCGGTACGCCTCGTCTTCCCCTCGCTCCCTCGCCCGCCCTCGTCCCGGATGGACTGCTGACCCTCGCACACCCTGCAGCGCACCAGCTCCTCGAGGCCGAGGACGCGACGACCGAGCTTGACTCGGCGCCGTCGTCGTCGAGCACCTCGTCGCCGCCGTTCGTGCGGTGCCGCCCGCCGCGCCTCGCGCCCTCGCCCTCGCCCTCGCCCTCACCGCTCCTCCCGACGCACATGCTCGAGCTGCGCTTCTCCGACACGGGCGAGCGGTACCGCACGCCCGTGCACGGCTGCGTGTGGGCGCTCCAGTGCCCTGCGCTCGCCGGCCTCTCGCGATCCCGCGGCCCCCCCCTCGCCGACGCCGACACGCTCCTCCTCCCGCTGAGCGCGCTCGACGTGCCGCACCGCCCGGCGTGGCCGATCCTGCACCGGTACCTGTACGACGGCAGCGTCGCGCAGCTCCTGAGCGGCCTCCTCGGCGAGCCGCAGCCCGCCGACGGCGCCGCACGCGCAGACGGTCGGCTCGTCGAGGGCGCAGGCGCAGGCGAGGGCCGTGCGCAGAGGCGCGAGAGCAGCGGCGGCGACGAGCACGAGGCGCTCGACTCGTTGTTGGTGCGGCTGATGCGCGTGCGCGAGGTGTGGCTCGACGCGGCGGCGCTCGAGATGGCCGACCGGCAGCTATGGGCGACGCTGCGCCGGGCGTGGACCGTGCTCGTGAGCGACCTGGGCGAGGTGGCGGCGCACATACCGGGGAGCACGGTGCCGACGCATCTCGACGGATCGGGCGGGTGAGGGCGAGGGCGAGGAGCGAGGGAGGAAGGGTCGGCGGGGCGAGGAGGGTCGAGGCGGGGCCGTGGCTTGCTGTTATCGCCACCGCATGTGCGCCTGTCGTAAGGCCGACGTGCTCGTCGGTACTGGTCGAAGGCGCGGCGAGAGGGCCGTGACGAGCCGGCGAGAAAGCGCGAGAGGCGGCGGCGAGCCTTCTCAAAGCGAGGAAGAGCAGGAGCGAGAGAGGCGCGCTCGCCGGTGGAGGGAGCGCGAGAGCCCTGGGTGCTCTCGGTCGTTGCCGACGGCGTGGCTTGGACGTGCGGGCGAGGTGGAGAGGTGGAGGAAGGAGCGAAGCTTGCTCGGCGAGTGCCGAGATGGCATCGAGGACCGAGTCGAGGCGGGGAGCTGTGCGGTGGCTGCTGAGGGGCTCGCGCAGGTGTAGCAGGAGCTTGGTGGCCGTGCAGTGCGAGCTGTCGCTGTCGTGCTCGAGTCGGTGGGCGAGAGCAAGAGCGAGAGGACGAGCCAGCCAAAGCGGCCGCTCCTCGTCCTCCTCGTCGCCTCGTCTCGCTCTCCCTCTCCCTCTCGCCCCTTCACCGCTC
>Ga0308169_10000934_pt1 | contig 37469 bp, 31 predicted proteins | sample PhyBR1_2_FD_202139 | JGI IMG/M metagenome (GOLD analysis project Ga0308169, IMG submission 202139) | Phyllosphere microbial communities from UC Gill Tract Community Farm, Albany, California, United States - DLSLSB.R1 | ecosystem: Host-associated > Plants > Phyllosphere > Unclassified | place...
GACCACCGGGCCGAACGCCTCGTCGGTGACCACGGACATGCCGCGCTGCACCTGGTCCAGGATGGTGGGCTGGTAGTAGAACCCGGCGTCGTACTTTTCTCCCTGCGGCGCCGCACCGCCCGTACGCAGCCGCGCACCTTCCTCGAGGCCGCGCTGGACGTAGGCGTGCACTTTGTCCCGGTGGGCGGCGGAGATGAGGGGGCCGGTTTCGGCGTCGTCGTCGAACGGGCCGCCGATCCGGATGTCCCGGGCGCGGCGGACAAGCTCGTCCACGAAGCGGTCGGCGATGGATTCCTCCACCAGCAGCCTCGCTCCGGCGGAGCAGACCTGCCCGGAGTGGACGAAGGCTCCGTTGAGGGCGTTGTCCACGGCGGCATCGAAGTCGGCGTCGGCGAAGACCACGTTGGGATTCTTGCCGCCGAGTTCCAGTGCCACCTTCTTGACGGTTGCGGCGGCGGCAGCGGCGATGCGCTTGCCGGTTTCCAGACCGCCCGTGAAGGAGACGAGGTCGACGGCGGGATGTTCCGAGAGCGGTGCGCCCGCCTGGGCGCCGGCGCCGGTGACGAGGTTGGCCACGCCGTCCGGCAGGCCGAGGTCCTGCAGCAGTTGCATGGCCAGGATGCTGGTGGACGGGGTGAGCTCTGAGGGCTTGAGGACAAAGGTGCAACCGGCGGCCAGCGCGGGGGCGATCTTCCAGGCCGCCTGGAGGAGCGGGTAGTTCCACGGGGTGATCAGCCCGCACACGCCCACGGGTTCGTAGACGATTTTGCTGGCGACGGCGGGGTTCCCGGCATCCACGACGCGCCCTGCCTGCTGCCCGGCCAGCCGGCCGAAGTACTCGAAGCAGGCGGCGATGTCGTCCATGTCGATACGGCTTTCGACCATCCGTTTGCCGGTGTCCAGCGACTCGGCGCGGGCAAACTCTTCCCGGCGTTCCCGCAGCCCGGCCGCCACCTTCAGGAGGAAGGTGCCGCGCTCGGGGGCCGGGACGGAGGACCAGACGCCCGAATCAAAGGCGGCGCGGGCGGCGGTGATCGCGCGTTCGGCATCTTCGCGGCCTGCCTCGGACACCAGGGCCACCAGCTCGCCGTCGGCCGGGTTGCGGATTTCCCGGACGGCACCCGAGGCTGCGGGTTCCCACCTGCCGTTGATGAACAGCGAGGAGGCGGTGCTGGTTTCCGAGGTCTTGGTAGCGTCCTGTACTGCTGTGGCGTAAGTCATACCGAGGACAGTAATGCACGTTGAACAAGTGTTCAATACTTTTCTTGAACACTTGTTCAATGCTACGTATGGAGCTACCTCGTTCTGGCGGGAGTCGGATTACTGCTGGTTGGGCTCCGCGTCCTCGCTGCTTTCGCCGGGGAGTGTGGCCGGGGCGGGAGCGAAGGCTATCTGTTCCGTCCGCGCGATGCTTCGCTGGATGGAGGCCGCGTCCACACCCAGCAGCGCGGTCAGCCACATGCCGTTCTGGATGACGACGATGTCTGCCGCCCGTTCGCGGCAAGCCTTCCAGGTGAGCTCCGGCTTGGCGCTGGCCACCAACGCCGCGAGGCCGTCGATGTAGCGGTCGAAGGCGGCGGCGTTGATCTGCGCGTAGTCTTCGTCGGCCTGGGCGAGCGCCCAAAGATGCAGGCGCAGGGAAAGGTAGCGCGTGGTCAGCAGGTCGGCGCCTGCCACCCGCCGGAGGGCCTTCCGCAGCTGCTCATCCGGGGCCACCGAGGGGTCCGGGGCAACGAGCAAAAGGTCGTGCTCGTCCACCCGGCCCAGGGCGGCCCGGATCAGGGTGGTCTTGTCGTCGTAGTAGTAGTTGACCAGGCCCAGCGCCACGCCCGCTTCACGGGCCACGGCCCGCATGCTCACGCCGGAAATGCCGTGGCGGGACAGCAGGTCCATCGCCGCTTCAAGAATGCGCGATTGCCTGTCAGTCTGTTCACCGGAGTTCACGGCGCTGGTCCCCATCTGGCCAGACTATTGCCTAACCGGGCAGGAGTGCACTTTGGGGGAGCCGGGTGGCCAGGTGCGTGCAATGTTTGAAGCCTTCTTCGGCAGGGCACCTTGTCCGTGTACCCCGTTTGATTACCCCGCTCGTGTACCGGGGATTTGTCTGTTCGGCTGGAGATTGATGGAAAGCGCAAGCCTTATTGCCTTCTTGTTCGCTAGTGCCATGGGCGGCGCCAGGAGCGCAGAGCCCCATGAACCCCAAACCATCACGAAGCCCGGATGGTCAAGGGTTGCCTGGCTGGCTTTCAGGAGCAGGACGGCCACCTTCCTGCATCGTCTCGCGTGGGCGGTTGAACCGGACCCGCGCTGACCACTTTACAAATAGAACCCGAATATTCCCTGGCGCGGGCCGAATAACGCCAGCGCCAGGGAATTTGCGGGTCATGTTCTATCCGCATCGAAAACGCCCGGCGCGGATTCCTTCGTCGGCAGGCTGCTACTTCTTGGGCAGGCCCGCCGGGTTCAGTTCGGACTTTTGGATAGCCTCGGAGGAGAGGCCCCAGCGGTCCAGGATCCTGGTGTAGGTGCCGTCCTCGATCAGGTGGTTCAGCGCTGCCTGGGCAGCCACTGCCAGTCCGTTGCCCTTCTTGGTGGTGAATGCGATTTGCGCCGTCAGCGGCCAGCCGCCGTTCAGCGTGCCCACCTCCTTCGTCTTGCCGTCCTGCGCCGCCTTGTACGCCGCGGCAGCGTTAGGTCCGAAGGTCAGGTCCGCGCGGCCTGACTGAAGGGCCAAGCTGGAGGCCGAGTCGTCGTCGTAATACTGGAACTGGACCGGCGCCAGGCCGTTCTTCTTGTTCTCCTCGTCCCAGCGCACCAGGATCGCCTCCTGGTTGGTGCCCGAGCCCACGATGATCCTCTTGCCCGCCACGTCCTTGGCTTCCTTGATTTCGCCGAAGCCCGAGTCACTCTTGGCATAGAAGCCGAGCAGGTCGTTCCGGTAGGTGGCGAAGTCGAACTTTTCCTTGCGTGCCTCGGTGACGGTCACGTTGGACAGCACGGCCTCATACTTGGACGACTCAATGCCCAGCGGCCAGTCCGCCCACGCCACCGGAAGGACCTCCACGTTAAGGCCGAGTGCCTCGCCCACTGCGTAGGCAATGTCCACTTCACTGCCGATCAGCGTCTTGTTGTCCGTCGCGAACAGGCTGAGCGGCGCGGCGCCGCCCGTTGTCACCACGGTGAGCTTGCCGTCGGCCTTGATGGCCTCGGGCACGAGGGCAGCGGCAGCGGGGTCGGCTGAGACCTTGAAACGGTCCTGCTGTGGAGAGAGATTGAAGGTCTTGCCTGTGGAGCTGGTAACGGACGACGACGGTGCTGTCGCCGCCGAGGCGCCGGGATCAGAGCAGGCAGCCAGTCCCAGCAGCGCTGAGACGGCAAGGGCCGCGACGGCGGCCGGCTTGGTTTTGACGGGCATGGTTCCTCCTGGGAAGGGGCGAAAGATGCAACGGAATGTGCGGGTTGCAGCAACTATCCGGCAGCTCCGGAGGGGGAATCAAAGCCCCACGAAACCTTGGGAGACGGGGAGTAACCGCGGTTAACCGGAGGTCCGCGGCGGTCATATTCAATCTGCCCGGACGTGGGCGGACCCAGTAACGTCCGGTCACAGATCCAGCAGAAAGCGAGTACTTGGGGAAAAAAGACAAGTGGTGATTACGCGTGTTCTCCCCGGATGCCGGAATCTACGGTTGGGGCTACCGGGCGGCCAGAATGGGCCGCCGCAATGGCCTTATCAGGAGCTCGCATGCGCACTTCCCCGTCCGAATCCCCGCTGTCCCGGCGCCTGGCTGCGGCCGTGGTCCTGCCCGGACTGCTCACCACCAGCCTGGCGCTGGTCCAGCCAGCGGTGGCAGCCGTCGGCACGGCCCCCGGCATCTGTAACGGCGTGGTCAACCAGTTGGCACACCGTGGTGCCGTCCAGGAAAACCTCCTGAAGGCCGCCGCCAAGAAGAACGCCGACGCCATAGCTGCCCGGCAGGCAGAGAAGGCTGCGCTTCAGGCCCAGGCGGATGCGCTGGCTGCCCAGAAAGCGGACGCGGAGGCGGCCCTGGCTGGCCTCACAGTCCAGGAGACGCAGCTGGACAGCCAGGAACAAGCGGCACAGGCAGAGGTGGACAGACTGATTGCCGAGCAAACAAGTTTGAACTCGCAGATTGTCGACGCGAAAGCCGCGATCACGGCTCTCCAGGACCAGCAGGCAAGCGTGTCGAACCAGGTGGGGCAGCTGCAGGAGGAACTCGCAGCGGCACAGGATGCCACTGCCGCGCTCAAGGACCAGGCGGACAAGCTGGGCGCGGAACTGGTGACCAACAGTGCGGCCATCGCGGCCGCCCAGACCGAGCTCGCCGCGCTGCAAAAGACTGCGGACCAGGCGGCCTCAGATGTCACCGCCAAGGAAGCCCAAATCCAGCAGGCGCAGGACCAGTTGGCTGCCCTGAACACTCAGGCGCAGCAGGCCGCAGACGCCGTCAATGCTGCACAGGCGGCGGTATCTGAGGCCGAAACCCAGCTAAACGCGCTGGTGACAGCCGGAAACACCGCGGCCGCAGAGCTCCAGGCTCAGCAGCAAACGGTGGATGACGCCAAGGCCGTGCTGGCAGGGCTGCAGAAAACCGCTGCCGCTGCAGATGCCGCCGTGACCGCAAAGAAGGACCAGATCACCGCGGCGCAGGCCGAGCTCACGGCCCTGCAGTCCACGGCCTCCACCGCCCAGGCGGCGCTCGATGCCAAGAATGCGGAGATCGCCGCAGCCCAGGCGGACCTGGCCACCCTTCAGGCCAACGCAACGGCAGCGGCCAAGGCGGTCAGCGACAACAACGCCAAGATTGCTGCCGTGAACGCTGACATCGCCAACCTCCAGAGCCAGATTGGCAGCGTGAAGAGCCAGATCACCGCGAAGCAGGCCCAGCTCAGCCAGGCTCAAAGCGACTTGGCTGCGCTGCAGACTCAGAAGAGCAACCTGGAGGCGCAGATCGCCGACCTCAACAAGCAGATCGATGCGATCAACGGCAACTCGCAGAAGAAGCGGGATCTGATCGCGCAGCGCGATACCCTGCAGGCGCAGCTGAACACCGTGAATACCCAGATCAGCGACAAGAACACCTTGATCTCCGGGCTCCAGGGCGACCTGGCCACGCTCCAGAAGCAGGTGGACACCCTGAATGCCCAGCTTGTGGCTAAGCAGCAGGAAAGCAGCACCCTGCAGCAGCAGGCGGCCCCGCTTCAGGCGGCGCTGGATGCCGCCAACGCAGCGGTTACTGCAAAACAGACGGACATAGCCACCCTCAAGGCAGAGGTGCCCGCGTTGCAGACCGCCGTGAACCAGGCCAATGCATCTGTTACTGGCAAGCAGTCGGAGCTCGCCAACCTGCAAGGCCAGCTCCCGGCACTGGAACAGGCGGCAAAGGACGCTGCAGACGCGGTGGCGGCGCAGCAGCAGGTGGTGGATGGAATGACGGCTGAGCTGGACAGCATGGCAGCCAAGTCGGAGCAAGCCCAGCAGGCCATCACCGACCAGCAGGCGGTGCTAGATGCGAAGAATGCAGCGTTGACAGACGCGCAGTCAGCGCTGAATGCCGCAAACACCGCTGTCCAGGACAAGCAAAAGGAGCTCTCAACGCTCCAGGCTCAGCTTCCGGCGCTGCAGGCCGCCCTTGATGCCGCGAATACTGCCGTTGCCACGAAGACGGCGGAGATCGCCTCGCTCAACACGTTGGGCGACGACCTGGTGACCCGGATTTCTGCACTGAATGCCCAGATCGCCGCAGCCGAGGCGAACATCCTTGACTTGCAGGGACGGGTCAAGCCGCTGCTGGACCAGCTCAACACCCTTAACGGGGAGATCACCGCTGCGGAAGCCAATCTCGCCTCGCTGCAAACCCAACTGGACGCCGTTGATACCCAGCTCACCGCGGCACAGACACAGCTCCGGACCATTCAGGGCCAGAAGAAGCAGAATAAGGACGCCATTGAGGCGCAGAAACTGCTGGTATCCAGCCTGCAAACGCAACTCGGGGACATCCAGAAGCAAATCGCCGCCAGCGACCCCACCATCGGGATCGGGGGCTGCGCCGGCTGATCCGCAAGGCATGAAGACCGGCGCCCAATGGCGTGCGCCGCAAGGAGGGGACCGGTTCATCCGAACTGGTCCCCTCTGTCATTGCTTCAGAAAGTGGTTCGCGCCTAGCTCAGCGCGGCGAGCACTTCCTTGGCCACGTCCTCGCTGGACTGCGGGTTCTGCCCGGTGATGAGGTTGCCGTCCCGCACCACGTTGGAGGACCAGGCGGCGCCGTTTTCGATAACGGCGCCCTTCTCCTTGAGCGCGTCCTCCACCAGCCACGGGGTGTTCTCGCCCGTGCCGCCGCCAAGTTCCTCCTCGTTAGTGAAGACCGTGAGGCGCCGGCCCTTGAAGGCGAAGGCTCCATCGCCGTCCGTTGCGCTCAGCAGCCCGGCCGGGCCGTGGCAGAACGGCGCAATGATCTTGCCGCTCTGGTTGGCGGCCACCAGGATGCGGCCCAGGTCGGCGTCCTTGTACAGATCCGCCATGGGGCCGTGGCCGCCGGGCATCACCACGGCGTCGTAGGAGGCGACGTCGACGTCGGCCAGGACCAGCGGGTGCGAAAGCTCGCCGTCGATCTTGGCCAGGTAGTCCTTGAAGCCCTGCGCACGGTCCTCGCCGCCGGCCGACTCTGCGGCCAGGCTTACCTGGTCAACAGTGGGCTTCCTGCCGCCGGGGGTGGCGATGTGGACCGTGTTGCCGGCCTCGGTCAGGGTCTGGTGCGACACCACCAGTTCCTCCGCCCAGTAGCCGGTGGGGTGTTCGCTGCCGTCCTTCATGGTGAGGGAATCTGCGGCCGAGACGACCATCAGGATGTTTGCCATGGTGTTTCTCCTGTCCTTGCTGACGTAAATGTCTTTGCTGACGTGAGTGGCTGAAAGCCGCGTGCTACTTGCTGGCTGCTTCAAGCTCAGCGTACGTGTCGTCGTCGAGCGTGATGCCGGCGGCGGCCATGTTTTCTTCCAGGTGCTGCACGGAACCGGTGCCGGGGATGGGCATCATCACGGGAGAGCGGCGCAGCAGCCAGGCCAACGCCACCTGGGAGGTGGTGGCGCCGAGGCGCTTGGCGGCCTCGTCCAGCGGGCCGCCCGGCTGGGCGAGCTCACCGGCGGAAATCGGTGCCCACGGGATGAAGCCGATGCCGTTCTCTTCCGAGTAGCGCAGCACGTCCTCGGAGCTGCGGTCCGTGAGGTTGTAGCGGTTCTGGACGGTAGAGACCGTGAAGTGCTTCCCGGCCGCTTCCAGTTCCGCAACACTCACCTGGGACAGGCCCAGCGCGCGGACCTTGCCTTCGTCCTGGAGCTCGCGCAGCACCCCGAACTGCTCCTCGGCGTCCACCTTGGGATCGATCCGGTGCAGCTGCAGCAGGTCAAGGGTGTCCACCTTCAGCTTGCGCAGGCTCAGTTCGGTCTGCTGGCGGAGGTATTCCGGCCTGCCGACCGGGATCCACTTGTTGGGCCCGGTGCGGGTGAAGCCCACCTTGGTGGCAATCTTCAGCCCCTCCTTGTACGGGTGCAGGGCCTCGGCGATGATTTCCTCGCTGATGTTGGGCCCGTAGGAATCGGCGGTGTCGATGAAGTCAACGCCAAGTTCGACGGCGCGGCGCACCACATCAATGGCTGCCTGGCGGTCTTTGGGCTCACCCCAGACGCCGTCACCCACGATGCGCATGGCACCAAAACCGAGCCGGTGCACGGTTCCGAGGTCCTTGAGGTCGATCGTTGCGGACAGTTCCAGCTGCTTCATTGAATCGTGGCTCATAGGGGCGGCAACCTCATCAGTGTGCTGAGTATTCCGGAAATCACGAAATAAGCCCGGCCCTGCCGTGGTTATGTCTCAGGTGCCGCCGTGATCCGGCTGGCGACTTCTTACGAAACGTTCCTGAAAGGCCGCAACCGACGTGACTCTTCCCCTTTCCATCCTTGACCTGGCAACCATCGGCAAAGGCCAGACGGCGGCGGAGAGCTTTGCGGGCAGCGTGGCCATGGCGCAGAGCGCCGAGAAGCTGGGCTACCGGCGCGTCTGGTACGCCGAGCACCACAACATGTCCTCCATCGCTTCCTCCGCCACCAGCGTGCTGATCGCCCACGTGGCCGCGCATACCGAGAGCATCCGGCTGGGCGCAGGCGGCGTCATGCTGCCCAACCACTCGCCGCTGACCATTGCCGAGCAGTTCGGCACCTTGGAGACCCTGCACCCGGGCCGGATCGACCTGGGCCTGGGCCGGGCACCCGGCAGCGACCAGAACACCATGCGCGCGCTGCGCCGCGACCCGATGTCCGCGGACAGCTTTCCGCAGGACGTGCTGGAGCTGCAGGGCTACCTGACCGGCCCCACCCGGATCCAGGGCGTGGAGGCCACGCCGGGCAAGGGAACCAACGTGCCGCTGTACATCCTGGGCTCCTCCCTGTTCGGCGCCCGCCTGGCCGCGCAGCTGGGGCTGCCCTACGCCTTTGCCTCGCACTTTGCCCCGGCCGCGCTGCAGGACGCGGTGGCCATCTACCGCCGCGAGTTCAAGCCCTCCGCCCAGCTGGACGCCCCGCATGTGATCGCCGGCGTCAACGTCATCGCAGCCGACTCCGCCTCCGAAGCCCAGGCCATGTTCCAGGCCGCCAAGCGCGCCCGCGTTTCCCTGTTCTTCGGCGGTGGCCGTGAATTCAGCGACGACGAGGCGGACATGATCCTGGACTCGCCGCAGGGACGGCATATGGCGCAAATGATGACGTACTCCGCAGTGGGGACGCCCGACGTCGTCATTGACTACCTGGAAAGCTTCGGCAAGCACGCCGACGCCGACGAACTCATCGTGGCGCACCAGAGCCCCGGCACCCAGGACCGCCTGCGGTCCGTAGAACTGCTGGCCGAAGCCGCAAAATTGGCGCGGGTCTGATGGCCAACGCAAAAGACGGCGTCGGCTTCCGGTCCGAACGCGGGCCCATCCTCATCGCCCTGATGCTGTCCACGGGACTCGTGGCCATCGACTCCACCATCGTGGCCACGGCGGTGCCGTCCATCGTCCGTGACGTGGGCGGCTTCTCCTCTTTCCCCTGGCTCTTTTCCGCCTACCTGCTGGCGCAGGCGGTGTCCGTGCCCATTTACGGCAAGCTCTCCGACATGGCCGGCCGCAAGCCCATCATTCTCACCGGCATCGGCCTGTTCCTGCTCGGTTCCGTCCTGTGCGGGGTGGCGTGGAGCATGCCCTCCCTGATTGCGTTCCGGGCGCTGCAGGGACTCGGCGCCGGCGCCGTGCTGCCGGTGGCCGTCACCATCGCCGGCGACATCTACACGCTGCAGGAACGCGCCAAGGTCCAGGGCTATCTGGCCAGCGTCTGGGCCATCTCCTCCGTGGTGGGCCCCAGCCTGGGCGGTATCTTCTCCGCACTGGGCATCTGGCGCGGCATTTTCCTGGTCAATGTCCCGCTCTGCCTCCTGGCCGGGTGGATGCTGGTCCGCACCCTCCACGAGAACGTGGAACGGAAGAAGCACAAAGTGGACTACGCAGGCGCTGTGCTGCTGGCCGGCTCACTGGGCCTGCTCATCCTCGGTGCACTCCAGGGCGGCCAGGCGTGGGCATGGAACTCCCCCATCGGCATCGGCGTTTTCGTGGTGGGGGCAGTCCTGCTGGTTGCGTTCCTGCTGGTGGAACGCCGGGCGGCCGAGCCCATCCTGCCGGCCTGGGTGGTGTCCCGCCGCCTCCTGGCCACCACCGCGCTGGTTTCCTTCGGCGTCGGCACGGTGATGATCGGACTGACCTCCTACGTTCCCACCTTCCTGGAGGGCGCGCTGTCCTCCTCGCCGCTGGTGGCCGGCCTGGCGCTCGCCGCCCTGACCCTCGGCTGGCCGCTCAGCGCCTCGCAGGCCGGGAAGTTCTACCTGCGGATCGGCTTCAAGTCCACTGCCTTGATCGGCGTTGCCATCTCGGTAGTGGGCCTTCTGATCCTGTCGCTCACGGCTTCCTCGCCCAACGTGGCGCTGATCGCGGTCAGCTGCTTCGTCGTCGGGCTCGGCCTGGGCCTGCTGGCCACCCCCACCCTGATCTCCGCCCAGTCCAGCGTGCCCTGGCACGAACGCGGCGTGGTGACCAGCACCAACATGTTTGCCCGGTCCATCGGCAGCGCGCTGGGCGTGGCCGTGTTCGGTGCCGTGGCCAACTCCATCTACGGCGGCAGCACCGGCGGCGACGCCGATCCCGCCACCGTAATCAGCGCATCATCCGCTGTGTTCCTGGCCGCCCTGGTGGCCGGGCTGCTGACCGTTGTTGCCGTGCTGGTGATGCCCGCCGTGAAGGCTGACAGCGTGGAGCAGGCCGGCGACGGGGCTGCGGCAGTCGAAGAACCGGCAGCTGCGGAACCTGCAGCCGCGGAACCTGCAGGCCGCGCAGTTCCCACCCGGACAAGGGGCCGCAGCAGCTAGCGGGACGCGCGGAAAATTTCGGGCGCGGGCCGGGTCCCGGTGGCAAGGTCCGCCAGGATCCGCCCGATCACCGGCGTGAACTTGAAGCCGTGGCCGGAGAAGCCCGCGCCGATCACCACCGGCCCAATCCGGTCCAGGATGAAGTCCTCGTCCGGGGTGGTGGTGTAGGTGCAGCTGATGGCATCAAAGGAGTCGGCGTCCACGCCGGGAAGCCACTGCCGGGCGTACTCCTGCAGGGCCGCCAGCTGTTTCGGTTCCGGCAGGAAATCCCGGTGATCAGGGTCAACCACCGGGCCCACGCCATGCCAGCCGGCCTTGATCCCTTCGCCCGGAGTCTGCATTCCGTACACGGGGGAGTACCAGCCCTGGTAGTCCGGTCCGGGGTAGTGGTTGAAGCCGGGCCAGACCGCGCCGGTGTCAGCCACCCGGAAATGCGCCGGCTGCTCCTGCGTGACCCTCAGCCTCGGGATCCGCAGGGTCCCATCTTCGTCGGCGGCCGAGCCAAAGGAAGCACCGCCCAGGAGTTTCTCGGTCCAGCCGCCGGCTGTCACCACTGCCTGGGCTGCGGTGACCACCTCCGTGCCGGCCGCCGATTCCAGCGTCAGCCGCACGCCGTCGTCGAACACTTGGAAGTCCACCACTTTGGTGTGGTGCCGGATGTCGGCGCCGCGGGCCGAGGCCAGCCGCTGGAAGGCGGGGAGCGCAGCTTCCGGGTTGAGCTGGCCGCCGTCGGGCATATGCAGGACCTGCTGGTCGAAGCGGATGCCGCGCCACCGTTCGCCGGCCTCGGCCGGAGCCAGGAACTCGGCGCGGATGCCTGCAGCGGTTAGCGCGTCAAACACTTTGGGCAGGTCGCCGCCCGGGCCGTGCGTGACCACGCCGGTGCGCGCCAGCAACTGCTCGCCGGTTTCCTGCTCCAGCTCGTCCCACAGCGCCAGCCCCTCGGCCAGCATGGCCACGTAGTCGGGCTGGTGGTAGCCCGGGTTCAGGTTCCGGGTGGCGCCGTGCGACGCGCCGATCTTGTGCCCGGGGCCGAACTGCTCCAGCAGCGTCACCTGCCGGCCGCGGCGCGAGAGCGCCCAGGCGGCGGCGGAACCCATGGCCCCACCGCCGATCACTACGGTGTCCAACACAGTATTCATCAGCCCTCCAAGCTGCGGTTACGGCCTAAACGAGTGCTTACGCGAGCAGAAGCGCGACGCCGATCATGGCCGGCACCGCCACCACGGTGGTGATCAGCACCGTGTCCTTGGCGACGGTGAGCCCTGTCTGGTAGCGGCTGGCGGCGACGAACACATTCTGTGCCGTGGGCAGGGAGGACGTGACCACCACCGCGAACAAGGCATGGCCTTCCATGCCCAGCGCGAAGCGGGCGAAGAGGTAGGCAAGGGCCGGCTGCACGCCGAGCTTGAAGGCGCTGGCCAGCAGGGTGTCCACGCGCCGCCCGGCGGAGGCCTGCAGCGGCCGGGTGCCGTTCAGGCTCATGCCGAACGCGATCAGCATGGCAGGAATGGCCGCGCCACCGATCAAATGGATGGGTTCCATGACCAGCTCCGGCACGTGGAAGCCGGTGCCGGCCACCAACAGCCCCAGGCCTGAGCCCACGATCATGGGGTTGCGCAGGATCATCAGGAAGAACCCCAGGACAGTGGTGCGGTGTGTACTGGTGCTCGAGTCCAGGATCATCAGGAACATCGGGGTGAAGAACGCCAGCTGGAAGATCAGCAGGGGCGCCACGTAGCTCGCGTCTCCGAGTACATATACCGCGATGGGAATACCTAAGTTCGCTGAGTTGGCAAGGGACGCGGACATGGCGGACATCAGCGACTCGGGGAGCGCGCGCTTCAGCCAGAACCTTGCGAGGGTGAAGAAGATCGCGGCGGTAAGGATTGCCGCCACTGCCGTGACCAGCAGCGGTTCTGCGAAAACTTCCTGCAGGCGGGCCTTGCTGAGGGTTTCGAAGAGCAGTGCCGGGCTGGCCACGAAAAAGGTAAGGCCGCTGAGGACGGGACGTGCGTTGTCCCCCAAAATCCTTTGCCTGCCCACGAACCAGCCCACCAGGATGATGCACCAGACTACGAAGAAGCCGGCCAGTACCCCTAGCAAGGGATGCCTCGCGGGGCATGGAAGAAGGGTCTGCCGGAGTTCACGCTCCGGTTACAGGGCGGCGTTGTTCAGCGCGAAAGGAGGGCGCATCATGCCGGGGGTAAGCCCCTCGGCGGGGTCGTTGCCCAGCTGGATCACACGGTTGTTTTCGTCCACATGGACCACGCGCGGTTCGTAGGCCTTGGCCTCTTCGGTGGTCATCTCGGCGTAGGTGATCAGGATGACGATGTCGTTCTCGTGCATCAGGTGCGCCGCCGCACCGTTGATGCCGATCACCCCGGAGCCGCGTTCGCCCGCGATGGTGTAGGTTTCAAGCCGCGCGCCGTTGGTGACGTCCACGATGGACACCAGCTCGCCGGGAAGGATGTCGGCTGCCTCGAGCAGGTCGAGGTCAACGGTGACCGAGCCTACGTAGTGCAGGTCTGCGTGCGTGACGGTGGCCCGGTGGATTTTGGACTTGAACATTGTTCGATTCATAACGGGTCCAGTCTAGACCTGCGCCCCTCTACCTGCAGTGACGCACGAAACACAGCGTTCATACCTGCGCAAGGAGCCGGGGCTCCGAGGTGCGGGGACCGTACCTGCGCAGCCACGGTCTCCGTGATGGCGCAGCAAGGGACACGGACGACGGCGGCCGGTCACCCGGCGTCGTCCGTTGCCACGGCAGCGGCGGCCGCAGCAAGGGTCTCCCGGGCGGCAAGAATGGCTGGGCGCTGGGCGCTGGAACGGCGGACGGAGGTGAAGATGGTGCGGTGTGGCCTGCCGGGAAGCTCGAGCAGCTGGGCCGTGGTGCCGCGGCCGGTCCACACCAGGTCCGGCATCAGGGCCACGGCGTTGCCGGACTCGATCAGCCGCGCCTGGGCCTGCAGGTCCGCCGTTTCAAAGCGGACGTCGGGCTCGAACCCCTCGCTGCGGCAGGCCTGTTCGGCCCAGTGCCGTGATGCCGCACCCCGGGGCTCCATGACCCAGGACAGCTCCTTCGTGTCTGCCAAAGAACGGATGGGCGGCCTGCCGGCGGACGCCGGGGGAACGGCGAGCCGGATGGCGTCGGTGGTGAGCTTGACCTTGTCCAGTTCCGGGTAGCGCGGCGCCGCGTGTCCCGGATACTGCTCGGCGATCACCAGGTCGAAGTCGCGCGCCCACGTCTCATGCAGGGCCGTCTCCGGTTCACGCTGGATCATCTCGATCCGCACCTCCGGATACTTCGCGGCCATGCGGGTCAAGGTGTCCGGCATCAGGGCGAGGGCCGCGGACTGGAACACGGCGATCCGCACCGTCCCCGTCACGGTGGTCAGGGACGCCGCAAGGTCCGCCTCCGCCTGTTCCATTGTTTCCAGCAGCTGAGCGGTGTGCGCCACCAGGACCTCGGCCTGTGGCGTCAGTTGCACCCGCCGACCGGTTTTGCGGAGCAGCTCCACCCCCACTTCCTTTTCCAGGAGCGCCAGCTGCTGTGACACTGACGACGGGCTGTACTGCAGTGCGTCTGCCACCTCGGCAAGCGTCCCGCGGATGCTTAACTCGCGGAGCAAGCGCAGCCTGCGGACGTCAAGCATGATGGATTCCTAACTGAAACTAACGAATATAGGTTAGAAGTAGTCACTTTATCTAACGCAAGCCCGCCCGCATACTGTTGGAACCGAGTTACCCCCGTCACAGCCAGTTTCCTTGGCGTGCCGCGGCGGGGTCGCACCCCAAGCAGGAGTTCCTGATGAGCAGCAAAGATTTGAGCCAATCGATTATGCGGCGCAAGCCCATCGATGACATCGAAGAAGAGAGCAAGCACAGCGGACTGTTCAAGTCCCTCGGGCTGTGGCAGCTCACCGCCATTGGCGTTGGCGGCATTATCGGCGTCGGCATCTTCTCCCTCGCGGGCCTGGTGGCCGCCGGCAGCGAAGGCAACCCGGGAGTGGGGCCCGCGGTGCTGATTTCCTTCCTTATTGCGGGCCTGGCCTCCGCGGCCGCGGCCCTTTCCTATGCGGAATTCGCAGGCATGATTCCCCGTGCGGGTTCCGCCTACACCTACGGCTACGTGGCCCTTGGCGAGGTGATCGGCTGGTTCATCGGCTGGGACCTGCTGCTGGAATACATCGCCATCGTGGCTGTGGTGGCCATCGGCATCTCCGGCTACCTGGACGCCTTCCTGGCCGGCATCGGCATCCATATGCCTGCCTGGATGACGTCCACATGGGACGAGGGCAAGGGCGGCATCGTGAACATCCCCGCCATCCTGGTCTGCCTCCTGGTCACGTGGATCCTGTCCCGCGGCACCAAGGCCTTCGGCAGGTTCGAACTTGTCGCCGTGGCCGTCAAGGTGGTCCTGATCCTGTTCATCATTGGGCTTGGCGTGTTCTACATCGACACCAACAACTACAACCCGTTCATGCCCAGCGGCTTCGGCCCCGTGGTTGCCGGCTCCGCCACCGTCTTCTTCGCCGTGTTCGGGTACGACGCCATGAGCACCGCGGCCGAGGAAGCCAAGGACGGCAAGAAGCACATGCCCAAGGCCATCGTGCTCTCGCTCATCATCGCCATGCTGCTCTACGTAGCCGCCACCCTTGTCCTCACCGGCATGCAGAACTACAAGGACATTGATCCCAAGGCCGGCTTCGCCTCCGCCTTCACCTCGGTAGGCCTCCCCGTGATCGCCACCATCATCTCTGTGTTCGCGGTGCTGTCCATCCTCACCGTTATGCTCACCTTCCTGCTCGGCGTCACCCGCGTCTGGTTCTCGATGAGCCGCGACGGCCTGCTCCCGGGCTGGTTCGCCAAGACCGACCGGCACGGCACCCCGCAGCGTGTCACCTGGATCGGCGGCATCGCCTCTGCCTTCCTGGCCGGCGTCTTCCCCATCAAGGCAGTAGCCGACCTTACCAACATCGGTATTCTGGCCGCGTTCGTCGTCGTCTGCCTGTCAGTGATCATCTTCCGTTACAAGCGGCCGGAGGCTCCCCGCACGTTCCGCCTGCCCCTGATGCCCGTGATCCCGGCGTTCGGCGTCCTGGCCTCCGCCTTCCTGATGCTGCAGCTGCACTGGGAAACCTGGCTGCGGTTCGTGGTGTGGCTGATCATCGGCCTGGTGATCTACTTCGGCTACGGCCGTAAGCACTCGCTGATGAATCCCAACAGCCCGCGCCACCAGGAACTCGCGGACCTCCACCGCCCGCTCTCCTGACCCTCGGCTGCCGGGCGCGTCGTTACCGTCCGCGCGCCTGGAGCCTCGATTCCGGCAGGTCTTCCACCCGTACAACCCCCGCGTTGCTCTATCACTTTTGGTCCCTAAACAGCCGTTTTAGCGACCAAAACTGATGGAGCAACCGGGGAGGGTGGGAGACCTGCCGCCGGCATTTAAGGACCCTTGGGGCGGCCAAACAATTCGTTGGTTTTCCTAACCTGTATTGGTTGGAAAAGATCGCTTTATCTTATGTGAGCGGAAGCTCATACTGGTGGAAAGACCCACTCCCACAGTAAGAAAGATCGGGAAAACCATGACCCACGTTGCAATGGAACCGGCAGTCACCAAGGCGGCCACCCCGCAGACGGTCGACGTCGACGTCCCCCAGGCAAAGGCCCTCGCCGACGAGGCAGTCGCCCTTGTCCGCCACTGGCTCACCGAGGCCGCAAAGGTTCCGGTGGACGCGTCCGCCGAGCAGTTGGCCGGCGTCCTGAAGGACCCCAACGGCCTGGACTTCACGGTCGGCTTCGTGGACGGCGTGGTCCGCCCCGAGGACCTGAACGTCGCAGCCCGCAACCTCGCCAAGCTGGCCCCCAAGGTTCCCGCCTTCCTGCCTTGGTACATGCGCAGCGCCGTTGCACTCGGCGGCACCATGGCCCCGGCAATGCCGCAGGTGGTCATCCCGATCGCCCGCAAAGTACTGCGTGAGATGGTGGGCCACCTGATCGTTGACGCCACCGATGCCAAGCTGGGCCCGGCCATCGCCAAGATCAAGAAGGACGGCATCAAGCTCAACGTGAACCTCCTCGGCGAGGCAGTGCTCGGTGAGCACGAAGCCTCCCGCCGCCTCGAGGGCACCCACACCCTGCTGGCCCGCCCCGACGTCGACTACGTCTCCATCAAGGTCTCCTCCACCGTTGCCCCGCACTCCGCCTGGGCCTTCGACGAAGCCGTGGAACACGTCGTCGAAAAGCTCACCCCGCTGTTCCAGCGTGCCAACTCCTTCCCCACGCCCAAGTTCATCAACCTGGACATGGAGGAGTACAAGGACCTGGACATGACCATCGCGGTCTTCACCCGGATCCTGGACAAGCCCGAGTTCAAGAACCTCGAGGCCGGGATCGTGCTCCAGGCCTACCTCCCGGACGCGTTGTCCGCCATGATCCGCCTGCAGGACTGGGCCGCCGAACGCCGCGCCAACGGCGGTGCCGGCATCAAGGTCCGCGTGGTGAAGGGCGCCAACCTGCCCATGGAACAGGTGGAAGCCTCGCTGCACGACTGGCCGCTGGCCACCTGGGGCACCAAGCAGGACTCGGACACCAGCTACAAGCGGGTCATCAACTACGCGCTGCACCCCGAGCGGATCAAGAACATCCGGATCGGCGTGGCCGGCCACAACCTGTTCGACATCGCCTTCGCGTGGCTCCTGGCCAAGCAGCGCAGCGTCGAATCCGGCATCGAGTTCGAGATGCTGCTCGGCATGGCGCAGGGCCAGGCCGAAGCAGTCAAGAAGGACGTCGGCTCCCTGCTCCTCTACACACCCGTGGTGCACCCGGCCGAGTTCGACGTCGCCATCGCCTACCTGATCCGCCGCCTGGAAGAGGGCGCCAGCCAGGACAACTTCATGTCCGCCGTGTTTGAGCTCAGCGAGAACGAGGGCCTGTTCGAGCGTGAAAAGCAGCGCTTCCTCTCCTCGCTGGAGGACCTGGACAACACTGTGCCGCTGCCCAACCGCCGCCAGGACCGCAGCCTTCCCGCGGAGGCCATGCCGCACGCCGGATTCCGGAACACCCCGGACACCGACCCCGCGCTGCCGGCCAACCGCACCTGGGGCCGGGCCATCCTGGAGCGCGTCCCATCCTCCACCCTGGGCAACGCCTCCGTGAAGGCCGCTTTCATCAACGATGAGGAGACGCTGAACAGCGCCATTGCCAACGCGGTGGACAAGGGCAAGGCCTGGGGCGAGCTCTCCGGTAATGAGCGCGCCGAGATCCTGCACCGCGCCGGGGAGATCCTGGAAGCCCGCCGCGCGGACCTGCTTGAAGTCATGGCCAGCGAAACCGGCAAGACCATCGACCAGGGCGATCCCGAGGTCAGCGAGGCGGTGGACTTCGCCCACTACTACGCCGAGTCCGCCCGTAAGCTGGACAAGGTCGACGGCGCCACGTTCGTCCCTGCCAAGCTCACCGTTGTCACCCCGCCTTGGAACTTCCCGGTCGCCATCCCCGCAGGGTCCACCCTTGCGGCGCTCGCCGCCGGCTCCGCCGTCGTGATCAAGCCCGCCAAGCAGGCCGCCCGAAGCGGCGCCGTTATGGTGGAGGCACTCTGGGAAGCCGGTGTGCCCAAGGGCGTGCTGACCATGGTGCAGCTGGGGGAGCGCGAGCTCGGAACCCAGCTCATCAGCCACCCGGCCGTGGACCGCGTCATCCTCACCGGCGGCTACGAGACGGCCGAACTGTTCCGTTCCTTCCGGAAGGACCTGCCGCTGCTGGCTGAAACCAGCGGCAAGAACGCCATCATCGTCACCCCCAGTGCCGACCTGGACCTCGCAGCCAAGGACGTGGCCTACTCCGCGTTTGGCCATGCCGGGCAGAAGTGCTCCGCGGCCTCGCTGGTGATCCTGGTGGGCTCGGTGGCCAAGTCCAAGCGCTTCCACAACCAGCTGGTCGATGCCGTGACCTCCCTCAAGGTGGGCTACCCGCAGGACCCCACCAGCCAGATGGGCCCCATCATCGAACCCGCCAACGGCAAGCTCCTCAACGCCCTCACCACGCTGGGCGACGGCGAAAACTGGGCCGTGGAACCGAAGAAGCTGGATGACACCGGCCGGCTCTGGAGCCCGGGCGTGCGCTACGGCGTCAAGCGCGGTTCCTACTTCCACCTGACTGAATTCTTCGGCCCCGTGCTGGGCGTCATGACAGCCGGGACCCTCGAAGAGGCCATCGCCATCCAGAACCAGATCGAGTACGGCCTCACCGCGGGCCTGCACTCCCTGAACTCGGACGAACTGGGCATCTGGCTGGACTCCATCCAGGCCGGCAACCTGTATGTGAACCGCGGCATTACCGGCGCGATCGTTCAGCGCCAGCCTTTCGGCGGCTGGAAGAAGTCCGCCGTCGGCGCAGGCACCAAGGCCGGCGGGCCGAACTACCTGGCCGGCCTGGGTGACTGGGTTCCTGCCACCAGCACCGCCACCGCAGCCGTCACCAACCCAGGCGTCCGCCGCATACTCGACGCGGCCGGCTCCGCCCTGCAGCAGGTCGAACTGGAGTCCGTCCAGCGCGCGCTGGCCTCCGACGCCCAAGCCTGGACGGAAGAGTTCGGCACCGCCAAGGATGTGTCGGGGCTGAGCGCGGAACGCAACATCTTCCGCTACCGCAGCCTGCCGGTCACCATCCGCCTTGCGGAAGGCGCGCCGCTGGCACACCTCGTCCGGACTGTGGCGGCCGGCGTCCTGGCGGGCTCGGCACTGACCGTATCCACCGCCGTCGAACTTCCCGCCCAACTGCGCTCGGTGCTCACCGCGCAGGACATCGACGTGACGGTGGATTCCGACGCCGGCTGGCTGGCTTCCATGGGACACCTCGCCTCAGCGGGCAAGTTGTCCGGAGCCCGCATCCGCCTGATCGGCGGCGACGCCTCCGCACTGGCTGAAGCGACCGGCGGACGGCCCGACCTGGCCATCTACGCCCACGCTGTGACCGAAGCCGGACGGGTGGAACTGCTGCCGTTCCTGCACGAGCAGGCTGTCAGCATCACGGCCCACCGCTTCGGCACGCCGAACCACCTGTCCGACGCGCTGATCTAGGCACCGCAGTCCTTATTTCACGGTAAGACGCAAAAGGCCGGGCAGTCACGCAACGTGACTGCCCGGCCTTTGGCTTTATGATGTGCTGCTACCCCAGGTACCAGCCCGGTGGAGTCCAGGTGACCGGGACGTTGTGGGCTGAGAAATCCTCGCAGCGGGTGCAGGTGTAGGCCACTTCGCCAAGGGTGGCCACACTTCCGTCACGCCGGTAGGTGGGCGGGATGTACGACTCGAGGTAGACGAATTCGTCCGTACGGCACTTGTCGCAGGTGGGTTTTCCCACGTACCCGGAGTCCACGGAGGCGTGTCCGGTTCCGAGGGTGTTCTGGCGGGTGGACGGCCGTGGCGTGGAGTACGGGCGTGCGTGTGCAGAACCGAGATGGATGTTCCTGGCTGTCGTCATTGGCTGCCTGTCCCAAGCGCGGGTTTCCGGCATGCCGGTGCGCACTTGTTTCGATGAACTGGCCTGCTGCTTGACCTTGGAAAACCAGCATAGGTTATGCCAGTTCCCCTATCAATGGACACGGACCCCCTAACTCCCCTAAATGCTGGAAATTCCGTCCCCGGAGAGTTAGGTTTGCCGGTTAATCGTCCGTCCCACGATCGACTGGGTGAGCGCGTCGATTACCTCGGTGTTCGCCAGCGGGTTGCGGATCAGGGTGAAGTCCACGTCTCCCACGGCGGGAAGGTCGAAGCGCCGCGTGATGATCTTCAGGTCTTCGGGCACCAGGGACGTCGGCATGACGGCCACGCCGATCCCGGCCCGCACGGCCGCAAGCACCCCGCTGATCTGCCGCGTGGTGCAGGTGATCCGCCAGGTCCTGCCGTGCGCTTCCAGGGCGTCGATGGCCAGCTTTCGGCTGAGGCTCGGCGCCGGGTAGGCAATCAGCGGCACGGGCGTCCCCGGCTCCATTGCAGTCTGTTCCAGGCCCACCCACGAAAACGAATCATGCTGGACCACTGTGCCGTCCTTGGCCCCCGCCACCCACTTGACGAAGACGAGGTCCAGTTGGCCGGCGTTGAGCTTGCGGTACAGCTGGTCGCTCTGCCCCACCGTCAGCTCCAGGTTGATCTGCGGGTAGATCTGCCGGAACTCGCGCAGGATCCTCGGCAGCCCGGTGATGGCAAGGTCGTCCGCCGTTCCGAACCGGAGGCGTCCGCGCATCGCTGAGCCTGAGAAGTAGCGGGCCGCCGCGTCATGGGCGGACAGGATGGTCCTGGCGAATCCGGCCATGGCGTCGCCGTTGTCGGTGAGCCGCACGTCGCGGGTGTCGCGGGTGATGAGGCTGCGTTTGGCTGCCGCTTCCAGCTTGCGGATGTGCTGGCTGATGGTGGGCTGGGCCAGTCCCAGCCGTTCGGCGGCCTTGGTGAAGCTGAGGGTGTCGGCCACGGCCAGGAAGGAGCGCAGCTGCGCCGGTTCGAACATAGACGGACTCCCTGCGTTCCGCGGGTCAGGACTTATTGCGTTCTGCAATACGAGTTATAGGGACCATACCGCTCCATAATCTGCAGTGCCAGCCTAGCGTTAAGGGCATCCCAGACCGCCCGAACTTTGAGGACACTCCTGTGGCACCCCCACCGCCTTCGTCGGCCTCCGTCTCCCAACCCATCATCGACGCGGCGGGCGCCGCGCCGCCTGACCTGCAGACCCAGCCGCTTCCCGTCGTTGCGGAGCGGCTCCCCTGGAAGCACACGTTCATCTCGCTGAAGGTGCCGAATTTCCGGATCTTCGCAGCAGGCCACTTCATCGCCGTAATTGCCATCTGGATGCAGCGGATCGCCCAGGACTGGCTGGTGCTCCAGCTCTCCGGCTCCGTGACGGCAGTGGGGATAACCGTGGCCCTGCAGTTCCTTCCGTCGCTGCTGCTGGGACCGTGGGGCGGCATGGTCGCGGACCGGTTTGCCAAGCGGAAGATCCTCATCCTGTGCCAGAGCGTGGCCGCCACCTTGGCCGCGACGCTGGCCACCCTTGCCCTGAGCGGCGTCATCATGGTGTGGCATGTTTATGGCATCGCCCTGGTCCTGGGCCTGGTGACAGTCCTTGACCAGCCGGCTCGCCAGGTGTTCGTCAACGAGCTGGTGGGCCCCAAATACCTGCGCAACGCCATCAGCGTGAACTCCACGACGTTCCAACTGGGCGGCCTGATCGGCCCGGCGCTCGCTGGTTTGCTGCTGACTGCGGTGGGCGCGGGCTGGGCCTTCGCCGCAAACGCCCTGGCCTGCTGTACCACCGTGGTGATGCTCATGATCCTGCGCAAGGACCAGCTGTACGTCAGCGCCCCGGCACCCAAGAGCAAGGGCATGCTCCGTGCAGGGCTGCGCTACGCGCTGGGCAAGCCCACCATCTACTGGCCGTGGCTGATGGCCGGCTTCGTTTCGGTGTTCGCCATGAGCCTGCCCGTGGTGCTCGCTGCCTTCGCAGACCACATCTTCCAGGTGGGGGCCGGCGGCTACGGTGTCCTCAACGCCCTGGTGGCCCTCGGAGCTCTCTCCGGCGCTGTGGCTTCCACCCGCCGCCGGCAGCTGCGCCTCCGGTCCGTGGTGTTCTGCGCCGGAATGTATGGCCTGATGCTGTGCCTTGCCGCGCTTGCCCCGTCAATGGCGTCCTTCGGCGCCGTGATGGTGCTGTCCGGATTCTGGTGCCTTATGTTCCTCACCGGTTCCAACCAGCTGGTGCAGGTCAGTTCCAACATGGGCATCCGCGGCCGCGTGATGAGCCTGTACATCATGGTGCAGATCGGGGGCCAGTCTCTGGGCGGCCCCATGCTGGGCTGGATCGCTGAACACGCGAATCCGCATGTTGCCCTGCTGGTCTCTGGCGGCGTTCCTGCACTGGCGGCGTTGACTGTTGGAACGATCCTGGCCAGGAAGGGCGGGTTGAGGCTTCGGATGGATCTCAAGGGCCGCCACCCGCTGAGGATCGTCAGCCGGCAGGCGGGCGCCTGAGGGTCCGGCCCTTTATACGGTGGCCGGCTGCAGGGCCCGGTGGGGGTACTCCGGGCCACGCTGTTGGAACTCCAACACGGCGTCATTCCGGATGACACCGTCACGTATTTCAATGGCCCGCGCAACGGTGTCGTTTTCTTCCCATGCGGCCGGTCCGCCCATCACGGTTTCGAGGAACGGCTGCAGGGCCTGGCTGATTTCCCAGCTGGAGGAATTCCAGAGGTAGGAGGGGCTGTGGTCCACCGCGTAGTAGTTGATATGGTCACCCACCGTGAACATGGGCTCGGCGAATGTCGTGGACCGCGCCCAGCTGAAGCCCATGCCCTCATCGCAGGAGACATCAACAATGAGGCTGCCGGGGGCGAATGCCGCCAGGTCCTCCGTCCGCAGGTAAGTCAGCGGATTGTTCGGGTCCTGCAGCGTGCAGTTGACCACGATGTCGCTTTCGGCGAGGAACGGCGCAAGCGGAACGCGGCCCCGTTCGGTGATGACCTGGCTCAGGAAGGGCGCCTCGGCGTCGTGGTCAAACTGAACGATGTTCACCGAATGGATGGGCGCTCCCACTGCTGCCACGCCGCGGTTCGTGAGCACCTGGACGTCGTGGATGCCGTGTGCGTTCAGGGCCGTCACGGCCCCGCGTGCCGTGGCTCCGAAACCGATGACGACGGCGCTCAGGCGGCGCCCGTAGTCCCCGGTGGAACCGGTCAGTGCAAGGGCATGCAGGACGGAGCAGTAGCCGGCCAGCTCGTTGTTCTTGTGGAACACGTGAAGCCCGAAGCCGCCGTCGCTGGCCCAGTGGTTCATTGCCTCGAAAGCGATGAGGGTTAGCTTCTTATCGACGGCCAGCTGCGTGATGGCACGATCCTGGACGCAGTGCGGCCAACCCCACAGGACCTGCCCGTCACGCATGTCGGCGAGGTCTTCCGGCTGGGGTTTGGGCAGGAGCACGACGTCGGCCGCCGCCAGCAGCTCGTCCCTCCCCGCCATGCGTCCCACGAGTGTAGAAAGATGGCCGTCCGCTACGCCGAAACGTTCGCCGTAGCCCCGCTCCAGGATCATACGGTCCCGGAGTGCGGGGGCGATCCGTTCGAAGTGCAGGGGATGGATGGGAAGGCGGCGCTCGTCCGGTTTACGCGTGGAGGCCAGGACGCCCAGGCTCAGCTGGGTCTGTTGGCCACTCACTTCTTCTTAGCGGCCTTGGTGGACGTGCTGTCCATGGAACTGGCCGGCGCAGCGGCGGCCTTCTTGTCTGCGCGCTTTTCCTTGATGGACTTGCCGGACTTTTTTGATGCCGTTTGACGCGGGGACTTGTCAGCCATGATTGCTCCTGTAGCGGAACCGAAAAGGTTCCTGGCTACTGACACTACACCCGTGCACCTAATCGTCAGCAGGGGTGGTTGCGCGCCCTGGACCGCTGGCAAATTGGAGCGGCTGACGGGAATCGAACCCGCGTATCAAGCTTGGGAAGCTAGCGCTCTACCATTGAGCTACAGCCGCAGCGCCGCCGCTCGCGCGGGGCAGAACTTAGCTTAGCGCAGATCTCCGGGCTCCCCGCCAACCGCGCAGGCAGCGGTTGCCGTGTCATGCAACCCGGGACGTCATCCAGTAACTCTTCAATAACGTCCGCGGTGCCGGCTAGGTTGGCGCACGGAGCGCTGGCTAACCTGATCCGGGTAGCGGCCGCTTTGGGGGAGGCAGCTATTGCGGCAGCCGACGTCAACCACAGGAATTCTTCATGGCAATCGCAGAGCACGAGGTCCTCATAGAACGCGACGCGATGGCCGTGTACCAATACCTCCTCGACGCAAGCAACCTTCCCTCGTGGCGCAACGACGTCCGCAGCGTGAAGCTTCTGCAGGGCCCGGCCGATGCCAAAGGGGCTGTGTACCGCAAGATGGTGGCCGGCCGCTCCGGCCTGAGCATCCCCGCTGAACTGGAGATCACCAATGTGCGTCCCGGGGCGGAGATCGAGTTCCACATCGTCTCCGGCCCGGCAACCCGCTGGGGCGGCTACTACCTCAGCACCGAAGATGCCGGGACCCGGGTCCGGTTCGCCATGGAGGCGAAACGTGAGGGCCGCTTGGGCTTCCTCAGCAGGTTCACCTTTTTCAACGGTATGCTGCAGCGCCGCGTCAGCTCCGACGTGGCGCAGCTGGACCTGCTGAAGGACGTGCTGGAACTCCAGCCGGCATTCTGACTCGCACCGCCGGACGGGTCATGCAGCCATGGCTTATTGGGCCAGCCGCTGCCCGGTCCAGGGGCCGGGAATGTTCGACGGCGATGCGAGGCTTCCGGCGCTCAGGTCCCAGTACTGCACGGTGTCATTGGCCCGGCGAAGCGCTACGCCGGTGGAGTTCAGGCCGGTCACATTGCGCAGCGCCCGGATTCCCGTGACGTCCGTCCACCCCGTGGCAACAGTAGGCCGGGTCTCCGCGCGAAGCATGGTGGTGCCCCACCCGCGGTAGAGCTGCACGCTGCCGTCAGTCTTCACCGCCAGGATGTCCTGGAAGCCGTCGGCATCGTAGTCCACCATGGCGAGCCGGGAGGCGAAGAGGCCGGTGGTAATAGGGACCCGGTCTGCGATATCGCCAGTGCCCTTGTTGGGGTACAGGAAGAGGTTTCCGGCTCCGTCCAGGGCCAGGATCTGGGGCATCCGGTTATTAGCGCACCAGCCGCCCACCGCCAGGGTCAGGGTGTCCCATCCACCCGTGCCGAGTGTGACCGATGCCTGGAACCCTCCGGCGGCGTTGCCCCTTTGCAGGGTCAGGTTGCCGTTGGTCCACTGGGTCAGGACGTCATAGGTGCCGTCCCGGTCCCAGTCGGTGACGAAGACCTGCTTTGCTCCACTGAAGCCGGAGCCGATCACCTTGGCAGTGGCGTAGGTGCGCGGTCCGGTGGACGCCCGGTTCAGCAGCTGGCCTGCCGAATCGACGGAAACGAGGTCCGCCGGGCCCGTGATTGAGGCGGCAGCGAGATTAAGGGTGGGCGGCATGTGTTTAACGGGCGCATCGCAAAGGCTCGGCGGCGGTGGCGGAAAGGCGCCGCCCGATCCCGCGCCCGGGGAATCGAGGGTGCCCGCAGGCAGCGTGGTGTAACCGAAGAAGTTGACCACGCCCCAGATTTGGTAGGTGGAGTTGGTATACGAGATACCTGCGCCCATCACATTGAAGCGCGGGTCCAGGAGCATGGCGTTGTGGCCCGGCGATCCCTTCCACCACTCCACGAGCTGTGCGGCGTCGCGGTCGGTGCGGATGGCAATGACCTCACCGGCGCCGTTGTCCGGACTCAGGGCGCGGGGATCGGTCCAGAAACTGGCCCGGTGTTCGATTACCTCGCGCGTGGCGATGTTGTCCGACCAGTCCTGCGACATGCCGGCCACCGTGGGGTGGTACTTGACCTTGTTCAGGCCGTTGGCCACCCGGTACTCGTTGATCTTGGTGAACACCGTGAGGATGGCGGCGGCATTGCTGTCCGGCACCAGGGCCTCCGCGGCCAGAGGCGCAGTGGCGAATTCTGGTGACGCCAGTTGCGTGGTGGGCGGCGACGCCACCTCCTGGTCCGGCCACCACAAGGGAGGGATCGAAACTGTTTGTGGGGCGGACTGGGTGGAGGAGGGAGCCGGTGCCGGGGAGGACGGATCTCCGATGGCGGGCTCAAGCGCAGCAGTGGAAGGAGCGGAAGCCGTTGGCGTGGACGTTGTGCCTGGTGAAGCGGTGGCTTCCGGCAGGGGGGAAGCGACTCGGATGTCAGGGTCCACCGCGGGGGTGAGGCTACCGGCAGGACCCTTCCCGCTGGCCGGTACACCGGCGCCGCGGACCAGGGGAGTCTCCAGCGAGATGTTTGCTGCCCCGGATGCCTGGCCGAGCCGCGGCGGCGGGGGAGATATGGCCGCGGAGGAAGAGACCAGCGCCAATGCACAGAGCACGCCGACGACAGACGGTGCCACAAATTTATTCACAACATCCCCAGCTCTGTTATGCCCTCCGGGAGACCATTCCGGTGGCTTTTCATTCGCAACATTAGCCCCAGGAGGCCACAGCAACAACGGGAAAGTGCAGGTGTGGATAACCGATACGGTAATTTGGGACGGTGCTGATCTCTGACCGCGACATTCGTGCCGAAATTGACTCCGAACGGATCGTGCTGGAACCGTACGATCCCGCGATGGTCCAGCCGTCGTCAGTGGATGTCCGGATCGATAAGTTCTTCCGGCTGTTCGATAACCACAAGTACGCGCACATCGACCCCGCGCAGGAGCAGCCCGAGCTGACCCGGCTGGTGGAAGTGGAGCAGGACGAAGCCTTCATCCTGCACCCGGGGGAGTTTGTCCTCGGCTCCACCTACGAAACCGTGACGCTCCCGGATGACATTGCGGCCCGTTTGGAAGGCAAGTCCTCCCTGGGCCGGCTGGGCCTGCTGACGCACTCCACCGCCGGCTTCATCGACCCCGGGTTCTCCGGCCACGTCACCCTTGAGCTGTCCAACATGGCAACGCTGCCCATCAAGCTGTGGCCCGGGATGAAGATCGGCCAGCTCTGCTTCTTCCGGCTCAGCTCCGCGGCGGAGTACCCGTACGGCCAGGGCGAGTACGGCAACCGGTACCAGGGCCAGCGCGGTCCCACCGCCAGCCGCAGCCACCTGAACTTCCACAAGACCCGGATCTAGCGACGCCCGCGGAATCCGCCGGCAGCGGGGCTAAAGCTGCGGGGCGACGGTGCGCGGCCGGATGAACGGCTTCGCCAGCGGTTCCACGTAGCGTGCCGCCAGCGGGCCCATCACCGCCATCAGCAGCACATAGGCGGTGGCCAGCGCCGCCAGATCGTGGGTGACCGCGCCTGAGGCAACGGCGAGGCCGGCGATCACAATGGAGAACTCGCCGCGGGCCACCAGTGCGGCGCCGGCACGGAACCGGCCGGGCCGGGCGATGCCCGCCTGCTTGGCAGCCCAGATCCCGGTGATCATCTTGGTGCCTGCCGTGGCCACCGCAAGGACCAGGGCCCAGCCCAGGACCGGCGGAATGGATGTGGGGTCCGTGTTGAGCCCGAATGCCACGAAGAAGATGGCGGCGAACAGGTCCCGCAGCGGCTCGAGGATCCGGGTTGCGTTGTGGGCGGTGGAGCCGGAGATAGCGATGCCCAGCATGAAGGCCCCCACTGCCGCCGAGACCTGCATGGCGGACGCGGCCCCGGCCACCAGCAGGGCGGCGCCGAGGACGTTGAGCAGGAAGACTTCGGAATTCTCGCTGTGTACGGCCTTGGACACATGGTGCCCGTGCCGCAGCGCCACCATCAGGACCACGCTGACCACGGCCAGGGCAATCCCCACGGTGGTGAGTCCGCCCAGGAAACTCACCCCGGCGAGCGTGGCCGTGAGGATGGGCAGGTACACGGCCATGGCCAGGTCCTCGAACACCAGGATGGACAGCACCACCGGTGTCTCGCGGTTTCCAAGCCGGCCGAGGTCGGTGATGACCTTGGCGGCGATGCCGGACGAGGAAATGTATGTAACGCCGCCCATGACCATGGCACCCACGCCGCCCCAGCCCAGGAGCAGGGCGAGGCCTGCGCCGGGCAGGAAGTTCAGGACGAGGTCCAGGACGCCGGCCTGCCACGAGCGGCGCAGGCCGGTGAAGAGCTCCGCCGCGGTATATTCCAGGCCGAGCATAAGCAGCAGGAGGATGACGCCGATTTCGCCGGAGAGGTGGGCGAACTCGTGCATGCCTTCGAGCTTGATGATGCCGCCGGCGCCAAAGGCCAGGCCGCCCAGCAGGTAGAACGGGATGGGGGACATTCCGATCCGTCCGGCCAGCCTGGCCAGGAGGCCGAGGCAGAACACAACGGCCCCCAATTCAACGAGGGTCTGGGCCAGCGGGTCCATGGGAACTAGCCGTGGCGCAGGATATGGGCCGCTGAGTCGAGGCCTTCCTGGGTGCCTACTGCCACCAGCAGGTCACCGGGGTGGAGGACGACGTCGGGTCCGGGAGATGGCAGCACCTCACCCTCGCGCATGATGGCAACGATGGACACCCCGCTGCGGGTGCGGATGGACGCCTTGCCCATGGGTTGGTTCTGGAACGGGGAATCAGCGGCGATGGAGAACTGGCGGGTGACGATGCCCGGGACGTCCTTGTGCTCCTCCGTGAGTTTCATGGCCAAGTGCGTGCCGCCCAGGAGGTTTCCAAGGGTGGCTGCTTCATCGCTGGTGAGCGGTATGGAAGCCTGGCAGGTGTCGGGGTCGTCCCAGGTGGAAACAATAAGTTCCGTTTGGCCCTCCCGCCGCTCCACAACGCCGATGCGGCGTCCGGAGGCGGTCATGAAGTCCTTCCTGAGGCCCAGGCCCGGAAGGTTGGTTTCGTCCACGTTCATGGCTCCAGCCTAGTCTGCCGCGCAACACTTCATCTCGGTCTGCGCGGGACCAGGCAGGCCTTTTCAGCTGGCCGGGACCACGGCGATCGGCGCCTTTTCCGGCGGCTTCACGGGCAGCAGCACCAGCAGGCCCGCCAGGAGGACCACCATGATGCCGAGGATGCCCCACCGCTGTGCCTGCCCGGCCGGAACCAACGGGGTTGCCAGGGTGATGCAGAGCGTGAAGAGGGCAGGTGCCAGGAAGCTGACCGCCCGCCCTGTGGTGGCGTACAGGCCGAAGAGTTCGCCGGATTCCCCGTGGGGTGCGAGCCGGGCCAGATAGGCGCGGGACGAGGACTGTGCCGGGCCCACGAACAGGCAAAGGAACAGCCCGAAAACCCAGAACGTGGTGCTGCCCGCCCATTGCATGCCGAAGAGGGAATATGTGCCGTTGCCCAGGGCCAGGATGGCGGTGCCGGCAATGAGGAGTCCTATCAACGAGCCGGTGATGACCCTTTTGGGGCCCACCTTGTCGTCCAGGAACCCGCCGAGCATCGCCCCGATGGCCGCCACCACATTCCCGAAGATGGCGAAGAAGATCACCTGGGACAGGGCAAAGCCGAAGGTGCCGGCAGCAATGATGCCGCCGAACGTGAAGACGGCAGCGAGCCCGTCCCGGAACACGGCACTGGCCAGCAGGAAATAGATGGTGTGCGGGCTGGTGGCGTAGATGGCCTTGATCCGCCGGAACAGCAGCCCGTAGCTGGCCAGGAAACCCAGGCGCCTGGCCTGGGTGGACCGCGGAAGCTCAGGGACGGCGAACAGGACAGGGAGGGCGAAGACGAAGAACCACAGGGCTGAGAAGACGGCGACCAGCCGGATGTTGAGGCTGTCCTGCGTGGACGCGCCGAACCAGTCGAAGGCGGGTTGGACGAAGAGCTGCAAAACGATCAGCAGGGCCACGATGCCGCCCAGATAGCCGGCGCCCCAGCCGAAGCCGCTGACCTTTCCGATATTCTGCGGCGTGGAGACCTGGGCCAGCATGGCGTTGTAGTTGACCCCCGCGAATTCGAAGAAGACGTTGCCCAGGGCGATCAGGCAGGCTCCGAGGAGCAGGAACTCCGGGCGCGGGAACACAAAGAAGCACAGGGCCGTGAGGATGGCGACGGCGGCGGAGTTCACTCCCAGCCACAGCTTGCGCCGGCCGCCCGCATCGGAGCGCTGGCCCGTCACAGGGGCCAGCAGCGCGATGGCGAACCCGCCCACGGCCAGGGCAGCGCCCAACACGGCCGATGCGCTGTCCTCGCCGCCGAAGGCACTGGAAGTCAGGTAGACGGTGAAGACGAAGGTGGTCATCACTGCGTTGAAGGCCGCCGACCCCCAGTCCCAGGAGGCCCAGGCCAGGATGCGGCCCTTGCTGGAGGAGGGGGTACCCGCAACAAGATCCGAGACCGGCTGCATTGCCCCCGGAGCGCTGGCGCTGTTCATACGATGCATCGTATCCGCCGGTGGCGAACACCCGGGGCAGCACGGGCCCGGGTTGCCGGGGATTCTGCCCGCCGCCAGGTGACGGAAGGGGGAGGATAGCGCATCCGCCTTGGTAAACTGAGCCCTCCCGAACCTGACTTTTTTGCCGCCTGCTCCAACTTTTGACAATCGAATCCCTGACGTTGCGGAGAATCCAGTGATCACAGTCCTTGCCGTGCACTTTTCGGTGGCTGTCCTCGCGCCCTTCCTCTTCAGAATCTGGGGCCGCAACGCTTTTTACGCGCTGGCTGCCGTCCCGGCGGTCTCCTTCGGCTGGTTGATGCTCCAGCACGGTCCCATTTACGCAGGACCCGGTACCGTCAGCGAGTCCTTCGAATGGATCCCCAGCCTCCATCTTGAACTGGCCTTCCGCATGGATGCGCTGGCCTGGGTCATGTCCTTGCTGGTGCTCGGCGTGGGCTCCCTGGTGCTGGTTTACTGCGCGCGGTACTTCAAGAGGAAGGACCAGGACCTCGGTGCGTTCGGCGCCCAGCTGCTGGCCTTCGCCGGTGCCATGTTCGGCCTGGTCACCGCCGATGACCTTCTGCTGCTGTTCATCTTCTGGGAACTGACCACCATCCTGTCCTACCTGCTGATCGGCTTTGCCCGGACCCGTCTTGCCGCCCGCCGCTCCGCCCTCCAGGCCCTGATGGTCACCACCGCCGGCGGCCTGGCCATGCTGGTGGGCCTGATCATGCTTGGAAACACCGCCGGTACCTACCGCATCTCCAGCATCCTCGAACAGGCCGCCACGCTGGGCGGCGGGACGTCCGGTGCCATGGTGAGCGCCGCCGTCGTGCTCATCCTGGTGGGTGCCATCACCAAGTCCGCGCTGGTCCCGTTCCACTTCTGGCTGCCGGGCGCCATGGCCGCACCCACCCCCGTGAGCGCCTACCTGCACGCCGCCGCAATGGTCAAGGCAGGCATCTACCTGGTAGCGCGGCTGGCGCCCGGGTTCGCGGAGACGGCCTACTGGCAGCCCGTGGTCCTGGGGTTGGGCCTGGCCACGATGTTGGTGGGCGGATACCGTGCGCTCCGGCAGACGGACATCAAGCTCATCCTCGCCTACGGTACGGTCAGCCAGCTGGGCTTCCTCACCATGGTGGTGGGCCTGGGGACCCCCGACGCCGCACTCGCGGGCCTGGCCATGCTGCTGGCCCACGGCCTGTTCAAGGCCACGCTCTTCCTGGTGGTGGGCATCATCGACCACCAGTCCGGAACCCGTGACGTGCGCAAGCTGTCCGGCGTCTTCCGCTCCTCCCGTGCGCTCGGCATTGTGGCCGCAATCGGTGCGGCGTCCATGGCGGGCATTCCGCTGCTGGGCGGCTTCGTCGCCAAGGAGTCGGTGCTGGAAGCGTTCGTCCACCACGCCGAGGAACCACACTCCGGGCCGTGGGGCATGGTGGTCCTGGTTGGCCTGGTGCTGGGTTCGGTCCTCACCTTTGCTTACAGCGCCCGCTTCATGTGGGGTGCCTTTGCCGTGAAGCCGGGCGTGGAGCCCACCCCGTTCAAGGCGATCAGGCCTTCCTTCCTTGCGGCGCCCGCCATCCTGACCCTGCTCACCATCGCCTACGGGCTCTGGCCGGTCCCGGTGGACGCCTGGATCCAGCCGTACGCCGCGCTGTTCGCCTCCACAGCGCCCGACGCCGGCAATCCCGCTGAGCAGGCCGGCCACCTTGCGCTGTGGCACGGCCTAACCCCCGCCCTTGGGCTGACGGCCCTCACCTTCGTGCTGGGCGGCGCCATGTACTCCGGCCGCAAGGCGGTGGCCCGCGCGCAGTCCCTGGTTCCGGCCTGGGTGGACGGGGACCGCGCCTACCAGCTGACCATCGGCGCCCTGGACGACGCTGCAGTCTGGATCACCGGGCGCACCCAGCGCGGCTCCCTGTACTTCTACCTGGCCGTAATCCTCACAGTGGCCTTTGTCTTGCCGCTCGTGGCCATCTTCCTGGGCGGGAATGCGTTGCCGCAGGACATTTACCTGGTGGACCCGAACTCGCCGCTGCAGCTCGTGGCGGGAGCCGGCATCGTGATCGGCGCGCTGGCTGCCGTCAAGGCCAATAAACGCTTCCTCGCAGTCCTGATGGTGTCCGTGACCGGGTACGGCATCGCGCTGCTGTTTGCCCTCAAGGGCGCCCCGGACCTGGCCCTGACCCAGATGCTGGTGGAGACCATCATCCTGGTAGCCTTCGTGCTGGCCATGCGCAGCCTGCCGCCGGAACTGCGCGACCGTACCGGGGGCAAATACCGCGTGGTGCGGGTCCTCATCGGCCTGGGATTCGGCGTCACCATGGTGTTCGCCGCGATTTTCGCGATGGGCGCCCGCACAGCCATTCCCGTGTCCCTGAAGTTTCCGCAGCTCGCCTACGAGGGCGGCGGCGGCCTGAACGTTGTCAACGTGACCCTGGTGGACATCCGCGCCTGGGACACGTTCGGCGAGATCAGCGTCCTGGCGCTCGCCGCCACCGGCGTGGCAAGCCTGATCTTCGTGCGGGGGCGCGGCGACCGGCTGCAGGCCTCGGCGTCCGTCGCCGAGGGCACCGTGGGGCGCTACCGCGGCGTGGACCCGGGATCCCGTGACGGGGCAGCCTTGGCTATCAGCCGGAAGTTCGCAGCCGCTGCCCGCGACCCCTGGATCGTGGCCGGGCGGACGCTGGCGCCGGAGCGCCGCTCCATCATCTTCGAGGTGATCACCCGCCTGATCTTCCACTCCATGATCATCTTCTCGCTCTACCTGCTGCTGGCCGGCCACAACCTGCCGGGCGGCGGTTTTGCCGGCGGCCTTACGGCAGGCCTGGCCCTGACCATCCGCTACCTGGCGGGCGGCCGCTTCGAGCTGCGGGAGGCCGCCCCGATCAGCGCCGGCGGCCTGCTGGGCGGCGGACTTGCCCTGGCGGCCGTCTCCGGCGTGGTGCCCCTGCTGCTGGGCGGGCAGGTGTTCCAGTCCGCCATCATCCAGGTGTGGCTGCCCGTGTTCGGGGACATCAAGTTCGTCACCTCCACCATCTTCGATATCGGCGTCTACATCGTGGTGGTGGGCCTGGTGCTGGACGTGCTGCGCAGCCTTGGGGCCGAGATCGATGAGCACATGGAGCAGCGGTCCGCGGACGGCGGCCACGAACCGGACCACGACCGCGACGGGCAGGAACCGGACCGGCTGGACCGCTTGGACCAACAGGAACAGGAACCGGACGGAATTCCTGCCGAGACCACCGCGAGGGGCCACGCATGAGCGTCAACCTGACCCTGCTGATCGTCATGGGTGCCCTGTATGCCTGCGGGATCTACCTGATCCTGGAACGCAGCCTGACACGGGTGCTGCTGGGGCTGATGCTCCTGGCCAACGCCACCAACCTGCTGATCCTGGCCACGGGGGGATACGCCGGCCTGGCGCCGCTGTTTTCCAAGGACACGGCCGCCCAGGACTACAACGACCCCCTGCCGCAGGCCCTGATCCTGACCTCGATCGTGATTTCCTTCGCCGTCACTGCCTTCATGCTCGGCATCATCTACCGCACCTGGTTGCTGGCCCGCCAGGACGAGATCCAGGACGACATGGAGGACCGCCGCGTGGCGGCAACTCCCAGCTTCGACGCGGAGGACGACGCCGAAGTTCCGGCGGAAACCTCCGAGTTCCCGCTGGCAACCGTGACCACAGGCGGACGGGAGATGCCGGCCGAACACGCTGCCGCGGAGGAAAAGCCCGGCTCACTCAACGTTGATCCCAACCCGGAAGGAGGCGGAAAGTGACCATCGCCAGCCTTGCCCCGCTCGCCGTCGTCCTTCCCATCCTGGGCGCCGCCCTCACCTTCCTTCTGATCCGGCACTCCCGCGCCCAGCGCGCCGTGAGCATCACCCTGCTGTCGCTGACCCTTGCGCTCGAGTGCCTCCTGCTGGCATCTGCGTGGAACGGCGGCACCGCCGCAGTGACCCTGGGCGGCTGGCTGCCGCCTTTCGGCATCGTCATGGTGGTGGACCAGTTCTCGTCGCTGATGCTGGTGGTGTCCTCGGCAGTGAGCCTGGCCGTCCTGGTGTACGCCACCGGGCAGGGCATGGCCGACGGCGATGAGGATGCCCCGGTATCGATCTTCCACCCCACCTACCTGATCCTGGTGGCCGGGGTGTCCAACGCTTTCCTGTCCGGGGACCTCTTCAACCTCTACGTCGGCTTCGAGATCCTGCTGACGGCAAGCTACGTGCTGATGACCCTGGGCGGAACCGGGCCGCGCATCCGGGCCGGCGTGACGTACGTGGTGGTGTCCGTGGTGTCCTCCGTTCTGTTCCTGATCGCCATCGCCATGGTCTACGGCGCCACGGGCACGGTGAACATGGCGGACCTGGCCCTCAAGCTCGGTGAACTGGACCAGGGCACCAAAACGCTCCTGCACGTGATGCTGCTGGTGGCGTTCGGCATCAAGGCCGCCGTCTTTCCCCTCTCGTTCTGGCTGCCGGACTCCTACCCCACAGCGCCGGCGCCTGTCACCGCGGTGTTCGCCGGGTTGCTGACCAAGGTCGGGGTGTACGCGATGGTCCGGACCGAGACCCTGCTGTTCCCCGGTGACACCCTGAACACACCCCTGATGGTGGCGGCACTGCTGACCATGCTGGTGGGCATCCTCGGTGCGCTGGCCCAGAGCGACATTAAGCGGCTCCTGTCGTTCACCCTGGTCAGCCACATTGGCTACATGGTGTTCGGGCTGGCCATGTCCTCCGCGGTAGGCCTGGCGGCCGCGGTGTTCTACGTGGCCCACCACATCACCATCCAGACCAGCCTCTTCCTGGTGACCGGCCTCATTGAACGCCGCGGCGGCAGTTCCTCCGTGGACCGGCTGGGCGGCCTGGCCAAGCTGTCGCCCATGCTGGCGCTGTTGTTCTTCATACCCGGCATGAACCTGGCCGGCATCCCGCCGTTCTCCGGCTTCCTGGGCAAGGTGGGGCTGCTGCAGGCCGGCGTTGAGTTGGGCACGCCGCTGGCCTACGCACTGGTGATCGGCGGGGTGGTCACCAGCCTGCTGACGCTGCTGGCCATCGCCAGGGTCTGGAACCGCGCGTTCTGGCGCCGCCCCACCGACGCCGAGCATCCGGATCCGGTGCTCCTCGCCACTCCGGCGGGGAGGGTGTCCGGCCCCGGAGCCAAGGTCAACAACACGGTGACACTCCTGCCGCGCACCATGGTGGGTTCGACGGCGGGCCTGGTGGTGCTCGGTGTCGCCCTGACCGTCTTTGCGGGGCCGCTGTTCAGTCTTTCGGACCGGGCCGCACGGGACATGCTGGACCGCGCGCCATACATCCAGGCGGTCCTGGGCGATGCTACCCCGGTTCCTGGTTCAGCTGCCGGTGCAACCGCGGGGGGAGGAAACCGATGAGCCGCAAACGCATTTCGCTGCGCCAGGAACTGCCGCTCCTGGTGTGGCTGGTAATCGTCTGGGGCGCGCTCTGGCAGGACTTCAGTCCCGGTAACCTCCTGTTCGGTGCGCTGCTGGCCGTGGGCGTCGCCCGGCTGTTCTACCTCCCGCCCGTGGAGCTCAGCGGCCGCTTCAACATCCTTTACGCGGTGCCCTTTGCCTTGGCGTTCCTGGGGAAGGTGGTGGTGGCCAGCGCCCAGGTCCTGTACCTTGCCGTCGTCCGCGGCTCCAAGGTGACCAACGCCGTCGTGGCCGTGCGGCTGCGGAGCCACCAGGACCTGATCGTCACCGCCACCGGCCATGTCATATCCCTGATTCCGGGGTCCCTGGTGGTGGAGGTGGACCGCTCCACGTCCACGCTTTACCTGCATGCGCTCAACATCACCTCCAAAGAGGACGTGGAGGGCCTGCGGAACGAAGTCCGGTCCATCGAGGCCGGCCTGATCCGCATCATGGGCAGCCGCGATGAACTTGAAGCCGTCCGAACGGAGGCCGCCGCATGATGCACATTGTCCTGGCTGTTACAGCCGTGATCTTCTCGCTGGCCGCGGCGGCGGCCATCATCAGGATTGCCCGGGGCCCGTCGCTGCTGGACCGGGTGCTGGCCACCGACGTGCTGCTGGCCATCCTGGGCGGGGCACTGTGCATCGACATGGCCGTGAACCGGCACCTGAACAACCTCATGCTGGTGGTGGCCATCTCCATCATCGGCTTCATCGGGTCCGTGACGGTGGCCAGGTTCGTGGCGGACCGGAGGGTGAAGCCTGATGAATCCTGACTTTTCCAGCCCCGACGCCTGGATCGACGTTGTGTCAGCAATGTTCATGGTGGTGGGGGCGCTCATGTCCCTGGGGGCCGCGATCGGCCTGCTCCGCTTCCCTGACCTGCTGAGCCGCATGCACGCCGCCACCAAGCCGCAGGTGCTGGGCCTGTTCCTGCTGCTGGCGGCCATCGGGCTGCAGATGCGGACGTGGTGGGTGTGGCCGGTACTGGTGGTCGCCTGGATCTTCCAGCTGCTCACGGTGCCCGTGTCCGCGCACATGGTGGGCCGTGCCGGCTACCGGACCAAACACCTGCACCGGGAACTGCTCACGGCGGACGAGCTGGAGGCCGTGGTGCAAAAAGCCGCCGCCGAGGCTGCCCTGAAGGACAACCCCGACGGCGGCCGGTAGCGCCAAGGGCAGGGCTAGACGATGTCCTGGGTCTTGGCGAAGCGGGCGATGGCACGCTGCGTGCCGCGGTTTGCCAGGACCTGGATGATGGCGCTGACCGACGCCGAAATCAGCGCGAACGTCAGCGCTGAACGCAGGCTGGTGGGGACGTCCTCGTGCTTTCCCGTGGGCGCTTTCTGCCCGGTGGTCTTTTCCCAGATGGTGTTGACCAGCTTGGTGCCGGCCAGGCCTGCGCCGAGGCTCACGGCTGTCCCGAGCAGTTTGATGAGAAGGTTCATTCCTGGTACTCCTTGCGGGCTGAAAACGGATCGCCTCCAGCCTAGCCGTACACCTGTCCGGGTCCCGGGAAGAGTCCCGGCAGGGGCGTGGCCGGCGGCTGGAGGCCGGGTGGGGGAACCGCTAACCGGCCGGAGGCTCGGTGCGGAACTTGATCAACTTGTGGGTGCCGTCGCAGTACGGCTTGATGGCCGAGGCGCCGCAGCGGCATAAGGCTACGGTTTGCCGTTGCCGGGGCACTTCGC
>Ga0308169_10000936_pt1 | contig 37461 bp, 38 predicted proteins | sample PhyBR1_2_FD_202139 | JGI IMG/M metagenome (GOLD analysis project Ga0308169, IMG submission 202139) | Phyllosphere microbial communities from UC Gill Tract Community Farm, Albany, California, United States - DLSLSB.R1 | ecosystem: Host-associated > Plants > Phyllosphere > Unclassified | place...
GGCACGCCAACGAAATCATGGGGCTTCTTTGTCGACAGCGGCAGAGCGCAGGCTATCCAAAAAGATCACGTATTGTCCGGTATTCATTGCAACCGCTCAAGCACACCGCAATACCGTAGCCGAGAGCGCAACGACTGCCTATAATGCGCGCCCTATGGCCAAATTAAAGAAACACCCTACAGGGACCATCGCGCAGAACAAGAAAGCGCGACACGATTACTTCATCGAACACCGTTTCGAGGCTGGCTTGGTCCTGGCTGGTTGGGAAGTAAAAAGCCTGCGTGCCGGCAAGGCGCAACTGGTGGACAGCTACGTGCTGCTCAAGGATGGCGAAGCCTGGCTGATGGGTAGCCACTTCACCCCCCTGACCACGGCCAGCACCCACGTGATCGCCGACCCGACGCGTACCCGCAAACTGTTGCTCAACCGCCGCGAACTGGAAAAGCTGTTCGCCCAGGTTCAGCAAAAGGGCTATGCCTGCGTGGCCTTGTCGATCTACTGGAGCAAGCACTTGATCAAGTGCGAAATCGCTCTGGGCAAGGGCAAGAAGGAATACGACAAGCGCGACACCGAACGCGAGCGCGATTCCAACCGCGAGCTACAGCGTGCCGTGCGTAACAAGGGCAAGGAAGACTGATCTCCCCGCCCTTGCAGCGCCGGCTTCGCCGCGATTCCCGGCTTGACCTTTACAAGCCGTTGCGCCGCTGCGCGCGAGCGGTTCGCTGCACCGTCTGCCGCGCCTCGTCGAGCACACCCTGCACGTAGGTGATGTGCAGACTGGCCAACTCCCGCGCCTGCTCTGCCTGCCCCTCGACGATTGCTTGAAACAGCCGCCGATGCTGTGCGATGAGCTTGTCGCGGGTTTCGCCACTGTGCCGATGCATCCCCCCGATGTTCACCACCATATTGCGCTTGAGCATGTCGAACAGCCCGCGCACGGTGTGCAGCAACACCGCGTTGTGACTGGCTTCGGCGATGGCCAGATGGAAGTTGGCATCGGCCACGCCCTCCTCCTCCCGCGTCACGCTGTCGACCCGCCGGTAACAGTCTTCCAGAACATCCATGGCCAGCTTCAGCTGCTCACGATCGATCTCAGTGGCGCGCTGCGCCGCATAGAACGCACATGACGCTTCCAGCGTGTGACGAAATTCCAGCAGGTCGCGCTGGCTCTCCGGATTGCTTTCCAGCAGCGCCAGCAATGGATCGCTGAAGGTCGAGCCCAGCTTGTGGCAGACATAGTTGCCGCCGCCCTGACGACTGACCAGCATGCCCTTGGCCACCAGTTTCTGGATGGCTTCGCGCAGCGAGGGGCGCGACACGCCGAATTGCTCGGCTAGCGCCCGCTCGGCCGGCAAGCGCTCGCCTGCACGCAGCGTGCCCTCCAGGATCATGGCTTCCAGACGCTCGACAATGCCATCGGACAAACGCCGCTGGCGGACTTGATCAATACCCATGGGTGGCTCCAACACACGATTGCTTCGGCCGCACTCGACCAAAGTCATAGACAAGTAAATTGACAGCCCCACGGCTGCGCCCTAACCTGACTTGGATTTATTGTAAATTGGTATTACCAATTTCTGCAATCAAACAGCCGCACGACAGCGCCAAGCCTTCCAAAAAAAACAAGGGGCCTCAGCTTATGCAAACCTGGCAGCAGATCTACAACCCGCTCGGAAGCCTCGGGCTGTCCGCCCTGGTTGCCGTCATTCCCATCGTGTTCTTCTTCCTGGCGCTGGCCGTATTTCGCATGAAGGGGTACATCGCCGGCAGCATCACGCTGGCGCTGTCGATCATCCTGGCCATCTTCGCCTACGGCATGCCCGCCGACATGGCGCTGGCCGCCGCGGGTTACGGATTCATGTACGGCCTGTGGCCGATCGCCTGGATCATCGTGGCCGCCGTGTTCCTCTACAAGCTGACGGTGAAGAGCGGCCAGTTCGAAATCATCCGCAGCTCGGTACTGTCCATCACCGACGACCAACGTCTGCAGGTGTTGCTGATCGGCTTCTGCTTCGGCGCGTTTCTGGAAGGCGCCGCAGGCTTTGGCGCACCCGTGGCCATCACTGCAGCGTTGCTGGTGGGCCTGGGCTTCAACCCACTGTACGCGGCAGGCCTGTGCCTGATCGCCAACACCGCGCCGGTGGCCTTCGGTGCCCTGGGCATCCCGATCATCGTCGCGGGTCAGGTGACCGGCATCGACCCGTTCAAGATCGGCGCCATGACCGGCCGCCAACTGCCCCTACTGTCGCTGATCGTACCGTTCTGGCTGGTGTTCATCATGGACGGCCTGCGCGGCGTTCGGGAAACCTGGCCAGCGGCGCTCGTCGCAGGCCTGAGCTTCGCCATCGTGCAGTACCTGACCTCCAACTTCATCGGTCCGGAACTACCCGACATCACCTCGGCCCTGGCCAGCATCGTCTGCCTGACCCTGTTCCTCAAAGTGTGGCAACCCAAGCGCGCGGCCAGCCGCGAAACGGTCGTCGTCAGCGGTGGCGCAGCTGTGATGGGCGGCGGGCCAACAGGCAAAGCCACCAACGTCGGTGGCTCGACGCCAACGCCCTACAGCCTGGGGCAGATTCTCAAGGCCTGGTCGCCGTTCCTGATCCTGACCGTACTCGTCACCATCTGGACCTTGAAGCCGTTCAAGGCGATGTTCGCTCCAGGCGGCGCCATGTACAACTTCGTCTTCAACTTCGCCATCCCGCATCTGGACCAACTGGTGCTGAAGACTGCGCCCATCGTCGCCACCGCCACACCGATGCCCGCCGTGTTCAAGTTCGACCCGATCTCGGCCACCGGCACGGCCATCCTGTTCGCCGCGATCATCTCGATGATGGTGCTGCGCATCGACATCAAGACCGCGTTCAAGACGTTCGGTGAAACCTTGTTCGAACTGCGCTGGCCGATCCTGTCCATCGGCATGGTGCTGGCCTTCGCCTTCGTCACTAACTTCTCGGGCATGTCCTCCACCATGGCGCTGGTCCTGGCCGGCACTGGCTCCGCGTTCCCGTTCTTCTCGCCGTTCCTGGGCTGGCTCGGTGTATTCCTCACCGGCTCGGACACCTCGTCCAACGCCCTGTTCGGCTCGCTGCAAGCCACCACCGCGCACCAACTTGGCGTCAGCGACGTACTGATGGTAGCGGCCAACTCAAGCGGCGGCGTGACCGGCAAGATGATCTCGCCGCAGTCCATCGCCGTCGCTTGCGCCGCCACCGGGCTGGTAGGACGGGAGTCCGACCTGCTGCGCTTCACGCTCAAGCACAGCCTGTTGTTCGCCACCATCATCGGCTTGATCACACTGGCCCAAGCGTACTGGTTCACCGGCATGCTGGTGCACTGATCGGCAGCCGATCTACGTCTATCACACCAAACCTGGGGGCTAACATGCCCCCTTTTGGTGCCTTATGAATTTTTTTACATCCGCACACGTTTTGCGTAGAACCCCTGCATTGGCGCGAAGTCCATTCATCAGGCCCGCAAGCAATCGGGCTATTTCTGACTGCGGACGCCGATCCTACCGAGGAGCGCCGAGTCCACCTTGAGTAAGGAGATTCTTATGAAGCGTACCTATCTGTCCGGCCTGATCGTAGCCTCCGCCCTGGTAGCATCCCCTGTGTTCGCAGCTGAAGACCTGTGCGCCGTCAACATGCAGAAGCTGAACGACGCCAAGACCACTTCCATGCAGCTGGGCGACCCTGCCAAGAGCCAATACGACGACGCGTACAAAGCAGCCATGGCCGCCCATGCCGCCAAGGACGAAAAAGCCTGCATCTCGCACTCCACCGATGCCATGAACATCCTGATGGATGCTCAGAAAAGCAAAGGCTGACCGCCAAGCCAACCATAGGGTTGGCCTGACGCCGCAAAATGACGTAGACTACGTCTCCCCTGCCTAACCGCAGGGGCTGGGGCCGATTAGGATTCGACGCCGGTTGCGAAACTTTAGGTGCATGCCGACTTGGTAACAGAAGTCGTAAATCCACTGTTGCAACTTTCTATAGTTGCCAATGACGAAACCTACGAGGGCCAAGCTCTCGCTGCCTAACGGTAGCTGAGCCGCTCTTCTGGCTACTTCGGTGCCAGCGATCATCAGGGGATGCCTGTAAACCCAAAGTGATCGTCACGCAGAACAGGATCGTCGTGTAGCACGCTGTGGGCAAAGCGACTAAAACTTACACAGCTCGTCCAATGCACCCTGCCAGTCGGGCGGCTGCGGATTAACTCAGTAGACACGGCTAAGCATGTAGTACCGACAGCGGAGTACTGGCGGACGGGGGTTCAAATCCCCCCGGCTCCACCATTTTCACATCTAAAGACGTCCACGGACGTCTTTTTTTGTGCCCGAAATCCAGTAAATACAGGCATTTCTGGTCCATTGGTGTCCGAGGGGATCCGACCTCATCCGTCAAACCGTGTATTCCAGGTGGTATTCCAAGCCTTCCACTGATATTTTTTGGAATACACACAGTGCTGGAGAACACCATGGGTGCCCAAGCCACGCGGCTTTCAGACGTCAAGGTCAAAGCAGCTAAACGTAAGGACAAGGATTACATCCTCACTGATGGCGACGGCCTGCAGATGAGGGTAAGAGCTAATGGCTCGAAGCTGTGGAACTTCAATTACATCCATCCGGTGACCAAAAAGCGGATCAATATGGGCCTTGGGACCTTTCCGGAAATTAGCTTGGCTCAAGCGCGAAAACGGACTGTGGAGTCCAGGGAGTTGGTCGCTCAAGGGTTGGACCCAAAAGAGAAGCGCGACGCCGATCGGCAAACGCTAAAAGCGACCACTGAGCACACCTTCAAAAATGTGGCCTCCGCATGGTTTGACCTTAAGAAGGACTCCGTTACTACTGCTTACGCAGAAGACATATGGCGCTCGCTGACCCTGCATGTGTTTCCCGATTTAGCCACTACTCCAATCTCAGCAGTGACTGCCCCGGCAGTCATAAAGCTGCTAAGGCCCCTTGAAACCAAGGGTAGTCTCGAGACCGTCAAACGACTCAGTCAGCGTCTCAACGAAATAATGACTTACGGGGTGAACTCTGGCTTGATTCACTCGAATCCGCTCAACGGGATCCGATCGGTCTTCAAAAAGCCGAAAAAGAAAAACATGGCAGCACTCGCTCCTGATGAGCTGAAAGAACTAATGGTAACCGTTGCCAATGCCAGCATTAAAAGGACTACGCGCTGTTTGATCGAGTGGCAGCTTCACACCATGACTCGGCCAGCGGAGGCTGCAACCACCCGTTGGGTCGACATCGACTTCGAAAAGCGAATCTGGACAATCCCAGCTGAACGCATGAAGAAACGCCGCACTCACATTATCCCGCTGACGGAGCAGGCGATGGGATTGCTGGAAGTGATCAAGCGCTATAGCGGGCACAGGGAGTACGTATTTCCTGCAGACCGTAACCCTCGTACCCACTGCAACAGCCAGACCGCTAACATGGCGTTAAAGCGCATGGGATTCGAAGGGCGCCTTGTTAGCCATGGTATGCGCTCTATGGCAAGCACGATCCTTAACGAGCACGGCTGGGAACCTGAATTGATTGAGGTAGCGCTTGCCCACGTCGACAAGGACGAAGTCCGTAGCGCCTACAACCGGGCCGACTACGTTGACCGCAGACGCCCAATGATGGCCTGGTGGAGCGAGCACATTCAAGAAGCGGCTACGGGCAATCTTTCTGTGTCAGCCACCAAGGAAAACCGGGATAGAAAAGTTTTACCGATACACTGACCAAAGGACAGCACTTGGGACAACCGGAGCTGAGATCGGCCTCAAAAATCGGGTGTGGAAGATAGCTGCGGCACGAATGAAAGCAGGAAAAGAACAGCGTGTACCACTGAGTACCCCTGCATGTGCAATCATCGAAGGTCTGAAGCGTGTTACCGGTTCGGATTTTCTATTCCTGTGGCAAAGGCACGAAGCGACCTCTCAAACACCTCAATGCTGATGGCACTCCGCCGAATGAACCTCAGCGATTTGACGATGCATGGGTTTCGCTCCACCTTCAGGGATTGTGCGGCAGAATCTAACAGCAACCTCGCGAAGTCTGCGTGCAAGCCCTCGTGCACAATCGACAGGATAAGGCAGAGGCTGCCCACCTCCGAGCCGATCTAATTGATAAACGTCGAGCGATGATGGAAGAATGGGCTAAATACGCCTGTTCGATGAAGGCAGGCAAAAAGCAGATCTCCGGGCCGTAGGCCTAGAGATCTGCTTTCTTTTTTTGCCTTGGTTCGAGATCGTAACTCCTAAGAGTGGTGTCTTCGGGCGTAGCAGTTCACGTAACTGAACGACCAATACGCTCGCTTGCTGGCGCAGATGGTGCTGATAGCAACGGTTTTTCCGGGATGAATGACCAGTTGTCCTCGGACACCAGCGCGGTTTCCGGCAGGGTCCGGATCGGTACCATGGAAGGCCTGGCTCGTTCTACCTGACCCAGCCGGTGCCGAGGCTGCATTGCTGCACCCCAACCTCACCCTGATGTTGTTCCCTTAATCCTAACAGCAGTCTCGTCCAGATGTATATTGCAGCCGGCAGCTACCCCAATGACAATCGTAGGAACCTTTACTTTACCTCCGCCATTAGGGCCGTTGATTACTTGTGGTACGTCATCAACACCATCGTAGGACGATGCACTAGTCCGTACGCAGCACCCCCGCTTGCACCAGCGCCTGCACCGCCTGGGCATCCAGGCCGAGACTGGCGGCCATGACCGCTGCGGTGTCTTCGGCGAAGGCCGGTGGTGCCTTGCGGTAGCTGGCGGGGGTGGCCGAGAACTTCCCCGGAAAACCGATCACCGACACTTCGGTGCCGTCGCGGCGGCGCATCGGTTGCAGCATCTGCCGGGCGAGTACATGAGGTTCGGCCAAGGCTTGCGGGATGATGTTGATCGGCCCATTCATTCTCCTTTCATAGAGAACAAGCTATGATATCGTTTCGGTATCAAATGACTATTTCAGGACGCTGGTTAGCCGCCACTCTATCGCCTCGATTTCTTTGGCAACGGCCGGCTGCGATCGACCAATAGCTGCCTGTCAGAACAGACTGAAATTGAAGCGGTCGCTGGACCTCCTTGAGAACGATCATCGTTGACGACTCAAGTGTTTCGCCTCAGTCCAAGTCTCGCGGCAGCCGAAAGGTGCGATCCAAAGTGATGGCCCTATATGCTCGGTCAGGTAGATTCCGATTGAACTGTTTCGTATATTTTTACGTGTCGTCCGACATTTCAGCGGACGATCGGGGATGCGGGGGGATCAGTCAACAGGGGCAGATTCTTTGGCGCTATGTAGTGGAGCTACCGGCTATCATATGCATCGCATTGATATAGTCGTTGAGTGCGCTAGTAGGATTTGGCTTATTTAAGTGGCGTATGACCACCCTGGGGTAAACATTGGCAGTCGATCTTCAAGATCTTTCTCGGCGTCTGTTCGCCACGGCGAACCAGCTCTGGACCAACACCGAGCTGAGGCCGGATCAGTATGCGCAGCCAGTACTGGCATTAATTGCTCTGCGGCAAATGGAGGCGCGGTTCGATGTTGTAGATGCCCAGCTTCCGCGCGGCGGGCGCCTCGGCAATCCCGCGCCGCCGGATTACCATGCGAGGGGCGCAATATTCCTACCGACGCATGCACGTTTTTCCTATCTGCTTGGCCTACCGGAAACAGAGAATCTGGCCGAAGCGCTGAACGAGGCTATGAAGGCCATTGCCGAGCACAATCCAGATCTCGCTGGTGTGCTGCCACAGGGCTACGGCTCTCTGCCTAATTCTGTCCTGCGCGAGCTGCTACGGCTGCTACAGCCGCTCGCGATTGCAGGCGACGCCTATGGCCTGATCTTCGAATATTTCATGGGTGAATTTGCCTCCGCCTTTATGCAAAAGGGTGGCGAGTATTTTACGCCATCGAGCATCGTGAAGCTGATCGTCGAGGTGATCGAGCCTTTTCATGGGCGCATCATTGATCCGGCCTGCGGCTCCGGCGGCATGTTTGTCCATTCCGCCGAATTCGTGAAGCGGCACAATGAAAACCCCGCCCGCGCCATCAGCGTCCATGGCGTGGAGAAGATGAGCGATACTCAGAAGTTGTGCCGGCTCAATCTCGCGGTTCACGGACTTTCCGGTGATATACGAGTTGCCAGTAGCTATTACGACGACCCGCACCAGATGGTAGAAAAGTTTGATTTCGTAATGGCCAATCCACCCTTCAACCAGAAAGAGGTGGATATCGCTCGCTTGAGGAACGAGGCGGGGCATGTGGATGCGCGCTTTTCTCTAGGTGTGCCCAGCGTCAACAACGCAAACTACCTTTGGATCGGCATGTTTAATGCCGCTCTCAATGATAGAGGTCGCGCTGGCTTTGTAATGGCGAATTCCGCTTCGGACGCCGGCGGTTCCGAGCGGGAGATGCGACGCAAGCTGATTGAAAGCGGGGCGGTCGATGTGATCGTCTCCACCTCGCCGAATATGTTTTTTACCGTCACTCTGCCGGTGACACTGTGGTTCCTCGACAAGGGAAAGAGAGGGAGCGCTCGCGAGGATCAGGTGCTGTTTATTGATGCGCGCCATATCTTCCGGCAGGTGACTCGTGCCTATCGCGACTTTACGCCTGAACAGATCGAGTTCCTGGGTAATATCGTGCGCCTTTGGCGTGGCGAGGAGGCGGAACTGGCAGCGGGCAGCGGTACTCGGATGACCGCTCATTTCGGGGATGAGGGCTATAAAGATGTTTCCGGTTTGTGTCGAGCGGCTAATCGCGCCGAGATCGCCGCGCAGGACTGGAGTCTAATCCCCGGCCGTTACGTCGGTGTTGCAACAGGCGAACAGCCTGACGACGACGATTTCCGCGAGCGGTTGGAGGTTTTGCAGGAGGAGCTGGAAGGGCTTAACGTCGAGGCTGCGCGATTGCAAGCGGTAATCGCGGCGAATGTCGCTGAGGTGCTGGCGGGATGAAGACCTTTCCCTTACGCCCCCTCCGCGAACTGGTAGATATTAATCCCAAAACCAAGCTGCTGAAGGATGTCGAATATCCTTTCGTCGCAATGGAAGATCTCACACCAGGGCGTCGATATGTTCACTCCCGGCAACAGCGAAAACTGGCTGGGGGAGCGAGATTTGAGCCAGCGGATACTTTGCTGGCGCGGATCACACCTTGTCTTGAAAATGGAAAGATCGCGCAATACGATCCCGCCGGCAAACCAGCTTTCGGTTCTACAGAGTTCATCGTGTTGAGAGCGAAACCGGGCATTGCGGACCCAGGTTTTATCCACTGCCTTGCTCTCAGCAAGGAAATTCGAGAACCAGCCATTCTGAGTATGGCTGGTGCGTCTGGGCGTCAGCGAGCAGATGCCAAGGTTGTGGCAGAGGCTCTGGTACCAGCTCCAACCCTCGTAACCCAGCGCAGGATCGCGGAGGTGTTGGGGGCTTATGACGATTTGATCGAGGTCAATCGGCGGCGAATCGTGGTACTGGAAGAGATGGCGCGGGCACTGTTCACCGAATGGTTCATCCGTCTTCGTTTCCCCGGTAATGAGGATGTGACTATCGAAGCCACCCCCAATGGCCCAATACCGGCCGGGTGGAATTGGGGAACCGCTCGTGATTTATTGCTGTTCGACCCCCGAACCCGGGTACCGCGCGAGGGAGAAAAACCATTCATCCCGATGGGGCATATTGACACTGCAACGTCGCTGATCGCGCAGCCTGAGGTTCGCACTGGCAACTCTGGCTCAAAGTTTCAGAACGGAGATACGCTGTTCGCGCGGATCACCCCTTGCCTTGAAAATGGCAAAACCGGTCTAGTGCGGCATCTACCCGGCCCGGATGGCATTGGATTCGGCTCGACCGAATTTATTGTCATGCGAGGGGGGCGAGCGGGACCGGCCTTTAGCTATTGCCTGGCGAGACTGCCTGCCTTCAGGGAGCACGCGCGCCTGTCCATGTCTGGGGCGAGCGGCAGGCAACGCGCCCGGACAGAAAGTGTGGCGCAATTCACTATCGCTATTCCCCCAACAAATAACTTGTTCGAGCGGTTCGAAAAGGTAGCATCGCCGATGTTGGAGTTAGCTGGCCAGATTGGATTGTCGAGTGAGCGGCTCGCCGCCGCACGCGACATACTGCTCCCTCGCCTAATTTCTGGCCCACTTTTGATCATGCCGACAGAGCGCGAGCTAGAGGTCGACTGAGATGGCACAACCTTCACCTTCCAGTGAGTTTTCCGAAGATGGCGCCGTGGAGCAGCCAGCGCTAATGCTGCTGCAGCAACTGGGCTGGCAGTACGCCAATCTGATGGAAGAAAAGCCAGGACCGGATAATCCTACCGGCCGCACCAGCTTTCATCAGGCTTGGCTCCCCGCGCGGCTTCGTGCGGCACTGACCAAGCTCAACCCTGGCCTGCCTGCTGAGGCTCTGAAGCTGGCCGAGGAAGTGTTAACACAAGATCGCTCCGCGCTGTCGGCTATAGCCGCCAATCGCGAGCTGTACCAACTACTGCGTGCTGGCATCCGTGTTGAGATCAAGTGCCCGGAGACTGGTAAGGGTGAAACCGTCACCGTCCGTGCGATTAACTGGCGCGATGTGACTGCCAATGATTTCTTTGTCGCCAGTCAGGTCTGGATCGAGGGCTTGCTGCACAAGCGTCGTCCCGACACCCTAGGTTTCGTCAATGGCCTGCCGCTGCTCCTTGCGGAATGGAAGGCACTCTCCAAACCTATCTTCAACGCATACGAAGAAAACCTGCGCGATTATCGCGATACTATCCCGCAGTTGTTTCCGTTCAACTGTTTTGTGGTCCTTTCGAACGGCCATGAGTCACTGATGGGCGGCTCGCATACCGACTTCGATTTCTTCGCGCCCTGGAAACGACTTGAAGAGGATGGCCCAGAAGACCCGAGTCTTGAGACGATGCTGCGAGCCATTTGCGACCCGGGACGATTCCTAGACCTGATCGAAAATTTCCTGCTGTTCGATGAAGCCAAGGGTGGTCTACGCAAAGTGGTGGGTAAATACCATCAGGTACTGGGCGTGAACCGCGCAATGGCAGCCGTGGAACACGTCGGTCAGAACAAGGGCCGCCTCGGCGTGTTTTGGCATACGCAGGGATCGGGAAAGTCCCTTTCCATGGTTATGTTTGCCGAAAAGGTGTTGCGGCGCCTGGGCGGTAATTACACCTTTGTGATGGTGACCGACCGCGCCGAGCTGGACGACCAGATCGCTGGACAATTCGCCAGCGTTGGCGCTCTCACTAAGGACACGCAACAGGTTCAAGCGGATAGCCGGGTGCACCTGCGGGAGCTGCTGGCAGGAAACGAACGTTACGTCTTTACGCTGATTCAGAAATTCTCGACCGCTGATCGAGAGCCGATGCCTGTGCTCTCCGCGCGCTCCGACATCATTGTGATTACGGACGAGGCGCACCGAAGCCAGTATGACCAGCTCGCCGCTAATATGCGCACAGCGCTGCCCAACGCCGCTTTCATCGGTTTCACCGGCACGCCGCTGATCCAAGGCGAGGAAAGTCGAACTCGGGAAGTGTTCGGCGATTACGTCTCGGTCTACGACTTCGCTCAGTCTGTCCGGGATGGCGCTACGGTGCCGCTCTACTATGAGTCACGCAAACCCGAGCTTCAACTCAACGCTGCCGAGCTGAAGGAAGAACTGGGCGAGTTGCTCGAAGACGTGGAGTTGAGCGAGGAGCAGGAGAAGAAGCTTCAACGTGAATTCGGCCGGCAATATACGCTCATCACCAATCCTAACCGGATCGACAAGGTGGCAGATGATGTAGCGCTGCACTTCGCCTTGCGCGGTTATCGCGGCAAGGCGATGTTTGTTGCCATCGACAAGGCGACTGCAGTCTCCATGCATGATCGCGTCAAGGCGGCGGTCGCCAAGCTGATCGCGGCCGATGAGAACGCACTCAAGACCGCGCATGAGGCGGAGGGTGCAGCTATTGCCGAGCGGCTCGTGTGGCTACGCGAGTTGGATATGGCCGTGGTTGTCAGCCAGAGTCAGAACGAGATCGACGATCTCAAAAAGAAAGGCTTCGATATCCTCCCTCACCGCGAGCGGATGCAGAAGGAAGACTTGGAGGAGAAGTTCAAGGACAAGAACGACCCGCTACGACTCGTCTTCGTCTGCGCGATGTGGATAACTGGATTTGATGTACCCACCATCGGTACTGTCTATCTCGACAAGCCGATGAAGAACCACACATTGATGCAGACCATCGCGCGCGCCAACCGCAACGCGCCCGGTAAGACCAGTGGTGTGATCGTCGATTACGTGGGTGTGTTCAACAATCTGCAAAAGGCGCTGGCGATTTACGCCTGCAGCGCGGACGGGGCGGACAGGGATGAAACGCCGATCAAGGACAAGGAAGCCTTGGTGAATGCGTTGGAGGAGGCGCTGGAGGAGGCGCAGAACTTCACTCAGCCGTTAGGCGTCGATACCAGTTCGATCCTCGCAGCCGATGCGCTCTCTCGCCTCGGATTGATTGCCAAAGCCATCGAGGTGCTGGTCGCGCCCGATGATCAGAGAAGGGAGTTTGGCCATCTCGCCGGGGCGGTCACTAAGGCCTACAAGGCGTTGCTGCCCGACGAGCGGGCCGCACCGTATCTCAAGCGGGTTGCCGTGCTCCATATGCTGGCGGACGCAGTAAAGGCCAAGCTGGGGCCGGTCGACATATCGGCCATTCAGGCGAAAATTGCCGAACTTCTCGACGAGAAACTGGAAGGCGTTGCGATCCTGACGCCTATCGTTGAAGGTACAGGGGCCGAGGGACGCGTCGATCTCTCCGGCATTGACTTTGACAAGCTGGCCAAGCTGTTCGAGACCAGCCCCAAGGTTGCTGCCGAACGCGTGCGGGAGAAGGCTGAGAAAAAGGTCAAGAAGATGGCCGATGCCAACCCCACTCGTGTCGATCTGGTAGGGAAGCTGGAAAAGCTGGTCGCCGAATACAACGCCGGATCTATCGACGCGGAGAAATTCTTCGAGGCGCTGAAAGACTTCGTCGCGGGCCTCTCAGAGGAAGAGGAGCGTGCTTCCCGAGAAGGACTGACCGAGGAGGAGCTGGCGATCTTCGACCTACTTACTACCCCGGAGCCGAAGCTGACCAGTACCGAGGAGACGGAGGTAAAAGGCGTGGCGAGGATGCTGCTTGCAAAGCTCCACGAGCTAGTGGCTGGCATGGACTGGTTGCGCGGCCAGGAAACGCGCGGTGCAGTGTGGTCAGAAATCCGGCAGCGGTTGAACGAATTGCCGCAAGCTCCCTATCCAGATGCCCTGTGGAATGCAAAGGTTAGCCAGGTTTGGGATTTCGTGACGCGGCGCTATGCTGGCGACGGCGCAGGTATTCATTAAGGCACTGCTCAGTACGGATGGGCGACTAGCGTCGTGTATTACCCGACCTAATTTTGCTGCCGTTACGGATTGGAAGCTGTCTTCGAAAAATGGCTGCTTTGGCAGATTGCAGCCTTTGGCGAAGCTCTGCAACTGGTCGGCCTCTGCCGGTCCCGCGTTCGGAGTGCATTGGTCGATCCGGGTGTAAACGATGGCCGAACCGTCAGCACTCAACTCATTGCACGAGCAGTTTATCCGTTTCGTCAATACGCACAGCGGTTGCCTGCTCCCCGTATACGACGGACAGGCCATCGACCTTTCGATTGCCATGGCAGCGCTCATGAGCGTGGGGATTTCGACAGTACCCAGGGCATGATGCTCGAATGCACTGACCGCTTTGATGACGCCCTGAATCGGAACCAGATCATCCCGGTCGATACCGATGACATTGAAGACGCACTGACCATGCGAAATGGCAAACACACCGACAGGGCACGACTCTTCCAAACGACGACGCTATTGCCCCTTCTAGGTACCGTTGTCGCCCTTATGGGCAATCAGGAAGTCCCTGATCAACTGACCACTGAAGTTTTTCCCAACCTCAAAGGGGTGACCATGGAAAGGTGGTACCCTCAAGCAACGCTGCAAACACTGACAGCCTTGGACTCCTACGTGAACAACGTTGGGGTATCGCGTGCTATCGCCGGCTTTCGGGGTTCAACTGCAGAGGAAACTGAAGCGTCTGTGAGCGTTCAACCCCACAGCGCCCAACCTGAAGATTCGCCTGGCACAGTAGGCCTTGGGAGGTGCTGATTGCGATCTCAGCTAGGCTGCATCGCCATCCATTGCCAACTTGGTACCTCGCGAAGCCGGCCGGAGTGCAGCCGTCGCTTGACAGCTGCTACCTGACCGGGCTATCCCAGCGCTGATGTGATTGCAAGGCTAAATAATCCCGTGAGGAGCGCAGACAATCGCTCTCGGAGCAAAAAAGATCTGATCTCGACGGACCGACCTTGGCGCTATTCGCCCCAAGCTTACCAGTCGATCTGACCGTACAGAACTCATCCCCTACCGCCGTCGCGAATCGCCATAAAACCTTACGTTAGAGCTCTTGTACGTCATCAAAAACGTCGCCGTCCTCGCTCTCAAAGGTTTGGACTCGTAGGTCGTCTACCTCACTGACGCCGGCGGGGTGAGACAAAGGCGACACCGATTCAATTCCATGACCTCCTATGCCTACGTAATGCACCATTATTGGTATAGGGTAAAGTTTCCAGCTAGTAATGCTGAGGTTTTTAAAACTCAGCTTGTCCATTATCTTCAAGAACATTACGGCATAAGGGAGTCGAATCTTAGCCTGGGTATACCGTCTGACAGCGTATCGGTAGATGCAGCCAGGTGTAGGCTGTAGTTCTGTGGTGGGCTGGGGTGGGGATACTCTATTTGTATGCAGATGTGATTGTAGAGATTGGCTTACTAAAGATCACACCGGCTTTCTAAAATTCTTAGCAAATATCCAAGGCATCGAATATGAGAGGATTGGCTTTGAGTCATTTGAAAGGTGTGAGCCTTTGCTGTTGCACAGTGGCGCCTGTCCCAGTGATCTTTCGGATAATTTCCTTCTGTCTCGCGCCCACCCGCCAGTTGCGGGGAGGACAGCCTGGTCAGGAAATGAAAGCATCGCATCCGGACGATCATGCGGGACAGAGGTTGGCGGACAAAGTTTTTCGTTGTGCGTGGCTCGCGCTGTGGGCTGTGAGGGCCTATCTTGATCAGGCTCCCTAGGCAGACACGCTAGGGTGTCGTAAAGTGATAAGGTAGGCTAGGTATGAGGATGACAGGATCAATCAATGCTAATCCGCAAACAGAAATTAGGCAGGTGTTATTTTGCAGCAACGTCGTCGCATCATTGTCCGGCTGCATCGGGAATTTATTGAAGCTAAACATTAACAGGCTTGATGACCTGTGTAGCATGCTCGCTTAAAAGGATGTTTCATGAAGGTATATTTTACGCCGGTCAAGTTGGTAGGGATTAGCCCGCGATTGAGCCTTAGAGGGTTCTTCGATCATTTGGTAAACAATTATGCTGGTGAGTCGGATTTCAAATCTATAGATAAAGAGGTCAAATTCAAGTTTTTTGATGATCATGACTCTTTCATTGTCATTGTATTAACTATAAAAGATATAAAAAACTTCTGTGAAGGAGATGATACGGGGGTTGACTTTACTTGGAAGATGAGTGGGGATCTATCAAATAAAATTGCTGAGACTAATGTCTTGGTTATTAGCAAGAAGAACTATGCCGGAGCATACTTAAATAACGAGGGTTCCGTAAGGCTTAACACTTTTGAGTCGAAATTGAGGTGGGCGTTTAGGCAGTTATTAAGAGACAGACATAAGCGCTCTAAGCGAGATGAGAGATTTAGTATTGAACGGCTAGTAGATTCTGCTGATATAATGAACAAAGTCTCAAGGCTTAGTGAAATTGATGAGATCAACGCGACTTTCACTAATCCAACGACGACTATGAGAATGAATAGCTCTATATTCAAGAGCGCCAAAAGTCTTAGGGTTGTTCAGCGTGTTGGGCACTTTTCACTGAAGTCGGCCTCTAAGAAAAAAGAAATCACTGATTATTTGGAGGATCTTGTTAAAAGCGGATGCTCGGGAATTAGCGTCAAGGGTACTGGGTCGACTAGCCTGGCGGGAGAGACTATTGGAATTGCCGATGCGGTAAATAGCATATATTCAATGGAGTATTCAGACTATATTTCTTCCTTGAATGGTATAAGCCTAAGTCAGTTCTTAAATTGTGATTTGTTTAAGGATGCTAAGAAAGAGATATTGTCAAACGTATTGGTAAGGCGAGCCTAGGTATCAGAGGTTACTATGCAAAAGACAATTCTAGTAATGTGCTGCTTAGCCGCAATAGCAGTGTATATCTCCACAATACTTGTGGCGTCCAGGCTGAGCGGTTGTTTGGACGTAGTTATTGCAACGTATCAATCGAGCATTAAGGGGTATGTTTTTGCTGCATTTCTAGGGGCTTCATCTTTTTTGATATCTCTATTGACATTCTTGGTTATAAACATCAAAGAGAAAATGTTTGATAGTCCCGACTACCTCAAGTTGTACGTATTGCATATGAACCTTAAGGAAGGCGACTACATATCAAAAAAGGAGCTTTACCAGCCGCTTAGATTTATAAGTGTAATGCTGGTGTGCGCTATATTTCTTTCGATAGTTTCTTCTGTTAGTCAGCTCACCTTGGGCTTTTCGAGCAATAAACTTGTTTTGATAATCCCTACTCTAGCTCCTTTCCTTGCGGTGTCTTTCCTTATATCTGCATTACTTCAGATACATAGCCTGATCAGGCAATGGCTGAGCGCTGGAGATGACGTAATTACCGTATCCAAAGAACACTTGTAGTTAATTTGCGGCGGCTATGCAGTTAATTCTACTCCCGTCTTCGAACAATAACTTGATGTTTTCGCGGAGCTTACATTATCCAGCGCTTTGAGCCGCTTGCGCGCCCTGAGCCTTGCTCCAGGCCCCTTGCTGAGCGGGCTACCTGTAAACCTGTTGACATAATCTCCACGTCCCACTCAAACGAACGTAAGCGCTCCATGAACCCCACATTCAAAGCCGCTGCTTGATCCAGGATGCTGTGCTCCCGATTTCTTTCTGGAGCCCGCCAACCATGATGCGTCTCGATGCAAAAGTCGAAAAAGTGTATCTGTACACCAAGCCCGTCGACTTCCGAAAGTCCATCGACGGCCTCGCTGCCCTGGTCGAGTTGGACATCAAGGTCGCCGTCTTCGACCCCGTGCTTTTTGTTTTCCTCAACAAGCCGCGCAACCGCGTGAAGATCTTGTACTGGGAACGCAACGGCTTCTGCCTTTGGCTCAAGCGCCTGGAGTCCGAACGTTTCAAAACATCGCCTGACGTGACGGACGAAGCAATTGTCCTGACTGTCCAGGAACTCAACTGGATGCTCGACGGTTTTGACCTATGGCGTAACCGCCCTCATCAGGTTTTGACGCCGCGATTCGTGGCCTGATTCTGTATAATCCAGGGCATGAATTCTGTGCCCGAAAACCTCCCTGACGATCTTCAACTTCTCAAGCAGATGCTTGCGAAGATGCAGTCGCGGGTCGGTTTTCTTCAAGAAGAAAACGCGCTGCTGCGCCAGCGCTTGTTCGGACGCAAGTCCGAGCAACAGCTGATCCTGCTACGCCTCAGCTAGCCCTTTTCAATGAAGCAGAAAGCATCGCCGACATTGCCGACGAAGACACTGAAGAAGAGGTCGTCGCACCCGACAAGCGCCGTGGCAAGCGCAAGCCGCTGCCCGCTGACCTTCCGCGCATCGAGGTCATCCACGAATTGCCCGAACATGAGCTGACTTGCACCTCCGGCTGCCGCAAGCATGCCATCGGCGAGGAGATCAGCGAGCAGCTTGAAATCGTCCGATGCAGATCCGGGTCATCAAACACGTCCGCAAAGTCTATGGTTGCCGCGACTGCGAGGCCGCTCCGGTCACTGCGGACAAGCCAGCTCAATTGATTGAAAAAAGTATGGCCAGCCCGAGCGTTCTGGCGATGTTGCTGACCACCAAATATGTAGACGGCTTGCCGCTTCATCGATTTGAAAATGTATTGGGGCGCCACGGCATCGATATCCCGCCCCAGACCTTGGCTCGCTGGGTTATCCAGTACGGCGGGCACTTCCAGCCGCTGCTGAATTTAATGCGCGATAGCCTGTTGGCCAGTCGCGTCATCCACTGCGATGAAACGCGGGTACAGGTGTTGAAAGAGCCTGACCGCGAGCCAAGCAGCCAGTCGTGGATGTGAGTGCAAACCGGCGGCCCACCGGATCAGCCGGTGATCCTTTTCGACTACTCCACCAGCCGAGCGCAGGACGTACCGACGCGCCTGCTCGATGGCTATCGTGGCTACGTGATGACCGATGATTACGCCGGTTACAACGCGCTGGGCGCGCAAGTTGGGGTCGAGCGTCTGGGATGCTGGGCCCATGCTCGTCGCAAGTTTGTTGACGCACAAAAAGTGCAGCCCAAAGGCAAAACGGGACGCGCCGATATCGCGCTGAACCTGATCAATAAACTCTATGGGATCGAGCGTGATCTCAAGTGCTTCAATGACGACGACCGTAAAACTGGTCGCTGCGAGCAAAGCCTGCCCGTACGTGCCCAGTTAAAAACCTGGATCGGCAAGACACAACCACAAGTCACTGCTCAGAACACTCTCGGCAGAGCGATCTACGAGAACGGGCAGATCAATGGCATCGTAAGGGCATGGGACCCTGGTACTGGACAATTGATCAAAGAAACGACGTTCTAGAACGGTTCGGCCAACGGACCTGCGAAGGAATGGTACGCGGATGGGCGAATCGAAAGTGATGGCGAGTTTCGTGACGACGTTTTCTATCCCGTCGCAACCCAGTCGGATGAGGGCAAGAACGACAAATGCGTCGCCGACTATGCCGACAAGTTTCACGCTCAAGCGGGCGAGGATGCGCCGGTGAACAGCGAGCAGTTGGATGAGTGGGAGAAATGGTGCCAGCAGGGGCATCCCTCGATGTGACCCGCAGACATAAAGCCAGCGATATCGCTGGCCCTTATGCCTGCCTCTAGGGGTGCATTCGACAATATCGACGACCTATCCTACGTCGATGAGCTACAGTAACATGTGCGGGGATGAGCTCCTAAAAGCCTGTTCGTAGTCCTTTCCTGGACAGATACCCAACCATGGAGATTAGGTATGGCGGATAAAAAACGAGTCTTCGTGGCGTTTGCAATTGAAGACGAGAGGCAGCGTGACCTGCTGAAGGGCCAGTCGCTCCATCCAAGATCTAGCTTTGAGTATGTTGATCTGTCCGTGAAAGAAGCCTATGAGACGGGCTGGAAAGAAAAGGTGCACACCCGCATAAAAGGGTGTCACGGTGTGATTGTGCTTGTCAGCAAAAATTCGGCCAAATCCGATGGCCAGAAATGGGAGATTTCGTGCGCTCAAGGCGAAGGGAAGCCAATTATCGGCATTCGCGCCTACTCTGCCGATACGAGCACCATAGCCGGCATTGTTGTGAAAGATTGGACCGCAGCTAACTTGACCGCATTCATTGACGGTTTATGAGCGCCAATATGCGAAAAGCATTGGTTATAGGCATAGATTATTATGCTAAAGGCGGATGCCTCTCCGGATGCGTAAACGATGCGCACCGGGTTTCCGCTATGCTCGAGAGCCATTCAGATGGCTCTCCAAATTTCGATGTTCGGCTCATCACTGCAAGCAGTGAGCGCGATCAGCTAGCTTTCCGTGGTCTCAAGGATCTGGTGGTCGAGCTTTTCAAATCAGATGATGAGATCGCTCTGCTCTACTTCGCAGGTCACGGCCATGTGGAAGCAACAGGCGGTTACATTTGTGGGAGTGACAGCCGCCAGGGAGACGAAGGGTTAGCACTGAGTGAAATCATGACCCTCGCTGGCCAGTCCAAAGCGAAAAATAGGATTGTAATCTTAGACAGCTGCCATAGTGGCGCTGCTGGTGAAGACCCGCTGATAACGGGCGTTTCAGAGGTGACGACCGGGACAACAATTTTGACCGCATCACGCGCAAATGAAGGCGCAGCAGAGGTAGAAGGAGGAGGCATCTTCACTGATCTGTTGGTAGATGCGCTCGGCGGGGCAGCCGCAAATCTTGTTGGGGAAATAACTCCCGGCAGTGTATATGCCCACATTGATCAGTCGCTAGGCTCCTGGGCACAGCGCCCAGTTTTCAAGACAAATGTTTCTGGCTTTGTGTCCCTCAGAAAAGTTCGGCCTCCAATTGATCCGGAGATTTTGCGCTCACTACCTTTGTTATTCCCTGACTATGGCTACCACCTACAACTTGACCCAAGCTTCGAGCCAGAACTTCCTAGCCAAGGTCTTAATCCAACAGCAGATCCGGATAACACAAGGATATTCGCGGATCTTCAAAAGCTTAATCGCGTAAACTTACTGGTTCCTAATTCGCAACCCCATATGTACCATGCCGCGGTGAACTCTGATTCCGTCCGGCTCACTGCGCTAGGAGAGCACTACCGTCGCCTAGCCATCAAAAAACGGATTTAACATGCAGGAAAAGGAAGCACTACTGGAAGAGCTCGCGGCCATAGAGCACGAGCGTTGGGCGCATTGGCAGCAATTCATGCATGAGCAGGGAAAGCGCCAGCCTGACGGAAGCCTATTGCTGCCTGCTGAGCTCATCGCGAAGTGGGACCGACTGATTGAGACTCCATATTTTAGTCTGACTAACAATGAACAAGAAAGCGACCGAGAACAAGTTCGCCGCTACCTACCAGTGGTTGATCGTGCGTATGGTAAAGTGAAGCTATAACGCTGTCGCTTAACCGATCGTGCTCTGTACGTTCTAGGTGCCTGAAATGCCATACGTTGTGCCATGGCTTCGCAGATTGATTAAAAAAGCAGCGCCTATCCTGCGCTGAGAGTCAATAATGCTGGGCTGGCTGAGGATCTTCGGTGGGACGTGCAGCCCATAGGGTGAACTATGTATCAAATGCAATATTGGGTTGAACTACAGGCGTTGAAGGCCCATGTCAACTACTTAGAGCTCTACCAACTGAGATACGAAAACATTGAGCGCTGGATCGGTATCTTGCTAGCAGTCGCATCCTCCGCGAGCATAGGGAGCTGGGCGTTATGGAAAGACCTTGCGCTCTTATGGAGCGTGCTTATCATGCTCACACAAATAATTTCAGTTGTTTATAAATTTCTGCCCTTTAAAAGCCGGCTTAAGCCCCTAAGCACTGCAGGTATCGAGCTGTCGGTGCTTGCTGACGACGCCGAAAAAGGGTGGTATGACGTCGCCCAAGGCGAGCTTACCGAGAAAGAAATCAATGAAAAGCGTTTTACGATCCGCAAAAGAAAGTCAGCGATCATGAAGTCTGCGTTTGGCGGCATTGTATTACCCGAAAATTCAGCACTCATGCAAAAAGCAGAAGAACAGATGCATAAGTACTTTAAAAGCCACTATCCGGAGTTAAACCATGAGTGATAAAACACCACGACCAACTACTCAAACGCCCTCTCGGCCAGTTCAGACAAATGATCGGGGTCTTCCTCCGGTTCAAAACACTTTACCGATGCCAAAAGTTCAACCGCCTAAGCAGAAGTAGTTACATAGGCCTCTGGCCAATGTGTCTCACCTTTTTCAGCCAAGCGAGGTCGCCCTCGCCTGGCCGTTACCGGTAACGGCGGCAAGCCGCCTCTACCGAACGCCCTGACATCCGGCAACGCCAAACGTAATAGTTCATCCGGCTTTGTAACGTATTGTGCGTATAACTCGAAGCCTTCTCGCGCCACCGGATCAGTATGGTGCACTACCCCTAAGAAGCACTTTGGGTAACGCTCCTTACGTGCATTGCAGTTGTAATGACTACCCATGCCGTCGGTTACCACTCGATCCCAGTACTGGCCGATACGCTTACCCAGTATGACGTCCCTGCAGACAACTGAGCTATCGAAATAGAACACCGCATGAATGTGATAACCTTTGTATCGGCCCATCTCAAGCTTCCAGGCATAGCCAAGAAGCGGCCCTAGTCTGCCACTCTGCAACTCCTTCAGCAACGCTGCTCTATGGTGGCATACATCAGCGCCAGATACGCCCCGGACTGAGCGATAACGCTCTAGATAAGATAGGTCTACTCTAACAATAACCATCCTGGAATGCCTGGCGAATAATTCGCTTGTGTACCTCACCAGCGCATCATAGTTTTGTTTGATCGGACGCCTATAGGCTTTTAATCTTAGTCTAAAATCAGCGCTGTTTACCTCAGACCTAATCTCTGCAATGCATGCATTAAGCCTATCAACAACATTAGGAACAGAACCACCACAAGCCTGCTTGATATAAGACTCCCGCAGCAGGAGATCATGACTATGGATACACCTGTAAAAAGTGTCAAAATACGGATTAAATTTCGAATTAGGAAACATCTCAAAGATATTTTTTGTTTCGCTGCGCAGGCAGTTGAGAAACCGTCGCCCTAGACGCTGCGCACCAACCTTTCTGACGTCATTTCGCAGCTCTATCACAGTGAACACTTCATGCGTACTCATCACCAGATCCTGCAACATTGGCAACAATTTGAAAGCGAGGAAGTTTCTGACAGTATACTCTTCGTCGCACAAACAGCTGGCATCGTCTCCGACGGATAAACTGCGACTGACGAACGCAAGCGAAGCATCTTTCAAAATGGACATGGACGTAGCGTGCTGTGCGTTCTCACCACTAAAGCTATCAGGCAAAACCATTAAATCAACCTCGCAAAGATATACTTCGACATAAATAGATGAGCAGACCTGTCCGTAAATAACTCAAACTGATTAAATCCAATCTGTATATTAAAAGATACATATATCAGATCAGGTGCCAGCCTTGAAGCCCAACCCGTCCAGGCAGTATAACGAGAGAAAGTTATAGTTCTAAAATCTTTCCAAGATCGGTAGCACCTTAGAAATAATCCCGTGCTGTTGCAACCACTAAACTATCTCAAGCGCCCCGGATCGTTCCCTGCTCAAAATCCATGAATTCAGTTCAGACTCTATAAACCCAATCGCTCCAGCGACGCCTCCGCCAAGCTTGACGCGCTGGGGGAATGTCGAATCATAACTTTTGGAGTGGAGGTCCATTTTCGCATAGATGGTGGATCTGGAAAGGCCGACTCGTTCGATGACCTCGCGTATTCTCAGCAATCTGATGGGCTCGGACGAAATTTGTAACTGACTCATAGTTGATTCCCCTCTACAGATTCCGCAAGGTTACCGGTATAACTTTTCAGTCAGCGTAAAAAGTAACCGTTACGCGTAATTACACCGTATTACGGGTGCTCCTCCGCTACCCATACGGGAAGCTGTCGAAGCTCTATGGACATGAGCCAAAATGGACGTTAGATTCTTGCCTCCAACCGCTGCTTTGGCCGACATTGGAGGCTGCGGGGCGATGGAGACCTTCCACGGCGGAGCGTTTTTGGAATGAAGCTTGAAGAGACTCACCCGAACATAACGCATGACCTTGACCAGGTACTTCGCGCGTTAGAGACCGATCGCAATGGGCTGATAGACATTGTTTCGCGTTTTGCTATCAGGTCATTCATCCGTATCCCGGATAAAAGACGGGTAGCGCTGTTCTATTCTTTTGCTCCAAAAAGCCTTTCGAACATCGGCATTCAGCCGAATCAATATCCAGCTGTGCTAGTCAAGCACAGCATTTTATACTTCCAAATCAGTGATCTGGAATTTTCAACTTTAATCCATGGTGGATCGCTTACCATTGAAAAATCTGATCACGTTGCATTAGATGACGGAGAGGTAGTTTCAAGTCGCAAGTACTTCCGGAGCCTACTAAATAATAAAATCACCAATCCACCTGGAAGTCTCAATGGGCTCGGCGTCCAAACAACATTTCGTATAATATCGCCCCCAGCGCCAGGTATTTTTCTGGGGCTTGAACATTCAGTTGGCATATCAGCCTCTGACACTTCCCTGATATTTTTCTCAAATGATTTACGCGAAGCAATTTCGACATTGCCAAGTGCCCCAAATAAAATCAATGCTAACCAACCGTGGTTGAAGCCCGACATCCGTAAACTGAATGAAGTAGCAGATGAATGCATGCACCTATTCAGAGGGGGAAATGTCAGAAGGGGAAATGAGATATTAGCGCCTAATGAAATTAAAAGTGTTCATAACGCTCTTCGTTCAAAGCTTGAATCTCGAGGCATAAAACGTAGGAAAGCTGAGACAATGCTCCAGATACTCTGCCCGACTGATGGCAATGCGCTCGCCACTGATAAACTACCGTCTTCCCAGATCGTAAAATCATACCCCATACACTACCCTGCCAGCCTAATCATCTTTAATGAAATAGCAAAAACGTTATGGGAAGATAAAAATGGCAATCAGCGAATTACTGGGCTGACCACCAATAGCAGAGCTAGAGTTCCAGCAATACAAAAATACATATCTGAACAAGGGTTCAACTCCGGCATCGCAAGCCATTTAGCCACGATCGTAAACCCTTACACCTGAACCATTTCATAATGCGTAGTACGGTTGTCTTCCGGGATGATATTCAATTGCCATGCTTCCCTTAGGCCGACGCCAACAAGTGATCTGTAGTCTTGCATTCAAATAGTTTATTGCAGCATCTAACCTCTCCGAATCACGAATTGAGTTAGGACCATGCTGGCGTATAAAATTCTTCAAATAGCTGACTTGGCCATTATTTCTGTATTTCCCTGCGAACCATCCAAGTAGCTTTTCTGCATCAACCTCATCTCTAGAGCTTTCTGACATGAGCGTCAAAAATTGTTCTGCGTGCCAAAAACATATTTGTATTGCATAATTTATCGTCTCGAGGGTTATGTCACCCTCCCATCCTTCGAAACAATGGAGAAGAGCAGCAACTCTAGCTACGTTTTCGGGTATGCGTGCAGCTAAATCGGGTGCATTTTGAAAGCGAACTCCATTAGTTAGTTGCTCGGTAATAGAATTGTGCATTTCTACCCACCGCCTCCTCGCAACGGGTGAGAAGCAAATCAAGCGGGAAGGACCATTGTTTAGGCTAAGGCATTGTTCCACCCTGTCACAAAACCGGTCTTTAGCATCCCAGCTCAACTCTTCGTCATCAATGTATCGGCTGGAAATATTACTTGGTACAGAAGCCATCAGGCATCTAGCAAAAAACCCTGACATTCTGGCGAGCTTGCCATATTTGATGCAGAAGTCAGCGAATATACCAGGCTGCGCCATTATTAGAGCACTGAGCCTTGCGTTTTTTAGCTCATAACTCTCAGATGCCACTCTGTCGATAGTTACGCTATCTCCGCTCCACAACTGGCAGAGCGCTGGAAGTTTTTTGACTGAGTGCCCTGATAAAATAATCCCTCCTTCACTTGTTTTCAGCCAGCCTATAGAACCATTCACGTGCAATGAATGCATCAAAGCTTCGGGGGTCGCATCTTCGTAGATCAATCGCTCCTTTTTAGGTGGGCATGGTGAGGTTTGGTCATGCTCGCTTAAGGAATTCGAGTCCAGGGGCTCACCGCTGGAAACCGCCTTCTTCAAAAGCAATTTTCGACGTTTATCCCATATTTCCTGCTCGAGATTATAGTTAGATAACACTGAACAGTAATATTCCTTCCTTCTTTCCTGGTACTGTTCCACCGGGGCGGCGAACAGATTCATAAGCGTGTTTTTACCACCCCCCGAAGGGACTAAAATTAACGCATACAGGGATACCGGCTTTACGCTACCTGTTGGCAGTTTCACCTCAATAAATTTCTGGGTCGCAGCCGCAATGGTGCTCAGCGCAGTGGTAGCTACTACGGAATGTGGCATTTTAAGGTTTTTTGAAACCTCTCGTATGGCATTATCAAATAATGGGTGACTGCCAGTGCCAGCGGGAAAATCCAGCCAACTGGGCGGCAATGCGCTTCCGGCAACGTCTAGGCGAAGGTAGTCAATAAGCACTTAGTACTCCTGAACTCTGTCAGAGCTTGTTACTGGACAGTCTCTAGCCTAAAACATAATACGGTCGCGGTGGCAATTCGTAACGATTACCGTTAATTACTTTCAAATACGCTTTCCGGCGTACGCCAAGTCGCATTTTTGCTACATCCGCTACGAGTAGCGCAAAAAGCTGCTATAGCGGGTATCTCGCATAGCGATCTGAAGCCTTATTGATCGTCGGAGCCCCTCGATTCCAAAAATTTACAAACCTATATCTCTAATGGGAATCTCAATAAAGGTTTCCGCCCATGCGACCCCAATGCCCCCAGTGTCAGAGCACGAACATAATTTCGCTCAACTCGGCCCAACATATATGCTCTGCTGCGAAAGCGATCAACCGCCTTATTATTAGCAATCTTTCACCTAGACGAAAAATTGGCAGGAACACAATTACGTTCCAAATGCTTGAGGAGCTATCGGCTAAGCTATTTGAAGCATTAGACGTCGCACTGAAGCTTAAATACCAACCGCATCTTAGCGAACTTATTTATACCCACGTATGCTTACGGTGCGGCGGGAAATTGGTAGCGTCAAACTACTGAAACGGTCGTTTTAATCAATAGTAAATGGAGATAAACTCATGGCGCATGAAGTTCATCAAATGGCTTTCGTAGGTGCTACTCCTTGGCACGGTCTAGGGAATCGGCTTTCCCCTAATCAACCACTTGAGGTCTGGCAGCGTGAAGCCGGTATGGGTTGGACCATTGAGTCCAGCCCTGTTCATTTCAAATCTACGGGGGCGGGAGTCCTAGCTCCGATCCACACCTTCCCTGACCAGAAGGTCTTATACCGCTCTGATACCTGGGAGCCGCTATCGGTGGTTTCGCAGCGGTACCAGGTCGTTCAGCCGAACGAAGTACTTGAGTTCTACCGGGACCTCACAGAGGTCTCGGGTTATGAGCTGGAGACAGCAGGTGTATTGAAAGGCGGCCGTAAGTTTTGGGCGTTGGCACGAACGGGCCAGTCGGTGGCGTTGAAGGGAGGTGACGAGGTAGGAGGTTACCTGCTCCTTGCTACGTCCTGTGACGGCACCCTGGCCACCACAGCGACGCCCACGACCGTCCGAGTGGTTTGTAACAATACTTTGGCGCTTTCACTGAACGGGGCCACCAGCGCAATCAAAGTGCCTCACAACACGCGCTTCGATCCAGGCCTTGTAAAGAAGCGATTGGGCGTTGCCGTCTCTCGCTGGGATGAGTTCATGTACGAAATGCGCACGCTTGCTGAACGGAAGGTATCGAGTAAGGAAGCAGAGCGCTTTTTCAACCAGGTATTGAGCGTGACGAGTACCGACGCGACTGAGTCGGCAAAGCTAACAAATCGCCATGCAATTTCCAAAGCCCATAGCCTGTATCACGGCCGGGGCAAGGGGGCTGAGCTCGCTTCGGCCAAGGGAACGGCCTGGGGCCTGCTAAACGCCGTGACGGAGTTTGTCGATCATGAAAAACGTGCCCGTTCGGCAGACTACCGCATGGACTCCGCATGGTTTGGCCAAGGCGCCATGCTTAAACAAAGGGCGCTTCACAGCGCCCTCAGCCTAGTCGCATAAAGCAACTGAAACCCACACCATCGCCCGTTCGGTATGGAGCGGGCGTTATACCCTCCTCAACCAAGAAACACCTCACTCTCAAGGACGCTGAAAATGTGGAAGCTCAAGCTTGCCTGTGCGCTACTCGCGCTTATTATCGCATTGTGGTCTGCAACCGCAGTCATAGCTGTAAAGATCAATCTAGCCGTGGCTTTGGCATGCATCACGATGGTTATCGCTTTAATCAGCTCGCTCATGCATGCCGCTGGCAGTGGTGACGACCTTGGTCCTAAAAGCGTATGAATGAGCAGGACTGATGCCGGACGCAGACGAAACTGAAGTTGAGTCGAAGCGATCTACAAAGCGTCGTGTCGTTTGATAGGGCGCATATCGCCGAGGTAGCAATTGTCCAAAAATTGATATTTCTTGGATCGGCTCTCTTCGGATTCCATCGGACCCGCCAAGACTATCGGATTCCCTTGGAAAGCGGCCCAAAGAGATTCGGTATTCCAAAAAGCATTCCAGAGAATTTTGTAAACCAATAAAACCGATTTAAACCAATAGGTTATATATTCAGTTCAGATTACCCCGGCCCACCAATTTCAGCGTCACAACCAGGGCCTCGCGGAGCTTACACGTGCTTGCTGTGTATTTGAATGATCGGTTTCAGTTGCATAGCGCCGGTGCCACAAGCCAGCTCCAGCCGACTCCCCTTGCAGAACCTCGCTCACAGGTCGAAACTGCACCAAACGACGAGGTACACCATGGCACTCGACTACCCGCCCAGCCTCCTGTCCCAGGAAGAACGCTCAGCCATTGCTGAAATCGAAGCCACCACCAACATCCTGCGGTTGGTGACCCGGCTCACCAACATGCGCTTTGCCGCGATCACCAAGTTCGGCGACGCCGAACTGGTGATCTGCTCTGTGCACGATGCTGCTGACCTGGGGATCGGCGCGGGTGAGGCCTTTCCGCTGGAAGACACGATCTGCAGCGAGTTTCAGCGAGACCCCGCGCCTTTGCTAATCCAGAGAGTCAGCCATGACCAAAGCTTCGCCTCACGACTGATCGTCAAGACCTATGATCTGGACAGCTACGTAGGCGTGCCCATCTTCCTGCCTGACGGCCGGCTGTACGGGGCACTTTGTGCGATCGATTCGCGGCCTGTGCTGTTCGAAGATCCCGATGTGTGCGAAACGCTCGAGATTTTTGCCCGGTTGATCGGGTGTATTTTCTTTGCGAGCTTGGTGGTGAAAGTCGAGAGTGCCGCGATTGAGTTGGAGTGATTTTTGGAAGGTGACGCTAGGGTCAGTTACACATGCACACCTTCCCTTCACACCCCCCGCATCACCTCCCCTCCCTCCACCCCAATCGCCTCGCAAATCTCCAGGAATTCCACCACATCCAACCTTCTCTCCGCATTCTCCACCTTGGAGATATACGACTGCGGCCTGCCCACTCGCCGCGCCAGCTCGGTTTGGCTCAAGCCCTTCTCTTTTCTGCACGCGATGAGTGCCCGGATGAGCGTGGAATAGCGTTCTGTGTGGATGGATTTCATAAGGGCTGCCGAATGAAGATTCGGCTCCTTAAGTAAACCCAAAACAGGATTATCCCAAAATAGGATAGAGGTGCTATGGTTAGTGCCAGCTTACATATCCACCTAGAAGGGGAATGGTCATGGAACGTCCATCACAGTCGCTCAAGCTCGTTGGTTCGGATTTCTCTGCAGGCAGTCGAGGGCCGATTCCGATTACCAAAGATGAGATCCTCGAGGGCATTTGCCACTGCGTGCTGGAGCGCTGGCATCAGCTTGCTCCTGGTAACCAGACGGCATTGGGTCTGGACACGAGCACTGCCGAATCACCCGATGAGCAAGCACTCCAGTCGGTGACTTGGCTGCTTCTGGAGGCCGCAAGTTTGGCCGCGCAAAAGGCTAGGCAGGCGTGCAACAAGCGGTTGGACGCTGCCGATTACTAGCGGTGAAGGGCTCTACCCCATCGGACTAAACCCCGAAGCCGCCGAACAATACCGCTCCCGCAGTGCCGGATTTCGCTCTCCACGGCACTGCTCCTTGAACCACTGCTTCGCACCTTTCCTGCATTCCCGATATTCAATCGACCCGCTTCGGTAGCCAGTGCAAACACTGCCGTGATCAATCTGGTTATCACTGACACTCCACGAAGCCGTGTACAACCCCTTCCTGTCCCAACCCAGTATCTGGTGCGACTCAAACCCACTGCTAACAACTCGCCGAACGGGCCGCGCACTTTGCCCCTCCTTGTACTCCGCCAAATACTGCGCCGACACCATCCCCTGCACCACGCGCTCTTCCCGCATCGGCTGAGGACGGTCGCCATACCGACACCGCAATACCTGATCGTTGACCACATTGTCAGCGCCCATGCACTCGTGCAGGGTTTTAGGCACAACCGGCGCCACTTCTCGCACAACGGGTGCAGATACCGGTGCAGATTCAACAACCGGCGATTCATATCGCTCAACCACCTCAGCAGGCGGTTCTACACGCGCAGGCTCAAAGTACGCGGTAATCCGCGCCCAGTTCATCCCCACCGCCACCGCTGGCACCAGTAGCCACAACAGCCACCCCGGATGCGCCCGTTGTTGAACGCGCGGACGTGGCGCAATGGGTCCATCGTGCAGGTCGTCTTGCAGACTCATTTGAATTCCATTTCCAAAGCAAAGGCTGAAATGCCATCACTGATTACCTATCGGTAGCCCTTTGCCATTCTTTAGGTGTAATCCCTGCCCAGTGAGCCCGTCGGACGTCGTAAGCGTTCCCTCAAAAAGCGTTAGCGCTTCGTCAGATTCTTGTTGGGATAAACGCTATTGAAACGGATCATCGTTTACCCAAGACGCGTTTCACCATCTTTTCCATTCCCGGAACTGTTCCGGTGGCCCTTCGTTTTCGTTCTCGCCCTATCCTTCTGGCGGTGTGCTGCTCGATGAGCCTCGGCGCCCATGTGGCGAACGCTCTCGTGCTGCACGCTTTTTCGATTGATGCGCAAACCACCAAGGCTGCCAAAGGCGCTTCGCCCGAAGTGTTGCTGGTGGACAAATGGGTATGTTGGATAACTATGACGCTATAGATGCGCCGTTCACTCTGACCAGCTACGTCTCGAAGCTGATCGAGGATCAGCAGGTGGAGGACGTGGGCGATGTGCGGCTGAATGATCCGTCGGTGCGGCAGTCGTTCGGATTCGAGCAACTGAGAGAAGACATGGACATACCCTCACAGCGGACGCAACCACCGCTGGGACACGCTCGCCGGCCAGCAGCAGGTCGAGCCTGCGATCTCGTTGGGTCATAGGCTTCTTGTGTGGTGGCCTTCGGATAGAACCAGCATGAGCTTGGGGAATTACCACGTCACACCATTTCAGTTTCGAGTTATTGCCCCGGCCTTCTCTTGGAAAACAGCCCTGTTAGGATGCCCCCCCTTTTGCTGGCCTGGCAGGACAAAACACCTCCAGCCGCATCGGACAGGGTGGCCAACAGCTGGCCATGCCCTGTGACTCAATCGTCATCGATCCCCCGGGTAAGGTTCCAGGTACAGATATGCAATGGTTGAAGGACAAGTACGCGGCCACTTCAGTGGCACATCGGCTTTATATGGTTTCGATAGTTCTAGTCTTCTTGGGGTTGTTAATGTCCAGAAGCTGGGGCACTACCGCTTTGGATGTGACCAGCATGATCGCTGCTGGCTTCATGATTGCGGGCTTCATCATGTGGTGTCTGCCAGTGGCCCGCTGGATGCGTAAGAAGTGGCATAAACCGTTGTACAAGACGCCTATCGTTCTGTTGCACTTGTTGGCACTGCTGGTCGCAACCGGGTTGTCGCGCTTTGCAGTTTCCGAAGCATTGGGATTGCCGCCGCAATCTTTTGATCTGACGGTTGGCCTGCTGGCGTTGCTGTTCTATATACCGGCGTGGATGGCGGTGGTGGCGTTTTTGCTGTTCCTTGGCGGACTGCTGCTGCTCGCAGTCACAGGTGTTGCGGTGGTTGTTTTTGCGGCTATTCAGATGGGTGCCTCATTCCTGAAAATCTTCGGCGTTAATTACTCTCCTCAGTTCAATCCGGGTATGGCGTTGTTCAACTCCGGAGGCGCTATTGCAGCTGGCATGGTGCTGGTTGCATTCTATTCGTTCCTCACTGACAGCTATCAGCCTTGGGTGCTGTCGGCGATCAGAACGACTGCCGTGATCGCCGATTTTCACCCCGCTCCGAATTACCCAGGTGTACGACCCGGCGAAAGAATCCACTCGTTGGACAACGGTTACACGGCCTATGCACAGGAGCAGCCTGACCACAGCATCGTGATTGGCGTCAGGACGCAGGAGAACAGCGCACATGATCAGCCGTTGGCCAATCCCATCCCCTCTCCAGGGCAGGTGATGAAGCCGCTGTTTGAGCGGTTGTCTGTTCCGGTAGAGTCGGGAAAGGCGTCCTGAACTGCGCGTTTATTGGTAAGAAACCGGGCGTGAATGCTGGGGTGAGAAGTAAAAGTTTAAGGTCCGGGCAGAGCCGCTCTAGGCATGTCCGCCACGCGCCTCATACCACTCTCCCCCATTGAACACCCCTGCCCGTTACCGCACACTGACCCCATTCCTTTCCGATAAAACGGCCTTCCATGAGCGACCAGCCTAACCCCATCCCTCTCATCATCCTCGACGTGCAAGACGCCATCGACCAGCCGAAATGGAATGGCAAGAGCAATCCCGGCTACCTGGAAACCATCCAACGCCTTCTACAACTTTGGCGCTCGAATAACTGGCCTGTGCTTCACGTAAAGCACGATGAACCTACACCCACTTCGACCTACCACACCCACGGCCCATGGAATGGCATCAAGCAAGAAGTTGCCCCCTTGGACGGTGAACCGGTCATTACCAAACAGCAGAACTGCGCGTTCATCGGTACCAATCTGGATGCCATGCTCAAGCAGATGCAGGTGACGCGTTTCGTGCTGACGGGTGTGGTTATCCACAACAGCATGGACGCCACGGTTCGGGTGGGGAAGGCCTTGGGGTACAACATCATTCTTCCCTCGGATGCCACGACGGCGGTGCCGATCACCGCAGCGGACGGCACCGTCTGGGATGCCGAAACCGTTCATGATCTGACGTTGGCGATACTGGGGAGTGAGTATGCCGAGGTGGTGCTGGCGCGGGATGCGGTCGAGGCGCTTGGGTTAGGGGGCTGAGGTGAGGCGGCTGGCCTCATCGCGGGTAGAAGCCACTCCGGCATGGCTCGCGAAATCAGTGAATCATCACAAAGGAAACGGGAGCCGCAGCTCCCGTTTCTTTCATTTACAGCCCTGCTCAACCGTACTCAGAAATCAACCGAAGCACTGACAGAGAAAGTGCGCGGCGCGCCGAGTACCAGATAGTTAGACCCCGGATAACCGCCGGTGGATGCCCAGTAATCGCGACCGGTCACGTTGTCCACGCGCGCGCGTAGGGTCACGTCGCGCTCGTCCACTTTGAAGCCGTAGCGAGCGCCCAGATCCAGACGTGTCCACGAAGGAATCTCAAGGCTGTTGGCGTTATTGGCGTACTGGCTGGCGGTGTAGATGACCCGGCTGGTCAAGGTCACACCGTTGAGCCCAGGTACGTCCCACTCACCGCCGATGTTGGCCTGTGTCTTGGGCACGCCGATAGGCTCGTTGCCGTCGTTTTCGCCGTTCTGGGTTTTGGTCAGCTCGGCATCGAGCAAGGTGACGCCACCCAACAGGCGCACGCCCTGTGTGGGCTGGCCGAACACCGACAGTTCGATACCACGGTTTCGCTGCTCGCCGCCGTCCTTGAACACCTGGTTCTCGACGATGCCGACCGGCTTCTCGGTCTGGAATACCGCCAGGCTGCCGCCCAGGTTGCCGCTGTCGTACTTGATGCCGACCTCGGTTTGCTTGGCAACATAAGGTGCCAGGGATTCCCCGGAGTTCAACACCGGCGCGGTCGAGCCGTTGGGCAAGGTGGTGGTGGCACCTGCGGTATCACCTTTGGTCAGGCCTTCGATGTAGTTCGCGTACACGGAGAACTGGCCGTTCAACTGATACACGATGCCTGCCACGGGTGTGGTTTCGTAGCGTTTGTACTGAGAAGTGCGGTCGCCGCTGATGTAGTTGTATTCGGTGACATCCAGGCCCTGGCGACGAGCGCCGAGGGTGACCAGCAACTGATCGTCGAAGAAACCCAGGGTGTCGGCAATGGCCAAGCTTTGTGTGTGGGTACGCCCGGTGATTTCCGGATCGGACATGGAGCCGTTGAACAACACGTTCTCGGGCTGTGCTGCGTCGTTGGAGCCGTACAGATCGCCCACTATCGGGTTGGAGAAATTACCAGCCCAGGCGTTCTTGTCCTTGGTGTCGTACATGGAACCTGAAACGACCCACTCATGGGATACCGGGCCAGTCTGCAGGTTGAAACGCATACCCACTTCACCCGTAGTCACGGTCTCTTCGCGGTAGTTGTCGAAGCGCGAGGCGGAAGTCACACCGGAGGGGGTGGATGACGGATTGGCGAGGACGTTTTTTTCCTCGCCTTTGCGCATACCCGCGGCGGCCCAGGTGGTGAGAGAGTCGGTCAGGTCATATTCGGCGCGGAAGGTGCCGAAGGTCTGCTTCTCTTTCGAGTAGGTCCAGGACTGTCCGTAGTTGTCCCGCGCTTTGGGCGCGCTAGGAATACCGCCTACCGGGGTAACGCTCGGCTGGGGCGTATCGATGAAGTGATACTGATGGCCGACGTCGGCAGACAGGCGCAGCCGGTCGCCTTGGTAATCGAGGCCCAGGGCGAACATATCCAGGTTGCGGTCCTGATCATCCACCGAGGTTTCACCGCCTCGCTTGGCCGCGTTGATTCGAACACCAAAGCGATCATCTTCGCCGAAGCGACGGGCGACGTCCGCGGCGACCGTGCCGAAGCCGTTGTTCTCGGCACCTACGGTGAGGCGTGTAAGCGGCTCGTTCGGCGCGCGCTTGGGCAAGATGTTGATGGCACCACCAATTCCGGTGCCGCCTGGCGCTGCGCCGTTGAGGAAGGCGTTGGCGCCGCGGAACACTTCAACGCGTTCGATGAATTCGGAGGCCACGTACTGCCGAGGCAACAGGCCATAGAGCCCGTTGTAGGCAATGTCATCGGAGTACAGCGGGAAACCGCGCATCACGTACAACTCTTGGAAGTTGCCGAATCCACGGGCGATGCGAACCGAAGGGTCGTTCTGCAGAATGTCCGCGACACTGCGCGCTTGCTGATCCTGAATGAGTTGGTTCGTGTAGGACGTTGAAGTGAACGGCGTCTCCATGTAGTCCTTGTTGCCCAGAATACCTACCCGACCGCCTCGTGCGACCTGACCACCCTCGTATTCTGGCACCAGGCCTTCGCGCGAAGCGTCCGCGCTGGCAGAGATCGCCGTCTCGCCCAATTCCAGCGTTGTCCCTTGGCTTGCGGCGGGACCTTCCGGCTGCGTTGTTTCCACAGGCAGCTCAAGCGTCGTTTGCGCATGGGCGACAATCGGCGAAAAGCTGGCGATCAGGCAAATGGGTAACCAAACGGAACTGACCGCGGCTTTACGTGGAAACTGTGGGATAGGCATGAACAATCCTGCTGGGATAGGCGACTGAAGAGAGTGGGCAAACTGCTGGATTGTAGCGAATGCGAATCTTTCTCTGCTACATCTTCAGCTTTTTTATGTTGGCTCAAGTCGCTTTTGGGATCTTTGGGGCGACGGTACGGCAGCTGGCCTCATCGCGGGTAGAACCCGCTCCCACATTGAGACAGGGGCTTGTATGGGAGGGTTGGGGGGACTAGAAGCAGATCGCGGGGCATCTGATGTCAGTTTCCGGCAAGGCGCTGATGTGACTGCTGCATGATTTCGCGCTGTTCGTGGAGCGGCGACACCAACTCCAGATCATCCCGTATACACGCCACACCGTGACCAGCGCTGACCTCACGCAACAGCGGTCGATCCTGTGCGCAGGCGGGCAGGACGTAGGGGCAGCGGGTGCGAAAGGCGCAGCCTGAGGGGGGCGAGATCGGGCTAGGGATATCGCCCTGAAGCACGATTCGCTGCCGCCGCTGCCCGGGTTCGGGCATGGGAATGGCCGACATCAGCGCTTCGGTATAGGGGTGGCGAGGATGGCTGAACAGCTCGCGGGTGGGCGCTATTTCGACGATGCGGCCCAGGTACATCACCGCGACGCGGTCGGCGATGTGGCCGACCACGGCCAGGTCGTGGGTGACGAAGAGCATGGTCAGGTTCATCTGCCGACGGATGCGCGCGAACAGGTTGAGCACCTGCGCCTGCACCGAGACGTCCAGGGCCGACACCGGTTCGTCGGCCATGATGAATTCAGGTTCCAGGGTCAGGGCGCGGGCGATGCCGATGCGCTGGCGTTGGCCGCCGGAGAACTCGTGGGGGTAACGGTCCAGGTACTGGGCCGCGAGGCCGACGGTTTCCAGGGCCTGCCCGGCCTTTTCGCGGCGCCCGGCGGCGTCAAGTTCGGGGTTGTGGAAGCGCAACGGCATGGCGAGGATGTCACCCACGCTCATGCGCGGGTTCAGTGAGCCGTAGGGGTCCTGGAAGATCATCTGCATGCGTTTGCGATAGGGCTTGAGCAGGCGGTCGTTGAAGGGTGTGATCTCGGTGTTGTCGAAGACGATGTGCCCTTCGGTGGGTGGGTCGAGCATCATCAGGCTGCGGCCCAGGGTGCTCTTGCCCGAGCCGCTTTCGCCCACCAGGCCGAGCACTTCACCACGGGCGATGCTCAGGTCGACGCCATCCACGGCGCGGACGAGGTTGTCGTCGCGGTCGCGACGGTGAGCGAGGAAGGTCTTGCGCACGGGGAAGTATTTCTTCAAGCCGACGACGTCGATCAGCGGACGCTCTTTCATCGTGCACCTTCCTGTTCGGTCGCCAGTTCCCGCCAGCGCACGCAGCGCAGTTGGTGGCCCATTTCGATTTCTTCCAGCACGGGTGCCTGTTGGTCGCAGCGGCCAGCGATGCTGTAGCCGCAGCGCGGGTGGAAGGCGCAGCCGCCGGGCGGTGTGCTGGGGTCGGGGACGAAGCCGGCGATGGTGCCCAGTTCGCCTTGCGCCAGACCGGCCTGTTCGAAGCGCGGCACTGCGGCCAGCAGGCCGCGGGTGTAGGGCATGCGCGGCGAGGACAGCACCTGGCTGACGCTGCCCTGTTCGACGATGCGCCCGGCGTACATCACCATGACCCGGTCGGCGATTTCAGCGACCACGCCGAAGTTGTGGGTGATGAACAGGATCGCCATGCCGTTCTTCTTCTGCAGGTTGCGCAGCAGGTCGAGAATCTGCGCCTGCACGGTGACGTCCAGCGCGGTGGTGGGCTCGTCGGCAATCAGCACGTCCGGCTCCATGGCCAGGGCGATGGCGATCATCACCCGCTGGCGCATGCCGCCGGACAGCTCGTGGGGATAACAGTCCAGGCGCTTCACCGGTTCCGGAATGCCGACCTGCTCCAGCAGGGCCAGCGCGCGGGAGCGGGCATCGGCCTTGCTCAGGGACTCATGGAAACGGATCGCTTCGGCGATCTGGTCGCCCACGCGGTGCACCGGGTTCAGTGAGGTCAGCGGTTCCTGGAAAATCATCGCCACGCGGTTGCCGCGCACGTGGCGCATCTGCTGTTCGCCCATGGCCACCAGGTCGATGGGCGCGCCGCGCCGGTCGGCGACGATGGCGCTGCCGTCGATGCGGGTTTTCGGCGCTTCGGCGAGCAGCTTCATGATGGCCAGGCTGGTGACGCTCTTGCCCGAACCGCTCTCGCCCACCAGGGCAAGGGTTTCGCCGGCACCGATGGTGAAGTTGATGTCGTGGACCACGGGCACGTAGCCGGTGCCCTTGCGGAAGGCGACGTTGAGGTGCGCCACGGCGATCTTTTCATCTGCGTTCATTTCAGGTCGCTCCTGCCGTCCAGCGCGTCGCGCAGGCCGTCGCCGATGAAGTTGAAGCTGGTCACCGCGA
>Ga0308169_10000938_pt1 | contig 37344 bp, 29 predicted proteins | sample PhyBR1_2_FD_202139 | JGI IMG/M metagenome (GOLD analysis project Ga0308169, IMG submission 202139) | Phyllosphere microbial communities from UC Gill Tract Community Farm, Albany, California, United States - DLSLSB.R1 | ecosystem: Host-associated > Plants > Phyllosphere > Unclassified | place...
CTTCAGCAAGGGTGTAACAGACACTCTAATTCCTCCTTCTTGCAAACGTTCTCTTGACAGTGACCTGCGACACGTGCAAACTTGAAAACGTTCCCGCAAACGTTCTCATAATAGCGGGACTACCGACAATCAAAGAAGACAAGAAGGTAGCTGCAAATGGCACTCGATCTCCGCGGACTCAGCCCCGCACCCGTCACCCCGTTCACCGAAGATGGCGCTGTCGACTTCGCTGCGATCCAGCGCCTGGGTTCGTGGCTCGGATCGATTGAGGGCGTGAAGAGCCTCGTCGTCCTGGGCCACGCCGGCGAAGGCACGTTCCTCACCGAAGAAGAACAGCTTGACGTTATCCGCGCGTTCGTGGCGTCGACCGAAGGTCGCGTACCGGTCGTGGCTGGCATCACCAAAGAGGGCAACAAGACCGCAGCCCTCGAGGCCAAGAAGGCCGTCGAGGCCGGCGCGTCAGCTGGCCTGGTATACCCCTCGCACGGCTGGCTGCGCTTCGGCTACCAGGAGGGCGCACCGCAGTCGCGCTACAAGGAAATCTACGAAGAGTCCGGCCTGCCGCTGATCCTCTTCCAGTACCCCGACAACACCAAGGCAACCTACGATCTCGACACCCAGCTGGAGATCGCCGGCCAGGAAGGCGTCTTTGCCACGAAGAACGGCGTGCGGAACATGCGCCGCTGGTACACCGAGATCCCCGCCCTGCGCGCCGCGTACCCCGAACTGCAGATCCTGTCCTGCCACGACGAATACCTGCTGCCGACAATGTTCGACGTCGACGGCCTGCTCGTCGGCTACGGCAACATCGCCCCCGAACTACTCGTCGAACTGATCGAAGCAGGCAAGGCGCAGGACTACAAGCGTGCCCACGCCATTCATGAGCGGCTGCTCCCGGTGACGAAGAACGTTTACCACCGCGGATCCCACATGGAGGGCACCGTCGCCTTGAAGTGGGGCCTTGTGAACCGCGGCATCCTCGACCACGCCACGGTGCGCACCCCGCTCCTGCCCCTGCCGCATGGTGCCGAGACCGAAATCGCGGAGGCCTTCGCCGCCGCAAACATCGGCAAGGTCACCGCCACTGTCTGATCCACGGATCCTGAGGATGGCGGGAGCAACTCCCGCCATCCTCCCCTAGGCTTTAGCCATCTCCACTCTTGGTCAATGAGGACCCCAGCATCTTTCGCTGGAGAAGGAGGACTCGCAATGCGCGAGCCGAACAACACCACCACCATGGCGGGCGGCCCCAACGCCGCCAGGATCAATGCAGAGCTCGTAGCCCGCCTCGAAAGGCTCCCGCTCACCCGACGCCTGACCCTGATACGCGTGGTCATCGGGTCGGCCACGTTCTTCGACGCGTACACCGTCCTGGCCATCGCCTTCGCGATGCCCCAGCTGTCCTCGGAATGGCATCTCACCGCCGGGGAAATCGGAATGATCCTCTCTGCCGGCTATGTCGGCCAGATCTTCGGATCACTCTTCTTCGGCCAACTCGCCGAGAGGATCGGCCGCCTCCCGGTCCTACTGATCACGATTCTTCTCTTCGTCTCCATGGACGTAGCCTGCCTCTTCGCCTGGGGCGCCACGTCCATGATCATCTTCCGCTTCCTCCAAGGCATCGGTACCGGCGGTGAAGTACCGGTCGCCAGCGCCTACATCAACGAATTCGTCGGAGCCAAGAAGCGCGGCCGCTTCTTCCTGCTCTACGAAGTCATCTTCCCCGTCGGCCTCATGTTCGCCGGCATCGCAGGCTACTTCCTCGTCCCTGTCGTCGGCTGGAAGGCCATGTTCATCGTCGGCATCGTCCCCGCCCTGCTCACCGTCCCCATGCGTTGGCTGATGCCTGAATCGCCGCGCTGGCTCGCCTCCCGCGGACACGTCCACAAGGCCGAAACCGTCGTCGCCATGCTTGAGAAGGAAGCGATCAAGGCAGGGCATACGCTTCCCGACCCCGTCGTGCGGCCAGTTGACCCGAAAGCAACGGCCCGCACTAACTGGCGCGAACTCTTCTCAGGCATCTACAAGAAGCGCACCTTCATGATCTGGATGCTTTGGATTTGCGTCTACATGGTCAACAACGGCCTGGTCACCTGGCTGCCGACGCTCTACAAGCAAACTTTCAACCTGCCGCTGCAAACCAGCCTCGCGTACGGCTGGGTCACCTCCGCCGTCGGCGTGGTGGCATCCGTCCTCTGCGCACTCCTGATCGACCGCGTCGGCCGCAAGCGCTGGTACACCGTCGCCTTCCTGGCCGCGACCGTCCCGCTCGTCATCCTCACCGCTCTCGGCGCCGTGTCCGCGACACAGGTCGTGGTGTTCGCAAGCATCGCCTATGCCATCCTGCAGACCATCTCCTTCTCGCTCTACCTCTACTCTGCCGAGCTCTATCCCACCCGGCTCCGCGCCATCGGCACCGGATTCGGCAGTGCCTGGCTCCGGGCAGGCTCCGCAATCGGGCCCATATTGGTCGGCTGGATCGTGGACAACTACGGCATCAGCCTCGTATTTACAGTCTTCGCAGCCGTCGCCCTCATCGGTGGCCTCATCACCATCTTCTTCGCCGTCGAAACCAAAGGGCGCGTCCTCGAAGAACTCTCTCCCTGACAGACTCAATAACAGTCAATGGCAGCGGCTCGGACATTAATGATGTCCGAGCCGTTGCCATTGCCATTCCCATCCGTCTCAGAACCCTTGATGGCGGTCCTAATCCGCCGCGCCCCACAGTGCCTTGCGCAACAGCCGCTTCAATTCCAGCGACTCATCGTCAGAGAGCCCGGCAAGCTGGTTCAGCTCCGCAGTATCCACGGCAGCGCGGGCCTTTGCATGCATCTTCCGCCCCTCCGCGGTGGAAACAATGATTCTGGCGCGGCGGTCCGTCTTGCCCTGTGCCCGCTCCACCAAGCCCCGGTGTTCCAGGTCGTCAACCAGCGACGCCACCTGGCTGTGGTCCACGCCCAGGAAGTTCGCCACTTCACGCTGTGTCGGTTCCAGCCCGCTGCACGCCAGCGTCAGGACGAAAAAGGACCGATCCCGCAATCCGTAGTCCCCGAGCGCCCGCTTGCTCAGTGCCGCTCCGGCCGAATGCAGTTGGCCGAGCAACAGGCCTGCATCGCTGCCGATCCTGGCTGCGGCAAGCCGCGGCATGTGAACTTGGGTGCCCATGACGGCCATTACAACAACTCCGGTACTGGTGAGAACAATCGCCTACTTTACCGTTCCCAGTCATCAATTGGCGGAATCCTATAGCCCGGTGCCACCATTATTGGATGCTTGAGGCAACTAAACCCCACAATTCCCCGGATGGAACACCCGTCAACCCCGCGCTCGAAGTGGAAAGCAGGATTGCCCGCATCGCGGTGACGGTGTTCCCCATCCTGGTGGTCGTCGCAGGCATCCTTGGCTTCCTGCTCCCCGGAGTCTTCAAACCCATGGGACCGAGCGTGCCCTACCTCCTGGGCGTCATCATGTTCTGCATGGGCCTGACCCTCACCCCGCCCGACTTCGCCGCCGTGGCCAAGCGGCCGTGGGCGGTGGCGCTGGGCATCGTTGCCCACTACGTGATCATGCCCGGTGCCGGCTGGCTGATCGCTGCCGCCCTCAACCTTCCTCCTGAGCTGGCCGTCGGCGTCATCCTGGTGGGCTGCGCGCCGTCCGGCACTGCCTCGAACGTGATGGCCTTCCTGGCCAAGGGCGACGTTGCCCTGTCCGTTGCGGTGGCCTCCGTTTCCACGCTGATCGCCCCGATCGTCACCCCGCTGCTGGTCCTGTTCCTGGCCGGCTCGTACCTGCAGATCGACGCTGCCGGCATGGTCCTGGACATCGTCAAGACCGTGCTCCTGCCCGTGGTGGCCGGCCTGCTCGCCCGGCTGTTCCTCAAGAAGCTCGTCGCCAAGGTACTGCCGGCACTGCCGTGGGCATCCGCCGTCGTGATTTCCCTGATCGTGGCCATCGTGGTGGCCGGCAGCGCCAGCAAGATCATCGACGCCGGTGCCATCGTGTTCCTCGCCGTGGTGCTGCACAACGGGTTCGGGCTGGGCCTGGGCTACCTTGCCGGCAAACTGGGCCGCCTCGATGACAAGGCCCGCCGCGCCCTCGCCTTCGAAGTGGGCATGCAGAACTCCGGCCTCGCCTCGACCCTGGCCATCGCCCACTTCACCCCGCTGGCCGCGCTGCCGTCCGCCGTCTTCTCGCTGTGGCACAACATCTCCGGCGCGATCGTGGCCGCTTGGCTGGCCCGGCGTCCCCTGCAGGAGCAACGCCAGCTGCAGGAAAAGCAGGCCTGACCAGCGCCGCCATCTTCAGCTGACTCCACGGCAGGGCGTTTCCGTTCGCCCGTTGTGGGTACGGGAGCCGGTAGGGACAGCGCCGTCGACGCTGCCCGCCAGTTCCTGATAGGAGATGGACAGATGGCTCGGATTGACCGAATAGCTGAACCATGGGGGACAAGGACGCCGTACAGCAGCGGCGATGAATGGCCGGTCAGGGTGGACACCCACCTGGCCGAGGGGGTGGCCCCGGAGGACGTGGACCGGTGGGTCCAAACGGCGTCGCTCCTGCACTCGAACGGCGACGCCATGGACATCGCCGTCAAGGACAACCGGATCGTCGGGGTGCGCGGGCGCGCCTCGGACCGGGTCAACCACGGCCGGCTGGGACCGAAGGACCTGTACGGCTGGCAGGCGAACGCCTCCCCGGACCGGCTCACCAGGCCCCTCATCCGCGAGGGCGGGAAGTTGGTGGAAACGGACTGGGACACTGCCATGCAGCGCATCGTGGACCGCTCCAAGGCACTTCTCGCAGAGCAGGGCCCCAGCGCGCTCGGTTTCTACACCACCGGGCAGCTCTTTTCCGAGGAGTACTACACCCTGGGGACCATAGCCCACGGGGGCATCGGCACCAATCACGTGGACGGCAACACCCGGCTCTGTACGGCCACCGCGGGGGAGGCGCTGAAGGAATCGTTCGGCTGCGACGGCCAGCCCGGCTCCTACACGGACGTTGACCACGCCGATGTCATCGCGCTCTACGGGCACAATGTGGCCGAGACCCAGACCGTCCTGTGGACCAGGATGCTGGACCGGCTGGCTGGACCCAACCCGCCCAAGATCATCTGCGTGGACCCGCGCATGACGCCGGTAGCCAAGGCGGCCACGCTGCACCTGGCCCCACGGCCCGGCACCAACGTCGCGCTCATGAACGGCATCCTGCACGAAATCATCACCAACGGCTGGGTGGACCAGGAGTACATCCAGGCGCACACGGTGGGGTTCTCCGAGCTGGAAAAAGAGGTCAAGAACTACCCGCCGGCCCTGGTGGCGGAGATCTGCGGCGTCCCGGCCGAACAGATCCAGGAGGCGGCCAGCATCATCGGCCACGCCGAGCGGCTGCTGTCCACCGTCCTGCAGGGCTTCTACCAGTCCAACCAGGCCACCGCCGCCGCCGTGCAGGTCAACAACGTCAACATCATCCGCGGCATGCTGGGCAAGCCCGGCTGCGGCATCCTGCAGATGAACGGCCAGCCCACCGCAGAGAACACCCGCGAATGCGGAGCCGACGGCGACCTGGCCGCCTTCCGGAACTGGTCCAACGACGCCCACATCCAGGACCTGGCGCGCGTGTGGAACGTTGACCCCATGTCCATCCCGCACTACTCGCCGCCCACGCACGTCATGCAGATGATGCGGTACGCCGAGGACGGCTCCATCCGGATGCTCTGGGTCAGCGGCACCAACCCCGCGGTTTCCTTGCCTGAACTGGCGCGCATCCGGGGCATCCTGGAGCAGGAGCGGCTGTTCCTGGTGGTGCAGGACATCTTCCTGTCCGAGACCGCCCAGCTGGCCGACGTCGTCCTCCCCGCCGCGACCTGGGGCGAGAAGACGGGCACCTTCACCAACGTGGACCGCACCGTCCACCTGTCGGAGAAGGCCGTGGACCCGCCCGGCGAGGCAAAACCGGACCTGGACATTTTCATCGACTATGCGCACCGCCTCGGCCTGCAGGACAAGGACGGGCAGCCTCTGATCAAGTGGCACGATGCCGAGTCGGCCTTCGAAGCGTGGAAGGAATGCACCCGCGGCCGTCCCTGCGATTACACCGGCATCACTTATGACAAACTGCGCGGCGGTTCGGGCATCCAGTGGCCGTGCAACGAGGAGAACCCCGACGGCACCGAACGGATCTACGCCGACGGAAAGTTCTGGGCGCACCCGGAGTACTGCGAGACCTACGGCCGTGACCTCATCACCGGCGCGCCCGTGGAGCCCAAGGAGTACAAGGCGCTGAACCCCGAGGGCAAGGCCATCATCAAGGCCGCCGAATACATGCCGCCGCACGAGCTGCCCAGCCAGGACTTCCCGCTCCAGCTCATCACCGGCCGCACGCTTTACCAGTTCCACACCCGCACGAAGACGGGCCGGGCGCCGGAGCTGAACGCGGCGGCACCGGATGTCTGGGTTGAGTTGTCAGCGGACGACGCCGGCGCGTATGGGATTGCCGAGGGCGACCTTGCGGAGGTGGAGACGCCCCGCGGTTCCGTCCGTGCCAAGGTCCGGATCAGCGGCATCCGCAATGGAGTGCTGTTCCTGCCCTTCCACTATGGCTACTGGGACACCGACGGCGGACACCAGCCCGACGGGGCCGGCAGGGCCGCGAACGAGTTGACCATCACCGACTGGGATGCCGCGTCCAAGCAGCCCATTTTCAAGACGGCGGCGGCACGCATCACCCGGGTTTCCGCCGGCGATGGTCCGTCCCCGGCGCCCACCACCACGGCCTCGGCTCCGGTGGGCAGCTTCCCGGAGGAAGCCGCGACGAAAGGCATTCCGTCCGCCCTGGCCGATGAAGCCACCGTAACGGCAGGAGGGGCACGATGAAATTCGGGCTGGTACTTGAAGAAATGCACCGATCCGAAAATGATCTGGCGCACCACCTGCTGACCATCTCCGAACGGCACAAGGTGGACCACGAGGTTTACCACCTGGCCCGGGACCTGGCGCGCTGGTCCCAGCAGCACGTCCGGGACATTGCGGACATGGGCAAGAGCTACGGCTTGAACCTCGAACCTGAGCCGCGCGGCGAGATGGGGCTGATGGAGACCATTCGGGAAAAGGGCAGCGAGATGGTGGGCCGGCGCCCCGAAACCGGCATGCTGCTGTTGCGGGATCTCCGGGAGCTGTACCTAAAGGCCTGCGGGGTCTCGGCTGACTGGGAACTGCTGGCGCAGGCTGCCCAAGGAATGAAGGACAAGGACCTGCTGGGGTTGGCCGAGAAATGCCATCCACAGACCATCCGCCAGATGAAGTGGGCTAACGGCAAGCTGAAGGAATCCGCCACGCAAGTCCTGGTCAGCTAGCCGCCTGCTGCGGGAACCGTCAGCGGGCATGCCGTGCCGCCTGCAGGTGCGCCACCAAGGGCTGCATCTGCTGGGCGGTCCACGGCAGCGCCCGGCTCAATTCGGCGTTGTTCTCGTTCCAACATGATGCGGGGGCCTCTTTGGCGCCCTCTCTGCTGTGGAAACGGGAGCCCAGTTCATCCCAGCGCCGCACCAGCTCCCGCACCTCGGGGCTGCCGGCAGGGACACCGCCGCTGCAGCGATCCCGCGCAGCGGTACCCCCAAGCTGCGCAGCGTCCGGATGCCGTAGAGGCGCCGCAGGTCCTCTTCTGTGTATCGGCGGAGGCCGGCTGCGGTCCGGACGCCCGCCCGGAGGAGCCCGATGCTCTCGTAGTGGTGGAGCGACCTGACGGTGACGCCAGTGGCCGCGGCCAGCCCACCGATGCTCCACAGTGGTTCGCCCGGATTGTCCATACCGTCAACGGTAGGACCTGACGCCGCGTCAGGTTCTACCCTCCCGCGCAAACTCGGGCCGGAGAAATGCTTGCGCGGAAGCAGTTTCATTCAGTGAAACCGGCAGGGCGTGAGGTCCGCCCCGTGGCACAGAGTTGAGTGCACGGAGGCGGACCGCATCGGGGGCCGCACAGACCAGTACGGGAAAGAACGGCGCGGCAAAACATGGAGTCAACGACGACGGCACTGCGGATCCTCCGGGGGATCGAGTTCGCCCGGCCACGGAACGCGGCCCCGCTGCTGCTGGACCTCTACCTTCCGCCCGCCGAACCGGACGGCCGGGACAGGGGCGCCCGGCCCGCCGTCGTCCATTTCCACGGGGGCGGCTGGCGCATGGGGGAACGGTCCTCCTTGGGGCCCACGGTTGACGGGTTCAGCCTGAGCCCCATTGAACAGCTGACGGAGGCAGGCTTCGTGGTGGCGTCAGCTGACTATCGGCTCACGGACGTGGCCACCTTCCCGGCCCAACTCGTGGATGCCAAGGCTGCAGTCCGGTGGCTCCGCGCCCATGCAGAGGACTATGGCGTGGACCCGGAGCGGATCTACGCGTGGGGGGACTCGGCCGGCGGGCACCTCGCCGCCCTGGCAGGCCTGACGGCCGGAGCCGCGCAATTAGGGGAGGAGCATCCAGGCGCTGAAGCCGGCGATGACGTTGCCGCCGTGGTGGCCTGGTACCCGCCCACGGACCTGGAACGGATGGGCGGACAGGCGCGGCCGGATGCAGTAGCACGCGCCGACGACCCCGGCTCCCGCGAATCCCTGCTGATCGGCGCACAGCCGGCGGACGCGCCCGACAAGGCCAGGGCCGCCAGCCCCGTTACCTACGTGCACGCCGCCGCCCCGCCCTTCCTCCTCATCCACGGCACCGCGGACCGCTTCGTCCCCACGGCCCAGTCCACCGGGCTGGCCGACGCGCTGGCACGTGCGGGCGCCGCCGTCGAACTTCTCCTGTTGGCAGATGCGGACCACATGTGGGCCACGCCGGACGGCAGCAGCGCAGCAGCGGAACAGGCCACTGCCGCCACCATCGACTTCCTCCGCCGGCAGGCGGAAAAGCACTGATTCTCCACCTCACTTCCGGGCCGACAGACGCCCGGGAACAGACTGAAAGGCTTTCCATGCAGTTCATCGGCATTACCCGCAACGGCGAACCCTGGGCAGCAGCGCTCGCCGGCTCCCGGGTCCTTCCGCTCGCTACCGTCAGTGACTTCTGGGCGGACGCGGAAGGCTGGCAGGACAAGGCCGCCTCACTCGCCGCCGGCACAACCAGCGGAACGTCCGACGGCGGTGCCTGGCTGGAGCGTGGCAGCGTCACCGAGGTGCCGCTGGTCCCCGCCTCCGCACGGGTCATCTGTGTGGGCCTGAACTACAAGGCGCACGTAGCCGAGGGCAGCTTCAAGGACCAGGAGCTGCCGTCGTACCCCACCCTGTTCGCGCGGTGGACCGCGTCCCTGTCCGTGGGCGGCGTTCCTGTCCCGGTTCCTGCCGGAGAGGACGGGCTGGACTGGGAAGCTGAGGTGGCCGCCTACATCGGCCGCCGGGTCGAATCCGCTGACGAGGCGGCCGCGGCGGAGGCCGTCTTTGGCTACTCCACCTTCAACGACATCACCTCCCGGAAGGCCCAGAAGCTCACCTCGCAATGGACCCTGGGCAAGAACGGCGACTTCAGCGGGCCTTTGGGTCCGCTGGTCAGCCGTGACGAGGTGGGCGACCTCCGTGACGGGCTGCAGGTCCGCACCCGCGTGAACGGCATCGAAGCGCAGAACGGCAACACCCGGGACATGATCTTCTCCGTCCCGGCCATCATCTCGCTCATCAGCCAAACGTTCACGCTGCACCCGGGAGACGTCATCGCCACCGGCACCCCGGAAGGTGTGGGCTACGCCCGCACCCCACAATGGCTGCTGCAGTCGGGCGACTCCGTGGAAGTGGAGATCGAAAAGCTGGGCACCCTCACCACCCCTGTAGGCGATATCTCCCTCCGGAGCCGTGCCTGATGACCACATTCCCTTCCACCGCAGCCCCCGATATCCCCGGGGCGGTGCAGGTGCTGATCTCCGGGGGCGGCCCCAGCGGGCTATTCCTGGCCCTGGACCTGGCCTCGCGCGGCATCGCCAGTACCGTCATCGAACCCCGGACCATCGTGGACCACACCCGGCCACGGGCCAAGACCACCAACGCCCGCACCATGACGCACCTTCGCCGGCTCGGCCTGGCCGACGCACTCCGGGACGCCTCGCCGCTGCCGGTGGCCTACGCGCAGGACGTCATCTTCTGCACCGGCCTCACCGGCCCCGCAGCGCATGAGCTGCGCGGGTTCCGTAACGCCTTCCAGCTGGTCCCCGGCCGTTACGGCCCTCAGCCCGAATGCGGCCAGCAGGTGCCGCAGCCCGTCCTCGAGGAAGTGCTGCGCACCGCCGTCGCCGGCAATTCGCTGGTGACGTTCGCCACCGGCTGGACCGTCACCGACGTCCTGGCGACTGCAGATTCCGGCACCCCGGCACCCTGCGCCGTCGTCGTCACCGATGCCTCAGGTGCCGAACGCACCATTGCCGCGGACTATGTTGTGGGGGCCGACGGCGGGTCCTCCGCCGTGCGCCGCAGCCTGGGGCTGCGCCTGGAGGGCGGCTCCGCGGAGCTCTCGAATATCAGCATCCTCTTCCGCTCGAAGTCGCTGGCTTCGGCGATCGCGCTGGACCCGGCGGTGCAGTACTGGGTGGTGGGATCCGGGACATCGGGCATGGTGGGACCGATGGACCTCGAGGGGACGTGGTGGGCCATCATCCAGGGCGTTGACCCTTCCGTCGCCGTGGGCACGGAGGACGCCGCGTTGATGGTCCGCTCGTTGGTCGGTGCCGACGTGGACATCGAGGTGGTGGCCACCGATCCCTGGACCGCGCGCATGCTGCTGGCTCCCGAATACAGCCGGGGCAACATTTTCCTGGTGGGGGACGCGGCCCACCTCAATCCGCCCTGGGGCGGCCACGGCTTCAATACTTGCATCGGCGACGCCGCCAACCTGGCCTGGAAACTGGCCGCCGCCATCGATGGCTGGGCCGGTCCGGAACTCCTTGCCAGCTACGGGGCGGAACGCAGGCCGGTGGCGGCCCGAACCATCCGCGACGCAGCGGAGAACGGCAAGGCCCTCGCCTACCACTTCGCGGATCCGGACCTGGCCGGGTCCGGTCCGGCTGGAGACGCTGCCCGGCAGGCGGCGTACCAGGCACTCGCGGTCAAGCGAAGCGAGTTCGACTCCGTGGGCCTGGTCCTCGGCTACACCTACGGCGGCTCGCCCCTGGTAGTGCAGGACGGCCTGCCTGTTCCGGAGGAGGACCCCATCCGCTACGTCCCGTCCGCTGCCCCGGGGGCCCTGCTGCCGCACGCGTGGCTGGGGGAGCAGTTTTCCCTTTATGACACCTTGGGGACGGGCTTCACCCTCTTGGTGGATGCCGGGCCGCTCGCCGGAGCGCCGGCCGACAAGGCGTTCGCCCCGGTCCTGGCGGCAGCTGCCCGGCAGGGCATTCCGGTGAGCGTTGCCGCCGTCGGCCCTTCCGACGACGGTACGCTGCTCTCCCAGGTCTGGGGGACCAACGCCGTGCTGGTCCGTCCGGACCAGCACGTGGCCTGGCGTGGCAACTCCCCGGAAGAGGCCGCCGCGGCGCTGTCCGTTGCCGCAGGTTGGACGCAAGCCTTCCTTGCCGATTCCGCAATGCCTGAAGAAACCGCATCCGCCAACGAGACCAGGAGCGCCCGTGTCGACGCCGTCATTCCGTGACTTCCTCTACGCTCCGGACCACCCGCGCGTGGCGGACGTCCGGGGCCTGAACGCCCGCGAGTACGCCGAAGCAGCCAAGTCCGATCCCTTCGCGGGGCCCATGATTGAGGGCTGGCAGAAGCTGTATCCCCGACCGTTCACGGGTATCACCAGCGATGGCGTGCGGCGGGAGGGCCTGTACCCGCTGGTTCCCGCGCGGCCCGGGGAAGAGGCGCCTACGGCGGTCATGGTGGCAGCGGCACGCAAGCTGCTGGACGCCGTGACCGTTGACCAGGCCGGGCAGCTTCGCTATGCCGTGGATGCGCCCGAGTGGCAGAGCTGGGCCAACCCCGAGTTCATGCAGCACGACACGGGCCTCCGACTGGACGAGCTGGAGCATCCCGTCCGTGATGCCGTGCTGGGCGTCGTGGAGGCTTCGCTGAGCCCAGCCGGGTTTGAGCTGGTGCGTAACCTCATGCGCATCAACGGCTTTTTGGGCGACCTGGTGGAGCTGCCGCTGCTGATGAACGAGTTCAGCTACAACTTTGCGCTCTACGGGGAGCCGTCGGAAACCGAACCGTGGGGGTGGCAGCTCTTTGGCCACCACGCGGCGCTGAACTGCCTGGTGGTTGGCACCAGGTTGGTGATCTCACCCGTGTTCATGGGTGCGGAGCCGGACATGATCGACGCCGGCCCGCACCGGGGCGTGAAGGTCTTCAAGGAGCGCATCGCCCTGGCCCGGCAGCTGATGGGGGTGCTCCCTGCCGACCTGCGGGCGCGTGCGGTGGTCTACGCGGAGATGGTGGACCCAGCGATGCCTGAGGGCCGCCTCCACCCGGGCGACGAGCGGCACCTGGGCGGCTGCTTCCAGGACAACCGGGTGATTCCGTACGAGGGCATCCGGGTGGCGGACATGCCGGCCGGGGCCCGGGAACTGTTGGACGCCGTGGTGGAGGACTTCATCGCCTACTTACCTGACGGGCCGCGTGCCGCTCGGCGTCGTGAAATCCAGGAGCATTACGGCGAGACATTCTTCAGCTGGATTGGCGGCTGGGAGGGGGAGGAGGCTTTCTACTTCCGGGTTCAAAGTCCCGTGGTGGTGCTGGAACTGGACCATCACACGGGCGTGTTCCTCAGCAACGACCAGCCCGCCCCGTTTCACATGCACACCGTGGTCCGCACCCCCAACGGCAACGACTACGGCCGCGAACTGGTCAGGCAGGCCAACGCCTGACCCCTCCGTCCATCCACCCACCATCGATTGCTGAGTAAACGTCGTTTTGGAGCGCCATAACGACGTTTACTCAGCAATCGATGGTTACTTTTACACGGCAAAGGCCCGGATTTCCTTTCGGAAGTCCGGGCCTTCTGTAATGGTCGTGTTGGGGGTTAGGGGATGTCCAGTGCGGCGCGGCGCTGGGGCGGCGGCCCCACCACGGTGAGGTCCATCTCGGCCTGGGCGCGGCCGAAGCCTTCCATGTCCATGTAGGGTTCACCGCCCTCGGTGTACATGTAGTCATCGGTGGGCGTGTTGAAGTATTCGAAGAACCCGTTGAACACGGACGGCGTCAGGAACCCGACCATTTGGGTGTTGTGGGCATCGAGCGCGAACGAGTGGATGGTCCCTGCGGGGGCGTGCACGAAATCGCCCTTGGTCAGGAGCATCTCCCGGCCATTGGCGTAGAGCCACATCCGGCCCTCCGTGCAGAGGAAGTTCTCCGTGTGCTGGGAGTGGAAGTGCAGCGGGATGTACGGGGTTTTGGCGCCCTTGGTGTGGACGGCAAAGTAATTGGAGCCGGTGTTGGCGGGCCGGGACAGGTAGGTGAACATGGTCTGGTAGCTGACCATGCGCTCACCCTCCCCGGCACTGAGGAAGTAGGGGCTCTGCGACGGCGGCAGGCCGGCGTCGTGCTTGAACGACGGCGCCACGCGCTCAACCTCAGGGAACGTGATGCCAAACTCGGCGCCCACTTCTGCCTGCTCCTGCAGGCTGGCCTTGTGGCCGGGCCGCACCGGCGGTACGTGCGAATCGATGGGCGTGCCCACGCGCTCGTAGTACTTTTCGCCGCCGCCCGGGGTCATCCAGTTCAGGAAGCGGGTGTAATGGCTGGCCATGCGATAGGCGTGCGGGGTGTTCGGCGGAATGACCACCGAATCGCCCGGGGTGAGGATCCTGCTCTCGCCGGGCAGCCAGACGTGCAGGATCCCGTCGAAGACGTAAAGCGTCTTGTGCTCAATGCTGTGGCTGACATAAGGGGATTCTGCTCCCATGCCGCCGGAGATGTAGGCAGCGCTGAAGATGCCCCCGGTATCGGCGGCGCGGGCGATAACCGTGACCAGCTGGCCGTTGATCTCGTAGCGCGCGCCTTCGCCCGACGCCATGTAATACGGCACCGCCTCGCCGGGCAGCGCGTTGGCCAAAGGGAGCTGCTTGTTCATTTCCTCAACGCTGAGGGACATGGTTTCCTTCTTTCCAGTCGGCCGGCCCTTGCCGGAGCGTGACCTACATCATGGCTGTCCATTGCTCCGGCCACGAGCGCTGATTCCAATAGTTGAAACCCAAACTCTGCCGGCCGTCGTCCCTCTGTTACCCCTCACATTCCTTGCAGTACTTCTTGCCGTCTTTTTCGCGGGCCAACTGGCTGCGGTGGTGGACCAGGAAGCAGGACATACAGGTGAATTCGTCTGCCTGTACCGGGACCACCTGGATGAGGAGTTCCTCGTTGGAGAGGTCGGCGCCGGGCAGCTCAAAGCTGTCCGCGAGGTCCGTCTCGTCCAGGTCGGGAGCTGCCTCCCGGCGGCCGGACTTATCGGACTTCAGCTCCTCCAGGGCGACGTTCGGCTCTTCCTCGGGAGTCACCCGCGGAGCGTCGTAGTCAACTGACATGTGGTGCGTTCTCCTATCCAGGATTAGTTGCCCAGATTGTTCTGAACAGATCGACAACGCAGGACGCCCGCAACTAATTCCCGTCGCCGTGCCCGTGCTTCCCGGGAGGCTTTTCCAGGAATTCCGACTGCGGCGCGCCCGTCCCGCGCCGCGCACGTCTCACGCAGGCCGCCTGTTTCCTGAGCCGCGCCCGTCTCGCGCAGGGCCAGGGCGGCTTGGACCATAGCGGCATGGGTGAGTGCCTGCGGGTAGTTGCCCAGGAAGGCGCCCGTAGCCGGGTCCAGTTCCTCGCTGAAGAGCCCCAGCGGGGATGCCAGGTCCAGCAGTGCGCGGAAGGTCTCTTCAGCTTCTTGCCTCCTGCCTGTGAGCGCCAGCGCCTGGGCCAACCAGAACGAACAGGGGAGGAAGGCGCCCTCGCCGCCCTCCAGCCCGTCCTGCCCGGGCGGGTACCGGTAAAGGAGGGGGCCGCCGGCGCGAAGTTCGTCCCGGACAGCATCTACGGTCCGGCGGACAACCCCTGAGGCTGGATGTTCAAGGCCAATCAGTGGAAGGACCAGCAATGCAGCGTCCAAGTCCGCCGACCCATAGGTGCGCGTGTAGGTGCCCCTGGCGGGATCGATGCCCCGGCTACGGATTTCCCTTCCCAACTGGTCCAGCGAGGACTCCCACCGGCGCCGCTGCCTGCGTCCCAGGCGATGGGTGGAACTGATCCGCAAGGCCCGGTCGAGGGCGAGCCAGGCCATGAGCTTGGAGTGGACGTGGTGGGCTGCATCATCCCGGATTTCCCAAATCCCGGCGTCCGGGGCAGACCAGGACGCGGCCACCATGTCCGTAAACCCGCGCATGGCGCGCCAAGTCTCCGAGTACAGCCGGTGGCCGCCCTGCACCAATACCCAGGCGGCGTCGAGCACCCAGCCGTAACCGTCGAGTTGATGCTGGCCGGCCGCTCCGTTGCCGGCCCTCACGGGTGTGCTCCCCGAGTAGCCCGGCCAGCCGCGCAGCTCGCGCTCGCGGGGCACCGCACGTCCGGACAGTGTCAGCAGTGCCGGAAGCCGGGGCCGCTGCAGCCGGCTGGCGTGCAGCAGCCAGCCGAAAAAGTTCAAGGCCACATCCGTCTTGCCGGCGTGCAGGAACGCAGCGACACCGATGCTTGCATCCCGCGGCCACGCGAACCGGTAGTCCCAGTTCCGGATTCCGCCCGGATTCTCCGGCAAGGAGGTGGTGGGCGCGGCGACGGGTGCGCCCGAGGGTGAATAAGTAAGCAACCGCAGGGTGAGCAGGCTCCGCAGCACCTGTTCGCGGAATGGAATATCGGCATCCACGTCCTCCGCCCAGGCTTCCCACTTCCGCTCGTCACCGAGCACCAGCTGCCAGGCGGCTTCCGGGTCCACATGGATCAGGGGCTCGCCGTAGGCGACGGAAAGGACAAGGGTCACCGGGCGCCCGGGGTGCACCAGGATTTCCTGTTCCTCGCCGTCCGGGAGCGGGCAACCCTCGCTGGAGGCCAGTGACACGGCCAGCGGACCCCATTCGCACACCAGGTCCCGTACCCGCCGGCTGACCCGCGGCCTGCGGTGGGTTTCGCCCAGGCGTGGGGAGAAATGGACGACGGCGGCTACCGGGGCATTGTGCGCGCTCAGCCGCCGCACCAGGAGCGTGGTGGGCAAAAGGGCGCCGGACACCTCAGCAACCATCGCTTCCGTCAGCGTCAACAAACCCCCGCCTGAGGACCATGTTGTTTCAAGCGTTGCGGTATGCCCGCGGTATCGGCGCTTCAACAGGTGCGCGGGGCCGGCCGGTCCCGCGGTAAACCGGCCGGCTTCCTGTCCACCCAGCAAGGCGCCGAAGAGTGGTTCTCCGTCGAAGGCCGGGGCGCACATCCAGTCGATTGATCCCCCAGACGACACCAGCGCGGCCGTCCTGGTATCCCCGATCATCCCGTAATCCGCGATGGCCGGGGGCTGCCATGCTGCGGCGGGGGAGGGGGCGCCCTCTGCCTTCAGCCGGTCGCTAAGCGGCGGGCGGTGTTTCCGCTCGGATGCGATGCTCATAGTGCCCTCAGCAGCAGTCCGAGGACGGCCCCGTAGGCTACGTGTGCCACGATGGCCACGGCCGGAGTCTGGATGCCGTAGTTCAAACCAAGCAGCCCGGGCGGCTCCAGCACGGCGGTGCTCGCCAGGCCTGCCCGCGTGGAGGCCATCCTGGGGTGCACGCCGGGCAGCAGCGGAAGGATCACCGTCAGCACCACTGCCACGTGCAGCACACCGAGGAGTGCGCCGATCCACCAGGTGGCCCTGCCCAGAAGCGCGAACGTTCCGGCGTAGCCGAGGGCAAAGACCTGGCCGGCGACAAGGTGGATGAAGAAGCCGGCAACTCGGGCCCGGTCAGGATCGGGCGTTACCAGGGTGCCAAGTACCAGTGGCAGGTCCAGCCGTGTCAGGCCGGCCATCTGGGCGGCAATCATGATGACCGTCAGGACTGCCGTGGCCAGGAGCCCGAAAAGTCCCCATCCCTGCCAGTCCATCTCACGCCGCCCAACCTATAGCCGGGAGGGCCGGTGTTCCATCCGGGGGGTAGTTGGAGTACAGCATTTGGAGCCTCGTTCTAAAAATGGATATCTTGAATTTAGAACTGCACCTCCCCGAAGTCAACAGTGGCAGCGCATGCTCCCCGCAGCGGTCACGATGCTGTAGTTCTTGGCCGCAAGTAGGTAGACTGGTCTACCTACCATCACTTCAAGGAGTGCCGATGACTGCTGCAGATGCTGCCGGGCCCGCTTTGACTCAGGTCCGCCGGCCCGCCAGGGAGCTGTTGCTCGAGGCGGCCGCGCGGCTCTTCTATGCAAACGGCGTTGCTGCCACCGGAATCGACGCCATTACTGCCGAAGCGGGCGTGGCCAAGAAGAGCCTCTACAACAACTTCAGCTCCAAGTCAGAACTCGTGGCTGCCTACCTGGAGGCCCGGCACGAGGAATGGCTCGGCCTTTACCGCAAGCGGGTGGAGGCGGCCGGTGCTCCCCGGGAGAAGGTCCTGGCCGTATTCGACGCGTACCTGGACCATGCCAACTTCGCCTACCCACACGGGTTCCGGGGCTGCGGCCTCCTGAACGCCGCTGCTGAGCTGCCTGCCGGGGACCCGGGCAGGACGGCCGTGCGCCGCCACAAGGAGGAGGTACAGGGACTCCTTGCTGAACACGTGGCCGGGCTCCTGCCGGGGCAGGAGGAGCGGACACGGGGTATCGCAGGGCATCTCTCGTTCCTGCTCGAAGGCGCCATGGCCAGGGCAGGCCTGGAAGGAAACGACGCGCCCCTGCAGGAGGCAAAGACCATTGCCGGGCAACTGCTGGACGCCCTGTGAACACGAACCAACACCATCCCAAGGCCCAGCTCTGGGGAGCGCTGGCCGTGGTGGCGGCCTCGGTTCTCTGGGGCACCACGGGAACCGCCGCCACCTTCGCTCCCGCTGTGAGCCCGCTGGCCATAGGCGCCGTGGCGATGGGTCTGGGCGGACTGCTGCAGGCTCTCTACGCCGCACGGCACATCAGGATCCAGTCCGGCAGCCTGCTTCAGCGGTGGCGCCTGGTTTCGCTCGGAGCCGCGGCGGTGGCCGTGTACCCGCTGGCCTTTTACAGCTCCATGCACCTTTCCGGAGTAGCCGTGGGAACCGTAGTCTCGATCGGGTCGGCCCCGGTGGCGGCGGCCCTGATCGAACGCTTCGCGGACCGGAAGCCGCTGAGCCGGCAATGGATTGTGGGGGCCCTGCTTGGGGTTGGGGGAGCTGCCTTGTTGTCGCTGTCCGGACACGCGCCTGCCGCAGGGCCTGGCGCGGATGCCTGGACCTCGACGGCGGGAATCCTCCTGGGCCTGCTGGCCGGCACCACCTATGCGCTGTACTCCTGGGCGGCGCACCGGCTGACCGGTCAAGGACTCACCTCAAGGGCGGCAATGGGCGCCATCTTCGGGCTCGGCGGGCTCCTCCTGATGCCGGTCCTCGCGGTGACGGGCGGCCCGCTCCTGGACTCCTGGCGCAGCTTCGGCGTGGGCGCCTACATGGCGGCGGTCCCGATGTTCGCCGGGTACCTCCTGTTCGGCTGGGGCCTCGCCCGCGTCGGGGCTAGCACGGCCACCAGTATCTCCCTGCTGGAAACGGTGGTGGCTGCTGTGCTGGCGGTGCTCGTGGTGGGCGAACGGCTGCCGGCACTTGGCTGGCTTGGCGCCGCCGTCGTCCTGGGCAGCCTGTTCATCCTGACGCCGCGGCGGCAAAGGCGGCGCCCGGCACCGGAGCCGCAGGCAATACCAAGCCCGTTACCCGGTGGGCTGCCGCCCCGCGCTCCGCGCCAGCACGGTGGGCCCCAGCAGCAGGCAGGCGCCCAGCCCCAGCAGCAGAATCCCTAGTACCACCGCACCCGGCGCAGGGAGCCCTGCCCCCGCGATGACAAGTACCAGGCCGATCAGCGCCGCTGCTATTCCCGGGAGCAGGCCTACGGGGAAGCGGCGCGCCGGATAGCCGGACAGCAGCTCCATGGCCAGATGGGGATCGTCCGCGATCAGTCCCAGTTCCAGCTCCTTGAGCAGGCGTCGCTCCTCATCGGACATCGGCATGGCGGGCCCCTGTTTCCCTGGGAGGCGGTATCGGTATCGACCGTAGGAGCCTCCTACCGGTTAGTCAATAGCAGCGGAGCCACCGTGCCGGCATCACTCGGCGACGTCGTAGCGAAGCTCGTCCCCGAGCACCCGCACACCCTTGGTGGGAACATGCGGAACCGCCTTGCCCGGCGGCATCAGGTGCTCGACCGGCAGTCCGGCCAGCAATAGGCAATGGTCGGAGATGAGCCTGCGGTGGCAGCGCCACCAAACGGTTTCGCTGCACATGATCGCGCTCCGCGCCGCTTGGGAGCCGACAACGAGTTCAGCAGCGGCGGCCAGGAAAGCCTCCGTACGCATGTAACCGGCATAGGCACGGAACGACTCGTTGCGGAGGGACGTGTCCGGGGAGTCCGGGAGCAGCTTCCGGAACCCGCCCAGCTGTTTCTCCCAGCGGTAGTCAATACCCGCCTCAGGCAGCCATTCCGCCATCAGGTCCTTGCCGAAATGCGGATACTTGCGGCTGCCCGGCCCGATCCGCACGTCCACCAGCGACGTCACGCCCGCGCTCTGCAGCAGCGCCGTGAAGTCCTCCTGGGAGGCTGTGCCGTGACCTACCGTGAACAGGGTTTGCATCCCAGCCATCATAGGCAGGTGGCCGGGGCGGGCTTGGGCACGGCGGGTTTGGGCAGCGTACGACGGCGGCCCGGCGCCTTCCCTGGTTCACCGCACCTTGGGCGCCGGTCCCCGGAAAGCCGGCTACCGCCGTCGTAATTCCGCGAACTCGATGGACGGGACAATGGCGCCCGCGTCCCGCTCCACGAAGTTGGTACCTGGAGGCACCAGGTCGTCGATGGCGTCCAGGACCGACTCGCCCAGCCGGCCATCCGCGGCGCGGAGGTAGGCGTGGAGATGTTCCTCGCTGCGTGGCCCGATGATCACGCTGCTGATGGCGGGGTGGGTCAGGGCGAAGCCCACGGCCAGGTCCACCAGGGACAACTCCAGCTTGTCCGCCAGCCGGGCCAGGGAGTCCGCGGCGAGCAGTTTCCGCTCGCTGGAGGGCCCGGAAATGTCGTACCGGCCCGGGAGCGTGTGGACCCGGGTGGGCGGCTTGCCCGATTCCAGGACGAAGCTTCCCGAAAGCCAGCCACCCGCCAGGGGGCCGTAAGCCAGGACGCCGAGGCCGTACTGCTGGGCGATGGGCAGGACGTCCCGCTCGTTGCCGCGGACCAGCATAGAGTACGGAACCTGGTTGCCCAGCGGCGGGATCAGGTGGTTGGTGGTGGCCAGCCACTGTGCCTCGACAAGCTGGGCGGGCGTGAAGACGGAGGTGCCGTAATAGAGGATTTTGCCCTGGCGGATCAGGTCGTTGAGGGTGGTGATGGTTTCCAGGACGTCGGTGTTGTAGTCCGGCCGGTGTGCCTGGTACAGGTCGATCCGGTCCGTCTGCAGCCGGCGCAGGCTGCCCTCCACAGCCTGGGTGATCCACCGCCGGGAGTTTCCGGAGTGCGCCGGATTGGGGCTCATCTGGCCGTGGAACTTGGTGGCCAGGAAGACGTCGTCCCGCCTGCCACGCAGCGCCCGGCCCACCACCTGCTCGGACTCGCCCTGGGAGTAGACGTCGGCGGTATCGATCGCGGTGATGCCGGCGTCCAATGCCGCATGGATGATGCGGATGCTCTCCTCCGCGCCGGTGGGGGCGCCCTGGGGGCTCCCGGTTCCTTCGCCGAAGTTCATGGTGCCAAGGGTGAGGGGACTGATGGGGGTTCCCGACCGTCCGAACACCCGCAGTTCGCTTAGGCTCATCTGCCGCCTCCTCCATCTGGTTGCCGTGCCTTGGATCGTCACGAGGCTACACAGATTCGGCAGGCGGCCGCAGAATTCCGCCTTAGTCCTTCGCTTTTCGTCGCATGGAGTAACCGCAGCCGCGGGAATGACGTTTTGTGGCGCCCAAACAGCTGCAAACAGAGCCTATATTGAGGCATATGGACACCCCGACAAGCGGCGACGAGTTCGTCCAGCTGCACGACCTCATTATCGGCAGCAGCAATGTAGCCGACTTCCTGACTGAGCTCTCGACCGTTGCCGCTTCCACGCTCAGCGATGCTGCCGGTGTGTTCATCGAGTGCGGGGTTACGCTCCGCCGCCGCAAACGCACCGCCACCATTGCCGGCAGCAGCGAACGGGCAGCCATGCTGGACAAACTGGAGCAAGCGCTGGGGAACGGGCCCTGCATCTCGTCTCTGGACGCCATGAAGCCCGTGGTCCTGTCCGACGTGCAAACCGATACGCGCTGGCCCGATTACCAGGAGGTGCTGGCCGAGAACGGCTGCCGCAGTGCGCTGGGCGTTCCGCTGGCCCTGGATGAACACCAGGCGGCTGCCCTGAACTTCTTTGCATCGGAGCCCGACGTTTTTACCCCCAGCGTCGTCCACCGGGCTGAAGGGTTTGCGGACCTTGCCGGCCGGGCGCTGCGGCTGGCACTGCGGATCGCGGACGCCCAGAACCTTGCGGATGACCTGAAGGCCGCGATGGAGAGCCGCACCACCATCGATATGGCCTGCGGCGTGATCATGGCGCAGAACCGGTGTTCGCAGGAGGAAGCCATGGCCCTCCTCACCAAGGCCTCCAGCCACCGGAACCAGAAGCTGCGGGACCTGGCCGGGGAGATCATCGGGCGTGTCAATGACGGCGCTGTGTCCATACACTTCGACCCATAGGCGGACCGGCATGAGTCTCTCGTTAGTGCTTAGGCAGTGGCCCGACAGGGTGGTGATGACGTGAGGGCACCACCCTGCCGGCGGGACTTTCTTTCGGGCGCTTGCCGGCCTTAGGAGATGGAGGCCGCGGTGTAGTTGAAAGTTCCAGGTCCCACTTCAACCGGATCCTGGCCGGGAAGTTCCACTCGTGCAGTAGTGCCCGTGGGGACTTCTATCTCCACAGTGTGGCCTTCGTCGCTACTGCGCCACGAGATGGCTGCCTTGCCATAGGGGGTCTCGTGTGATGCCGAAGCGAATGTCAGGCCGCCGCCGGGCTGTGGCCGGAAAAGGATCTTCCGATAACCGGGCTCGAGGGGGGCAAGACCTGCCACGGTACGGTGCATCCAGTCGGCAACGGCGCCAAGCGCATAGTGGTTGAAGGACGTCATCTCACCAGGGTTGACCGTTCCGTCCGGCAGCAGCGAGTCCCACCGTTCCCAGATGGTGGTTCCACCCTGCGAAACCGGGTAGAGCCAGGACGGGCATTGCTTTTCCAGGAGCAGGTTGTACGCCGCGTCCAACTGATCCACCTCGGTGAGCGCATCGGTGATGACCGGCGTTCCTGCGAATCCAGTGGCGATGCGGTTACCGGCATCCCGCACCAATTCGGCAAGCCGTTTACCGGCAAGCTGGCGAACTTCGTCGTCGGGAAAGAGATCAAACACAATCGCCAGTGCATAAGCCGTCTGTGCGTCGCTGGTCATCCTCCCGTCCGGCAATATGTATGCCTTGGCGAAGGCATCGGCGGCAGCTTGTGACAGTGCAAAGTAGTGCTGCTCGTCTTCAGCGTCGCCCAAGGAAGCGGCCATCCTGGCCAGGTGCCGGGCGGACCAGGCGAAGTAGGCGCTCGCCACGAGATGGCGGTCAGTCTTTGCTTCGCTGGGCCTTTCCGGCGGGGCGCTTGGGTCGAGCCAGTCGCCCAGTTGGAAGCCTGTATTCCACAGATGGCTGTTACCCGCCAGTCTGTCCAGCAGGTCTACCCAGGCCTTCGCGCTCGGGTACTGGTCGGACAGGATCTTCACGTCATTGAACCGCTCATAGAGGACCCAGGGCGTAAGTACCGCCACGTCCCCCCACACCGCTCCGGGGCGGATAGGCGTCCAATAGGTACCTCCCGGAATGACCGGCACATACCACGGCACCGTACCGTCCGGTGCTTGTTCCGCCGCGACGTCCTTCAGCCAGGAAGAGAGCATCCCCGAGCAGTCGTAAAGGAATGTGGCAGTGGGGGCAAAGACCTGAAGGTCTCCGGTCCAACCCAGACGCTCGTCACGCTGGGGACAGTCCGTTGGAATGTCCACGAAGTTGCCCTTCATGCTCCACAGGACATTCTCGTGGAGCCGGTTCAGGTCAGGATCTGAGCATTCGAACCAGCCCGTGCGTTCCATGTCTGAGTGGTAGACGCGGGCAACGACGTTTTCTGCCACTTCCCCTCCGGTCCAGCCGGTGATTTCGGCGTAGCGGAAGCCGTGGACAGTGAAGCGCGGTTCCCAGGCCTCAAGTTCTCCGCCAGCCAGCGTGTAAACGTCGGTTGCTGCTGCTTCCCGCAGGGGTCTCGTATAGAGCTCACCGCCCTGCAAAACCTCAGCGTGACGCAGGGTTACTTTCGTTCCTTCGTCACCTTGAACGCTGATCCGCAGCCGGCCTACGAGGTTTTGTCCGAAGTCCAGGATGAGCTTCCCGGAGGGGGACGTCGATACGTTCACAGGTCGCACCTCGGTTGTGCAACGGACCGGGGGCCCTTCCGGGGCCACCAAAGTGGCCGGGTCCCTGTCAACGACCGCAACGGGTTGCCAGGCGCTGTCGTCGAACCCCGATCGGCTCCATCCAGGCGGCAGTTGGCGGGCGTCATAATCCTCGCCCTCGTACAGTCCGGTGAACTGGATGGGGCCGAAGGCTGCTTTCCATGCGGTGTCAGTGCCCACCACGGAGAGGGAACCGTCTTCGTGCGTGACGTGGAGCTGGGCCAGCAGCGCTAGTTTGTCGCCGTAAAGATTGCGATGTCCGCCCTGAAACCCGAAGCGCCCGCGGTACCAGCCATCCGCCAGCCATGCACCGATCGCGTTTTCGCCTTCCGTCACCTGATCCGTGACGTCATAGGTGTAGTAGCGCAGGCGTTTTCCATAAACGGTCCAACCAGGGGATAGCGCGTCCTCGCCAACCCGTGTTCCGTTGATCTCTACCTCATAGAGACCGTGGGCCGTCACATACAGTCGGGCGGAACGGACAGGTTTGGAAAGAGCGAAAGCGCGCCGCAGGAGCGGAGGGCGGCGGTCTGATTCACGGTCCTCATCCCACGAAGGTGTTATGGGGACCGATGTCCAGTCGCTTGGGGAGAGCAGCCCCGTTTCGACGCCGGTTACCGGGCTCCAGCCGCTGGGTGCCTGGTCTGCGACGCCCCAGACGCGGACGCTAACCTCTGCGCGCTCGCTGGAACTGAGGGGAGTTGCGGGCCAGGGCTGAAGGATTGATTCGTCAGACTCGAACCGCTCGCTGGTCCACGTGCCGGCCGACGTAGTGACGGAAAGCTGATAGGCAACCTGTTCCCACCCAGGTTCTGCCCGGGTTTTCCAGGAAATACGTGGACTTCCGGTTCCGATGCCCAAGGCGGCTGGGAGGTGCTCGAAGGTCACCGGTTGGACGATGGGGGTCATGTTTGCCTCTTCCATGCAGGGGTAATGAACGGACGGCAGAAGCCTCCGTGGGTTTGGGGGTACAGCTGTCCGGGCCCTGAAGGTCCGGCCCAACGAGCTAGCCCTTGACGGCGCCGGCGGTCATGCCGGCCACGATCTGGCGGTTGAAAAACAGGTACATCACCAAGGGCGGAATGGTGATCAGCAGGATGTTCATGAAAAGCAGGTTGTACGCCGTGGTGAACTGACTTTGGAAGTTGAAGAGTGTGAGCTGGACGGTGGCGTTGGCGTCGCCGGGAAGGAAATACAGCGGGTGCTGGAAATCGTTGAAGACAGCCACGGACTGGACCACGATCACGGTAATGATTACTGACCGCAGGAGCGGAAAGATCACCCGGAAGAAGAGGCGCACGGGTCCACATCCGTCAATGACCGCCGCTTCATCGAGCTCGCGCGGAATGGTAGATATGAACGCACGGAAGAGCATGATGCAGAAGGACAGCCCAAAAGCCACTTCGATCAGGATTAGCCCGGGAAGGGTCTTGAACAGGCCCAGTCCTTGGAGTACCCAGATGGTGGGCACCACGGCCGGTGGAATGATCAGTCCGGACAGGATGAGGAAGTTGATCAATGCGTTCCATCGGCTCCTGCGTCGCTGCAGGACCCAAGCAACCATGGCTGCCAGGATGACCATGATGGTGACGCTGGCAACAGTCAATATGGCGCTGTTGATGAAGGCGGTGACCAACATGAACTTACGGGCTGAGAGCACTTCCTGGAAGTTCTCAACCAGGGCGAAGTTGGTAGGCCAGCTGAACTGGAGCTTGTTCGCCTCCCGGCGGTCTTTCATGGCCGTGAGGGCCATGAAGAGCAGCGGGATGACGAACAGGACAAAAGTGACGGCAATGGCCAGGATTCCCAGCCCGTAGCGCTTCAGCGCGGCGGTCATGCCTCCACCTCCTTGCGGTTCAGGAACATGGACAAAGGCACGATGATGGCGGTGACGATGAGGAACAGGACCACATTGCCGGCAGTCGAGAGACCGTAGAAACCTGCCTGGTATTGCTTGTAAATGACAGAGGCAATGACGTCCGATGTGAAGCCGGGCCCGCCCTTGGTCATGGCCCAAATTAGGTCGAAGGAGCGGAGCCCGCCAATGAGGGAGAGGATGATCACCGTTGCGGTTGCCGGCCGGGCCAGCGGAACGGTGATGTTCCAGAAGCACTTGACGGAACTGGCGCCGTCAACTTTGGCTGCCTCGAAGTATTCCTGGGGAATAGACACAATCCCGGCAATGAAGATCACCGTGGCAAGGCCCACGCCCTTCCAGACGTCGACGAATGCCACCGACAGCAGGGCCCAGGCAGGGTCCGTAAGCCACCTCGGTCCATCGATGCCTACTACGGCAAGGGCCTCATTGATGAGGCCCTTGGAAGGGTCCATCAGAACAGTAAAGACGATGCCCACCCCGATGCTGCTAAGGAGGACGGGGAAGAAGACGATCGAGCGGAGGTAGCCGCGGGCGATAATTTGGGAGGTCAGCAAAACTGCCAGCAGCATTCCGATGATTACTTTGAGGGCGGAGGTCACCACGCCGTAAATAAAGGTGTTGGTAAGGCCTTTGAGGAGTGCAGGCTCGGAGAAGAACTGGACAAAGTTGTCCACGCCAATCCATGAAAACTCCGCCAGGTTCCAGCGGGTGAAGCTGAAGAAGAACGAGGCGAAGGTGGGAACGAGGAAGAGCGTGGTGTAGATGAGGGCTGCCGGGAGGTAAAACCAGTAGGGGTAGGGCGACTTGCCCTTGTTCCGCCTGGAGTCCGCGGTCTTAGTGGCCCGCTCGGCCGGAAGGGCCGTTGTGGTTTCGGTTGTCATGTCAGTAGCTCCAGGACGCTGTCCGGGCCGGCTAGGCCCGGACAGCAAGGGGGTAGTGGAGGTTAACTCCAGCCGGGCAGGTTAAGCTGCATTGCCTGCTTCTTTACGTCTTCGTCGTAGAGCGCGGCGCCTTCCTTGGCCGAGCGGATGCCCGAGCCCACCTCAACAGTGATCTGCTCGAGGGCAGGACCCTTCACGGGCGACAGGAACTCAAGCGCCGGGCTGTTCTTGGTCTTGTCCTGGAAATAGGGGAGCATGTCCTTCACCGCAGTTGGGACATCATCGGGAAGGTCGCAGCCTTCCACCAGGTAGGGGCCGTTGGCGCCGACGGCGGCGGTCTGCGAATCGCAACCCTGCTTGCTCGCGATAAAGGCCAGGAACTTCTTTGCTTCCTCCACGTTCTTGGTGGATTTGGGGAGGTAAACGCCGCCGGGCAGCCAGACGGTCAATAGGTTCTTGCCAGCGTCATCACCCGGAAGTGGGAAGAGCCCCACATCGTTGAGTTGATCCGGGTAGCCGACTTTGATCTCCGGCAGGGCGAAGCTCAGGATGGGGTATTGGGCACCCTCGCCAGTCACCAGTTTCTCAATTCCCTGGGCGTACGTGGCAGAGGCGAAATCTTCGTTGAAGAGACCCGCTTTGTGGGCCTCCTCCAGGTGCTGGAAGCCCTTAAGTGCTGCGGGATCGGTGGCGTACTTGGCCTTGTTGGCGGTGTAGTCCTTTGCAAAGGAAGGATTTACCGCGGATACATTCGCGAAATCCCCCAGGACGAAGAGTTGGGAGGTCCATGTGGTCTGGTATGTCTGGATGATCGGAGCTATGCCGGCATCCTTGATCTTGCGGCTGTTCGTCATGAACTCGTCCCAGGTCTTGGGAACGGAGAGCCCCAGCTTTTCGTAGACCTTCTTGTTGTAGAGCACAGCGCCGGCGTTGCCGGTGCCAACAGGTACCCCGTACACATCGCTGCCTGCTGTTACTACGGGCTTGAAGGAGTCTGACACGTTCTTCATATAGGACTCGGATGTAAGCGGCACCAGGTTCTGCGCGGGGTTGATCTGCTGGAAAAGTGAACCGCTGTTGTAGGAAAAGACGTCCGCCATGTCACCGGTAGCTAGCTTTGTCTTAACGATATTGTCCCCATCGCCGCCTTGCGGTCGCGTTTCAATTTCGACCTTGATATTGGGGTTGGCCGCGTGGAAATCGTCGGCGAGCCTTTGCGCGTAGCTCGTGGTGTTCTCAGTGTTGTCGACCAGCCATGTGATGGTCTTCGCTTCGCTGCTGCTGCTGCCGCCACCGCCGGTCGAGCACCCACTTAGCACAAGTGCTGCTGCCGTCACGCTTGCCGCGAGAAAAGGCCAACGCCGATTGGGGGCTGTCTTCATCTTTACCTCCTCGTAAAGCCGCAGGCCCTGTCGGCCCTGTGGAACGTTTCAAGCCGATCGCATCCTTGAGCAAGGTCGGGACAAAGATGAATCATGCTGACTTGTAGATCGGTCTACGCACTCACCGTAAGGCAAGTCACAGTCAGGTGCAAGAGATTTTGTAGATCAGTCTACAATTCTTGGAGGCGACCAAAGGGGCCCACTTGAACGAGGCACAGCCCAAGCAGTCCAAAAGGGCGACGATCAGCGATGTAGCTAAGCACGCTGGCGTGTCGCGCGCGGCCGTGTCCAAAGTCCTGCGCGGCGCCTACGGGGTCAGTGACCTCATGAAATCCCGGGTTGAGGCATCAATGGAGGTCCTGGGATACCGACCCTCCGCGCTTGCCCGTGGAATGCGGGGGAGGAGCTACACCCTGGGGGTTTTTGTCGTCGACCTTTCCAATACTTTCGTGACAGTGCTCATTGAGGGAATTCGCGCAGAGGCGGAAAAGCACGGTTACCAAGTCTTTATCGGTGAAGCGAACATGGGTTTGGCGCAGCAGCAACAAATGATAGACGCGATGATGGACCGGAAGATGGACGGGTTGGTCCTGATTGCCCCATTTGGGCCGGAGGAGGAGCTTGAAAAGATTGCCGGCAGCACGCCCACCGTGGTCCTGGGCCGGCACGGTCCCGGCCAAGGCTACGATACCGTTGCCAGCGATGACATCGCCGGGAGCGCGCTGATCGTTGACCACCTCGTTTCGCTCGGCCATCGGCGAATCTCGCACCTCCAGCACGTCGGCAAGGAAAAGAACGAACGAACCATGCCGCAGACTGTTCGGGCTGAGGGCTACGTGCAGGCGATGGTCCGCAACGGACTGGAGCGGGAGGTGGACATCGTTGCGTCGAGGTGGAATTTTGCCGGCGGTGCCGCTGCCGTCGACTTGCTGCTGAATCGTGAAAACCCGCCCACGGCTGTGCACACGGGGACGGACATGGCCGGATTCGGTGTGCTTGCCCGATTGTACGAGCTTGGCATAGATGTGCCGGATAGATTGTCTGTGGTGGGTTATGACAACGCCGCAGCAGCAGCGCTGCCCCAAGTAGCACTGACTTCGGTGGACCAGTCCGGGTTTGAGATGGGTTCGCTCGCTACCCGGCTGTTGGTCGAACGGATCGATGGGCGTAGCGCGCCAGTGTCGATATTGGTACAACCCACGCTAATGGTTCGGAAGACGACAGGCTCCCCGGCCAGCGACGAAATCCCCAAGCCGTAGGCGTTCCCGACCCGCCTGCATCCTGCGTGAGTTTCGCCTCCGCCCGGCCCTGCAATAATCTGAACCAACGGTTGTGCATGGGGTGTCACTGCCCGGGTACAACAACAGCAGCACTGTAAGTTCCGGGACCATCACAGACGAGGCGGACACCCATGACGGCTTCAGACCAGCAGCAAGCACCACGGCCGGCCCTGCCCGCAGACCCTCCCGCTGCTGCCCCTGAACCCGTGGACCCGCACCTGCTGCAGCAGCTGGCCGACGCGCATGGTGTGGGTACGTCCTTCCAGGGCTGGGACGGGCTTCCGCATTCCGTTGCCGAGTCGACGCTGATCAAGGTGCTCGCCGCCCTGGGCGTAGACGCCCACACCAACCAGCACATCGAAGTCGCCCTGGCCGAAGCGGAACTGGGGCCATGGCGGCGGATGTTGCCGCCCACCGTCGTCATCAAACAGGGCGAACCCGCCCAGGTGCCGGTCCACGTTCGCGATGGTGCCACCGCCCGCCTGACCATCACCCTTGAAGGAGGAGCAGGGACGCGGTCTGCCACCCAGCAGGACATCTGGGTGCAGCCGCGGGAGGTGGACGGCGTCTCCACCGGGCGTGCCACTTTCTCGCTCCCCGAGGACCTGCCGTTGGGGTGGCACACTCTGCACGCGGAGTCTGAAGGCACCACCGCCACCGCAACCCTGGTGGTGACGCCCGCCCGGCTGGCCACGGCAAAACCGCTGGAGGAGCGCCGCGGCTGGGGGCTGGCAACACAGCTTTATTCGGTCCGGTCCAAACGGTCGTGGGGCATCGGCGACTTCGCGGACCTGGCAGACCTCGCCGCTATCAGCGGAGCCCGCGGTGCCGACTATGTCCTGGTGAACCCTCTGCACGCCGCCGAACCCGTTCCGCCGGTCCAGCCCTCGCCGTACTCGCCTTCAACGCGCCGGTTCTTCAACCCGCTGTACATCCGGATCGAGGCCATCCCCGAACTGGCCTACCTGCGGCCGCGGAAGCGTGCGGCGCTGGAAAAGCTCCACGAGGAAGTGTCAGGGCTGAACAAGGAAGCCACACGGCTGGACCGGGACGCTGTGTATGCAGCGAAGCTTCAGGCGCTGGAGATGCTTTACCACACGCGCCGTTCGCCCGCCCGGCAGGCCGCCTTTGATGAGTTCTGCCACCTGTCCGGAAAGGGACTGGAGGATTTTGCGCTCTGGTCCGCCATACGGGAGGACGTGGCGCCCGGCGACCGGCTTTGGACGGACCCGGCGTACGCCATTGGGACACCGGAGGCGGAGGCGCTCCGGGAGAAGCTGGCGGACCGGATCGGGTTCCACCGCTGGCTGCAGTGGATCTGTGACGAGCAGCTGGAGAATGCCCAGCGTACGGCGCTCCGGTCCGGTATGCGGCTGGGCGTGGTGCACGACCTTGCTGTCGGCGTGGACCACAGCAGCGCCGACGCGTGGACTTTGCGCGGCGTGCTGGCCCCGAATACCAGCGTGGGCGCGCCGCCGGACATGTACAACCAGCAGGGCCAGGACTGGGGCCAGCCGCCATGGCACCCCGCGCGACTCGCAGAAGCCGGCTACCAGCCGTTCCGCAACATGCTGGCCAATGTGCTCCGGCATGCCGGCGGCATCCGGGTGGACCACATCCTGGGCCTGTTCCGGCTGTGGTGGATCCCCATGGGGAACGCTCCGGGGGACGGGGCCTACGTCCGCTACGACCACGAGGCCCTGATCGGCATCCTCGCACTGGAAGCGCACCGGGCCGGTGCCGTGGTGATCGGCGAGGACCTGGGCACCTTCGAGCCGTGGGTGCGGGACTACCTTGCGGCGCGCGGCATACTGGGCACGTCCATCCTTTGGTTTGAGTACGACGGCGATTCGCCCCTTGCGCCCGAAAAGTACCGGACGCAGGCGCTCGCCAGCGTCAACACCCACGACCTCCCGCCCACGGCCGGCTATCTGGCGGGCGACCATGTGGGACTGCGGAGCAGGCTGGGGCTGTTGGAACGGTCCGAGCAGGAAGAACGCGCCGAGCACAACGCGTCCCTGGAGAAGATGTTCGCCCTGCTGCGGGAGCGTGGCTACCTCTCCGAGGGCAGCGCATTTGACGGGACCGGGCTGGCAAGCGAGGAACACACCATCGAGGCGCTGCACCTCCTGCTGGCCCAGGCGCCGTCGGTACTGCTGGGCGTGGCCTTGGTGGACGCGGTGGGAGAGCGGCGGGTCCAGAACCAGCCAGGCACCACGGAGGAGCTGTACCCGAACTGGCAGGTTCCGTTGGGCGGCCCTGATGGAAGGCCCGTTTACCTTGACGACCTTCCGGGCAACAAGCGGTTCAATTCACTGCTCGCGGCGGTGGAGGGAGCCCTGCACCGCCGCTAAGCGGAAGGTAGAGTAACGTGGCCCCGCCGCTCCTGGAAGCGGCGGGGCCATGTTGTTTGTTGTGGGGGATGAACCTAGTCTGCGGTAATCATGTGGGTGAAGTGGTCGTACCGGAAGGTGACCGGGCCGCCGTCGTGCTTAAGGGCGATGTTGGCGCCGGGGGACGCGCCGCCCGCCCCGTAGCTGATATCCCATGACTTGTTCAGGGCGGCCTTGAACTCGTAGCTGCCTGCCGGCAGGTCAGGCACGGTCAGCTTCCAGACGAGGTCCGCCGGGTCCAGCACCAGCTGCGCCTGGTCGCAGGAGGGCTCCCAGTCCGAGGCGCAGCCCAGTTCGCTGTCCATGCTTCCTGCCGCGGCGACGGCGGCCGGCTGCTGCGAGGCGTAGACGGCACTGAGCAGGTGCGTGCTGTTGTCGTAGCGGAAGGTGACCCGGCCGCCGGGATGGTCCAGCACGATGTTCTGCCCGTTGAGCTGGCCGTCGGCGCCGTAGTTTTCGTCCCAGCCGCCGTTGAGTGCGGCTTTGTACTCATATTTCCCGGCGGGCAGGTCCACGGTCAGCCGCCAGATACGGTCCGCCGGGTCAAGCACCATTTTTGCTTGGGGGCAGGACGGGTCCCACTGGGCGCTGCATCCCATTGCCTGGTTGAGTGAACCGGCAACCGTAACGGAGTCGGGCTGCGGTGCCTGGCCAACGGTGACCGTGCGGGTGTCGCTGGTGACGTTGAAGCCCGTTCCGGCCATGGTGGCGCGGTATTGGACCTTGGTGCCGTCCGCGAGTCCGGAGACGTCGTCAATTGCCGTGTACACCGGCGACGACGAATCTGTGCCCACCGCCGTCCAGTCCCCGCCGTTGACGCTGCGCTGGAAGGACACCACGTGGCTGGCCTTTTCCGGATCGGCAGTGGCGCTCAGCTCAACCTTGCCTTCCACGCTGCTGCCCTCGGCGGGCTTCTGGAGGGTCAGGAGGGGAGCAGGAACGCTTCCTGGGCGGCTCTGGCTGGTGGCAAGGTGCCCGCCGTTGTCCAGCACGGTGGCCCGGTACTCCAGCGGGGTGCCGGCGTCCAGCGCCGACACGTCGTGGAACACCTGGTAGGGCGCGGTGTCGTCCGTGCCGATCGGCTGCCATTGGCCCCCTGCCGTCCGTGCTTCAAAGGTGACCTCGTAGAACGAAGCACCGTCGACGTCGGCCGTTACGTTGATCCGCCCGTTGTCGCCTGCCGCGGCGGCCGGCTCCCGGAGGGCGACGGCGGGAGCGACCTTGGAGTGCGGGATCCGGCCGGAGGACTCGTAGACCACGGCGGAAAGCGGCGGCACGGTGACCGTCAGCTTGGCGTCCTCCGAAGTCTTCACCTCGTCCGCGCCTTCGCCGTAGATGCGGGTGTAGCTGCGCTTGGCAATGTAGGTGGGAATCTCGGCGGTCTGCGGCTGGGCGCTGTTGTTCAGGGCCACCACGTATTCGCGCTGGTCCTGCGCGTCCGTGCGGGAGAACGCGTAGATCCCCGGGCCGTCCGAGGCGTAGCGGTGCTGGTGGGCGCCGTTGCGCAGTGCCGGGTGCTCCTTGGTGAGGGCGGCCAGCTCCTTGATCTTGGCGTACAGGGGGTGGCCCGGGTTGAAGTTGTCCGTCGCGTGGGTGGCGTCCGTGCCCAGCAGGTCATCGTCAAGGTACTCAGGCACCTTGCTGGCGAAGAGCGTCTGGCGGGCGTCCTGGTCGCCGCCCGGGCCTGTGAGGCCCTGCTCGTCGCCGTAGTAGACCACCGGGTTGCCGCGGGAGAAATACATCAGCTCGTGGGCAAGTTCGTCGCGCGCCACCTTCTCGGCATCGGTTGCGGCGGGATTGTCCTGGGCAATGAAACTGCCGATGCGGCCCATGTCGTGGTTGCCCAGGAAGGTGGGCAGCTCGTAGACGTTGGAATCGGCGTCCGTGTACCAGTCGTCACCCGCGAAGAAGGTCTGGAGCGCCCGTGCGTCCTGGCTCTTGGAGGCGAAGTTGCGGGCTGCGTCCTGGAAGGGGAAATCCAGGACTGCCTGCATTTTGTTGCGGGTGGTGAACTGCGACGTGAAGCTCTTGCTGGTGTCGAAGACCTCGCCGAACATGAAGAACTCGTCCTTACCGTGTTCCTTGGCGTAGCTCAGGACATTGGGGCCGAACTCCTGCCAGAACTCGTTGTTGACGTGCTTCATGGTGTCGATCCGGAAACCGTCAACGCCGAAGTCGCCGATCCAGGACTTGTAGATGTCCTCCATGCCGTGCACCACGGTGGGGTTTTCGGTGAACAGGTCATCGAGGCCGAAGAAGTCTCCGTACATCGAGTCCTCGCCCGTGAAGGTGGTGTCGCCGCGGTTGTGGTAAAGCGTGGGGTCGTTCAGCCATGCCGGAACCTTGAGGTTCTCCTCGCCCGGCGCCAGGACGGGCTTGTAGGGGAAGGAGGTGTTGGCGTCAAGCTTGGGGAAGGTACCGGTCCCTGCGTAGTCGCGGTCATCGAAGGCTTCGCCTGCGGCCGTTTTGTAGGGGACGGCGTCCTTGGAGACGTAGCCCTTGCGGTCGCCCTCCTGGTAGCCGATGACGTCGGCCGTGTGGTTGGTGATGATGTCGAAGTAGACCTTCATGCCGCGGGCATGGGCTTCGTCGATGAGTCCCTTCAGTTCGTCATTGGTGCCAAGGTGCGGATCAATCTGGGTGAAGTCGGTAACCCAGTAGCCGTGATAGCCGGCCGACTTGTCCTCCGGCTGGACGGCTTTGTTCTTGAAGCTGGGGGTCAGCCAGATGGACGTGGTGCCAAGCCCCTGGATGTAATCGATCTTGCTGCGGAGGCCGGCCAGGTCCCCGCCGTTGTAGAAGCCCTTCTTCGTCGGATCGAAGCCGGAAACCATTGGGTCCGGGCCCAGCCCGCCCTGGTCATTGGCGGTGCTGCCGTTACTGAACCGGTCCGCCATCACGAAGTAGAAGTTCTCGTCCGTCACCGGTCCGCGGAGCGAGTGCAGGGCCGAGGGTGATGATTGGGCTTTGGAGCCGGGATCCTTAGCGCCCGGCTCCAGGGGGCCGGGCGCGGCGTGGGCCGGAAGGACAGCAGCAGTGAGGACGACGGCGGCCACCAGGAGGGCGCCCCCGGACCGGGCGGCGGCACGCGGGGGAGTGGGCCGGGAGAATGGAGGGCGTGTTCCTGCCCGCAATGCAGGCAGGTGGGCGCGTGGGGGCGCGCCCGGAGGGGTGCGGAATAACAAGGTGAGACCTTCCTGGGAAGCAGCGCTGCTGTACAGGCTTGCCGTTGACATGGGGATGCGGCAGGAGGGTTCGAAGGACAGCATGCTGTCCTGTGAACCAAGTCACAACTGTAAGCGCTTGCACTGGATTACTCCAGTGTTTAGGGAAGGTGTCTGTTGGCTCGGGGCTTCGTTCAGGTGGCAGGTACCAAGGCTGTCGGTGAGGGGGTAGGCAGGTTGTGCAGCATGGGACCGGGAAGGCCTGCGACGGGGTCAAGTTCGAAGGTGGCGATGTTGTCCGACCGTTCGTGGGCCACGTGCAGCCAGCTTCCGCTTACCAGGTGGTGCCGTGGCCAGTTCCCGCCGCTGTCGATGTCCTTGACGGGGATCAGTTCGCTGCCGTCCGCCACGACCTCCAGGACGCTGATGATATTGGATCCGCGCACGCCGACGTAGGCGAAGTTTCCTTGCCCGTCCAAGCAGATTTCGGCGGCGGAATCGCCTTCCTGGCTCCCGCCGGCCGTTGCGGGGCCACGGAAGACGAGCTCGTAAGTGCCGGCCTCGGGGCGGACCACAAAGACTTCCACGGAGTATTCCGACACGATGAAGACGTTCCCGTTGGGATGCTGCGCCAGGTGCCGGGGGCCGCTGCCGTACGGGAGCACCACTTCATGGCTGGCCACCAGCCCGATGCCCGGCTCATAGTTCCAGATGCGGAGCGTGTCATGGCCCAAGTCGGTGGTCATGACGCGGCCGTCAGTGAGCATCAGGCTGGCGTGGGCCCGGCTCTGCCGCGGGCTGTTGGGGGAAATGCTGGCGTGGGGGTCAACCGATGGTGCGGCGGGGAACCGACCGGTCAGGCCGCCGTCGGCATCCAGTTCGTAGAGGAGGACCTGCCCGTCGCCCCAGCAGGCGGCGGTGACGAAGCGGCCCCGAGGGTCCGCCGCGACATGGCAGGTGGCCTCGCCGGCAGGCTGTGGTTCCCCAAGCGGTTCCAGGCCAAAATTGTCGCGGCGGCGGTATGCCTGGACCTTTTTGCGCTGCTCGGCCGCTGCGTACACCACTGGCACTGACGGGTGGACGGCCAGGAACGACGGCGACTGGGCCTCGGCTGCCGTGCCCAGCCACTCAAGGCTTCCGTCCTGGTGCTCGCGGACAGCCCCAATGCCTTCGGCGCGGCCGCCGCCATCGGGGGTGTAGGTGCCAACCCAAAGAAGGTTGCTGGCTGCGTTGTTGTTGGCTGCGCCTGTGGTCATGGTCCCATCCTGCCAACAGTTGCTGCTATTCCGGAGCGCGGGGCCGCCGATTAGCATGGGATTTCCGGCAACGGCAGAAGGCGGTGGATGCGATTTTGGCTCTATCAGTATCGGTTTCCCCCTCGCCGCGCGGTTCCGAGAGTTGGGCCTAGCAATCGTGGGGGTGCCCGTCGGCTCACCGAAAGGGGTTTCTTTTCCGCCTTCCGGACCACTGGCTGTTCACGCTCGGCCCGAATCGCCGAACTTCGGGCGGATCGTCTCCCTATTGCGGTCTGCGGGCTGTGTTTTCGCCGAAGAGGAAGCCCGGCTCCTGTTGGATGAGACGTGTAGCCCGAGGGAACTTCGGCGGAACGTCCGGCGCCGCATGGAGGGTGTTCCCCTCGAACACATTTTAGGCTGGGCAGAGTTCGCCGGCGGGCGGGTCCTGGTTGAGCCTGGTGTCTTCGTGCCGCGGCGCCGCACAGAACTGTTGGTCGCCGAGGCCCTGGCATTGCTACGGGATGACTCCTGGGCGGCACCCCCATCTGTGGTGGACCTCTGCTGTGGTTCGGGTGCGGTGGGGGCAGCCATCCTTCGCCAGGCCCCGCAGGTGGAGCTGCATGCCGCAGATATTGAACCTGCGGCCGTGCGGTGTGCCCGAAGAAACCTTGAACCTCTGGGTGGCCGCGTGCATGCGGGCGATCTGTTCGATGCTCTTCCCCCTGCCCTGCATGGCCGGGTGCGAGTGCTCACTGTCAATGCTCCTTATGTGCCCACGGAAGCCATTCACACCATGCCCCCGGAGGCGCGCTTATACGAATCCGCGGGTTCACTCGATGGGGGCCCTGATGGCCTGGACTTCCATCGACGTATCGCTGCCGAAGGGGTGGCATGGCTCGTTCCGGGCGGTTATCTGGTGATCGAGACCAGCCAGCGTCAGGCGGCCGGAACCTCCGCGCTTCTTATTACGGCAGGGCTTGCCGTAGAGACGGTTCATTCGGAGGAGCTTGATGGCACTGTGGTCGTTGGGCGCCTCGTGGCGGAGAACGTGGGTAGGTAGCCTGACTCAGTAGCGCATGGCGTGAGGATGCCAGCCACGGCTGCTGCGCATGCGACGACGGCCGCCGCCTCCCCGCAATTTCGCCTGTGGCAAGGCTTGAATCCCAAGCAGCCGCAGCCACTTTGACCGGGCCGGCTGCCCCCGGGTTCGTGGCTGCCCCCGGGTCCGTGGCTGGAAACAGATTCCTGGCTGCGAACAGATATTGCCAGACCACCAGGACAAGTCGCCGGGTGGATTGGACGTTCACAACAGGGGCGCGTTCCGAATCGGCCCGCGTCATTCCCGTGGGTGGGGTGGTGGGGGTGGTTTGAAGTAGTGGTTTTGTTGGGGTGTTTGGGTGGGGTCGATGTGGGGTGGCGGGGTGAATGTGGGTGTGTGGTGGGTGGTGGTGATTTTCCATTGTTCTTTGTGGATGAGGTGGTGGTGGTGGCTGCAGAGCAGGACGCCGTTGTTGGTGGTGGTGGGTCCGCCGTGTGACCAGTAGGTGATGTGGTGG
>Ga0308169_10000941_pt1 | contig 37203 bp, 28 predicted proteins | sample PhyBR1_2_FD_202139 | JGI IMG/M metagenome (GOLD analysis project Ga0308169, IMG submission 202139) | Phyllosphere microbial communities from UC Gill Tract Community Farm, Albany, California, United States - DLSLSB.R1 | ecosystem: Host-associated > Plants > Phyllosphere > Unclassified | place...
GCTGGTGCTGTCGTACCCCGTGCCGCCATTGCTGTCGGTCGCGCCGGCGCCTTCGAGCAGGCGGTCGGCCATGCCGCGCGGGATGTGCGCGGTGGCCGCGAACATCATGTGCTCGAACAGGTGGGCGAAGCCCGTCAGGCCGGGCGCCTCGTTGGCCGGGCCGACGTGGTACCACAGGTTCACGGCCACGATTGGCAGGCGCTTGTCTTCGACCAGAATCACTTGCAGGCCGTTGGGCAGCACCAGTTTGTCAAAGGCGATTGCCGGCACAGGCGCGGATGCCGGTGACGATGCAGGTGCGGGGGGCTGCGCCTGGGCCGGGCCGGAGGCCGGCGCAGCGGCCAGCATCAGCGGGACCATCAGGGTAGGAATATTCAAGCATTCTCCAGACAATTTCAGTGGCAACGACCTTTGCGTCGGTCGCGCGACGCCCCGGCCGACAGGGCAGGCTCCAGGACGCCGTCGGCATTCGCTTGGCGCGACACGCTATTATCGCGGATACGCAGCAAAGGCGTGGCGAAGGCGTTGCCAGCGCCAGTGCCAGTGCCAGGGTCAGTGCGCCGCTATTCGACCAGGCGCAGCAGTCCGCGCAGTGCATGGGCGACGGCCTGCCCGCGCACGGCCTGGCGGTCGCCCTGGAATACCAGGCGCTCGGTCTGCACATGGTCGCCCCGCGCCCAGCCGAAGCACACGGTGCCGATTGGCTTGCCGGGCACGCCGCCGCTCGGGCCGGCGATGCCGGTGGTCGAGACCGCCACGTCGGCGCTGCTGTTGGCGACGGCGCCGGCGGCCATGGCGGCAGCCACTTCTTCGCTGACCGCGCCGAACTGGGCGATGACGGCGTCGGACACATCGAGCATGTCGTTCTTGGCCGTGTTCGAATAGGTGACGAAGCCGCGATCGAACCAGTCGCTCGAGCCGGGAATATCGGTCAGCGCCTGGGCGATGCCGCCGCCGGTACAGGATTCGGCCGTGGCCAGCATCAGTTTTTTGGCGCCAAGCGTCTGGCTGACCTGATTTGCAAGATCGGTAAGTTCATGCGTCACGTGCGTCTCCTAGTGCGGTCGGCGGACGGTCTTGTCCGGGTAAGGTCATTCTAGCGCGCGGTGCGCCGGCATGGCATCCCGGGTATCAGGCGGTGGCGCAATAGTGTTGCCCAATGCAAAGATGCTATGCTGGCCGCATGGCCAGATCGAGGGCAAGGTTGTTGTGAAAACCCGATCAAGGTTCCGTGCGACATGCGGCTTGGTCGGGCTGCTATGCTGGAAAGCAGCTAGTACCTGTAACCAGATACTCCTTTTTTGTTCACACACATTTGACAATGCCGTACGGACGCATCGCACGTGGCCGGTCAGGATCGGCCCGATCGTGAAGTCGCCAGCCCGGCCGGGCCAGCGCCCAACGCACGCGCGTAGCCGTTTCGTCAAACGGTTCGTGGAGGAAGCATGAGCCGCCAGCGCTCGATCCGCAAGAAGCTGGTAGCCATGGTGATGACGACGACATTCGTCGCACTGCTGGTCTCGATCGCCCTCGTGGTGGCATACGACCTGCGCAGCTATCACCGGACGCTCATGAACGACCTGTCGACCAACGCAGAACTGGTCGGCCACATGACGTCCGCCGCGCTCACCTTCGACGACCCGCGTCTTGCCAACGAAGACCTGCTGCTGCTGCGCGCCAGTCCGCTGGTGCGCGGCGCGGCCATCTACGATGCGCGTGGGCAATTGTTCGCCTCGTATTCCGCGACCGGTGAAAAGCGGCCCGTGCCCAGACGCCTCGAAGCGATCGACCAGAGCGGCGACGGCATCATGGTGGTCAGCCAGCCGATCGTCGAAAATGGCGAGGCGGTCGGCACTGTCGTGATGCGCGCCGAAAACCGCATGCTGGCACGCTTCGTCGATTACCTTGCGATTGCCGCCGGCGTGACCCTGATCGCCATGGCGATCGCGTACCTTATGATGCGGCGCTTCGGACGCGTGCTGACGTCGCCGATCATTGCGATCACCGAAGTGGCGCGCGACGTGGTGGCCACGCGCGATTATTCGCGCCGCGCACCGCGCATCGGCGACGACGAGGCGGCCGAGCTGGCCGACTCGTTCAACACGATGCTCACCGAAATCGAAGGTCGCACGCGCGAACTCGAGGATTCGCACAACGCCACCCTGCGCTCGGCCACCGAACGCTCGCACGCCCAGCAAGAAGTAATGCGCCTGAACGAGCAGCTCGAGCAGCGTGTCGACGAGCGCACCCTGCAACTGGCGCTGGCCAACGCCGAACTGGCCAACGCCAATGAAGAAGCGCGCAGCGCCAACCAGGCCAAGTCGGCGTTTCTGTCGTCGATGAGCCACGAGCTGCGCACGCCGCTCAATGCGATCCTGGGCTTTGCCCAGATCCTGACGTCCAACACGCTGCCGTCGACCCTCGAGCAAAAGAAGGAGTTCGCCAACCACATCCTCAAGTCGGGCCGCCACCTGCTCACGCTGATCAACGAGATCCTCGACCTGGCCAAGGTCGAATCGGGCACCATCACGCTGTCGATGGAGCCGGTGGCGCTGGCCGACATCCTGCTTGAATGCCGCACGATGATCGAGCCGATCGCCGCCACGCGCAAGGTGCGGGTGCTGTTCCCCGATGTCGATGGCGCAGTGGTGCTGGCCGACCGCACGCGCCTGAAGCAGGTCATGCTCAATCTGCTGTCGAACGCCGTCAAGTACAACCGCGACGAGGGCGCCGTGGTGCTTGCCTGCGACCAGCCCACGCCCACGCGCATGCGCCTGTCGGTGCAGGACACGGGCAATGGCCTCAATCCCGAGCAGGTCGCCAGCCTGTTCCAGCCATTCAACCGGCTGGGGCAGGAGTCCGGCACCCAGGAAGGCACCGGCATCGGCCTGGTGGTGACCAAGCGCCTGGTGGAACTGATGGGCGGCGAGATCGGCGTGACCAGCAGCCCCGGTGTCGGCAGCGTGTTCTGGATCGAGCTGGCCAGTACCGCGCCGCGCACGTCGGGTCTGGCGGAACGGGCCGCGCCCGCCGCCGGTGCGCTGGCCCCGTCCGCGTCCACGGCCGAAGCCGCGCCGCGCCTGTTGCTGTACGTCGAGGACAATCCGGCCAACCTGCGCCTGGTCGAAGAGATCGTGGCGTTCCGGCGCGATTTGCGCCTGCTGTCGGCGCACGACGGCCACCTGGGCCTGCAGCTGGCACGGGCGCACCGCCCGGACATCATCCTGATGGACCTGAACCTGCCCGGCATGAGCGGCTTCGAGGTGCTGCGCCAGCTGGGCGCGGACCCGGAAACAGCGCAGATTCCGGTGATCGCGCTGACCGCCAACGCCATGCCGCGCGATATCGAGCGCGGCGTGGCGGCCGGGTTCCACCGCTACCTGACCAAGCCGATCGACATTGAAAAATTCACTGAAGCGATCAACAGCACCCTGGCGGAGGGGCCGACGCTGGCCGCGCCAGGCGAAAGGACATACCCATGATTTCCCTGTCCGACATCAGACGGGCCCGCATCCTGGTCGTCGATGACGAACCGGTCAACGTGCAACTGCTTGAATACCTCCTCAAGACCACCGGCTACGAAAACGTCCTCTCGACGTTCGACCCGCGCCAGGTCGTCGCACTGCATCTGAAGCACCGCTTCGACCTGATCATTCTCGACCTGCACATGCCGGGCATGGACGGCTTCGATGTGATGGAGGCGTTAAAGCCCCTGGAGAGCGATTCGTGGCTGCCGGTGCTGGTGGTCACGGCCGAACCGGACAAGAAACTGGCGGCGCTCGAAGCCGGCGCGCGCGACTTCATCGGCAAGCCGTTCGACACGGTCGAAGTCATGACGCGCATCCGCAACCTGCTCGAGGTGCGCCTGCTGCACCGCGAATCGCTCGACTACGGCAGTGAACTCGAACGCCAGGTGCGCGAGCGCACCGCCGAACTGGCGCGCTTTCGCGGCGCGATGGACGCCACGCCCGATGCGCTGTTTCTGATCGATACGGCCAATATGGCGATGGTCGATGTGTCCGAAGGCGCCTGCCGCATGCTGGGCTTTTCACGAGATGCGCTGCTGCGCATCGATCCGGTGGCGCTGGGTCTGGCCTCGCGCTCGCAGCTCGAACGCCATATCGGCGCGGCCGCGCAGGGCGGGCCGCCCGAGCCCGACATCGTCGAGACCGACCTGCTGCGCGCCGGCGGCGAAGGCTCGGTGCCGGTGGAAATCAGCTGGAAGCTGCAAGACCCGCAAGGGCAACGCAACGCCCAGCGCATGCTCATTGCCGTGGCGCGCGACATCAGCGAGCGCCTGCTGGCCCAGGAGCGGCTGCGCCACGCGGCCAGCTACGACGCGCTGACCGGCCTGCCGAACCGCACGCTGTTCTTTGAAAACCTGCGCGGCACGATTGAACTGGCCCAGGACAAGAACTGGCGCGTGGCGGTGCTGTGCATCACGCTCGACCGCTTCAAGGTGATCAACGATTCGCTCGGTACGGCGCCGGGCGACGAGCTGCTGCGCCAGTTCAGCACGCGCCTGGTGCGCTGCGTGAGGGTGCGCGATTCGGTCGGGCGCCTGGGTGGCGATGAATTCGCGTTGATCCTGACGATGCCGCGCGAGCAGCAGGACGCCGTGAACATGGCCAACGAAGTGCGCGAATCGCTGCGGCTGCCGTTCGACCTGCACGGCCAGCAGGCCGCGCTCACGGCCAGCATCGGCATCGCGATGTACCCGGACGACACGATCGATCCGGGCACGCTCGTCAAGTACGCCGACACGGCGATGGTGCGGGCCAAGGAAGCAGGGCGCGACGGCTACCGCTTCTTCACCGCCGGCATGAACGTGCAGGTGCTGGCGCGTCTGGACCTCGAACTGGCGCTGCGCGGCGCGCTGGCGGACAACCAGTTCGTGTTGCACTACCAGCCCAAGATGGAACTCAATACCGGTCGCATCGCCGGCAGCGAAGCGCTGCTGCGCTGGAACCGGCCCGGCTATGGCCTCGTGTATCCGGCCGAATTCGTGCCGGTGATGGAAGAAACCGGCCTGGTCGTGCGCGTGGGTGACTGGATCATCGACGAAGCCTGCCGCCAGATCGCGGCCTGGAACGCAGCCGGCGTGCGCGACGTGCGGGTGGCGGTGAACGTCTCGAGCCGCCAGTTCGTCGAGGGCGACCTGGAAGCCGTGGTGCGCAGCGCCCTTGAACGCCATGGCATCGAGGCGGGCCTGCTCGAACTGGAGCTGACCGAAAGCGCGCTGATGCAAAATGCCGAGCGCACCACCGAAGTGCTCACGCGCCTGAAGGCGCTGGGGATCCGCATCGCGATCGACGACTTCGGCACCGGCTACTCGAGCCTGGCCTATCTGAAGCGCTTCCCGATCGACAAGCTGAAAATCGATATTGCGTTTGTGCGCGACATCGTCACCAACCCGGACGACGCCGCGATCGCGTTGGCCATCATCAGCATGGCGCACAGCCTGCACATGCAGGTGGTCGCCGAAGGCGTCGAGACGCGCGCCCAGATGGCCTACCTGCGGCGCAACCGCTGCGACGAAATCCAGGGCTTCTACTTTTCGCGCGCGCTGCCGGCAGGCCAGCTGGCCACGCTCGTGGTGTCGAACCGCGCCAGTCCCGACCAGCTGCCGGAAGTAGTCGACAATGTGCAGACGCTGCTCATCGTCGACGACGATCCGAACGTGCTGGCGGCGCTGCACCGGTTGTTCCGGCGCGACGGCTACCGCGTGCTAACCGCAGGCTCGCCCGCCGAAGGCTTCGAACTGCTGGCGCTGTACCACGTGCACGTGATCCTGTGCGACCAGCGCATGCCGGTCATGAGCGGGACCGAGTTTCTCAGCAAGGTCAAGGAGATGTATCCGGACACGATCCGCATCATCCTGTCGGGCGACACGGGCGTGGAGGCGGTGCTCGACTCGATCAACCGCGGCGCGATCTACCGCTTCTATACCAAGCCGTGGGACGACATGACGCTGCGCGACAATATCCGGCTGGCGTTTCGCCATTACTGGATGACGCATGGCCCGTACGACGACCGCAAGGCGCCGCGCGACGACGATGTCACCGGACAGGACGCGGCGCCTCAGGCGCCGCTGAAGTGATCCCAGCCTGACAGCGCCAGATCGAGCGGGGCGCCGTGCGCATCGACCAGGCGCAGGCCCGGCGCGGCGTCGATGGTGCCGACCCGGGTCACCGGCGTGCCGGCCTGCGCACCCGCCGCCAGCACGGCCTCGCGCGCGGCGCGCGGCGCCGTGAAGCACAACTCGTAATCGTCGCCGCCGGCCGCCGTGAAGCGTCGCCGCAATGCCGGCGCCTGCTGCGCCAGCACGGGGCCGGCCGGCAGCGCATCGACGTCGAGCGTCGCGCCTACGCGCGAGGCCTGCAGAATATGACCAAGGTCGCCCACCAGCCCGTCCGAAATATCGAGCGCCGCGTGGGCGACGGGCAGGCGGGCCAGCGCCAGGCCCAGCGCCACGCGCGGCGTTGGCAGGTGCATGCGCGTGGCCGCGTCTGCGTGCAATGCCGGGTCGAGTTCGAGTTCGTTCCAGTACCCCGCCAGTGCCAGCCGGGCGTCGCCCAGCGTGCCCGAGATCCAGATGTCGTCGCCCACCTGCGCCGCATCGCGCCGCAGTGCGTGGCCGGGCGACAGTTCGCCGAATACGGTGATGCAGATGTTCAGCGGCCCCTTGGTCGTGTCGCCCCCGATCAGCTCGCATTCGTGCGTGTCGGCCAGCGCGAACAGGCCCTGCGAGAAACCGGCGAGCCAGTCCGGATTCGCCTCGGGCAGTGCCAGCGCCAGCGTGAACGCGACGGGACGTGCGCCCATTGCCGCCAGGTCGGACAGGTTCACGGCCAGCGCCTTGTGGCCCAGCATGCGCGGATCGGCGCCGGCAAAGAAATGGCGATCTTCCACCAGCATGTCGGACGAAATGGCAAGCTGGCGCCCCGGCGTGATGGCGAGCAGGGCACAGTCGTCGCCGATGCCCAGGGGCGCGCGGCCAGGCCGGTCGCGCTTGAAGTAACGCTTGATGAGATCGAATTCGGAGAGCATGGCGGCGATTGTACCGTGGCACAAACGGCGGGCGCGCTGAAGCGATTTTGCTGCAACCGCACATAAGCATGTTGAAAATACGTAGTCGTTGCCAAGACCCTCTCTGATAGAATCGAAAGCCCCGTTTCGCACCAGGAAGGCCTTTCAGCATGGATTCGTCATCTGACAAAAAAGAAGAATTGCGTCAGCAATTGCGCCAAGCAGCGCTCGAATATCACCAGTTCCCACGTCCCGGCAAGATCAGCGTCACGCCCACCAAGGGCCTGCTGAATCAGCGCGACCTGGCGCTGGCATACTCGCCGGGCGTCGCGGCGCCATGCGAAGAGATCGTTAAGGATCCGGCCAACGCCTACAAGTACACGGCGCGCGGTAACCTGGTAGCAGTCATTACCAACGGCACCGCCGTGCTGGGCCTGGGTAATATCGGCCCGCTCGCCTCCAAGCCAGTGATGGAAGGCAAGGGCGTACTGTTCAAGAAATTCGCTGCGATCGACGTGTTCGACATCGAGATCAATGAAACCGATCCGGACAAGCTGGTCGACATCATCGCCTCGCTCGAGCCGACCTTTGGCGGCGTGAACCTCGAAGACATCAAGGCGCCCGAGTGCTTCTACATCGAGCGCAAGCTGCGCGAGCGCATGAAGATTCCGGTCTTCCACGATGACCAGCACGGCACCGCGATCATCGTTGGCGCCGCGATCATGAATGGCCTGAAAGTCGTGGGTAAGGACATCACGTCGTGCAAACTGGTGGTGTCCGGCGCCGGTGCGGCCGCGCTGGCCTGCCTCGACCTGATCGTCGACCTGGGCTTCCCGATCGAAAACATCTTCGTCACCGACCTGGCCGGTGTGGTCTACAAGGGCCGCGTCGAACTGATGGACCCGGACAAGGAACGCTTCGCGCAGGACACGCCGCACCGCAGCCTGGCTGAAGTCATCCCGGGCGCCGACATCTTCCTGGGCCTGTCTGCTGGTGGTGTGCTCAAGAAAGAAATGGTCGCGTCGATGGGCCCGAGCCCGCTGATCCTGGCGCTGGCGAACCCGAACCCGGAGATCCTGCCCGAAGACGTGAAAGCCGTGCGCAGCGATGCGATCATCGCCACCGGCCGTTCGGATTATCCGAACCAGGTCAACAACGTGCTGTGCTTCCCGTACATGTTCCGCGGCGCGCTCGACTGTGGCGCGACGACGATCACGCGCGAAATGGAAATTGCCGTGGTCCACGCGATTGCCGACCTGGCGCATGCCGAGCAGTCGGACATCGTGGCGTCGGCATACGGTATTTCGAACCTGTCGTTCGGTCCGGAATACCTGATTCCGATGCCGTTCGATCCGCGCCTGTTGACCCATATCGCGCCGGCCGTGGCCAAGGCCGCGATGGACGGTGGCGTTGCCGCCCGCCCGATCGAGGACCTGGGCGCCTACGCCGAGAGCCTGCAGCAGTTCGTGTACCGCAGCGGCACCTTCATGAAGCCGCTGTTTACGATCGCCAAGAGCGCGCCGGATGAGCTCAAGCGCATCGTCTACGCCGAAGGCGAAGAAGAGCGCGTGCTGCGCGCCGTGCAGGTGGTGGTCGACGAAAAGCTGGCGCGCCCGATCCTGGTCGGCCGTCCGGCCGTGCTGGAGCAGCGCATCGAGAAATTCGGCCTGCGCCTGAAACTCGGCGTGCACTTCGATGTCATCAATCCCGATTTCGACGAGCGTTACCGCGATTACTGGCAGAGCTATCACCAGATGGTGATGCGCAAGGGCGTCACGCAAGACCTGGCCAAGCTGGCCATGCGCCGCCGCCACACGCTCATTGGCGCGATGATGATCCACAAGGGCGAAGCCGACGGCATGATCTGCGGCACCTACGGCACTACGCAGATGCACCTGGAATTCGTCGACCAGGTGCTGGGCAAGCGCGCTGGCGCCAAGGTGTATGCGGCGATGAACTTCGTCATCACGCCGGAGCGCCAGCTGGCAATGGTCGATACCCACGTCAACGAAAATCCGAATGCCGAGCAACTGGCCGAAATCACGGTGATGGCGGCCGAAGAGATGGAGCGCTTCGGCATCGTGCCGCGCGCAGCGTTGCTGTCGCACTCGAACTTCGGCAGCGCCAATTCGGAATCGGCGCAAAAGATGCGCGCCGCGCTGGCCCTCGTGCAGCAGAAGAAGCCTGACCTCGAAATCGATGGCGAGATGCATGGCGACACGGCGCTCGACGCCAAGATGCGCGCCAAGATCATGCCGAACTCGACGCTCAAGGGCGACGCCAACCTGCTGGTGATGCCGAACATCGACGCCGCAAACATCGCCTACAACCTGGTCAAGACGGCGGCCGGCAACGGCATCGCCATCGGCCCGGTCCTGCTGGGCTGCGCGCGGCCGGTGCATATCCTCACCCCGTCGGCCACTGTGCGCCGGATCGTCAACATGACGGCGCTGGCCGTTGTCGAGGCGGTGTCGCCACGCTGAGGTTCATCGGCGAACGCGTGGATGGCGGCGCCGTCCACGCGACACCCTCCACGCACGTTGTCTCTGCTTCTCACGGTTTGATCGGCAACGCCGATCGCATCCCCAATCACGTCAGCAACGCAAATCCATGCCCAAAAACCCTTGAAAAACAATTAGGGTCAGAGTCGAATTGTTTGACAACTTTGAGGAATTGCCCAATAAATCGACTCTGACCCTAATTAATTTTTGCCAGTTTGGCGTTTTATTTATAGCTCTCGAGAAATTCAATTACTGCCGGCATCAGAAACGCCGCGCACCGTCGAAAAAGCCCCCAAAACAATGAGGGTCAGAGTCGAATTGTTTGGCAACTTTGGGTAATTGCCCAACAATTCTACTCTGACCCTAATTAATTTTTGGGGGGTGGGGTTAGGGTTTTTCGGCCCAGCGGGTGCGGATTTCGCGGATGGCGGGGAGGCGGGTGGTGAAGAGGTCGACGAGCTGGGGGTCGAAGTGGCGGCCTTTCTGCTCGTGCAGGAAGGCGATGGCGTCGTCTTCGGTCCAGGCTTTCTTGTAGGGGCGTACCGAGGTCAGGGCGTCGAAGACGTCGGCGATGGCCACGATGCGGCCCACCAGCGGGATCGCTTCGCCGACCAGCCCGTTCGGGTAGCCGCTGCCATCGTATTTTTCGTGATGGGTGAGCGCGATATTGCGCGCCAGCGCCAGCATGCCGCTGGTGTGTTCGCCGATGATCTCGGCGCCGATCGTCACGTGGCTCTGCATGATCTTCCATTCGTCGGCGTCGAGCGGCCCCGGTTTTTGCAGGATGCGATCCGGGATGCCGATCTTGCCCACGTCGTGCATCGGCGCCGCGTGCAGCAGGTCATCCGCTTCCAGCTCGTTCAGGCCGGCCGCGATGCCCAGAACGCGCGAAAAATGGCTCATGCGGATCACGTGCAGGCCGGTCTCGTTGTCCTTGTACTCGGCGGCCAGGCCCAGGCGCTGGACGATCTCCAGGCGGCTCGCGCGCAGCGCTTCCATGCGCACCAGCGACAAGTGGGTGCGCACGCGCGCGCGCACCACCGGCGGGCTGACCGGCTTGGTGATGTAGTCGACGGCGCCGGCCTCGAACCCTTCGATTTCGTCGGCAGTCTCGGTCAGGGCGGTCACGAAAATCACCGGCACCGAGGCCGTGGCCGGATGCGCCTTCAACGCCGCGCACACTTCGTAGCCCGACATCCCCGGCATCATCACGTCCAGCAGCACCAGATCGGGCTGCTCCTGGCGCACCAGCTCGAGCGCGCGCGCGCCATCCTTGGCAAACAGCAGGCGGTAGTGGTCCTGCAGGATCTGGCGCAGCAGCTGCAGGTTGCTCGCTTCATCGTCGACGGCCAGGATCAGCGGCCGGGTATTCGGTTGGTTCATGCGGAAGGATTGTTGGTGGCGTCGCCAGGCGCGCCGTCAGAGGGTTCGTCCCCGAGGATGGCCATCACGGCTTCCAGATGGTCGAGGGCGAGATCGAAGTCGAAATCGGCGATGGCCGACTGTACCTGTACCACGCGGGTGATGACCGGATGGGCGGCCAGCGCCACGGCCAGGCTGGTCATGGCGCCATCGTTCAGGGCGCCGCGGCGCAGCGCTTCGAGCAGTACGCCGCCAGCGCGCCGGGCGCGCGCCAGATCGACCGTGCTGCCTGACGCCGCCGGCGTGATGTCGACGTTGCCGATCGCGGCCAGCGCCGCCTCGAGCGCCTGCGTTGCCACGCCCAGCGCATCGGCGGCATGCCGCTCGTCGGTCGGCACCGCGTTGGTTGCCTGTTCCAGCGTGGCCAGCGCGTCGGACAAGCGTTCCAGGCCGACGTTGGCGGCAGCGCCGCGCACCTTGTGCGCGAGCATGCGCAGCTGCACGTGATCGCCGCCGGCGGCATGCAGGCGCATCGCGCCGTCCAGCTGCGCGTACTGGCGGTGGAAGTGTTCGAGCGCCTCGGTATAGGCGTCTTCACGGTTGCTCCAGCGATGCAGGCCGGCGCGCCGGTTGAGCACTTCGCGCGGCGCCGTCGATACGGCGGCAGCATCGACCGGCACACCGCCTTCCAGACCGAGCACGCGCGCGATTTCGTGCGACAGGGCGAACCAGTCGACCGGCTTGCTGGCAAAGCCGTCCATGCCGGCATCGACGCTGGCCTGGCGGTGCTCGGCCAGCACGCTGGCGGTCATCGCGATCACCGGCAGGCGCGTCGTGCCGTGGCGCGCTTCGTGGTCGCGGATGGCGCGGGTCGCAGCCAGGCCATCCATCACCGGCATCTGGAAGTCCATCAGCGCCACGTCGTATTCGCCGCTGGTGGCCAGTTCGACGATTGCGCCGCCGTCGCGCGCGGCCGTCATCGTATGGCCGCGGCGCGTCATCAACAGTTGCATCAGTTCGAGGTTCTGCGGCACGTCGTCGGCCACCAGCACGCGCAGCGGCGGCAGCACGGCGGCCCTGCGCACGCGCGGCGCGTGATGGCAAAAGCGCGCCAGGATCAGCGGCACGCGCACGTGGAACGTCGCGCCCTGGCCCGGCGTGCTCTCGGCCCAGATTCGCCCGCCCATCAGCTCGACGAGCTGCTTGCTGATCGTGGTGCCAAGGCCGGTGCCGCCGAAGCGGCGCGTCATCGACGCGTCGGCCTGCGTGAACGGATCGAAGATCGCGGCCAGGCGGTCGGGCGCGATGCCGATGCCGGTGTCGATCACGGCGATGCACAGCTGGTCGACATCGGCGCTCACGGTCAGCGTCACGCCGCCGGTGGCGGTGAACTTGATGGCATTGTCGAGCAGGTTGGTGAGCACCTGGCGCATGCGCAGTTCATCGCCGCGCAGCCCGGTGGGCAGCGCCGGGTCGTACTGGATATCCAGGTGCAGACCCTTGGCGCGCGCATTGGCCGCCAGCGTCGACGACAGTTCATCGATCAAGGACAGCAGGTTGTAGTCGTTCTGTTCGAGTTCGACCGCGCCTTTTTCGAGCTTGGCCGTGTCGAGGATTTCATTGAGCAGTCGCAGCAGGGCGCGGCCGGCGCTGCGCACGGTATCCAGGTGGCGGCGCTGTTCGAGATTGAGTTCACCATCGAGCAGCACGTCGGTAAAGCCCAGGATCGAATTCATCGGCGTGCGGATCTCGTGGCTCATGTTGGCCACGAAGGTGGCGCGGGCGGCCGCGGCCTGCTCGGCCTTCTCCTTGGCGCAGCGCAGCGCCTCTTCCATCTCGCGCCGCTCGGTGATGTCGAGAATGACACCGTCGAGGTACTGGACGTTGCCTGCATCGTCATGCACGCTGTTGCCGTTTTCCCAGAGCCAGCGCACGCTGCCGTCGGCGTGCAGCAGGCGGTATTCGACCAGGTATGGCCGGTCTTCGCGCATCGCGGCGCTGGTTTCCTTGCCCACCCGCAGGCGGTCCTCGGCATGGATCATCGCGCCGAACACGCGGCGCGGCGGGCTGCCCAGGAAGTCGCGCGCCGGGTAACCGGTGACGCGTTCGACCGCATCGCTGATGAAGATCATCGGCCACTCGTCGTTGATCGCACTGCGGTACGAGATGCCGGGAATATTGCCGATCAGGGAGCGGAACTGCAGCTCGCTGGCCTGCAGCGCGCTTTCCATTGCACGCCGCTCGCTGATGTCGGTGACGAAGCAGACGAACAGGTCCTGCTCGCCCAGCCGCGCATGGCCGATCGCGCCGCGTACCGGAACTTCGTGGCCGTCCTTGTGCAGGCACCAGGTTTCGGTGCTGGTCTTGATGCCGTCGAGACTGCCACGCGCCAGCACGGTCAGCACGTTGAAGTTGGCGGCGCGACCGCGCGCGGTGAGCAGCAGCCCGATGCTGCGCCCGACGATTTCATCGCGGCGCCAGCCAAAAATGCGCTCGGCCGACGCATTGAATTCGGTAATGATGCCATCGCGCCCGACCGTGATCACGCCGTCGACCGTGGTGGTGAGCAGGGCGCGCATCCAGGCTTCGCTGCGCGAGAGATCATGGAACATCTGGCGATAGCGCAGCAGGCCGTTCACACCCAGCACGGCCACCGACAGCGCCACCGTGGTCACCGTGATCGACAGCGCCAGAAAGCCGCTGTTGGCGTCGGCCGCGCCGCCCGGATCGACCGTGCCCGAAAAGCGCGCAGCGGCCATGCCGGTGTAATGCATGCCGGCGATCGCGCACCCCATCACGCAGGCCGACACCAGCAGGCGGCGTGATTCGGACACCGACTGGAAGCGCGACAGGCCGTGGCGCACGCTCAGCGCCAGCGTGGCCAGGATCACGGCCACCAGGATCGAGGTCGCGAACATGAACGGGTCGTAGTGCAGCGACAGGCGCATGCGCATGCCGTCCATGCCGGCGTAATGCATCGCGCCGATGCCGGCGCCAACCAGCACGCCGCCCACCAGCAAATGCGACAGGCGCAGTTCGGGACGCGAGATCAGGCTGAGCGCCACCCACGACGCGCCGATGCTGGGCAGCGCCGACAGCAGCGTCGTCCAATGGTCGTAGTGCACCGGCGTGCACAGGTCGAAGGCCAGCATGCCGATGAAGTGCATCGCCCAGACCCCGGCGCCGAGCGCCAGGCTGCCTGTACCGAGCGCGATCGCGCGGTGCGACGGGTGGGCGCTGGCCTGTCCGGTCACCTGCAATCCCATCCACGACGAGAAGATCGCCACCAGCAGCGACAGCGCTACCAGGGTAGGGTCATACATCCCGTACGTGAGCAGGGATGGATCTTCAGGAACGGCGAACGAAGGCAACATAGTGAAGGTCAGGTTGTTTCCGGGTAAAAAAAACTTCCGCAGGGCATTATTTCAAAGTATCGCATTTTCCGAATTTGGTGTGGCGCTGCGCGTGAGAATGCTGGACGAATTGTTGTGTTTTGTCGCTTCCAAGCGACCATCCCAGGCTGTTCATTGCGTAAAAATCATGCTCACTGGTATGCTGAAGGCGCGGCAAGGTGTGTCCCGTGGCCCTTGCGCGCCACGTCTGCGGCGGTTATTTCAAGAGAATTAAATGAGATTTCGGCAACTTTGTGCTGGCCTTGCGATCCTGTCGTGCAGCGTGTCGTCCATGACAGCGGCGGCGCCGCCGGCCGCGCCATACCTGTCGATCACCACCGAGAGCTCGGCCCCGTCGAGCATGCTCGAGGACGGGCGCGTGGTCGGCATTGCCACCGACAAGATCCGGGTTGTCATGGAACGGGCAGGCGTCACGTACGACGTCACGCTGTTGCCCTGGAAGCGCGCGTACGCGGCCGCACTGCAGCAGGCCAACGGCTGCGTCTACTCCGCCACCCGCACGCCGGAACGGGAAGCCTTGTTCAAATGGATCGGGCCGACCGACGAGGCGCAGTGGGTGCTGATGGGGCGCGCCGACCGGGCCTGGCGCATCGCCAGCCTGGAAGACGCGCGCGGCCTGCGCATCGGCACCTATGCCGGCGATGCGCGCGACACCTATCTGCGCAGCCGCGGCCATGTAGTCGACACGTCGCCCCACGATATGCTCAATCCACCCAAGCTGCTGCAGGGCCGCATCGATCTGTGGGCCGCCAGCTGGCGCGCGGGCAGCGACGTGCTGGTCAGGAATGGCTGGGACAAGCAGATCGTGCCGGTACACGTGTTCAACCGCGTTGCCGTCTACCTGGCCTGCAACCGGGCCGTGCCCGATGCACTGGTCAAGCGCCTGAATGCGGAGTTTGAAACGATCGAGCGCGACGGCACGGCACGTGCCATCGAGCGGCGCTACGAACGGCGTGCCAGTTCACGGTGACAGCGCCGTTGGTTTGACTTATAGTGATTCATGATTGTCGCCAATCAAGCGAAATTGTCTTTCGCGACGCTGTTGGCGCTACTTTTTACAAGTACACGATTTCACGAGGATGCAATGGACACACTCCAGCAATTCGTCGAAAAATTCAAGAGCGCGGTCGACTTCCAGGACGCTGTGGACCTGACCGGCGACACCAATCTCAAGGCACTGGCCGAATGGGATTCGCTGGCGGCGCTGGGCGTGATCATCATGTTCGACATGGAGTACGACAAGGCCATCACCGGCAAGGACCTGGTCGGGTGCCAGCTCGTGAGCGACGTCTACAAACTGATCGCTTGACACCATGGCCCAGGCGACCATCCGCAATGTCCGTTACGCCGGCATGGCGTCCTGCGTGCCACGGCGTGTCCTGTCCAACCTGCACGACTGCCCGCCGCAGATCAAGAGCGCGCGTGAACGCGTGGTGCGCAATATCGGCATCGAGACGCGCCGCATCTGCCCCGAATGGCAAACCTTCTCCGACCTGGCGTTCGACGCCAGCGAGCACCTGCTGGCCGAGCTGCAGTGGAACAAGGACGAGATCGACGCGCTGATCGTCATCACCCAGTCGCCCGATTACCTGATTCCCGCCACCGCCATCATCCTGCAGGACCGCCTGGGCCTCAAGCCCGGCACGATCGCCTTCGACATCAACCTGGGTTGTTCGGCCTATGCCTTCGGCCTGCACGTGCTGGGCGCGATGATGGCCTCGGGCGGCATCAAGAAGGCGCTGCTGCTGGTGGGCGACAAGGCGGCCACCGTGGTCGAGCCGCTGTTCTCGGACGCCGGCACCGCGACTGCACTGGAATACGATCCTGCGGCGCCGCCGATGTACTTCGACCTCAACAGCGACGGCAGCGGCTACCGCGCCATCATGCTGCCGGCGGGCGGCCATCGCGAACCGATCGGCCCGCAGCACCTGCTGCCGTACAAGGACGAGGACGGAATCCTGCGCAGTCCGGCCGCGCTGGTGCTCGACGGCCCGGCGGTACTGAGCTTCTCGACCCAGCGCGTGCCGCCGGCCGTGCGCGATCTGCTGGCGTATGCCGATTGCCCGATCGAGGCTGTCGACTACTTCGTCTTCCACCAGGCGAACCGGATGATCAACGACACCATCCGCAAGAAGCTTGGCCTGCCGGTCGAGAAGGTGCCGTCGACGCTGCACGACTTCGGCAATACCAGCGGGGCCTCGATCCCGGTGACGATGACGGCGCGCCTGCGCGAAGCCCTGCAGGGCGGCAAGCACAAGGTGTTGATGTCGGGCTTTGGCATCGGCCTGTCGTGGGGCAGCTGCATTGTCGACATCGACCGCGCGGTGTTCCCGGCGCTGGTCGAATCATGAATGCATCGCCGTTCAGCCTTGCGGGCCGGACGATCCTGATCACCGGCGCGTCGTCAGGCATCGGCGAAGCCACGGCCCGCCTGTGCGCAACCATGGGCGCGCGCATTCTCGCCTGCGGCCGCGATCGCGAGCGCCTGGCACGCGTCGTCGATGGTCTGGCCGGCGCAGACCACCAGACCATCATCGGCGACCTGACCGATCCGGCCGCGCGCCAGGCGCTTGTCGACGCCGCACCCAGCCTGGACGGCTGCGTGTTCAGCGCCGGCGCCGCGCAGCTCGCGCCGATGCGCATGGTGACCCAGCGCCACCTCGACCAGCTGTTTGCCGTGAACTACGACGCGCCCGTGCTGCTCACGCAAGCCTTGCTGGCGAAGCGCAGGATCGCGGCCAATGCGTCGCTCGTGTACGTGACAGCAGTGGCCGAACACGTCGCGCCGCACGCCACCGGCATCTATTCAGGCGCCAAGGCGGCACTGACGGCCACCGTGCGCACGATCGCGGTTGAACACGCAAAGCAGGGCATACGCGCCAACTGCGTCTCGCCCGGCTACGTCGCCACGCCGATGCTCGACGGCCTGCAAAACGTGATGAGTACCGGCGACAAGGCAGCCCTGGCGCCACTGGGCATGATCGAACCGGACGACGTGGCCGGCGCCATCGCCTGGCTGCTGGCGCCGGCCAGCCGCTGGGTATCCCGGACATCCCTGGTCATCGATTCGGGCCTGACCCTGCACGTGCGATGAACGACGAAACTACATTCCAGCACCCATTCCACCTGCACGGCAAGACCGTGCTGGTCACCGGCGCGTCGAGCGGGATCGGGCGCGCCGTCGCCGTCGAATGCGCCCGCGCCGGCGCGCGCGTCGTCATCAACGGCCGCGATGCGGGGCGCCTGACCGATACGCTCGCCCTGCTCCATGCAGGGCTTGATCACGCGGCCTGCGCGGCCGACCTGACCGATCCGCCGCAGATGGCGCGGCTGGTGGCCGCATGCGGCGAGCTCGATGGCGTCGTGCACGCGGCCGGCGTGCATGGCGTGACGCCACTGCGCATGCTGCGCCAGAGTTTCATGCAGACGGTGCTCGACGCGAATTTTCTCGCGCCGCTGATGCTCACCCAGCTGCTGCTGGCCAAAAAAACGCTGCGCAACGGTGCCTCGCTCGTGTTCATGTCGTCGATCGCGGCGCACACCGGCACCGTCGGTGTGGGCCCGTATTCGGCGTCCAAGGCGGCGCTCGAAGGATTGATCCGGCCGCTGGCGCTGGAAATCGCGCCGCGCGCGATGCGCGCCAACGCCATCGCGCCCGGTCTGGTCGATACGCCGCTCGTGAATGACGACCGCGCCTGGCTCGACGAAAAAGCCAAAATGTACCCGCTGGGCCTGGGCAAGCCCGAAGACGTTGCGTACGCCGCCATCTACCTGCTGGCCGATATCAGCCGCAAGGTGACGGGCACGCAGCTGCATCTGGACGGAGGCATTCCATGGACGTGACGCCGCGCCTGAAGGACGCATTGATCATCAGCGCCGGCGGCTTTGGGCGCAGCGTCTACAACATCATGCAAAGCGACGTCGCCAATGGTGTCGACTGGACCGTCACCGGCTTTCTCGACAACCGCGGCGACCTGGCGGCCGGCACACCGCTGCCGGTGCTGGGCGACCCGCTGACCTGGCAGGCGAGAGCGCACGAAGAATTCCTGTGCGCGCTGGGCCAGCCCACCCAGCGCCGCCGTTTCGCCGCGCCGCTGCTGGCGCAGGGTGCGACCTTCATGAGCCTCTGCACCGGTCTGCACAAGGCGATCGGCGTCGAGATGGGCGCCGGCTGCCTGTTCGAGCCCGAGGTTCGCATGGGCGTGGACACGCGCCTGGGCGACTTTGTGTTCGTCCAGTCGACCAGCGTGATCGGCTACGACGTGCAGATCGGCGACTACACCACGATCGGCAGTTTCGTGTTCGTGGGCGGCGGGGCGCGGATCGGCAGCGACGTGATCATCCATCCGCATGCGACCATCCTGCCACGCGTGACGGTGGGCGATGGCGCGATCATCGGCGCCGGCGCCGTCGTCATGGCCGACGTGCCGCCGGGCGTGACGATGATCGGCAATCCGGCCAAGATCTTCAGGTTCAAGTAATGCGTTCACGCATGCCGCCGCAGGCGTACATTGACGAAGCCTGGTTCATGCGCGAACGCGAACTGCTGTTCAAACCGTTATGGCAGTTCATCGGCCTGAAGGTCATGCTGGACAAGCACAACGCGTTCATCGCGCGCACGCTGTCTGGCATCCCGGTCGTGGCCCAGAACTTTCATGGCGAACTGCGCGCATTCGAAAACATCTGCCCGCACCGGCAAAATCCGATCCAGGTCCAGCCGCATGGCGTGCGGCCGCTGTTTTGCGGCTACCATGGCTGGAGTTTTGATCGCGAAGGCGCCACGCGCATTCCGCACGAGGACGCGCTGTACCGCTTCGCGCAAGAAGAGCGGGCCTGCATCCACCTGCGCCGCTTTGCGCTGGAAGTCGTTGGCAACCTGGTGTTCGTGTGCCTGGCCGAAACGCCCCTGCCGATCAGGCAGCAGTTTGGCGCCGCGATGCTCGCCTCGCTCACGGCGTCGTCGCTGGCCTACGACAGCGAAGTGATCATGACGACGTACGAGGGCAACTTCAACTGGAAGCTGGCCTACGAAAACCTGCGCGACGGCCACCACCCGCGCTACCTGCATGCGCGCTCGCTGTACCAGGACGTCAAGTTCGAGGCCAGCATCAGCGAAGAGGGCGTGGCGGGCCTGCGCCGCCTGCAGCAAGCCGGCATCGGCGACCGCACCCGCGCGCTGGGCCTGATGCGCAGCTTCAGTGGCGGCGGGCGCGATGCGCCAATGGCGGCGCCCCCGGACGAGCCGTACCATGCCCACGTCGAGCGCTACCGCGACCAGGACTGGTACTACAACTGGCTGGCGTTCCCGAACCTGCACATCGCGTCGGCCAATGGCGGCCATGCGTTCATCATCGAGCACCATATCCCCATCGCCGCCGGGCGCACCGACCTGGTGGTGTACTACCTGACGGCGAAGAAGAAGCAGCCGTACGCGTCGTCGGCCGCGGTGCTGCATGCGCACATTATGGGCGCCGATGTCGTCATGCGCGAAGATATCGCGGTGATGGAACAGATCCAGCGCACGCTGCATCCGGGCGCGCGCTCGCCCCATTTGGGCGATTACGAATACATCAACGCCAGCCTGGAACTCTGGTACCTGGACCTGATGGAGGGGAACTTTGCCTTGTAAGCACGTGATCGGTCATGGGCCGGAACTGGCGCGTGCGCTGGCGGCGTGGCGTTCGGTTGCATTGTCGTCGGCACCCGCGGCGGCGCTGGAGCTGCGGCCTCTGGAGCTCGACCCGTCCGCCGGCCAGGCGGCGCTGGCGGCAGCGCTGGACGGCCTCGATGGCCTCGACGACGAAGGCGCCAGCGCCTTCGTCGCACTCGACGCACGCTTCCTGAACGGCATGCGCCTGGACCTGATGGCGAGCCTGCGGTTGCGTGGCATCGCCATGCCGGCGCTGGTCGAACCGGGCGCCCTGGTGGCCGCTGGCGTGCGCATGGACGACAACTGCTGGATCGGCGCCGGCGCAATCATCCAGCATGGCAGCCGGATTGGTTTCAACACCGTGATCGGCGCCGGCGCCATCGTCGGCAGCGGCGTCACGGTCGGCCACTCGGCCTGGATCGACGAGGGCGTGGTGATCGGCCGCGGTGCACGCATCGGCGCCCAGGTCACGCTCGGCCTGGGCGTGATCGTCGGTCATGGCCGCCAGATCGGCAAGCTGTCCATCGTCGACAAGGCCGGGCGCATCGAGCAGGACATCGCCGCCAGGACCTTCATCCACGCGACCCACGCCCAGCCGATCGTGATCATCGGCGCCTAACTGAAATCCTGGCGGTCCGAGAACAGTAACTGCGTGTCGTACAGGCTCGATGAGTAGTGGCGCAGCGCCACGTGCCGGTAGCGGGTAATGTCGTCCATCGTGGCCAGCAGCGCCGGAATATCCTTCGCATAGTGGTAGGCCGAGATTGTCATGTCCGGCTTGCAGGCCGCGATCGTGCGCGCGCCGCCCTTGAGCACCTGCGCTTCCCAGCCTTCGACATCGATCTTCATGACCGTGGCTTCATCGACGACGCTGTCGACGGTCATGATCTTCATCGTGGTCTTGATGCCCCCGCCGGCGAAGTTGCTGCCAAAACGGTTGTCCGGGTTTTCGTAGAAATCGACCTCGCCATCTTCTGCGCCCAGGCCGGCGAAATACGGGTTCACGTCGGGCAGGTGCGCAGCCAGGTTGCGCAGCGCTGCGAAGTTGGTCGCATCGGGCTCGAACGCATGCACCGCGCGGTACTGGCCGCGCGCGATGTGGAAGAAGTGGGCGACCGTGTCGCCGTGCGCCGCACCGGCATCGATGAAGATGTCGTCCGTGCCCACCTTCAGGCCGGCCCGGGTGGAAAAGCTGTTCATGAATTCAGCGAGCGGGAAGGCCGCTTCGATCAGCGGACGGCGATCGAGCATCAGGAACGCGCGCAGGCGCGCCAGCAGCGTGGTGCGCGACCAGTCGTCGCTGAACCGCCCGGCCAGCGCGATGAACTGGGCCAGGTTGGCCACCACGTGCTCGCGCTCCTCGCGCACGGTCTGGTAGGTGTGGACGTTATCCAGCTGGTGCATCGCATACAGGCAGTCGCGCACCGGCACGCCCTGCGCCGCGATCTTCGCGCCGATCTGCTTGCCGGTCAGGTTGTCGTTGAAATCGATGACGACGATGCGTTTGCTGGCCGCGCGCGTGACCAGGTCGGCGATCTCGATAAAGCCCCAGTTGACCCGCAGCGGCAACTGCTGCGCGATGCGGGTGCGCTTTTCGGGCGAGACCGAGAACACGGCGATGCCGGCAAAATTGGCCAGCGATCTGGCGATGGTGTTGGCGCGCAGCGCAAAGCTGCCGGTATGGTCGCCCAGGAAGTAGACCTCGTCGAACGCATGCAGGTCGTCGAAGGCGGTATCGGCGCCGCTGGCGAGCGCGTTGAAGTCGGCAGGCGTTGCATGGCGAAACGGCTGGATGGTCATGGTGTGTCCTGTGGTTCGTCAGGATGACGCGAGCAGACCGACGATGCGCTCGACGTCCTCCGCGCCCAAGGCCGGATAAATGGGAAGGCAGATGACCTGATTTGCGATCACGTTGGCGTGGGGCAGATTCGCGGGCGCCGCCGACGGCATCGCGCGGTACATCGGGAAGTGGCTGATCAACGGATAGAAGTACCGGCGCGAGTGGATGCCCGCATCGTGCAGCTTCTGGTGCAGCGCATCGCGGCTGAGGGGATAGGTATCGCGCACCAGCACTGCGAAGTAGCTGTTGTTGGCGTCGTCGCCCAGGTCCGGCATTGGATCGATACCGGGAATGTCTGCCAGCAGGCGCCGGTAGTGCGCGGCGATCTGCCGGCGCCCCGCGAGCGCGGCGTCGATGCTGCGCAGTTGCAGCAGACCGAACGCGGCGCTGACCTCGTTCATCTTGCCGTTGATGCCGGTCGCGACAACCGTCTGCTCGTCCTGGATGCCGAAGTTCTTGAGCAGGTCGATGTGGCGTTTGGTGGCCGCGTCGTGGCAGATGATCGCACCGCCCTCGAAGGTATTGAATACCTTGGTCGCATGAAAACTCAGCACCGACAGGTCGCCGTGGCGCAGGATGCTGGCGCCATTCTGGCGCACGCCAAACGCATGGGCCGCGTCGTAGATAACCTTCAGGCCATGCTTGCGGGCGATGCGTTCGATGGCCGCGACGTCGCACGGGATGCCGTAGCAGTGCACCGGCATGATGGCCGTGGTGCGCGGCGTGATCGCCGCTTCGATGCGGGCCGGATCGAGGTTGAACGTGACCGGGTCGATGTCGGCGAAGACCGGCTGCAGGCCGTTCCACAGCAGCGCGTGGCTGGTCGCGACGAACGAATACGGCGTGGTGATCACCTGGCCCTCGATACGCAGCGCCTGCAGGGCCGTCATCAGGGCCAGCGTGCCATTGGCGACCAGCGAAATATGCGCGACGCCCAGGTAATCGCACAGCGCCGCCTCGAGCTGCTGGTGGAACTGGCCGCCATTGGTCAGGAATTTGCTCTCCCAGATCTGCTCGAGGTAGGGGATGAAATCGTCCAGCGGCGGCAGGTGCGGCTGGGTGACGCGGAGCGGGGGTGCCGCCGGCGTGACTGCTGGCGCATGGGCAGCTTGCTTCGGTGGCTGATGTGGCTTGTGCTGGGGCGGCATCGGCACGTCGAAGCTGACGGCCGGATGGCCCGCACACCAGCGCCGCCAGATCAGCCGCAGCGCGTGCTCGACGCTGTCGGCGATCCGGTTCATGGGGCCGGACGTGGTGGGCGGGAAGCGCCCGCGCATGCCGGCGCGCAACGCGGCCAGTGCGGGCAGGTCGCTGCATGCGGCCGCGCCCTGTGCGGCGAAGGCGGCGGCGTCGTGCGCAATGAACTGCGGCAGCGCATTGTGTTCGAGGATGCAGGCCGTCTGGCGGCCGGCGGCGGTCTCGCCCGCGAGCGTCAGCGTCGGCACGCCCATCCACATCGCGTGCAGCGTCGTCGTGCCGCCCGAGTACGGGAAGGTATCGAGGCAGATGTCGACCTCGTTGTGCAGGGCCAGATAGTCGTGCATGCCGGTGCGGCCATGAAAGCGCAGGCGCTCCGGCGCGATGCCTTCGTCGCCGAACCACGGCAGCAGGCTCTCGTGGCCGTGATCGGGCAGGCCGGCCACGAGCAGCCGCGCAGTGGGCACGGCGCGCAGCAGGCCGGCCCAGGCGGCGACCACGTCGCGGCTGATCTTGCTGAGGCGATTGAAGCTGCCGAACGTGATGTAGCCATTGACCAGCGCCGGGGGCGCGACGACATCGGGCGCGTCGGCGGCCGGCTGGAACGGCGCCGAGACCGGCAAGCGAAGAAGTTTTTCGGTGAACAGGTGGTCGTACTGGCCGGCCGGCAGGATGAAGCGGTCGGTCAGGTAGTAATCCATCGCTGCCAGCCCCGTGGTGCCCGGGTAGCCGATCCAGGTGGCCTGCAGCGGCGCCGGCTTGCGCGCGAACACGGGCAGCCGGTTGTGGGCGGTGTGGCCGGCCAGGTCGATCAGGATGTCGATGCCGTCGGCGACGATCAGCGCGTCCAGCGCGGTGTCGTCCAGACCCGCCACATCGCGCCACTGCGCCATGTAAGCGCGCAGACGCGCAGTAACCGCATCGTGCAGCGGGTGCGTGTAATAGGCGTGCAGCGTCAGGCCGGGCCGACCCGCCAGACGCGCCAGCAGCGGTTCGATGAATGCGGCCACCGCATGGTTGCGCAGGTCACCCGAGACGAGTCCGACACGCAGTGCGCGCTCGGGGTCACGCGTGTTGTTCCAGGTGGTGCGCGGCGCGCCGATACGCGCTTCGAGCTGCCGCCCGAACGCGCGGTGCGCGGCAAACAGCGCATCGGGTCCGATGCTGCTCACCTGGCTCATGCAGAACAGCATATTGCTGTGCGCATCGGTGTTGTGGGGATCGCGCGCCAGCACGCCGCGGTAGGCCTCGACCGCTTCGAGCGCGCGGCTCTGGTGCTGCAGGATCATCGCGAGCGTATTGCCGGCCTGCGCATGCGCCGGATCGAGCGCGAGCGCGGTGCTGGCGCTGGCATGGGCTTCGCTCAGGCGCCCAGCGTCGAGCAGCGCGAGCGCCATGTGGTTGTGGGCGTGGGCGTCGTCGGCCCGCAGCGCAACTGCGCGTTCGAGCACGGCTTGCGCGTCGGCCAGCCGGCCCGCGCCCCGCAGCAGCAAGCCCAGGTTGCTCAGCGCCTCGGCGTCGTCCGGCGCGTACTGCACGGCGACCTCCATCGACTCGAGCGCCTGCTGCAGATTGCCCTGCAAATGATGGATGCCGCCCAGCAGCTTGTAGCCGAATGGATGCTGTGGAAACTGCTCGGTTAAAAACTGCGCCGCATAGCCGGCTTCGTCCAGGCGGCCGGACGCGAACAGTGCAGTGGCGGCGGCGATGGTGTCGGGATCCGGTGTGCCGGATGTGATCAGTTGCTGTTCGAACGCATCGACCTCTGGCCCGGCCAGGCCGTGGCTGCGCCCCAGTGCGATCAAGTCGCTCGCCGTGGCGAACTGGCGCGCGGCGATCAGCGCCTCGATATAGGCCAGCCAGTAGCGCTCTTCGTCAGTATCGCCCTGCAGGGCCTCGGTCAGGTGCGGGATCGCGGTGGCCAGGTCGCCGGCCTGGCGCGCCAGCAGGCCCAGGCCAAAATGGGCGGCGGGATGGCCGGGGGCGAGGTCGAGTACTGCGCGGTACAGCGCCGCTGCCTGCGCCGGCTGGCCGGCACCGGTTTCGCTTGCGGCGGCCTGTAATGCTTCATCGACGAGTTGCCGGGCCGCGTCGCTGGGGGGAGTGTGCTGTGGTTCCATGGATGCGGGCGGCGGCCTTTGCATGGCAAGAGAACGTACAAGAAACACGGAGGTAACGACCGGCGCGGGGCAATGAAGAGCACCGGCAGGATTGTTCTACAGAATCATTGAACACGATAGATCATGCACTTGCCACGGTCAAGAACCGGTCGTCTGCGACTGTCTCTGGAGCGTAACATGCACACATGATAAGCTGGTTCATTCTGCAAAAAAGGTGAGTTCATGAGCGCGTTGGTGAGGACGGGGATTGTGGGGCTGGACGAGATCCTGCACGGTGGTATCCCACGCAATAACAACCTGCTCGTTGAAGGGCCGCCCGGCGCGGGCAAGACGACGCTGGGCCTGGGCTTCATCTACCGCGGCGCCGTCGACTTCGACGAGCCGGGTGCCATTGTCTCGTTCGAACTCGACCCTGCCAAGTTGCTGCGCGACGCCGCCGGCTTCGACTGGGACCTGCAGGGCATGATCGACCAGGGCCGGATCAAGATCATCCAGACCAGCCCGGCCGTGTTGATGAGCGAATTTCGCAGCAGCGACGGCGCGTTTTCGGCCGCGCTGCTTGCGATGGGCGCCAAGCGCCTGCTGATCGATGGCCTGACGCCACTGCGCCTGTACGCCGAAGGCAACGACATCCCGTTCCGCGAAGACGTGCACCTGCTGATCGAGGGGCTCACACGCCTTGGTGTGACAACGATGGTCACGGCCGAAAAAGATGCGTCGCTCGGCGGCGTATTAGCCCATGAGCGCTTCGTGTTCGACACCATCATCTCGCTCACGCTCGAAGAAGCGCGTCGCCGCGTGCATCGCCGCCTGACGGTGGCCAAGTCGCGCGGCCAGGATTTCATCGGCGGCAGCCACACCATGCGCATCGAGGCACACCAGGGCGTGCACGTGTACCGCCGCGCCCAGTCGCGCCCGGTCATGTCGCCCGACCAGCCGACCTCGGAAGAACGCCTGTCGACCGGCTCTGCCGCCATCGACAAGATGATGGACGGCGGCATCTACAAGGGCTCGGTAACGCTGGTCAGCGGCATTTCCGGCACCGGCAAGACGGTGCTGAGCGTGCAGTTCCTGAGCGACGCCATCAAGAACGGCCACAAGGCGCTGCTGGTCAGCCTGGACGAACACGCACGCCAGCTGATGCGCAACGCCAAGCCCCTCGGCTTTGATTTGCAGGCGCTGGTGGATGCGGGCGACCTGTTCATCCATTATGAGTCGCCGCTCGAACTCGAACTGGACGTGCACTTCGACCGCATCATCAAGCTGGTGGAAAAAGAAGGCATCGACTGCGTCGTGTTCGATTCGATCGCCGTGTATGAGATGACCAGCCGCAGCGAAGTGGCCGATTATCTGTACGCGCTGGCGAGCTTCTTCAAGAACCGGCTGGCCACGACGCTGTTCAACTATGAAAGCCCCGAACTGCTGGGCGTGTCGCAGATCAGCGAAGAGCTCAAGGGCTCGCACCTGGTCGACAACATCATCCTGCTCAACTACGTGGAAATCTCCACCGTGCTGCGCCGCGCGCTGGCGGTGCCGAAGGTGCGCGGCAGCCGTAACCTGCAGGTAACGCGCGAATACACGATCGGCGTAGGCGGCCTGAGTCTGTTGGACGAAAGCGTCAACAATACCCAGGCCGTCCCGCAACTGCCGTTCTCGTCGTATTACGGCCTGCTGTCGCGCTCGCCATCGCGCCAGAGTCCGATGATCGAGGAAGCCGTCGCCAATGGCGAGCCCTTGCCCGAGTCGACGCACCAGCCGGCTGAAACGAACCGGTGATCACCGTCGAGCTGCCCGACAAGCCGCCCATCGACTGGGACGACTGGCGCGCGCCGCTGCGCCAGTACACCGAGGCGACCGGGCTGGTCACGTCGGTCTACGACACGGCCGGCGTGCGCCGCATCGGCCCGTTGACCGGCTCGCGCATGTCGACCTTCCTCGCCGAGCAGTCGACACTGTGGGCCGAGGACGGCCCCGGCACGGCGCTCGAGCGCAGCCTGGTGCGCGACGTCTGCCAGCAGGGTGCACCTGGCGCCAGCGAATTCAGCGAAGGCTTCTGCGTGCGCGCCTTGCCGCTGCTCTTGCATGGCAACGTGTATGGCGTACTGGTCTTCGGCTGGCGCTTTGCCGATTTCAGCTCGCCGCTGGCCTGCGAGCGCATCGGCCGGCAGATCGGCGTGTCGGGCCATCTGCTGTGGAGCGAAGTGCGGCTTGACGCGCCGGTATCGGCGCAGCGCATGGCCACCTACGAAACGCTGCTGCTCACGCTGTCGGGCACGCTCGACCGGCAGCGTGAAACCATCGACGACCTGACGCGCGTGAACCGCACGCGCGAGCTGTTCCTGGCGACCGTCTCGCACGAGATGCGCACGCCGCTGTCGGCGCTGTCGATGCGCATCGAGCTGATGCTGCGCACGATTCCCGACCTGCCAGAAAAAGCCGTCAGCGGCCTGGAATCGATGCGCGTGCACGTGCGCCAGGAGGCGGGCATGGTCGACGATTTGATCGACGCGGCGCGCACGCTGACCGGGCAGATGTCCATCGTGCGCAAGCCGATCGTGCTGGGGCAAGTGCTGCGCGAAGCCATCGCCACGGTGGAGCCGCACGCGCATGCCAAGCAGATCCTGATGCAGGTGACGCCCGCCGATTATGGCGCGGACATTCGCTTCGAGGCCGATGGGCAGCGGCTGCAGCAGGTGTGCTGGAACTTGCTGTTCAATGCGGTCAAGTTCACGCCGGTCGGCGGGGTGATCCGCATCGGCATCCGGCGCAGCGGAGGAGGGGTCGAGATCGATATCGCCGATTCGGGGCAGGGCATCGAAGCGGACGATCTGCCGCACGTGTTTGGCGCGTTCAAGCTGCAGCAGCATGACAATGCCACCGGTCTGGGACTGGGGCTGTATATCGCGCGGCGCATCGTCGAGCTGCATGAGGGCACGCTCAGTGTCAGCAGTGAAGGGCGGGGACGGGGAGCGACCTTTGCGATTCGGTTGCCGGTGGAGCGCGCTGCATTGGTCGCACCTGAGGATCCGGCCGGCAGATAGCAAAAAACCCGCGCTTCCTGGAAGGATGGCGGGTTTTTGGCGTGGTACGAATGCAGGCGGCTTACTGCCGTTCTGGCACATTGCACCGCTTGATCAACCACGCGACTGTGCGAAGATCAGGCCCGCGGCACGCATGCCGCTTGCCTGACAATGCAGCAGGCGATCGTTATGCCTTGATGGCTTTCTTGCGACGGCTCAGACCCAGACCTGCGATACCCAGGCCCAGCAGAGCGATCGACGCAGGCTCAGGCACTTCGGTCGTGACATTCGAGAACACGAAGCTGATGTCGTTGTAGTTGAAGTCGCCGCCACGTGGCTTGTCTTCGAATGCAACGTAGGTGCCGGCGCTCAGACGGTCATCGCCCGCGTAATACGACGAGTAGACGTGGTTGGTCAGATCGCTGTTCAGATTCGTTTGCGAGTACCAAGGGCCGATGTTGCCTGGCTTGATATTCGACAACACAAAGACCAGGACGTCGCCGGCGACAACGTTGCCGAAGTTGAAGGCCTGACCATATGCCGAGGTCTTGTTGTTCAAGCCGAACAGACCGGTAGCGACGCCATTGACCATCATGCCGACTTCGTTTTCATAGTCAGCTTTGGAACCAGCAAAATAGCCGGTCAGATTGCCGGTCGTTGCTGCGGTGAAGCTGTACGTTGCAGTGTTCTGCGTGCCGACTTGCGAATACAGAACAGGCGCAGCTTGGGCAGCGCCACTCATTGCCATCACGCCAGCCACTGCCAATGTCATAAAAATGCTTTTCATTACTATTCCTTAAAATATTGGTTTGTCTCCTTAACTAAGCAATAACTAGGCCAATGTGAGAATTGGTGAGAAATCAATGACTTATGAGTACCGCTTTGATTGTGATCAAGGGTAGTGTAATTATCTTCGACAAATTTGACGTGATGACGCGTAGGGATCGTAGCCCGGGGGCAACGAAGTGCGCCTGGATATCGACGATTCGGGGCGGCGCATCAAGGTGCGATTACGCCACGTGTTTAGCGCGCTCAAGATGCAGCAGCATGGCAATTCCACTGGGTTCGGACTGGGTTGTATTGCGCGCGCCGTATCGTGGTGCTGCATGAGGGAAGGCTCAGTGTCAGCAGTAAAGGGAAGAGAGCGATGTGTGCGATCCGGCTGTCGGATGGGACGCTGGGCTAGCGGCGTCCAAAGCACACACCTGCAATTTCCGCTGTATCTGACTACGGCGTTATGCGCACCGGGAACTGACGTTCTCTAAAACAACGATTTGAGGTGGTCAAGGGCCAGCCTCTAGCTTGAGCTGCTCAAAGGTGGACGGCCCGCCCAGCCAACATTCCCGCCCATGCACCCAGAAGGGTAATCATGGAGGCAAGCAGCAATGGCGTTGCCCATCCGCCAAAGACATCATGCAGGCCACCGAGCATCATGGGGCCTGCAGCTGCCATCAAATAGCCAATGCACTGCGCCATGCCTGACAGCGCAGCCGCATCTCTGGCATTGGTGGTACGAAGACCGATAAAGGTCAGGCCCAATATCATGCTGGCGCCGCAGCCAAATCCCAGCAAGACAGCCCATAGCAATGCCAGCGACGGCGCCAGCATCAATCCTACCAATGAGATGGCAGACATCGAGCTGGCGATCACGGCAGCGGCGCGCTGATCTTTCATGCGGCGCAGTATCGCCGCCATCAGCAAGCCAGGCACCGCAGTGGCCAATTGTAGCGTCCCGTGCAGCGAGCCCGCAGCGGTTGCCGATATGCCATGCTCCATCAAAATCGTCGGGAGCCAGCCCACAGCAATATAGAACGGCATCGCATTCAGACCCATAAACAGGCTGACTTGCCAGGCAAGCGGCGAGCGCCAGACTGCGACGCCTGGGGCTTGGTGCTTGGCGGCACCTACAGCGTTGCCTTGTTTGTTCCATTGCGGGAGCCATGCCAACAGTGCTACCAGCGGAACGATGACAAACATCGCCAGCGCAGCGCGCCATCCCCATGCTTGTGTAAGCGGAATGACGGCGGCAGAGCCGATGGCGCCAGCAGCCCCCATGGTGATGGAATACGCACCTGTCAAGGAGACGAGATGCGCCGGAAAATCGCGCTTGATGAGACTAGGCAGCAGGACGTTTCCCAGTGCAATACCGGCGCCAATAAAGACAGTCCCGCTGTACAAAGTCCAGACACTGTCGACGGAACGGATGAGAACGCCAGCAGCAATGACGCCCAGTGCACCCAGCAGGGTACGTTCCAGGCCGAAACGCGCTGCGATGGATGCGGCGAAAGGGGAAAAAGCTGCGAAGACGAGCAAGGGCAAGGAGGTCAACAAGCCGACAGCGGTGGTGCTGAGGCTGAGGTCATGCTGTATCCAGGGCAGCACGGGAGCGACACCGGTAAAGGGCACCCGCAGGTTCATGGCAACGAGCAGTATTGCTGCAATCAGCGATACGGTTGCCCAATTATTATTTTTAGTCAATTTCTTCATATCTCTTCACGTCGAAAAAATATGACTTTAAAGAATACGTGAATGCTTTAATATAGACAAAATGACAGATAATACCTAAATTATGCCAACGTCCCGATTATTGCCCAGATCCCCGGAGGATTTCGATTCCGATGCCTTTGAGCAGACTGCCGTAGCGGTAGAACTTGGGTCGCAGCAAAACGACGTTGAGCATGAGGCACACCAGCATCGCAAGGGACAGCTCATTCTGGCTCTGCAGGGGGCAGTCACCTGCGAAGTGTCTGAAGCCCTGTGGCTGGTGCCCCCACAGCATGCGGTCTGGATACCGAGCGAGATTGCCCACAGCTGTCGCGCGACGGGAAACGCCCACATCTTCTTTCTGTTTATCGAACCGGGTGCGACCGTAATGCCGGACAGATGCTGTACTGTCGCCATTACACCCGTAGTGAGGGAGATGATTTGCTATGTCGCTAAACAGGCGCCCACGGCGTCAACAGATGGGCCCACCGCTCGGCTGATCGCAGTATTGCTGGAGCAGTTGTCACAGGCGCCAGTCGAACAATTGCATTTACCGATGTCTGACCATCCGAAAATCAGGCGCATCTCCAACACGCTGATTGCTAATCCTGGTGATCGCACCACCCTGCGCCAATGGGCTGATCTGCTCGCTATGAGCGAGCGGTCGTTGGCACGGCTGGTCGAAAACACAACAGGATTAACGTTCGGCCGATGGCGTCAGCAACTGCACCTGATGATCGCGCTGAGCCAGCTGGCGGAGGGCCAGTCTGTACAAAATGTGGCAGGCACCCTCGGCTACGACTCCGTCAACGCCTTCATCACGATGTTCAAGAAGGCGTTAGGAAAATCCCCGACCCAGTATTTTTCGTCGTTGCTGTAGATGCGTGGAATTCCCCGGCCCTTCCCTGACTTTGATGAGAAGGGGCGACGGTCTGTTTTTGGCCTGATCCGGCCGTCAGACTCAGTGACAACTGCTGACACGCTCGACTTTCATCGCCAATGTCATAGCATCAATTAAACTGATCATATGGCGAACAATTCTGATCCGTCTTTTGACGACTTGACGATCTTCCTGGCAGTTTGCGCCACGGGCGGTTTTCGCACCGCCGCGCGCCAGCTGGGACTATCGCCGTCGCGCGTCAGCGAAACCATCACGCGCATTGAGAAGCAACTGGGTGTGCCGCTACTGGCGCGCACGACGCGCAGCGTGATGCTGACCGAACCGGGGCGCGTATTGGCTGAACGGATCGCGCCGCTCTTCGCCGAAACCCGTGCGGCGCTGGACGATGTGACGCTACCCGGCAAAGAAGTACGGGGACGGCTGAAACTCAATGTAACTGGTGCGGTCATGGTTGACATTCTGCCGCCCCTGATCGACCTGTATATGTTGCGCCATCCGGCGGTGCGGATCGAGATCGAGGTTGAAGACCGCCTGGTCGATATCACAGCTGCCGGCTGCGATGCCGGCATCCGCTACGGCGAGCACCTCGCACAGGACGTGATCGCGGTATCGATCGGTCCAGCTTCCCAACAACTCGCGCTGGCAGCCGCACCGGCATATCTCTTGCAACGAGGTGTTCCCGCCCATCCATGCGAATTGCTGCAGCATGACTGCGTGCGCATGCGCTTTTCGAGCGGCGCCCTGACAGCCTGGACCTTTACCAACGGTGAAGAAACAGTCACGCTCGATCCAGCTGCCCGGCTGGTGGTGGGCGTCGACGCTGCGGCGGCGGCCATCGCCCTGGCCGCCGCCGGACATGGTTTGGTATGCACGTTCAAGAACTGGCTCGATGCGGACTTCGCGACCGGCAAATTGGTGCCAGTCTTGCAGGACTGGTGGACCCGGTTCGACGGTCCACAGCTGTACTTTCCCAGTCGGCGCATGACTGCGCCACTACGCGCCTTCGTTGACCTGGTGGCCGAAGCACGGACGGCGGGTTGATTACCAGGCCACTGCCCCGCACGCATCAACGAGTTTGCCATTCACGTGGTCATCCGCGAGCAGGGCGAGGCGCACCGGCACCTTTGCTGCTTCGTCAGTCGACAGATACCCGGTATGTCCGTTCAAATCCGTGCTCACGTACCCTGGACAGGCGGCATTGACGACAATCCCCGTGCCGCGTAACTCCTCAGCCAGCTGCACTGTGAGCATGTTCAACGCGGCTTTTGAAGCGTTGTAGCCGATCAGGCGCGCCGTGTAATAGCGGTTGGCCGGGTCACCATTCACGGCCATCGAGCCGAGACTGCTCGACATGTTGACGATCCGGGCGTGCTGTGCAACGCGCAACAAAGGCAGCATTGCCTGTGTGACCGCAAGCGCACCAAAGAAATTTGTTTCGAACAGGCGTCGCGCGGCATCGATGGAAGCGCCGCTGGGTGCACCGTCTCCAGAATCATTGATGCCGGCGTTGTTGACGAGAATATCCAGGCGGCCGTGCTGCGCCTGGATTGTCGACGCCGCCAGCGTGATACTGGCCGCGTCCGTGACGTCGAGCTGGACGAAGTAGGCGTTCAGATGTTCGCCGAGCAGCAGATCGGCAGCTGCCTGGCCGCGTCCGGTATCGCGTGCGCCGACGATGACAGTGACGCCGTTGGTGCCAAGTTGGCGCGCGATATCCAGTCCGATGCCTTTGTTTGCACCTGTGACCAGGGCGATCTTGTTGATGTACTTATCCATGACGATCCTTGACGTTAAAAAACGTATGATCGGGCCAGGGGGAGTATTTGATAAGCTACCAATTCTTGAACACACTGATCGCTCTACCAATCAATGCTGAATGATCAATATCTTTGCTCCTTACCTTGGTGGCTTTGGCGTAGGGCGTAAGCGCACGGCCCCTTTGTTTTTGCTGTCTCTATTGGTAGCGGCGATGCCCACCTTTTGTCGCTCCAACGTGTTCTCACGTTAGCAAATTGGGGTCAGGTATGACATTTGGAGATGGTCTCAGCTTTGCAAGAGCCAAGTCAGAGTCCGGATTTGAATTTGGTGTTTTGCCTCGACTTCAAAGCTAAACGACGGCGTTTGGATGAGCCGATAATCACTCAGCGATGCCGTTGAAAGACGAAAAAGTTTGACTACATTCGGGTTCGTGTCCAAATGTCAGACCAGACGCCAGAGATAGTGTGCGGACCTTCAAGTCGGCGAGCCGCTACTACCAACTCTCTTTGAAGCTCGCTTGACGGCCATGCATGGCCCCGGGTTCTTGTTGAAGGGGGAGGAGCGGCCGCAAAGAGATGCTGGCCCAGCTTACGTGCAAGAGTGGTCGGTCGGACGAAAGATTCTGGCAGCTAGATCTGGAGTTGCCTATTCGCAAAATATTCATCACGTCGGAAGAAATCTCTCACTCTTCTATCCAATCTCGATTAAACTTCGGCAATAAAAATAATTTATTGCCAACATTTAAGCGAGTAGATAATGTCGTCCAACAAACTAGAAGGTGTACAAATCCTCAGAGGATATGCTGCGATGCTCGTCGTAGTGACACATCTGTGGAGCGAAGGAGTAATTTCGTCAGTTTTCAGGTTTAGTCGAATTGGAGGTCTGGGTGTAGACATCTTCTTCATTATTAGTGGCTTCATCATGTGCTATTCGATAAGAGATCGAATTTCGCCCGGTGATAGTGTACAGTTTTTGAAAAAGCGAATTTATAGGATCTACCCTATATACTTACTGGTTCTGATTCCGTTCTTGATCCAGTATCTCGCCCAAAGTAGTAGTGCAAATGACCTTGTCGATCCGATGCTAATCATTGGAAATCTACTTTTGCTGCCATCATTTTTCGATGGGGCAAACTATCGAATGCTTGTCGGTCCCGCTTGGACGCTTACATACGAATTGTTTTTTTACGTGCTGTTTGCAGGAGCAATGGTCTTGTCAGCATCCAAAAATCGCGCAATATACGTCGTCATGAGCTCGATTGTGCTGATGGTCGCACTTGTAAATTTCTTCGGTTTGAAAGGTGCTCGTCTACAGTGGTCGAACTTTCAGTACATGGTCGGCGACACGCTGATGCTTAATTTTGTCATTGGTAGTATTTGCTATTTTATTTGGAAGAAATATTACCGTCCCATCTTTTCAACTTGGATGGCAATGGCTGCAGTAACAGCGTTGACGATGATTGCGTTACTGATGGGGAAGTTCGGGTTTCCTCGGATTGTAAGTCTGGGGCTTCCTGCTGGCGCAATTGTTCTCATATTCTTATTCGCTGAATTCGAAATGAAAAGGTTAATTAAGCCACTGTTATTTATTGGAAGTGCGTCGTACAGCATTTACTTAGTTCACGCAGTAGTCGCCCATTGGAAATACTTGGTTATTGGCAGGGGCGCACACGAAAATGATCTGACTGGGATATTGCTTACAATCACAGCAATAGTGCTGGGGTGTGCTTTCTACGTTGTCGTTGAAAAGCCGATCAGTGTCATTGTCCACAGACGCGCTAAGGACCTACGACGACCCGTAAATTCTCTTGAGGTGCGCTGACATCGTTGGTGCCGACTAGGAGTAAAATAGCAACTCAGTTGGCGTAACTTTCAGCGTAGGTTCTTCCAAATGCCTCATTGCGCTATAGGAGCACACCCCCATGTATCATGGGGTTGTTCTTAATCGAGAAACTCAGGTTGTACTATCGCTAAGGATTTGACAACTCATGAGCGATAGCAGCGAACATAACGAAAGTAGCACTTGCAATAATAGCAAGTATAACTTGGGTGATTCCTATCCAGAGTGGTGGCTCGGTGCCAGTCAGAACGATTGCTAGCAAGACCATTGAAGGTACCAATCCCAGAACGATCAACAGAGAGCTTGCAAGCACAACCACAGGCGTGACAACGTTTGCTGATGGGCTTAGCACTCCCTGTACGAGTTTCACTATTGACTGCCCGAATAGTAGGGCAGATGCGAACGCCCATTCAGGTGCCATTATGTAGCTTTCCCATCCCTTGTTCTGATAGGTGAATACTATGAAAACTACCGCAAAGGGAAGGAGAGCAAAAAGAAGTTCGCTTACTGCAGCTACAAAAGGATAGGTTTGGGGCTGGTCTTTATTATTTGACATTGTCTATACGATACCAGCCGAGCTGGCCTTCCTAACTGGAGAAAAGTAGTGGATTTTGTAAAGTTCGGCAATTATCTTACAAAAATCATAAAAGTGATATAAGCAGTAGGCATGTAAGCCTTTGATCATACTTATAAATTTTTTCAGATTCCTTATGGATTGGATCCAAGGCAACATGTGGCCAACAGTGTAGTGCACTATTAAGGACTGCAGCGACCATGTCAATCGAGTCGACTGGCCATGGTCTCGGCACTTTCGTTGTAGTAAAGCTGTAGTTGTCGTAGATCGCGGTGTCCTACCATACGTGCCAAATCGAGTATGTTAAGCTTTTTTGCTAGGCGAGTGATTGCAAGGTGGCGCGTGTCGTGGAACGTACCGTTTTCGATCACGGCGCGCGTCTTTGCTTTGCGAAAGAGGGCGTCTGGTGACCGCGCGGTCATATCGAACAGCGGCTCGTCCACCGGTACCTCCGGCAGCAAGGACAGCAGCTCAGCTGCGCGGCGCGACAATGGCACGCTTCGTTTCGTTTCGTTTCGTTTCGTTTCGTTCCATTTTTGGTCTGCTGCAGAGTAGCAGTCCGGCCCACAATATCGCGGGCCACCAAACCGCAGATCTCGCCAGCCCGCATAGCCGTCTTAATAGCGAATAGGAATGCAACGTCAACGCGCTGGTACCCTGTAGTGGCCAACTCAGTCTCAGTCTGGTCGAACCCAAGTGCGAAACAGATGCGTTCGATCTCGTCGTCCGAATACAAGCGATCGCTCGCCGGTGGATCGGCCGGGCGCCGCACGTCGGTGGTAGGTGACTTGGCAATCCACTTCCATTCCTTCGTCGCAGAAGCGGACGCGTGAGACAGCAGGTTAAGGTCATGGTTGACAGATGAGCCTTTGACCTTGTCGATTGTAGGACGCTGGTCGCGTCAGCGGCCTAAGGTCTCCGACGTAATATCGATCAGCTTCATGTCCCCCAGCCGCGCGCCGGCGATCTCGTAGCGAGCAATTGCACCCATGCGGAGGATCTCTTGGCGAGTGCCCCGCTTGTGGGCCGATACCTCCTTTTCGTATCTTCGGAACGCTTCATCAAGGGTGCGGCCTTTTTGAATGCCCGTAGCCTCGCCCTGGCGGATCTCGGTCTCGCGCTTCGCTGCCCAAGCTAGTGCCTCGGCCTTGGTGCTGAAGGTTTTTGAGTATCGAACGCCAAGCGTCGCAATCTGCACTCGCCATGAACCATCCCGCTTTGCTATCGATGCCATGCTATCCCCAAGTCGTATGGCGTAATTACGGCGTAAAAATGGCGTAATGGATCGCGAGAAGAAGGGGTAGTAAGCGGCATAAAGCACTGTGCCGCCGATAGCGGTAAGTGTTTTAATTGGTTGAATTTACTCAGGAAACTGCATAAAACGGGGTGTTGCGCTGCGAGTAGGTGGTGCCTCCGGCCGGAATCGAACCGGCACGCCTTACGGCGCTTGATTTTGAGTCAAGTGCGTCTACCAATTCCGCCACAGAGGCCCAATCGCAGGCGGGCATCTTAGCA
>Ga0308169_10000942_pt1 | contig 37171 bp, 37 predicted proteins | sample PhyBR1_2_FD_202139 | JGI IMG/M metagenome (GOLD analysis project Ga0308169, IMG submission 202139) | Phyllosphere microbial communities from UC Gill Tract Community Farm, Albany, California, United States - DLSLSB.R1 | ecosystem: Host-associated > Plants > Phyllosphere > Unclassified | place...
GCGATCACCACCAGCCAGGGCACGCCGAGGATCGAATCATTGCCGATAAATGCAAACGGCAGGTCCGGGTTGAACACGGTCTTGTCGTCCGCCAGCAGGCGCGCCAGGCCGCGCATGGCCGTCAGCGCACCGAGGGTGACGATAAATGGTGGCAAGCGCATGAAGGCGATCAACCCGCCATTGACCAGCCCCAGCAACAGCCCGAAGCCAATGCCGGCGGCAATCCCGAACATGCCAAACTGTGGCGACATCGACGCCTGCAACGCCACCACGGCCGAGGCCGCGAGGATCGCGCCCACCGACAGGTCGATCCCCGCCGTCAGGATCACAAATGTCATGCCCGCCGCCAGCACCACGTTCACCGAAGCCTGCTGGGTGATGATCGACAGGTTCTGCACCGTCAGGAAGTTCTCGCTGGCCAGGGCAAAGCCCACCAGCAACAGGATCAGCACTGGCAACATGCCGACCGTGCGCATCAACTCGCGTGCGCGTTCAGCTTTACCGGTTGTAGCAACATTCAACTCAGCCATGGGCAACCACCTGATCGCCACCGGTGGCGAGGTCAATAATGCGTTCCTGGGAAATAACCTGGCCCGACGCGCCGCCGACTTCAGCCACCAACTGGCCTTCGCGCATGATCAGCACGCGGTCACAGGTGCCGATAATTTCCGGCAGCTCGCTGGAGATCACCACGATGCCGACGCCGGCCTGGGCCAGTTGATTGATGATGCGGTAAATCTCGGATTTGGAGCCGATGTCCACGCCGCGTGTGGGCTCGTCGAGGATCAGCACGTGCGGCTTGACCTCCAGCAGCCGTGCCAGCAGCACCTTCTGCTGGTTGCCGCCAGACAAGGCGCCGACATTGACCTTGCCCGACGCCACGCGAATCGACAGCGACTTGATCGCGTCCGTGGCGCGTTGCGCCGCATGCCCGCGGTCCAGCACGCCGCCAGCGTGGGCATCCGGTACACAGGCGCAGACATTGATGTTGTCCGCCACACTCATGTCCAGGAACAGGCCCTGGGCCTTGCGGTCTTCGGTGAGGTAGACGACCCCGGCGCGAATCGCATCCGCCGGGGTGCGCAATTGGGTGACGTGCTTGCCGACCACTTCGAGGGTGCCCGAGGTGCGTGGGTCGGCGGCAAAGATCAGGCGCGCCAGCTCGGTGCGCCCTGCCCCGACCAGGCCGGCAATGCCCAGCACTTCACCGGCGTGCAGGTCGAAACTGCAGTGGCGTACGCGCTTGCCATCGGCCATGTCGCGCACCCGCATTACCACGTTGCCGGGGTTATACGCGGCATGTTCCTTCTTGTAGAAACCCGACAGGTCGCGGCCCACCATCATTTTTACCAGCACTTCGGCCGACAGCGCATCGCGGGTGAGTTCGCCAATGTATTGGCCGTCGCGCAGCACCGACACGCGGTCCGACAATTCATAGATCTCGGCCATGCGATGGCTGATATAGATGATCGCCAGGCCCTGGCCGCGCAGCTGTTTGATCAGCGCGAACAGGCGGTCGGTCTCGCGGGATGACAAGGGGGTGGTGGGTTCATCCATCACCAGGATCTTGGCGTGGGCATGCAGGGCGCGGGCGATTTCCACCAACTGGCGTTCGGCAATCGACAGGCTGCTGACCCGCGTTGCCGGAGTGAACTCGGCACCCAGGCGCTGCAGCACTTCGATGCAACCGGCCTCCATGCCCTTGCGGTCGATGGTCCAGCCCCGCCGCAGTTCGCGGCCCAGGTAAATATTCTCGGCCACGCTCAGGTTCGGGCACAGGCTCAGTTCCTGGTAAATCACGGCAATGCCGAGGGCTTTGGCGGTAGCGGGGTCGAAGGAGGGAACGAGCTGGCCAGCAATGCGGATTTCACCGCCGGGGTCAGCTTGGTAGGCGCCAGAGAGGATCTTCATCAGCGTCGATTTGCCGGCGCCGTTCTCCCCCATCAAGGCGTGGATTTCGCCGGGGTAGACTTTCAGGCCGACATTCTTGAGCACGCGCAAACCATTGAAGGTTTTGCTGATGCCCTGCATCTCAAGCAAGGGTTCAAGGCTCATGAATGAGCTCCTGGATTTTATTATTTTTGTATTCGGGCCCCTTGGATCAGAGCCGATTGCCACCGACTCTAATCAGATACATTTGCTTACGCAAGCGCTTGCTTCTTCCGTTTGTCGACTAGTGAAACGTTTCATCAAGCATCGTATTGGCTATTCCCCCCTTTCTAACGTTTTGGCAGCATGCGCATGAGCGTGTTGTCGCGGACCCAGTAATGGTGGAGCAATCCTGCTGCTGCATGCAGGCCGATCAATGCATAACCGGCATTGCCCAGCCACTCATGCCAGTGCTTGAACTGCCTGGCTAGGTCCGGGTCTGGTGCCACCAGCGAGGGCAATGCGAATTCAAAGTAAGGCACCGGCTTGCCGGCAGCATTGAGCATCATCCACGCCAGCAATGGCGTCACGATCATCAGGCCGTACAGCGCCAGGTGCATGAGCTGCGATACACCCGCCTGCCAGGCGGGTGGGCGCGGCACGATCGGTGGCCGCTTCGCCAGGCGCCCCAACAGGCGAAGCCAGACCAGCAGGAAAATGCCCATGCCGAACAGTGCGTGACTGCCCAGTAACACGCCCTTGAGCGCGTGGCCCCGAGGCAACAGGCCTCTGGTTTCTATACAGCCATACACGCCTATGAACAGCGCCAGCATCAGCCAGTGCAGGGTCATCGACAGCCTTGCATAGCGCTGCGTCATCAGGGAGTTGTCCATGGAAAAGATACCTTGTGCAGGAGGGTGGCCTCACGCGGCCTGAAAGCGTCGGCGCCACCCTGCCCGAGGAGTCTTAAGCCAATCTGAAGGTCGGCAATGCGCCGATTTTTCGTCACCTTCAGACTTCGTTAAGAAATGCCTTTGATACTCCTCCCAACTTCACTGGGGAGGCGCAACGCCAATGCCCGATATCGATTGGAACATTCCATTGCCACTGCTGTTTGGCCAAGCCGACAGCGCACCGTTGCGCCTGGCTCGCGCCCTGCCCCACGACCCTCAGCGACCGGCTTTCGAGGCGTATATCCAACACCGTTTTCGCATCGCGCACGGTGCCGATATTCGCCATTTCATGCCGCAGTTATTTGGCGTGAGCCAGGCCAACGGCGACCTGTGCGCCGTCGCTGGCGTACGCCTGGCGAGTGCCGAACGGTTGTTCCTGGAGCGGTATCTGGACCATGCGATCGATCCACTGATCAGTGCCGCCGCCGAACACCCTGTGGAGCGCAGCGCCATCGCCGAAGTCGGCAATCTCGCAGCCAGCGATACCGGCAGTGCACGCCTGAGCATCATCGCCATTACCTGGTTGCTCGCCATGGGCGGCCTGGAGTGGGTGGCGTTCACCGGCAATATCGGCCTGGTCAACAGTTTCCATCGCCTGGGTTTGAAGCCCGTCACCCTCTGTGCGGCCGACCCGCAGCGCCTCGGCGATGATCGCCACCATTGGGGCAGCTACTACGAAAGCCAACCCTGGGTGCATGTCGGCAACATCCGCGCCGGCTTCATCCATTTGCGCAACATGGGCCTGTTCGCGCGCCTGGGGTTGCCAACCACCCTCGAGGACGCCAGCCATGTTGCCTGAAACCCACCGTTTCCACGCCGTGTTGCGCGGCCATGCCGAACGCAACGATGGCGCCGTCGCCCTGTGGGGTGACACGCTGAAGATCGACTACGCCTCGTTGTTCGCCGAAGTGGCGTATCGACAGGAGCGCCTGCGCGAGGAAGGCGTCAAGGTGGTGGCCCTGGCCCTGGACAACGGCGTCGACGCCATGTTGTGGGACCTTGCGGTACTGTTCGAAGGGCTGACCTGCCTGACACTACCGCCGTTCTTCAGCCCCGCCCAGCGTGCCCACTGCCTGGAACAGAGTCACGCCGAACGGGTAATCGCCGAGCCCTACCTGGAGGCAGAACTGCTGGCCAGCGGTTACTGTCAGAACGGCGAGTTCTGGTGCCGCACCTTTGACCATCAGCCTGCCATGCCTTCGGGCACTGCCAAGGTGACGTTTACCTCCGGCACCACTGGAGCGCCCAAGGGCGTCTGCCTGAGCGCCGACAGCCTGCTGCGGGTGGCTCGCGAGTTATACCAGGCAAGCCATTCCGCTGACCCACGCCATCACCTGGCGCTGTTACCCATTGCAATACTGCTGGAAAACCTCGGCTGCTACGCGGCGCTGTATGCCGGTGCCACCTTGAGCTTGCCCAGCCAGAAGCGCCTGGGTATCCAAGGCGCCAGTGCCGTGAACGCCGCGCAATTACTCGGTTGCCTGGCGACACGCCAGCCCCACAGCCTGATCCTCGTACCGCAATTGTTGTTGATGCTGGTGATCGCCGCCGAGCAGAACGCCTTCAGCCCACAGAACCTGCGGTTTGCCGCCGTCGGCGGCGCACGCGTGTCCCGGTCCTTGCTGCAACGCGCCCACCATTTGGGCATGCCGGTCTATGAAGGTTACGGACTGTCGGAATGCGCGTCTGTGGTGTGCCTCAATCGCCCCGAGGCGCAGCGCCCCGGCAGTGTCGGGCGGCCGCTGCCGCATGTTGAAATCCGCTTGGCCGAAGACGATGAGGTCCTGATCAAGGGGTCGACGTTGCTCGGCTATCTGGACCAGCCCGGCCAACCCGAGCAATGGTGGCCCACGGGCGATCTCGGCGACATTGATGAGGACGGCTTTCTCTACCTCAAGGGCCGCAAGAAACATCAGTTCGTCACCAGTTACGGGCGCAACGTCAACCCGGATTGGGTCGAGGCCGAGTTGACCCAGGGCAACACTATCGCCCAGGCGTTCGTCTATGGCGAAGCCCTGCCGGAAAACCACGCCCTGCTCTGGCCACTGCGTACCGACTGCAGCGATGCCCAGTTGGCCGCCGCCGTGGCCGAGGCCAACACCGGCCTGCCCGACTACGCCCAGGTGCATCGCTGGACGCGCCTGGCAGAACCCTTTACCGCCGCCAATGGCTTGCTCACCGCCAATGGTCGCCCACGGCGTGATGCCATCGTCGCCCGTTATCAAGCCCAACTTGCCCCTGCACTCACCGAGGAAACCTCATCGTGAATTTTTTCGACACACTGCAAGAAGCCACCCAACAGGAACGCCAGGCGCTGTTCAATTTGCCGATCATTCGCGATGCCCTGGAAGGCCAGGTCAGCCTGGAAAGCTACCGAGCGTTCCTGACCCAGGCCTACTACCACGTGCGGCATACCGTGCCATTGATGATGGGCTGCGGTGCACGCCTGCCGACCCGCCTGGAATGGTTGCGCAAGGCCGTCTGCGATTACATCGAGGACGAATATGGCCATGAGCAATGGGTGCTCAATGACATCGCCGCCTGTGGCGGTGACAAGGACGCGGTGCGGGACGGCCGCCCGGGTTTGCCCATCGAGCTGATGGTCAGTTACCTCTATGACCTGATCGCCCGTGACAACCCGGTCGGCCTGTTCGGCATGGTCAACGTGCTGGAAGGTACCAGCATCGCCCTGGCCACCCATGCAGCTGGCAGCATCCGTGAGCGCCTGCAACTGCCGGCCACAGCCTTCAGCTACCTCAGCTCGCACGGGTCCCTGGACATCGGCCACATGGACACTTATCGCCACTTGATGAACAGCCTGGAAGACCCCGACGACCAGGCTGCGGTAATCCGCGCATCCAAAGTGGTGTACGCCCTCTACACCGACATGTTTCGCAGCCTGCCGCGTATCGGGGAGGCGCTCCATGCGCCTGTCTGACGCCCGCGTAGTGCTGACGGGTGCCAGCGGTGGCATCGGCCTGGCCATCGCCACTGCCCTGTGCGCCAGTGGTGCGCAGGTGCTGGCCGTCGCTCGTCACCGTGTGCCGCTGGAGGGCTTGCTTGAACGCTACCCGCAGCAACTGTGCTGGATAGGTGCCGACCTGACCGTACTCGCCGACCGCCGTAAAGTGCTGGCCGCCGCAGAAGCTATTGGGGGTGTCAACCTGCTGATCAACGCCGCCGGCATCAACCACTTTGCCATGCTCGAACAGCTGGACGATGACGAAATCAACAGCATGCTGGCGCTCAACATCGACGCCCCCATCTGCCTGACGAAGCTGCTGCTGCCGCTGCTCAAGCAGGCACCAAGCGCCATGGTCGTGAATGTCGGCTCGACCTATGGCTCTATCGGTTACCCCGGCTACGCCACGTACTGCGCCACCAAGTTTGCCTTGCGCGGGTTTTCCGAAGCCTTGCGCCGGGAGCTGGCTGACACGCGTGTCGGCGTACTGTACGTGGCGCCGCGCGCGACCCGGACCCAGATGAACAGCCCAGCGGCGCAGGCCTTGAATGATGCGCTCAAGTCCAACGTCGACGACCCGAACACCGTAGCGTCTGCGGTGGTCCAGGCAATTGCCAACGAACGTCGCGACCTTTACCTGGGCTGGCCAGAACGCTTCTTCGTAAAGCTCAACAGCGTGTTGCCAAACCTGGTTGACCGCGGTTTGCGTAAACAACTGCCGCTGATACGCCGCTTCAGCAATAAACCCGCGAATAAGGACCTGAACCCATGAAACGACTAGTTGCCGCGCTGCTGCTCAGTGCTCTGAGCCCCTTCACCTGGGCGCTGGACGCCGCCGACCAGCAGCGCCTGAACGATATCCAGACGCGCTGGGCCCATATCCAGTACAACCTGCCGGAGGAGCAGCGTACCCAAGCGTTCGAACGGCTGGCCTCCCAGGCAACAGCATTCACACAGGCCCGCCCACAGGCCGCCGAGGCGTGGATCTGGTCGGGGATTGTCACCAGCAGTTGGGCTGGCGCCCAGGGCGGGCTCGGCGCCTTGAGCAAGGTCAAGGCGGCCAAGGCTGACCTGGAAAACGCGCTCGCCCTGGATCCGAAGGCCCTGCAAGGCTCGGCCTACACCAGCCTGGCGGCCCTGTACGACCGCGTACCTGGCTGGCCGATCGGCTTCGGCGATGCTGACAAGGCTGAGCAGTTGCTCAAACAGGCCTTGCAACTCAACCCGACGGGCATTGATAGTCTGTACTTCTGGGGTGACCACCTCTACCGACAAAAACGTTATGGCGAAGCCCGCGATGCCCTGCAAAAAGCCCTGCTGGCCGCGCCACGCCCCGGTCGGGAAACAGCCGATGCCGGACGGCGCAAAGAGATCGAAAGCCTGCTGGCCGACACCACTAAAAAACTCAGCTGACAAGGAGTCTGCGTGCGCCTATTACTGATCGAGGATGACGTGGCGCTGGGGGAAGGTATTCACCAGGCGCTGGTTCGCGAAGGGTACACCGTCGATTGGCTGCAAGACGGCAGCAGTGCCCTGCACGCCCTGCTCAGCGAAACCTTTGACGCCGTGGTGCTGGACCTGGGACTGCCACGCATGGACGGGCTGGAAGTGCTGCGGCGCCTGCGCGACAGCGGCGCCACCGTGCCCGTGCTGATCCTCACCGCACGCGATGCCACCGAGGACCGCATCGCCGGGCTCGATGCCGGTGCCGATGACTACCTGATCAAGCCGTTCGACCTGGCCGAACTCAAGGCGCGCCTACGCGCGCTGCTGCGCCGCAGCGCCGGCCGTGCACGGGTGGTGATCGAACACGCGGGCATCTGCCTGGACCCGAGCACGCAGCACGTCAGTTACCATGGCCAAACGGTGTTGCTGACCCCCAAGGAATATCAACTGCTGCACGAATTGCTGTCACCGCCCGGCCGTGTCATGACCCGTGACCAGTTGATGCAGTTGCTTTACGGCTGGAACGAAGAAGCCGAAAGCAACACGTTGGAAGTGCATATCCATCACCTGCGCAAGAAGTTTTCCAGCGAGCTGATCCGTACCATTCGCGGCGTTGGCTACCTGGTGGAGGAGCACCGATGACCTCGATCCGGCGGCGCACCCTGACGCTGATCATCGGCCTGCTGCTCACCGGTTTGCTGGTGATCAGCGTGCTGAACCTGCATGACAGCAACCACGAAATTGCCGAAGTCTACGATGCACAACTGGCGCAGAACGCGCGCCTGCTCCAAGGGGTCATGAGCATGCCACTGGCCAGCAAAGACCAGGCGGACCTGTATCGCGCCTTCAATAAAGCCCTGGGCGAGGCCATGCCCCGGGTGGACGGGCACCCTTACGAGAGCAAGATCGCTTTCCAGGTGTGGAACCCAAAAGGCGAACTGCTGGTGTTTACCGCCAGCGCCCCGTCATTCGCCACGCCCCCCGCACAACCGGGGTACAGCAATATAGACGACCTGAACGGCCGGCAATGGCGCGGTTTCGTGCTCAAGGACAAGGACAATGGCCTGCGCATCTGGGTGGGTGAGCGCGACGACGTGCGCTCCGACCTGGTGCAGCGGATCGTGCGACATACCTTGTGGCCCAACGTGTTGGGTAGCCTGGTCCTGGCAGCAATGGTCTGGCTCGCCATCGGCTGGGGGCTCAAGCCGCTGGCCGATATGGCCAGCACGTTGCGGGCCCGACATTCCGGCTCACTGGAGCCGATGCAATTGACGCCCTTGCCCACGGAGCTGGAGCCGATGCAGGCGGCGTTGAACCGCATGCTGGCGCAGATCCAGGAAATGCTCGGCCGTGAGCGACGCTTTATTGCCGACGCCGCCCACGAAATGCGCACGCCCTTGGCGGTTCTGCGGGTGCACGCGCAAAACCTGCAGGAAGCCGGCACCGAAGCCGAGCGGCGTGAGTCACTGGCCTTTTTGATCACAGGCGTCGACCGCACCAGCCGCCTGGTCAACCAATTGCTGACCATGGCACGCCTGGAACCCAGCGCCGGGCAACTGACTGTACAGACGATCGACCTGGCGATAACCGTGCGCGAAACACTGATCCAGCTAACACCCTGGTTGCTGAGCAAAGGCCTCGAACTGGTGTTCGACGCCGACGCTGCCCCCTGCCGCGTGACGACCGATGCTGGCGCGATCAACATTGCCCTGACCAACCTGGTGACCAACGCGGCAAACTTCTCTCCGGAACACGGGGTCATCACCGTGAGGTTGGGCCAGGTCGCCAAACACTTCGTACTGACCGTGGATGACCAGGGACCAGGCATCGACGAGAGCGAGCGCGACCGCCTGTTCGAACTGTTCTACAGCCGGGGCAATGCCGAAGGCGCTGGCCTGGGGCTGACCATCGTGCACACCATCGCCCAACACCTCGGCGGCCGGGTGCACCTGGAAAACCTGGCATCCGGTGGCCTGAGAGCGACCCTGGAAATACCTGTGGATGGGTAAGCCGTTCGCAGGCTACACGCCGCCCGGTACCGACACCCATCCGTTTGAGTGTATTCGTACCGTGCGAGGCACGGTATCTGCTATTGTCCAAGGACCTCATCTCCTCCTGATCGCATTCCAGCGATTTTCTGTGAGCATGCTCTGCGGCCGTGTCATCGACGCGTCCGGGCCCGATCTGCACGGAACGCTACGCAGTGGACAAACCAGTCATCGGTACCTCACCTGAACTGCAATCACGCGCCGAAAAAATCGTCGAGTTCAAACGGCAGAAAACCCTGCTCAAGACCGGCGCCCTGCAAGACGCGATCTTCAACAGCGCCTACTTCTCCAGCATCGCCACTGACGAGAAAGGTGTCATCCAGATCTTCAACGTCGGCGCCGAACGCATGCTTGGCTATGCCGCCGCCGACGTGGTCAACCGCATCACCCCTGCCGACATTTCCGACCCTGTCGAGCTGATTACCCGCGCCGCCGCCCTCAGCCTCGAGCTGGAAACGCCGATCACGCCGGGTTTCGAAGCCCTGGTGTTCAAGGCCTCCCGTGGCATCGAAGACATCTACGAGTTGACCTATATCCGCAAGGATGGCAGTCGCCTGTCGGCCATGGTGTCGGTCACCGCCCTGCGCAACCGGCATGACACCATCATCGGCTACCTGCTGATCGGTACCGACAACACCGCGCGCAAGCAGGAAGAAGCCGAGCGCAAAGGCTTCGAGCGGGCGTTGGAAGAAAAGAACCTGGAGCTGGAACACGCCAGCCACATGAAATCCGAATTCCTCGCGACCATGTCGCACGAACTGCGCACACCGTTGAATGCAGTGATCGGCTTTTCCGAGGCACTCAAGGATGGGCTGGTCGGCGACATGAGTGACACGCAGCGCGAATACATCGGCGATATCTTCACCAGCGGCCAGCACTTGCTGTCGCTGATCAACGACATCCTCGACCTTTCCAAGGTGGAGGCCGGGATGATGGAGCTTGAGCTTGAGGCGGTGGAATTGGCGGGGTTATTGGCCAACAGCCTGCTGATCGTGCGCGAAAAAGCCGCACTGCAACGCATCCAGTTGAAACTGGAAAGCCCCGAGGACCTCGGCTGCCTGGAGTTGGACCTGCGCAAGACCAAGCAGATCGTCTACAACCTGTTGGCCAACGCCGTAAAGTTCAGCGAACACGCAGGCTCAGTGACGCTGACGGTACGCGAAGTGGCCCGCGAACAGGTCGGGCATATTGCAGGCGACTGGCCGGTTTACAGCTTCGACCTGCCAGACAGCCCCCATCAGCAGTTCCTCGAACTGAGCGTCAGCGACACGGGCATAGGGATTGCCGAGGACGACATGGGCAAGCTGTTCAAGGCATTCAGCCAGATCGACAGCAGCCTGGCGCGCAAATTCGAAGGCACCGGCCTGGGGCTGGCGATGGTCAAGCGCCTGACCGACCTGCATGGCGGCAGCGTCGCCGTGGCCAGTCGTGAGGGCCAGGGCGCGCGATTTGTCGCCTGGCTGCCGCTGCACCGCGCGCCGGAGGCCGCATGGCCAACATCCTGATCGTCGAAGACAATGAAGCCAACATGCGCCTGGCGCGCCTGTTGCTGGTGAATGCGGGCCACAGCGTACTGTGGGCTCCCGATGCCGAAACCGGCCTGACCCTGGCCCGCGAACAACAGCCAGCACTGATCCTGATGGACATCCAACTGCCGGGCATGGACGGCCTGGCCGCCACCGCGCTGCTCAAGTGTGACCCGCTCACCGCGCACATCCCGGTGATCGCCCTGACGGCCATGGCGATGAAAGAGGACCGCGAAAAGACCCGCCTGGCCGGCTGCGACGCCTACATCATCAAGCCGCTACGCTACAAAGAGCTGTACCAAGTGATCGACACATTGCTGCAACAGCACATCCGTCCTCTTATATGAGTCCTCTCCATGGCCAGCCAACCCGCAACGCTGTTGATCGTCGATGATGAACCCCAGGTGCGCAAGCTGCTGGAAACCCTGCTGCAACATGAGGGCTACCAGACCCTGTGCGCCGGCAGCGGTGAAGAAGCCTTGCAGTTGGTGGCACAACAGCCCCCGGACCTGATCCTGCTGGACATCATGATGCCGGGCATGGACGGCTACGAAGTCGCCAGCCAGCTCAAAGGCGATGAAACCACGGCGGGCATCCCGATCATCATGCTCTCGGCCCTCAGTGAACCGAGCGCCAGGGTCAGTGGCCTGGAGACCGGTGCCGAGGAGTTCATCAGCAAACCGGTGGAGCGTGTCGAGCTGTGGTTGCGGGTGCGCAACCTGCTGCGGCTCAAGGCACGCGGCGACCGGGTGAACCCTTCACGCGAGCTCACGCGACAGCAAACCGGCATGAACGTGCATGACCTGGCCCACCAGGACCTGGAAGAGGCCTTGCGCCTGGCTGTGGAGCGTGAGGAATTCACCGTGCATTACCAGCCCAAGGTCGAAGTTGCCAACGGCCGGCTCTGCGCCCTCGAAGCGCTGCTGCGCTGGGAACGGCCGGACTACGGCGCGGTGTCCCCGGGAGTGTTTGTACCGGTTTTGGAAAGCATCGGATTGATCGTGCCGGTGGGCCGCTGGGTGATCGACACCGTTTGCCAACAGATTGCCGAGTGGCAACGCGGTGCCATTGGCGCAGTGGAAGTGTCGGTCAACGTCTCCGGCCATCAATTGATCGAAGGCGACCTGATTGCCGACATCGCACGCCTTCTTGCACAACATGGGGTCGCGCCGCATTGGCTAGAAGTCGAGCTGACCGAAGGTTCGCTGATGGAAAATACCCAACACACCATCGACAGCCTGCAGCGCCTGCACGCCATGGGCGTGAAGATTTCCATCGATGACTTCGGCACCGGCTATTCGAGCCTGGCGTACCTGCGGCGGTTTCCCATCGACACGCTGAAGATCGACATCGCGTTTATCCGCGAAGTCACCAGCAACCCACAGGACGCGGCGATCACCCGCACCATCATTGAACTGGCCCACAGTCTCAGCCTGCGCGTCGTGGCTGAAGGTGTGGAAACCCAGGCGCAGCTTGCGTTCCTGAAAGACGCCGGCTGCGATCAGATCCAGGGCTACCTGTTCAGCCGACCGCTGCCAGTGGAGACCTTGGAGCGCTTGTTGCTGGAGCGCCTAGACCGTCCGTGAAATCTCCACGCTCAAGCATTCGATCAACCCTCGGTGGGTCGCACTTAACCGCTCCGCACCACTGACCAAGGCCAGTTCCGAGGGCGGTACGGCTGGCAACTCCGTGCAGATCCGATGGCTGGGCAGTACCGCGCTTTTCGGCAAGATGCTGATGCCCAGGCCGGACGTCACCGCCGCCTGGATGCCGGTCAGGCTGTGGCTGCCGAACGCCACGCGCCAACTGCGCCGGGCCTTGTCCAGGGTGCGGATAGCGCGCTGGCGGTAGATGCAGCCTTGGGGAAACAGCGCCAGGGGCAAGGTCTCGGCCTGCAGGTCCTGGCCGTGGCCGCACACCCACACCAACGGCTCCGGCCAACTGGCGTGGCATTCGCCGCTGCCGGCCTCGCGCTTGACCAGAGCGATATCGATTTCACCACTTTCCAGTTGCCGGCGCAGGTCGGTGCTCATGCCGCTGACCGTCTCCAGGCGCGCTTCTGGGCGAGCACGGACGAAGCCGGAAAGCATCGAGGCCATGCGCGCTGCGTCAAAATCTTCGGGCACGCCCAAGCGCACCGGCACCACACTGGCCTCGGTGTTCAAGGCATCGCGGGCCTCCCGAGACAAGCTCAACAAGCGCCGGGCGTATTGGGTCAGCACCTCACCGTGTTCGGTGGCGCTGACTTGCTGGCCTGAGCGGTCCCGTACCAACAGCACCTGCCCCACGCTTTCTTCAAGCTTGCGAATCTGTTGGCTCACCGTGGACTGGGTGCGGTGTACGCGCTCGGCGGCGCGGGTGAAGCTGCCTTCGTCCACCACACAGACCAGGGTGTGCAGGAGTTCGAGGTCAAACATGGTAGCCACCCACTTATCGGAAATTCAACTGTGACACAGAGGCTAATTTAATTTCCAACTGAACGCCAGGTTTCCTATGCTGCAGCGGTCGCCCATTCTTGGCTAAAGGTGCCCCATGTCGCTCGACCACTCCCCTCGCCCCCTGTGGCTGACCTTTGATTGCTACGGCACCCTGATCCAATGGGATGAGGGCCTGCGTGCCGCCGTTGACCGGATCCTCGACGACAAAGGCGAACATCATGTCGACGGCGAAACGCTGATCAGCGTTTACGACCACCACGAACACGCCCTGGAACAAACCCCACCGCACCGCAGCTTCCGCACCCTTGCGGGTCTGGGCTTGCAGCTCGCCCTGAAAGAGCTGGGTCTGCCGACCAATGAGCACGACGGCGCGATCCTGACGGACAGCATCAGTGCCATGCCACCGTTTCCGGAAGTCGTGGCGACTCTCAAGCAGCTCAAGGATCAGGGTTACAAACTGTGCATCGTCTCCAACACCGACGATGACGTGATCGCCGGCAACGTGGCGCAATTGGGTGGCCATATCGACCGGGTCATTACCGCCGAGCAGGCGCGGGCCTACAAGCCCAATCGTCGCCTGTTCGACTATGCTCACGAGCAACTCGGCGTGAGCCTCGACCAGGTGGTGCATATCTGTGCCAGCCCGCATCTGGACCATGCTGCGGCGCGGGATATCGGTTTCCGTTGTGTGTGGATCGACCGTGGCACCGGCCGTCAGTTGCTGGCCGACTACACCCCGGACGCCATCCTGCCAACCCTCGACGGCGTGCCCGAATTGTTCAAATCCCTGGGGTGGTGAACCATGGCCCATACCTTTACGCCCTCTTCCCTGGGCCCGCGCGCCGGGCGCTTGAACCTCGACAGCCTCGCGGCCATCGAGGCGCGGATGGAACTCGCCGCGTGCCTGCAACTGGCGGCGCTGCATGGCATGGAAGAAGGCATCTGCAATCACTTCTCGGCGACGGTGCCGGGGCATGACGACTTGTTTTTCGTCAACCCGTTCGGCTACGCCTTCGAGGAGATCACCGCCTCCCATCTATTGGTGTGCGATTTCGCCGGCAATGTGATCGACGGCGATGGCACGCCAGAAGCCACCGCGTTTTATATCCATGCACAGTTGCATCAGTGCCAGCCCCGCATCAAGGCCGCCTTCCATACCCACATGCCCAACGCCACCGCGCTGTGCCTGCTGCAAGGCCCGCCCTTGCTGTGGCTGGGGCAGACGGCGTTGAAGTTCTATGGGCGCACGGCGGTGGATGAAGCGTACAACGGCCTGGCCCTGGATAACCGCGAAGGCCAGCGCATCGCGGCGGCGTTGGGTGATGCCGATATTCTGTTCTTGAAGAATCATGGGGTGATGGTGGCTGCGCCGAACATTGCCGAGGCCTGGGACGATTTGTACTACCTGGAGCGCGCGGCCGAGGTGCAGCTGAAGGCCATGGCCAGTAGGCAGCCGCTCAAGCCGATCGAGCCAGCGGTGGCGCAGTTGGCATATGAGCAGATGCGTGAGGGTGACCCGGCGAGTGCGCGGGCGCATCTGGACAGTGCCATGCGGCGACTGAGGGGCTTGGGATCGCGCTTTGATCAGTGACCTGGTGACCTGAGCGCCTATCCAGATCCCTGCCGGGGGCGCCTAGGATCAAGCGCAGATATCTGTAGACGCAGGCTTGCCGGCGATGGCATCGACTCGGTCTGCCTGATATACCGAGGTGTCTGCATCGCCGGCAAGCCTGTGCCTACAGCGATTGGTTATTGCGCGTTGGCCTTGGCCGCATCGTTGATGATCGCCACCACCCGCGCCGGGTTCGACACCATCACCACATGCGACGCACCTTTGACATCCACGGTTTCCTTCGAGCCCGCACGGTCTGCCATGAATTTAAGCGCAGCCTCGGGAATGTTCTTGTCTGCCGAACCGTAGATGAAGTAGGACGGCACGGTTTTCCAGGCCGGGTCGCCCGACGGTTCCTTCAGTGCAGCCTCGGTGATCGGCCGTTGGCCGGCCGCCATCAACTGGGCGTCCTTGGGTGATACGTCAGCGGCGAACTGGGCGTTGAACTTGTCCTGCTGGATATACAGGTCGGTCACGCCGTCCTTGGACACCACTGGTTTGTCGAGGGTCGGGCCCAGGGTGCCGCCAGGGTAGCGGCCGGACAGTTCAAACGCGGTCTCGCCTTTTTCCGGGGCGAAGGCGGCCACGTAGACCAGCGCCTTGACCTTCTTGCTGTCGTGCACGGCGTTGGAGATCACCGAGCCGCCGTAGGAGTGACCGACCAGGATCACCGGGCCCGGGGTGTGTTCGACGATGTCGGCGACGTAGTCCGAGTCGGTCTTGACGCTGCGCAGCGGGTTGGCCACGGCGACCACCGGGTAGCCTTCGGCCTTGAGCCCGGCGATCACGCCGTTCCAGCTGGAGGCGTCGGCAAAGGCGCCGTGTACCAGCACCACGGTGGCTTTTTGCGGGGCGGCAAAGCTGGCGGTAGCAGCACCGAGGGCCAGTGCGCCGGTGATCAGGGCGGCGGCGACGCGGGAGAACTTGAAGGTTTTCATGGACGTTTGCTCCGTTAGGGTAGGCGCTCAAGGCGTTGAACGTGAGGCCATGATGCCGAAACGCATTTTACAAATGGAGGCTAATAGTCGACGATATGGCGCAGATCGTCTAAACAACAGCGCTTTTTCACGCTCAGGTGAGTCATGGATCGTTTGTCCACACTGCTGGTGCACTTCGGCATTGGTGCCGAGACCTTTCACAGCGGGTTACTGCACGGTGTGCTCGACACCCGCGACGTGCAGCAGCGCGGCCGCGTGTACCTGCTCAAGGAGGGCCAGGCCAGCCTGGAAATGCCCGACGGCACCCTGCGGCTCCCCGAGCCCAGCCTGGTGTTGGTGCCGCGCCCCCTGCCCCATCGCCTGCTGGCGTCAAAAGCAGACCGTGCCCAGGTGGTGGCGGCGTCCCTGCGTTTTGATGGTGGCCTGGATAACCCGTTGTCAGTGGCGCTGACCGACACCATCGTGATGCCGCTCAAGCAGATCCCGATGATCGCCGGGACGCTCGACTGGCTGTTCAGCGAAGCCTTTGCCGAACACTGTGGACGCGAAGCGGTGATGAACCGCCTGTTCGAGCTGATGGTGATTCAGTTCCTGCGCCACATGATGGCTTATCACAGCATGACCACTGGCATGATGTCGGGGCTGGCAGACCTGCGACTGGCGCGGGCCATGACGCTGTTGCACAACCACCCCGAGCGCCCATGGACCGTGCAGGAAATGGCGGCGGAATCGAACATGTCCCGTGCCAGTTTTGCTGCGCACTTCCATAAGGTGGTCGGCCAGACCCCGGCCGACTATGTGCTGAGTTGGCGCGTCAGCCTGGCGCAGAAACGCCTGCGTGAAGGCCGGCCCATCGCCCTGATTGCCGATGAGGTCGGTTACGAAAGCCCTTCGGCGCTGGCCCGTGCGTTCAGGCGCAAGACCGGCACCAGCCCGCGTGAATGGTTACAGCTGCAGGCGCCGCTAAGGGTCGAGCACACCGCCGCTGTAGCTGTCGGATAAGCGTGTACCGGTGAACTTGGCGACCACCGAGCCCTGGGCAACCAGGCGTTCGCGGTGCCGGGTGATCATGCGCCCCGTCTGGGCGGCGTGCAGGGTCACTTCCGAGATCGGGTCGCCGGGTCGGCCGATGATGCGCGCAAAACGCTGGCCTGCCTCGACGTAATCACCCAACCCCTTTTCGAACACCAGCACTCCTGCGCACGGCGCGAGTATGGTTTCCATGCAGCCCATGTCGACCACGTCGCCTGGCCATGGGGCGATGCTTGCCACCTCGTCGATCACACCATTGACGCACAACCAGGCCCACAGGCCATCGGCGTCCTGCTGCGCCAGGGCGTCGCTGACGTCGGCCTGCCCGCGCAGCTCGATGGTGGCGGCCAATTGCGGCGATGCGTGGTTGATGATGGTTTCTTCAAAAGAGCCATCGCCGCCCTCATCCCAGACAATCACCAGGTCCACCTGCAAGGCCGCCGCCAGCGCCAGGCCTTGGTCGGGCCAGAAGCAACGGTGGATATAGAGGTACGGCAACGCCTCGTCATCGGTGTGCAGGTCCAGCACCAGTTCGGCCTCGGCGGCCAATTGCACCAGGCGTCTCTGCCAGTGCGCCAGGTTGCTTGCCGGACGCTCCATGGCCAGGGAGTGGTCGAAGGCGCGGTTGAAGTTCTGCCCGGTGGCCTCATGGAAGCGCCCGAGCAATCGGCCTTGGCGGAACTGGCCGATGCCGAATGGGTTGGCCTGGGGCACCACGGTGACACTGCCCTTCAGGCGGCCCTGGTCCTGGCACGCTTGCAAGCGCGGCAATAACTGATGCAGGACCAGCATGCCGGCGATTTCATCCGCATGCACACCCGCTTGCAGGTGCACCTTGGGCCCGCTACCGTCGCCGTCGAAACGCCAGGCGCCGATGTGCAGCGCGTTGCCAGCATCACCGGTTTCCTGCCACGAAAGGTCTTTTGCCATGCCTTGCCCTCCTCTCATCAACTATTCGGTAGAGATTGAACACATGTTCAACTAACCTGAGCACTGTGGTATTTCATCCAAGGCCTGCCCATGACCATCGACCCTCCCAAACTGCGCCGCACCAACCCCGACGAACGCCGGGACCTGCTGATTGCCGCCACCCTCACCTGCCTGGCCCGCGATGGGCACGCCGGGATTTCCGTGCGGCGCATTGCCTCCGAGGCCGGGGTGTCGGTGGGGTTGCTCAACCACCATTTCGGCACCATCGACGAACTGATCGCCGAGACCTACCACAAGCTGGCCAACGAGCTGACCAGCGCCCTGTGGGAACAGGTCGAGTTGGCTCAAGGCGCCGCCGCGCGCCTGGATGCGTTTCTCAGTGCCTCGTTCTCGCCCAGGGTCATGGACCCCGACCTGCTGGGCGTGTGGGTGGTGTTCTGGAGCCTGATCCGCCACTCGCCTCACGTGAACCAGTCCCACGAAAACAGCTACCACGCCTACTTGGCGTTGATCCAACAACTGCTGGACGACCTGGCCCGCAGCGAAAACCTGGTGATCCACGACAGCCGCCTGGCCGCCATTGGCCTATCGGCGATGCTCGACGGACTCTGGCTCGAGGGGTGCCTCAACCCCGGCACTTTCAGCCCCGCCAACGGCCTGCACATCTGCCGCTGCTGGGTACAGGGGTTGCGTCACGGAGCATTCGGCGCCGACCACATCCTGTGACACCGGGTGCCGCGCACTGAGCATGGCCAGGGTGCCGCTGGCCGCGATCAACACTGCGCCGACAATCAGCGAGCCATCCATCAGCGTGCCCCACACCAGGCTCGACAGAAGGAACGCCCAGATCAACCCGGTGTATTCAAACGGCGCCAGCAAAGTCGCCGTGGCACGACGGAAACTGGCAAACAGCAGGAACTGGCCAACCCCGCCGACCAGGCCCGCCGCCAACATGCCCAGCCAGGCTGGGGTGAGCGACGGCGTATGGGTCCAGGGCAAGGTCACCGCCATGCACAGCACAAACACCACGTTGGTGATCAGCATCTGCTCCAGCACCGAGGTGGCCGGGTCGACCTGGCGCAACTGGATGTAGGTAAACGCCCAGCACAAGGCCGCGGCCAAGGTCAGCGCGATGGGCAGCGGGTCCATCATCTGGCTGGGGCGACAGGCGATCACTACGCCGACAAAGCCGATGACCAGCGAGATCCACTGGCCGCGGCTGGCACGTTCCTTGAGGATCAGCGCCGCGAGCAGCGTGACCATGATCGGCGCGGAGAAATACAGCGTGGTCATTTCCGCCAGGCTCAGGTCCTTGGCAGCGGTGTAGTACAGCAACCATGCCAGCAACGACAACAGCCCGCGGATGATCAGCAAGCGGCGGCTGGCCGAGGTCCACGCGCGCCGCAACAGCCCCATGCGCCCAGCCATCACGCAGGCGGCCACCACCACCAGGCTGCGCCAGAACAGAATCGTGAACACCGAGTAATCGGCCACCAGCCATTTGATCACCGCATCCTGCAACGCCAAAAACGCGTAGGCCAGGGAACACAGGGCAATCCCTTGCAGCGATCGGTCCTGTTTCATCCGGCCGACCTGCGCAGTGGCGTGCCACGCCGTTCGGCAATCGCGTATGCAGCTTCGATCAGGAAGGTCAGGCACAAATAGACGCCCGCCACGAGCAACAGCGGCTGGTAGATCTGCAGGGTCTGTGCCCGCACCACGTTGGCCGCGCCCAGCAGGTCAACCACGGCAATGGTCGAGGCCAGTGCGGTGGACTTGAGTAGCATCACAGTCTCCCCGGCCAGGGTCGGCAGCAACAGGCGCATCGCGCGTGGCAAGCGCACCCGCAGCAGCGCCTGGCGTGGGGTCATGCCGAACGCCGAGGCGGCTTCCATTTCACCCTTGGGCACGGCCAGCAGGCCGCCGCGGATCACCTCGCCCACGTAGGCGCCGACCGACAGCACCAGGGCAAACACGATGTACCAGTAGCCATCGCGCAGGTACGGCCACAGGACGCTGGCGCGAATCATCGGGAACTGGGCGAACAGGCTGCCCAGGCCGTAGTAGAAAATGTAGATCTGGATCAGCAGTGGCGTACCGCGCAATACGCTGGTGTAAGCCAGCGCCCCACGCGCCAGCCACTTGCGCCGTGACAACCGCGCCAGCGCGACCAGCACCGCCAGGGCAAACCCGAGTACCGCCGACACCACCAGCAGCGACAAGGTGGTCTGCAACCCCTTGGCGATCAGGCCGGCGTAATAGCTTATCCATTCAGGCATGGGCCGCTCACTCGACAACCGGCATCCAGCGACGGATACGTCGCTCCAGGCGCCCGGACAGGTAATTGGAAGCCAGCGTCACCAGGTAATACAGGGCGGCGGCCGTGAGGTAGAACAGCAGGTAGTGGCGCGTGGAACCCGCCGCCTGCTTGGCGGTGTACAGCAACTCGTTGGTGCCCACCACGCTGATCAAGGCGCTGTCCTTGATCAGGTTGATCCACAGGTTGGACATGCCGACCAGGGCGAAGGGCGCCATGATCGGCAGGGTCACCCGCCGGAACAGGCCGAACCCGCTCAAGCCAAAAGCCCGTGCCGCTTCTATCTGTCCGTGGGGAATCGCGAGGATCGCCGCGCGGAAAATCTCCGAGGCGTAGGCGCCCTGCACCAGGCCCAACACCAGGATGGCCACCAGCGGGCCGCTGATATTCACCTGCTCGACGCCCATCCACAGCATCAGCGCGTTGAGCCCCATGGAGCCTGCGTAATACAGCAGCAGGATCAGCAGCAGTTCCGGCACCGCGCGAAACACCGTGGTGTAGCCGCGCATCAGCAGCGCAATCGGGCGCGGCGCACTGAGCTTCGCGCAGGCCACCACCAGGCCGATCAGCAAACCCACCGCAAAGGAGCCGGCGGAGATCTGCAGGGTCATCCATAACCCCTTGAGCAATGCATTGCCCCACCCCTGTTCGCCGAAGCTGAGAAGGTCGAACATCATTCGCTCTTCTGGGCGACTTGTTGGTACGGGCTGTCACAAGTCTTGCTCACAAACGCCGGGGTGTCGGTGCGTTTGCACGGGCTGACCGACAGGCCGAAGTAGTGCTGCGACAGGTCGTCATAATCCTTGCTCACCAGCAGCTCGCCGATGGCCTTGTCCAGCCGGGCCTTGAGCGCGGTGTCTTCCTGGCGCAAGCCGGCGCCGACGCCACGGCCGATGATCGGGTCGTAGGGCACGCTGGCTATGTGCGCCAGGCCGCTGGCCTCGGGGGTCTTGACCATCATGGCGATGGCGGTGTCGTCGGCCATCATGTAGTCGATACGACCGGCGATCAGGTCGGCGTTGGCCGATTCCTGGGTATCGTAGTACTTGAGGTCAGCGATGTTTTCGTAGTACTTCTTCAGGTAATTGGCGCTGACGGTGGAGATCTGCACGCCGATCAACTTGCCCTTCAGGCCCGCCGGGGAGATCTCGACTTCGCTGCCCTTGGGCCCGGCGACACCCAGCAGCGAGTCGTAGTAGGCACGACTGAAGGCGATCTGTTTTTCGCGCTCATCGGTCACCGACATCGATGAAAAAATCACGTCGATCTTCTTCGCCAGCAATGAGGGAATGATGCCGTCCCACGCCACTTCCTTGATCTGGCATTCGGCTTTCATGCCCTCGCAGAGCTTGTGGATCAGGTCGACTTCAAACCCTGACCACTGGCCGTTACCGCCCTTCACGGTAAACGGAGGGTAAGGTTCGGCCGCCACTGCGAACACGATCGGTTTGTCTGCCGCCCATGTAAAACCTGCGGCCATCATCAACACTGCACTGCTCAACCACGTTGCCATACGCTTGGATTTCATGATTTTGCCCCGTCTTTTTCTGGAGTTAGCGAGTTTGATGCGCGTTGACGAACTGCCGGCAACGCTCACTGCGTGGGTCGATAAACACCGCATCCGGCGAGCCGGTTTCTTCGATCATGCCTTGGTGCAGAAACGCCACTTTGGACGACACATCCCGGGCGAAGGCCATTTCATGGGTGACCAGGATCATGGTGCGGCCTTCCTCGGCCAGGGAGCGGATCACCCGCAGCACTTCGCCCACCAGTTCCGGGTCGAGGGCCGAGGTGGGTTCGTCGAACAGCATGACTTTGGGCCGCATGGCCAGCGCACGGGCAATCGCCACGCGCTGTTGCTGGCCACCGGAAAGGAACGCCGGGTACTCATTGCGCTTGGCGGCCAGGCCGACGCGGTCGAGCAACGCTTCGGCGCGTTCGATGGCCTCGGCGCGGCTTTCGCGCAGCACCTGGGTGGGGGCCTCGATGAGGTTTTCCAGCACCGTGCGGTGCGGCCACAGGTTGAAGTTCTGGAACACCATGCCCAGGGTCGAGCGGATGCGCACCAGTTGCTTGGCGTCCGCCACCAAGGGCGCGCCGGGGCGACCGTAGTTGAGCTTGATGCTTTCGCCGTCGACGTGGATGCTGCCCTGGTCTGGCACTTCGAGCATGTTGATACAGCGCAACAAGGTACTTTTGCCCGACCCGCTGGCGCCGATCAGCGAGATCACATCGCCTTCGTGGGCGGTGAGGGAAATGCCCTTGAGCACCTCGATATTGCCGAAGCGCTTATGGAGGTCGATGACCTCGATCATCTTCTTGGCTGCCAAGGGTTGCACCACTTCAATCCTGGGCGCAGCAGCGGCACGCGGTTCACCGGCCAGCTTGGCGACAAACCCTGCGATGCGCTGGCAGGCTTGGGCCAGGCGCTCCTCCCCCAGCGTGAACGACAACCGCACGAACCCTTGGGCGGGCTCGCCGAACGCGGCGGCGTCCAGCACTGAAACCCCGGCTTCGCGAAACAAGCGCCAAGCGAAATCCAGGGAGCCCAGGCCGGTATCGCGCACATCCACCAGCACAAACATGCCTGCTTGCGGCGCCTGCACCTTGATTCCAGGGCATGCACTCAGCCCCGCTACCACCAGGTCGCGCCGGCGCCGGTAAATCTCGCGCATGCCCTGGGTCACTTGATCATGGGCCAGCACCGCCGCGGTCGCGGCTTCCATCACAAAACCGGGTAGCCCGTAGAGCATGCTCAACACCAGGGTTTCCGCATGGGCGACCATTTGCGGCGTCGCGACAATCCAGCCGATGCGCCACCCCGTCATGGCGTGGGACTTGGACAAGCTGCCAATCACGACACAGCGCTCCGCCATGCCCGGCAGCGCGGCGAGGCTGTGGTAGTCGCCGTCGAACACCAGGCTTTCGTAGACCTCGTCGACTACCACCCACAGGTCGTGGGCGATGGCCAGGTCGGCGATGGCTTGCAACTCCTGCGGATTGAGCACCACGCCGGTCGGGTTGTTCGGGTTGGAAAAGAAAATCGCCCGCGTCCGGGGCGTGATCGCGGCGCAGAGCCGTTGCGCATCGAGGCGAAAACCCGACGCCGGCGAGCACGGCACGCGCACCAGTGTTGCACCACTGGCCTTGAGCGTGGCCTCGTAGGTGACGTACATCGGGTCGAGCACCAGCACCTCGTCACCGGCCTGCAACAGACACAAGGACGTCACGAACAAGGCGTTCTGCGCACCGGCCACGGTGATCACGTTCGTAGCATTGAGCGCACGCTCCAGGGTGTTGCTGTAGCGCGCGGCGATGGCCTCGCGCAGCGCCGGGCGCCCCGGGATTTCGGTGTAATGGGTGTCGCCTTCGCGCAAGGCCGTGATGGCGGCATCGGTAATGAAGGAGGGCGTGGCGAAATCAGGGTCACCGACGCTGAGGATGATGATGTCTTCGCCCTGGCTGGCGGCCTGGAATGCAGCATGGTGGATGTCCCAGGCGGCTACGCCCTGCCCTGCAATTCGATCGACGAAGGGGGAAAACCGCATGCCAGAGCCTCTCGTTCAAGAAGAAAAAGCGCGACCCCGTTGCTGTGCAAGGGGTGGATGCGGTCAACATAGTTCAAACTGAACAGTCGTTCAATGGGTAAATCCAGCCCCGTGTCGTTTATCGTCCAAAGAGGTCGTTGTGGTGATTCCTACGGATTCGCACCTGGCTCATCAGGCCGCAGCGACAACCCGGCAACTCGCCGGCCGAGCCGAGGTTGAACGCGATGAGCGCCACGTGATTGAGCGCGATAAAGATGCCCGGGCGCAGGCCGCTGTCGCAGCCGGGGCTGCGCCAGTGTGAAAACCATCGGCTCGCAGTTGGCCCAATCACATTGAACCCGTGACCGGCCATGGTCCTCCAACCTGAACAGACCACGGCCTTGGCGCACGCTTGATGACTTTTATTCTATGGATGGCCGTACTGGGCGCCGTATTGCTCACCCTTGCCCTCACCTCCTCCTACCTGCGCTGGATGCCAGTGACCACCTCGGCAGTGTGCCTGCTGCTGGGTGTGGGGATTGGCCCGCTGGGCGTTGACCTGTTGCACCTGGATATCAAGAACTCCGCGCGCTGGATGGAGCACCTGACCGAAGTCGCCGTGCTGTTTTCTTTGTTTGTCAGCGGTTTGAAGTTGCGCCTGCCGCTCAAGCACCGCACGTGGCGCATCGCGTTCGGCATGGCCGGGCCAGTGATGCTGCTGACCATCCTCGGCATCTGCCTGGCGCTGCATTACCTGTTTGCGATGTCCTGGGGCGTCTCGCTGCTGGTGGGCGCGATTCTGGCACCGACTGACCCGGTGCTGGCGGGCCTGGTGCAGGTCAATAATGCCCAGGACTATGACGCACTGCGCTTTGGGCTGTCCGGCGAAGCGGGGTTGAACGACGGCACCGCCTTCCCCTTCGTGATCTTCGCCCTGCTGTTCATGCAGCATGGCGGGTTCGACGGTGACTGGCTGGGCGGTTGGGTGCTGAAAAACCTGCTGTGGGCAGTGCCGGCCGGCTTGTTGATTGGCTATTGGATGGGCCGCGGCATTGGCCGCGTGACGCTGTGGCTGCGCATCACCAACAGTGACAGCACGCTCTCGCCCAATGACTACCTGACGCTCGCGCTGATCGCGCTGGCCTACGTGGTCGCCGAGGCGGTGGGTGGCTATGGCTTCCTGTCGGTGTTTGCGGCAGGGCTGGGGTTGCGACAGGCGGAATTTCGCTCCACGGGGCATTCGACAACGCCGTCGGAGCATCTCGCGCTGCCGGTGGTGGGCCACCTGGAGGTCGAGCCCGACCGCGCGCTGCAAGGCGATGTCAGCGAACTGAAGGATACCCAGATCGCTGCCGGCGTGATGATGGGCGACATGCTCTCGTTTGGCAGCCTGGTGGAGCGTTCGATGGAGGTGTTCCTGGTGACGGTGCTGGGCATCGTACTGGTGAGCCACTGGGATTGGCGCGCACTGCCGGTGGCGGCGTTGCTGTTCTGTGTGATTCGCCCGATAGGCGTGCTGGCAATGCCTTGGGGCAGCCTGATCGATAGGCGCCAACGCGGGCTGATGGGATGGTTCGGCATTCGGGGGATCGGCAGTATTTACTACCTGTTCTACGCGCTCAATCACGGGCTGATCGGCACCAGCAGCGCGGTGGCGGTGAACCTGACGTTGTCAGTGATAGCCCTGAGCATCGTCGTTCATGGCCTGAGTACCCAGCCGATGCTGGTGTGGTATGAACGACGAGCCAAGGCAAAAGCTCAGTCCTGACGCTCGGTATTGCCGACGTCTGCCGCATCATCCAGATCGTTGAGCGGCACTTCTGCATCATCCATCAGCGATCCGGGATCTTCATTGCCCGGGTCGTTGAGTTCGTCATCGAGTTCTTTTGACATGATCGTCTCCTCTAACCGCCTTGGGTGTCGATATCAGCATCGGTTTCAGGCTTGGGCTCGCGCTCAGGCTTGAAGTCTGGACTGTAGTCGTTTTCCTTGGCTTTGGGGTCTTTGGCCGGGACCGGGTCCTTGGGCGCGTCTGCAGCGGTACCGGGGGCCGGTTCGCCACCGTCGATGGCAGGATCGTTGCGGTCATCGATTTGCGGGTCTTTGCTTGTGCTCATGGGTCACCTCTTGGCAGGCCGGTGGGAAATCAGCAGGGCCTGAAGGTAAGGCGCCGCGCCGAACGGTGAAGTTCCGTTCGATTGCTCACCGGATCGGGTTGTCGACCTGGATATAGAACGCGTAAATCCCCAGCAGCAGCCAGAACACCATGAACAACCAGGGGGCTCGCATGGAGAAGAGCAGCGACTTGCGATAGCCCTTGTGGGACGACTCCATTTCGGAAAACAGCGGCGATTCATCGTAGGCCATGCCCATCACCGGCTCGCTGCGCAGCAGTTCGCTCTGTTTGTAATGCCAGTGGTCAATGATTTCGTACGCGGCCCGAATGCCTGGCCAGGCATTCAGTGAGCTGAGAATGCCCAGCGAGACCAGGAACACCGGCACAACCAGGGTGAACAGCTTGCCCCACTCCGGGTTGAGGTTGCCCATGCCGGAGACAAAGGCGATGACCAGGAACGACTGCGCCGTGAGGTAGGCGTCGGTGCGGTTGGCCAGGATGGTGGTTTCGTACTGGATTTCACGCCGGTAGAAATCCAGGCGGTCCTTGGGCGAGCCGAAGATCTTGGCATTATGCTCGCTGTGGTCGTCCAGGGCCGCTTCCGGCGTGTGGGGAGAGATGATTCTGGGCACGACAGTGCTCCACGCAGGTTCGAGTCCTATTAGAAGAATGGGGGGGCGGTGAAGTTCAAGTTTGTTCGTGCACTGCCTTGGTGCGAGCCATGCGCCGTTATGGCAATGTGCGGTATACCCACTGCAGGCGCCCGGCTGGCCGACGATGGCGGCCGTGACACCGCCACCGCCGGCAAGCCGGGCCCCGCCCCAAAACCCTTGGCCCTGCAGCGAGTAATCGACAGCGTGCATGGGCATTCCGGCACAGGCATTGCTTTATCCTTTCATCTGCCCGGATTCAGGAGCATTCGTTACCCCCCGACCCAGAGCCGATCCCATAAGAAAGTAAGGACCAGGCCCGTGGGCACCCTCAGCCACGGCCCTTATAAAAATGCGTTTTTTGAAACGGCAGTGCCACCCAAGCTTCCCTCGGCACTGACAAGGTACTGGAATGGCTCGATCTTTCTTTGATGAAATGAATGATGCAGACGGCGTATGCCGTGCGCATTATCAGGATTTCTCCCGCTGGCTGGGCAATACGCCGCCGGAATTGCTGGCCCAGCGTCGCCGTGAAGCCGATTTGCTGTTCCACCGCGCCGGGATCACCTTCACCCTGTATGGCGACGAGCAGGACACCGAGCGACTGATCCCCTTCGACATCATCCCGCGCAGCATCCCCGCCAGCGAATGGAGCGTGATCGAACGCGGCTGCATCCAGCGCGTCAACGCGCTGAACATGTTTCTTGCCGACATTTACCACGACCAGCGCATCATCAAGGCTGGGATCATTCCGGCGGACCAGGTGTTGGGCAACGAGGGTTACCAGAAGGCGATGGTCGGCCTGGACCTGCACCGTGACATTTATTCCCATATCTCGGGGGTTGACCTGGTGCGTGATGGCGACGGCACCTACTACGTGCTCGAAGACAACCTGCGCACCCCCAGCGGCGTGAGCTACATGCTCGAAGACCGCAAGATGATGATGCGCCTGTTCCCCGAGGTGTTCGCCAAGCAGCGCATCGCGCCGGTGGACCACTACCCCAACCTGCTGCTCAAGACCCTCAAGAGTTCAAGCCGCCTGGACAACCCCAACGTGGTGGTACTGACGCCCGGCCGCTTCAACAGCGCGTTCTTCGAACATGCGTTCCTGGCCCGGGAAATGGGCGTCGAATTGGTGGAAGGCGCCGACCTGTTCGTGCACGACCTCAAAGTGTTCATGCGCACCACCGATGGCCCCAAGCCGGTGGACGTGATCTACCGGCGGATCGACGACGCCTTCCTCGACCCCAAGGCCTTCAATCCCGAATCGATGCGTGGCCGACGACAAGTCGATCTACCCCTATGTGCCGGAAATGATCCGTTTCTACCTGGATGAAGAACCGGTGCTACAAAACGTACCGACCTTCCAGTGCCGCAAGCCCGAAGAGCTGTCCCACGTGCTGGCCAACCTGCCAGAACTGGTGGTCAAGGAAACCCAGGGCTCCGGCGGCTACGGCATGCTGGTCGGCCCGGCCTCCACCGCGGCCGAGATCGAGGACTTCCGTCAGCGTATCAAGGCCCGTCCCCATGCCTATATCGCCCAACCTACCTTGAGCCTGTCCACCTGCCCCACCTTTGTCGAAAACGGTATCGCCCCACGGCATATCGACCTGCGGCCCTTTGTACTCTCGGGCAAGGAAACCCGCCTGGTGCCCGGCGGCCTCACCCGCGTGGCATTGAAGGAAGGCTCGTTGATCGTCAACTCGTCGCAGGGCGGCGGAACCAAGGACACCTGGGTGGTGGAGCGATGGGCTGGATGAGCTGGCGATGTCGTTGCTCAGCAGCGGCACCCTGGACAGTTACCTGGAGCGTCATAAACAGCTGGACGCCGAACGCATGCTGCACTTCTTCGCCCTCGACGAAGAAAACCCCGCCAGCATCTATAACTGCCTGCGCGCCGCACGCGGCAATGCCCACGCGGTCCGTGGGCGCATCACCGCCGACATGTGGGAAAACCTCAACGCCACCTGGCTGGAAATGCGCAGCATCGCCGCGGGCGGCCTGGCGCGGCACGGCATCAGCCACTTCTGTGATTGGGTCAAGCAGCGTTCGCACCTGTTTCGCGGAGCGACCTCCGGGACGATCATGCGCAATGACGCCTACCGGTTTATCCGCCTGGGCACCTTTGTCGAACGCGCGGATAACACCCTGCGGTTACTGGACGCGCGTTACGAGATGTTTGGCGAAGAGTCGGAAGAAGTCAGCGACTTGTCGGCACGCGGTTATTACCAGTGGAGTGCCCTGCTCCGCGCATTGTCGTCGTTCGAGGCCTACACCGAGCTGTACCCGAACGCGTTGAATGCGCGGTCAGTGTCGGAACTTCTGTTGCTGCGCAGCGATGTGCCGCGTTCGTTGCATGCGTGCATTGAGGAATTGAGCCATATCCTGGCCGATCTACCCGGCAGTTATGGCAGGACCGCGCAGCGACTCGCCGCCGAATTCGAAGCTCGGCTGAGGTATACGGGCATTGATGAGATCCTGGAGGATGGGCTGCATAGCCGCCTCACGGACTTCATCGACATGGTGCGCGAGCTGGCACGGGCGATACACAGTTCGTATCTGGAAGTCGTGTAGACCACAACCTTGCAGGCGTCTGCCTTGCCGGCGATAGCGCGGGCAAGCCGGACGCCTGCAGGACGTGTGTGCCTACTGGTTCTTTACCAGCACGGGCTCGGCGCGGTATTGGTCGGGAAACAGTTTTTTGAGCTGTGCCACTTTGGGTAAATCATTGATCACAATATAGGGGTACGACGGATTCTCGGTGAGGAAATCCTGGTGATAGGACTCCGCCGGGTAGAACGCCTTGCCCATCTCGATCTGGGTGACGATGGGTTTATCGAAGGCCTTGGCCGCGTCCAGTTGGGCGATGTAGGCCTGGGCGACTTTTTGCTGTGCGGCGTTCTGCGCGAAGATCGCCGAGCGGTATTGGGTGCCGGTGTCGGGGCCCTGGCGGTTGAGTTCGGTGGGGTTGTGGGCGACCGAGAAATAGATCTGCAGCAATTTGCCGTAGCTGACTGTGCTCGGGTCGTAGGTGACTGCAACCGACTCGGCATGGCCGGTATCGCCGTCACTGACGGACTCATATTGCGCGGTGCTCGCGGCGCCGCCGTCATAGCCGGAGACGGCGTTCTTTACCCCCTGAACGTGCTGGAACACCCCTTGGACACCCCAGAAACACCCCCCCGCGAATACAGCGGTTTGCAGGTTGCCGGAGTCGCTGGGTAGGTCCAGCGCCGGGGGGGCGATCGCCACGGCATCCTCGGAGGCGCCGAAGGAGAACGCTGGGGTTTTTCCGATAAAGGCGGCGAAGGCAAACACGGGTAAACACTTCAGAAGTTTCATCGCAGTCACTCCAGTGCAACTGAATAAATGGGGCCAAATTGTGGGCGCGGGCTTGCTCGCGAAAGCGGTCTGAACGTCACAGACGTATTCACAGGTCTAACGCCTTCGCGAGCAAGCCCGCGTCCACAAGGGTTGGGTCTTCACTTCATGTTTCGAGTGGGTCAGCCGAAGGTGAAGGCGTAGGCCGCCACGTTCGGGTCGAGGAATTCGATAGTGAAGGTATGGTCCTGCACCGCCCCTGGCTGTCGCACCAGTTGGTACAGGCGCTGTTCGGTGACGGTGCCGCTGCCATCCGGTGCTACATCGGTGCCGTGGGCATCACCGGGGGCCTGGCCGTCGACCGTGACGTTGAACCGCACCGGCTTGCCATCGGCGCCAGGGCCGAGCACCAAGTGCAGGTCACGGGCGTGAAAACGGTAAACGATGCGACCACCCGGCTGGTCGAGGGTGGCTTGCTGGCCACCGACGTTCCATTGGCCTTCCAGGGTCCAGTGGTTCAAGGCCAGGTTGCCGGCGGCCGGGTAGTTCGCCACCTGGTTGGTGGCCAGGGTGCCCGTGCTGATGAAGTTCTCGGCGCGCTGGAAGCCCAGGTAGGTTTCCGGCGACTGCACTTCGTTCATGTCCGGCGCCTGCTGTACGCCCTTGGCATCGGCTTGGATCAAGCCACCCGCGACATTCCTGGCACCGGCTTCACGCAGCAGTTGCTGGATCACACGCTCGGACTCGGCGTAATCGCCTTCTCCAAAGTGGTGGTAGCGAATCTGGCCCTTGGCGTCGGCAAAGTAGTGGGCCGGCCAGTACTGGTTGTCGAACGCGCGCCAGATCTTATAGGCGTTGTCGATCGCCACCGGGTAAGTGATGCCCAGGTCCTTCATGGCCTTGGTGACGTTGCTGACGTCACGTTCAAAGGCGAATTCCGGCGCATGCACGCCAATCACCACCAGGCCCTGGTCGCGGTATTTCTCGGCCCAGGCTTTCACGTACGGCAAGGTGCGCAGGCAGTTGATGCAGGAATAGGTCCAGAAATCCACCAGCACCACCTTGCCCTTGAGCGCTTCGGCAGTGAGTGGCGGGCTGTTGAGCCATTGCACGGCGCCCTCCAGCGGTGGCAGCGTGCCTTCGATCGGCAGCGTGTCGCTGTGATTGGCGGCGGCCATCATCGCCCCGCCCTTTTGTTCCGGCTTGGCACTGAGCTTGTCCACCAGGCTCTGTTCCAGGCCACCGGTGGATGCGGTCGATAGCCGCGACAGCACGCCGGTGTCCAGGCCCAGCGCGATAGCGGCCACACCGGCCAGCATCAGCGCACCCAAGCCACGGCGCAGCCATTCGCCGGCGCCGAGGGACTTCTTCATCAAGCCAAAGACTTTACCGCCGACCAGCAAGGCCAGCGCGAGGGAGGTGGCAGCACCGGCGGCGTAGGCCAGCAACAGCAAGGTAGTACCGATGCTGGCGCCCTGCAGCGCGGCGCCGGTGAGCACCAGCCCCAGGATCGGCCCGGCGCAGGGTGCCCACAGCAGCCCGGTGGCCACGCCGATCAGGAACGACGCCCCCGGTCGCGGCCTGGCATCGGCCCCGGCGGCTGCCGACAGGCGACTGCCGGCGGCGACCAGTGGGCGCGTCAGGCGCTCCGACAGTTGCGGCAGCAATAGCGTGAGTCCGAACAGGGCAACGCACAGCAACGCGAGCCAGCGCCCGTATTGATTGACTTGCACCACCCAACCGCCGCCCACTGCCGCCAGCGAGGCCACCAGGGCGAATGTCACCGCCATCCCCGCTAACAGCGGCAAGCCACTGCGCAAAAACGGCTGCCCGGTGCGAGCGAAGACAAAAGGCAGAACAGGCAGGATGCACGGGCTGACGATGGTCAGCACACCGCCCAGATACGCGAGAACCAGCAGCCACATGGGATCTTCCCTTATACGAATGAAAAAACATCGGCTTAAGCCTCGGTGACCCTGTTGGGCTGCTTGGGCAGGCCGCTGGCCAGGAGGATTTGTCGGCGTGAGTCCATGGGGCTCTCCCATTCATGGCAGGCAAGGCACCCGTGATGAGCAGTGCTCACTGTTGGCAGTGAGGTGATCATGCGCGTATGGCGGTCGCGGAATCCTCACGCAGAGTTAAACAATTCGTGATAACTACACGGTTGCAAAAGCCGCACAATAGGCGGACGACAAGCGAAGGTTTCCCTGCATGGAACAGCCCAAACGTGTCCTGGTGGTCGAGGACGATGCGCATATTGCCGACCTGATCTGCCTGCACCTGCGTGATGAACAGTTCGAAGTGGTGCACAGTGCCGACGGTAACGAAGGCCTGCGCCTGCTGGAGCAAGGCGGTTGGGATGCGCTGGTCCTTGACCTGATGCTGCCCGGCGTCGACGGACTTGAGATCTGCCGTCGTGCCCGCGCCATGACGCGCTACACACCGATCATCATCACCAGCGCGCGCTCCAGCGAATTGCACCGCATCCTCGGCCTGGAGCTGGGTGCGGATGATTACCTGGCCAAGCCGTTCTCCCTGCCGGAGCTGGTTGCCCGCGTGAAGGCCCTGTTGCGCCGCGTAGACGCCATGGCGCGCAACCTGAAGATGGACGCCGGCAGCCTCGATCTCGGCCAATTGTTCATCAACCCGCTGACCCGCGACGTCACCTTGCAAGGCCAACGGCTGGACCTCACCCCACGGGAATTCGACCTGCTGTACTTCTTCGCTCGCCAGCCAGGCAAGGTGTTTTCGCGCATGGACCTGCTCAACGCAGTGTGGGGCTACAGTCACGAAGGCTACGAGCACACGGTCAATACTCACATCAACCGCCTGCGCGCCAAGGTCGAGGCCGACCCGGCCAATCCGGCACGCATCCTCACGGTGTGGGGCCGTGGCTACAAGTTTGCCGAGAGCCCGCCATGAAGCTCAGCCTGACCCAGCGCCTGTCGGTGGTGTTCGCCGTGTTGCTGCTGATCTGCAGCGGCACCTCCGCCTGGCTGCAGGTACGCTCCAATCACATGCACGAGCTGGAGGTGGTGCAAGGCCTGTCCCGCGACCTGGCAGCCCATATTGCCCGCGACACCCAGCTCATGGACGCCGACGGCCTCAAGCCCGACGCAGTGCGCAATCTGTTCAGCCAACTGATGCTGGTCAACCCCAGCGTCGAGGTGTACCTGCTCGACATTGATGGCCGCGTGGTCGGCAACGCAGCGCCCAGCGGGCATATGCGGCGTGACCACGTGGACCTGGCGCCCATTCGGCGCTTCCTCAGCGGTGCCATGCTGCCGATTCTCGGGGACGACCCGCGCAGCGCCGATGGCCGCAAGGTATTCAGCGCGGCGCCGCTCAAGGTCGGCGGCCAGCAAGCCGGTTTCCTGTATGTAGTGCTGCTCGGCGAAGCCCATGACGTGTACGACGCCAAGGACGCCACCGGCATGGCGCTGAAAATCGCACTGTGGTCCATCGGCCTGGTCGCCCTGCTCTGCTTGATGGCCGGGCTGATTGCCTTTGCCTGGATCACCCGGCCATTGCGCCAGCTCACCGACAAAGTGGGCCAGTTTGACATCAACGGCGCCTCCGAACCCGCCGAACCGACTGCACGCGAATTCAACAGCGGCGACGAAATTGCCGTACTCGACCACGCCTTTGTAAAGATGCAAAACCGCCTCGGCGAACAATGGCGCGCCATCACCCACCAGGACCAGGAACGGCGGGAGATGGTCGCCAATATCTCCCATGACCTGCGCACGCCGTTGGCCTCGCTGCACGGCTACCTGGAAACCCTGTCACTCAAAGATGCCAGCCTGAGCCCTGAGGAGCGTCGCCGCTATCTGGGCATTGCGTTGGACCAGAGCCGCAAGGTCGGCGGCCTGGCCCAGTCGCTGCTGGAGTTGGTGCGTCTGGAGCATGGCTTCGTACAGCCGGTGATCGAAGGTTTTTCATTGCCGGACCTGGTGCAGGACATCTTCCAGAAATTCGAACTGACCGCCGAGGCGCGGGCCATCACGCTCACCGCGACCCTGCCGCCGCAGGTACCGACGGTATTCGCTGACCTGGGCCTGATCGAACGGGTACTGACCAACCTGCTGGATAACGCCCTGCGCCATACACCGGTGAATGGCGAAATCGAGGTGATCCTGTCGCCGCAAGCCTGCGCAGTCGCCATCACTGTCAGTGACAGCGGCCCGGGTATCGACACCGAACTGCGCGAAGGTTTGTTCCTGAGGGCGTTTACCATCGGTGGCGCGCGACGCGACGGTGGCCTGGGCTTGCGCATCGTGCACCGCATCCTGCAACTGCACGGGCGCAGCATTGGCCTGGTGGACCGCCCAGGCCATGGGGCGACCTTTATGTTCTCCCTAGAAACCCGAGCATCAGCGCGTTGACCCGCTGCCCCTGCTCGTTCTGGATCCAGTGCCCGCAGTTGGGCAGCACATGCTGCTCAAGGTGAGGCACTGAGTCCGGCATGCGCTTGAGCGTGTGGGCCTCGAACACCCCGACCGGGTCACGGTCGCCGATCAGGAACAGCGTAGGTTGCAGCACCTGCTTGCCGGCCAGGCTTTCGGTACGTTGCCAGTTACGCTCGAAGTTGCGGTACCAGTTCAATGGGCCGCGAAACCCATGCGCGACGAAGGTGTTGACGTAGACGTCCAGGTCCGCCTGGGAACACCATTGCGGCAAGGCACCGGGGGCCGCAACGCCTTCAAGCAACGTGGCGTTCGCCGGTTTCCTTTGCAGGAACACATCCTGATCCTGCATGAACAGGCGCAAGGTACGCTCGATATCGGCGTTCAATTCCTGCTCGGCGACGCCCGGTTCCTGGAAATACAGGATGTAGTTGAAGCGATCGGCGTACAGCTCGCGCATGATTTCAATCACTGGCCGCCGCGCACGCCCGGCAAAAGGCACCGACATCGTGATCAAGCGCGCAACCCGCTCAGGTTCGAGCAATGCCAGGTGCCAGGCCACGACCGCGCCCCAGTCGTGGCCGACCATCACCACCTGCCCATGGCCAAAGTAATCCATGGCCTGCTGGATATCGCCACACAACGTCAGCAGATCATAATCGGCGACCTCGGCCGGCGAACTTGACTGGCCGTAGCCGCGCATTTGCGGGGCAAACACCCGATAGCCCGCCGCCGCCAGGGCAGGAATCTGCTCGCGCCAGGAATGCCAGCACTCCGGAAAACCGTGCAGCAGCCAAATCGGCGAGCCGTGCTCGGGGCCGGCAATGTGAACGCGTAACTCAATGCCGTTGACGTGGATTAGTTGCTGGCTCATGGGCATAACCTTTTCGAAGGTGTTGCCCAGCGTGCAGCATGGCTTACACAGCCACCAGCATCATTGATGGCGGGAATAACTCATGCAACCGCCCACCAGCGGGGCAACAATTGACGTACCCGCGCTTCGCCGAAGCGGTCGTCGATCAACACCACCACGCCACGGTCCTGCTGGCTGCGGATCACCCTGCCCGCGGCCTGCACCACTTTCTGCAGGCCGGGGTACAGGTAGGTGTAGTCATAGCCCGCGCCGAAGATAGCGCCCATGCGCAGTTTCATCTGCTCGTTGACCGGGTTGAGTTGGGGCAACCCGAGCGTGGCGATGAAGGCGCCGATCAAGCGGGCGCCGGGCAGGTCGATGCCTTCGCCGAAGGCGCCGCCGAGCACGGCAAAACCGATGCCCTGGCTGTGTTCGGTGAATTGGTCGAGGAACGCCTGGCGCTCGGCCTCGGCCATGCCACGCGACTGCTGCCACAGGGTGATGTGCGGATGCCGCTCGGCCAGCAGTTGCGCCACCTGCTGCAGGTAATCAAAGCTTGAGAAAAATGCCAGGTAATTGCCAGGCTGCTGCGTGTACTGGCGGGCGATCAGCTCAACGATGGGTGCCAGCGAGGCGTGGCGATGGACAAAACGCGTGGAGATTTCAGCGACGATACGCACCTGCAATTGCTCGGCCTTGAACGGCGACTCCACATCGACCCACGCCGTGTCAGCCGGCAAGCCCAGCAAGTCGGCGTAGTAATGCCGCGGGCTCAGGGTCGCGGAGAACAACACGCTGCTGCGGGCCGCGGTCAACCGTGGGCGGAGAAACTCAGCGGGCACCACGTTGCGCAGGCACAGGGTAGAACTGCTGCGTTTGCCGCTGAGCTGGCGCTTGCTGATGTCGAAAATGAAGTGTTCGTTGAACAGCTCGGCGACCTTGGCAAATTGCAGCACGTCAAAATAGAAGGTTTGCAGGTCGCCACTGAGCGCGTCGGGATGGTCATTGAAATACTCGCCCATGCTGCTGGCACACATGCTCAGGGCCAGCAGCAGTTTTTCCGGTCGCACGGCATAGGCCTGGTACGGCGCAAGTTGGTCCTTGTGCAGCGCGTTCCACTCACGGTTGAGGCGCTGCAAGGGTTTCTTCAAGGGCTCGGGCGCGGTGTCACGCAGGGTCTTGAGGTGGTACTGGTCCAGGCTGGCGCTGTACATGGAGCGGGCGCGCTCGACCAGGTTGTGCGCCTCGTCCACCAGCACGGCCGCGCGCCACTGGTTGAGCTGTGCCAGGCCGAACAGCATGGCGCCAAAGTCGAAATAGTAGTTGTAGTCGGCGACCACCAGGTCGGCCCAGCGCGCCATTTCCTGGCTCAGGTAATAGGGGCAGACGTCATGGGCCAGCGCCACCTCGCGCAGGTTGCGCTGGTCCAGCAGGCGCACCTTGGACGCGGCGATACGCGCAGCGGGCAACCGGTCGTAGAAGCCCTTGGCCAAGGGGCAGGAATCGCCGTGACAGGCTTTGTCCAAGTGTTCGCAGGCTTTGTCTCGCGCCACCAGCTCCAGCACGCGCAGAGGCAGGTGGGGACTGCTGGCATACAGCACTTGGGCGGCATCCAGGGCGAGCTTGCGGCCGGGCGTCTTGGCGGTGAGGAAAAACAGCTTGTCCAGTTGCTGGGGCGCCAGGGCCTTGAGCAAAGGGAAAATCGTGCCGATGGTCTTGCCGATGCCCGTCGGTGCCTGGGCCATCAAGCAGCGGCCAGTGCTGACGGCCTTGTACACCGATTCGGCAAGGGAACGCTGGCCGGCACGGAAACCGACGTGGGGGAACACCAGGCTTTGCGCGGCGCTGTTGCGCGCTTCACGGTGCGCCATTTCCTGTTGGGCCCAACCGAGGAACAGTGCGCATTGCTGGTTGAAGAACGGTTCCAGCTCGGTGGCTTGAAAGCGTTGGTTGAGCACCGTTTCGCCTTCGCCGACGATATCGAAGTACACCAGCGCCAGGTCGATCTCAGGCAGGCCAAGCTTCTGGCACATCAACCAGCCATAGACTTTGACCTGGGCCCAATGCAATTGCCGGTGGTTGGTGGGCTGCGCATCAAGGTCGCCGCGATAGGTTTTCACTTCTTCCAGGCGGTTGGCGTCCGGGTCGTAGCCGTCTGCCCTGCCCCGCACCTTGAGTTGCTGGTACTCACCTTCGAGTGCCACTTCATTCTGGTAGTGCTGGCTGC
>Ga0308169_10000944_pt1 | contig 37097 bp, 34 predicted proteins | sample PhyBR1_2_FD_202139 | JGI IMG/M metagenome (GOLD analysis project Ga0308169, IMG submission 202139) | Phyllosphere microbial communities from UC Gill Tract Community Farm, Albany, California, United States - DLSLSB.R1 | ecosystem: Host-associated > Plants > Phyllosphere > Unclassified | place...
TGCGTGCATCGCCGTCTACGCGCAGATCTCCTCGATCGCGGTGTCGAGGGAGAAGGCCGTACTCCACAACATCGCCGAGGTCTACCGCGGCATCATCCTCGAGGATCCCTCCGGGCCGTTCGAGAAGCCCGGCGTCGACCAGCACGTGGCCATCGTCGCACCGGATGGGACCACGAGGATGAACACGCTGCCGAAGGCGCTGCAGACCCGCATCGGCGAGCTCACCCTCCCAGGTCCCATGCTGCGCGAGGTGCACTACGTCGAGACGTACTACGTGTACGTGGACGCCGTGGAGACGCCGCAGGGCACCTGGACGGTGCTGGTGACGCGCGACAGCGACATCGCCGCGGGCATCGTGTCGGGTGTCGTCGCGCTGCTGTGGATCCTGGTGATCGGCAGCGCGCTGATCTTCGCCGCGGGTGCATGGGTGATCGCCACGGCCGCACTCCGCCCGGTGGAGCGGCTGCGGCGCAGCGCCGAGCGTCTCGCGCTGCGACGCAGCGAGAAGGAGCTGCTGCCCGTCGGCAGCGCCGGCGACGAGATCGACTCGCTCGCCCGCACCCTCAACCAGCTGATCGAGGATGTCAGGGCCGCCAGCGCACGCGAGCAGCAGATGGTGGCGGATGCCAGTCACGAGCTGCGCAATCCGCTCGCCGTGCTGCGTGCGCAGCTGGAGCTCGTCGACGGCTCGGATCCCGACGCGGATCGCACCCTGCTGGCCGAGTCCCGCACCACCCTCAACCGGCTCATCCGCCTCGCGCAGAGCATGCTGGAGCTGTCCCGGATCGAAGCCGGCTCGGCCTCGGGCGACAGCACGCTGCGCGAGCTCGCCGACGAGATCACCGAGCGCGTCGACGACGTGCGCTGGAGACTGGCGGAGCCGGCATCCGATCTGCGCGGCTCCGTCGACCTCGACCTCGACGTCTCCGCGCCCGAGGCGCATGCTCGGCTCGGCCGGGCGGACGCCGCCCGGGTGGTCGACAATCTGATCGACAACGCTCTGCGTGCGTCGAAGGGCGACCCGGTGCACGTGGTGGTGACGCTGCGTCAGAACGCCACCGACATCGAGCTGATCGTGGCCGACGACGGCCCCGGGTTCGATCCGTCCGTCACCGACCGGGCGTTCGAGCGCTTCACGCGCAGCGATTCCTCCGCCTACGCGGGCGGCGGGCTCGGCCTGGCGATCGTCGCGCGCGTGGCGGAGCTGGCAGACGGATCGGCGACGATCTCGTCCGATCGCATGGCGGGCGCCGAGGTCGGCATCCGCATCCCGCTCATCTCCGACTCCCCGGACGGATCCGGCGACGGCGTGCGCCGATCGCCGAACACCCACCAGCGATAGGCGCAGAAGCGCACGGCCGAGCCGAGGATCAGCCCGACGACGTTCGCCGAGACGTTGTCGTCGAGGGCGCTGGTGAGGCCGAGCACGTCGCGCGACACCACCAGGCACAGCAGTGACACTCCCCCGCCGATCAGGCTTGCGACGAGGAATTCCGCGGCCTCGCGTCCGGTGTCCGCGCGCCGGTGATCCCGGAACGTCCAGGACCGGTTGCCGATCCAGTTGACGGCGATCGCCAGAACGGTCGAGATCGCCTTGGCCGCGACTGGCCACCACTCCCAGCCGAACGGCGTGTGGGCGCGCAGGACGTTGAACACGGCGACGTCCACGATGAAGCCCATGCCTCCCACGACGCCGAAGCGCACCACCTGGGTCAGCAGCGCCCCCGCGCGACCGTCCGCCGGCGCCCGCTCAGACATGTGCGTGCTCCCGCGGTGCCAGCACCGCCGCCCCGCCGGTCCGCGGGTGCAGGCGGCGGGCGACGCCCCAGGCAGTCACCTGTCGCAGGGCCTCGACGACGATGCGACCCGACATCTTGGACTCGCCGCCGCCGCGCACGTCGAACGTGATCGGCACCTCCACGATGCGACTGCCGAGGGAGACGGCGCGGTCGAGCATCTCGATCTGGAAGCAGTATCCCCGGCTGCTGACGCCGGCGCGGACGATGCGGTCCAGGGCATCCGCGCGGAACACACGGTACCCGCCGGTGATGTCGCGCTGCGGCAGCCGCAGCATGATCCCCGCGTACCGGCTTCCGGCGCGCGAGAGCAGGAGGCGCCGCCAGTCCCAACCTGGTGCCGACCCCCCGGCGACCCACCGCGATCCGATCACGAGATCGGCGTCCTCGGACGCCGCGAGCAGCATGGGCAGGTCTTCCGGCCGGTGCGAGCCGTCGGCATCGCTCTGCACCACGCTGTCGTATCCGTGGCGCAGCGCCCAGCTGAAGCCCGCGAGGTACGCGGGCCCGAGGCCCTGCTTGACCGTGCGGTGCAGCACGTGCACGGCGGGATCGGCGTAGGAGATCGCGTCTGCGAGCGCCCCGGTGCCGTCTGGGGAGGAGTCGTCGACGATGAGCAGGTCAGCCTCGGGCGCCGCCGCGCGGATCCGGGAGATCATTCCGGGGAGCGTCTCGGACTCGTTGTAGGTCGGCAGGATGACGACGGTCGGCTCAGGCATGGTGGGCTCCCTTGGTGAACTCGTAGACGGTGGTGCGGTGCACGTGATGCTGCGCCGTGAGCGTGTAGCCGGCGCGACGCAGAGCGGACAGATCGACGGAGGCCGTCCGGGTGCCCTTCGCCTCCAGCAGCCAGACGGTGCTCTCCCGCAGCGACGGTGCGGCTGCGGAGACGGAGGCGAGCTCGTCCCAGAGCCCGGCACGGGTGTCGTACGAGGCGAGCAGCTGAGGATCCTGCAGACCGGCGAAGTCCTCCGGATAGAGCCGGAAGGCCAGCCGCGACGTGCGGGACGGTCGCGGGCCGTCGCCGAACAGCACCGCATCGCCGAGGTGCGCCCGCTGCCCGATGACCTGGGCTGCGAATCGGAAGTCGGCTCCGCCGTCCTTCGCGTACGGCGTGCGCTGATGCAGGTACTGCGGCACCGTGACGCCCAGCACCACCGCTGCCAGCACCACGGCGGCGACCGGCGCCAGACCGGGCATCCGGCGTCCGACCACGGACAGGACGCCGGTCAGCCCGCGCGCGGTGAGCAGGGCGACCGCGCCCAGGCTGACGGCGAGGTAGCGCGGGTTGTACGTGGGGGCCACGATGACGTCGACGGCGATGAGCACGGCCGCGGGCGCGAGAAGCCAGGTCACCGCGAGACGCGCGCTCGCCCGCTCGACGGGCCGGCGCAGCGCGAACGCGACGCCGACGGCGATCAGGACCCACATGACGGCAGCGACCGCGCCGTGCGTGAACCAGGGGGTGACGAGCACGCCCCTCGGCGACAGATAGCCCCGGTGCGCCAGGAAGCTCACCTGGTTGCGCTGGAAGGCCGCCAGAGTGATGATCGGCAGCGCTGCGGTCAGCGTCGCGGCGGCCGCCGCCGTCAGATCGCCCCGGAGTCCGCGCACGCCGCGTCGCAGAACGGTGCCGCGACGCGGTGCGAGGAACGTCACCGCAGAGAGCGCGAGCGGCACCAGGAGCAGGTAGAGGAAGAACCACGAGCACAGCCCGGCGAGCACCCCGAACAGCACCCAGCGACGCCTCGGAGCGCCCTGCCGAAGCAGATGCGAGAACAGCACAGTCAGCCAGACGACGGCCGCTGCGGTGACGGCGTAGCCGCGCGTCTCGATCGCCAGCGCGCTGGCGCGCGGAATGACCGCCACCAGCACGCCGGCGACGATCGCGGTGCGCCGGTCGAACCACATCCGGCCGAGCGTGAACACGCCTGCGGCCAGTGCGCCGATGGCGATCGCGCTGGGCGCCCTGGTCGCCCACTCCCCCGTGCCGAACGCCCACATCCAGACGTGCAGCAGCATGTAGTACAGGCCGTGCACGGCATCCACCGCGCTCAGCTCCTGCAGCAGGCTGGGCAGCGACCGCTGACCCGACATGACGCTCGCGGCCTCGTCGCCCCAGTAGGACGGGATGCCCGCGCCGATGTAGTCGACGAGAGCGACGGCGACCCCGATCCCCGCGGGCAGCGCCACAGCTCGCGGCGCCGGCCGGCGACGTTCGCGACGCTGCTCGCCCTGGACGAGCCCTCTCTCCGTGATGACCATGAGACGAGCCAATCGCCGGCCGATCCGCGCATCCTATGAAATCGGGCCTCCCGGCATGAGAGTTCTCACACGAACGACCGGAAGCGCTGTGCCTGGATAGCATCGAGGTATGGAGATGGATGCCGAGGAGTTCGAGCGGCTGGTGGTCGACGAACTCGATCTGCTCCCCGACGACATGGTCGACGGCCTCGAGAACGTGGTGTTCGTGGTCGAGGACGCCGCGGAGGACGGCGAGGAGCTGTTCGGCCTGTACGAGGGCTTCGCACTGACCGAGCGCGGGCAGTACGGCATGGGCGAACTGCCCGACCGGATCATCGTGTACCGCGAACCCCATCTGGCCGAGTGCGACGACGAGGAGCAGCTGCGCGACGAGATCCACACGACCCTCGTGCATGAGATCGCGCACTTCTTCGGCATCGACGACGGGCAGCTCCATGAACTGGGGTGGGCATGAGCGGGCCGGCATCCGTCCCGGTGATGGACGAGCAGTTGACAGCCGCACCGCTGGTGCCCTGGGAGCTGGTCGTGTGGGACGACCCGGTGAACCTGATGAGCTACGTCGCCCGCATCTTCCGCACCTACTTCGGCTACCCGCAGGAGACGGCCACCCGGCTCATGCTGGCGGTGCACAACGACGGACACGCGGTCGTGGCGACCGGTCCGCGCGAGACCATGGAGGTGCACGCCCAGGCGATGCACGGCTTCGGGCTGTGGGCGACGGTGCGGGAGGCCGGCGAATGACCGGTGGCGCGCTGTCCGTCCCGTTCGCGAGCATCGAGGGTCGTCACCTCATCGCGCTCGTGGACGACTTCATCGCGCTGCTGGATGCACCCCGCGACACGGCGGACGAGGCGCTGGAGCGACTCGCGCCCGACGCGTACCCCGACGACCCGGCGGCCGCCGAGGAGTACCGGCGCGGCACGCGCGACGACCTCGTCGACCAGCGGATCTCGGACGCGCGGACCGTCCGGTCGGCCTTGGAGCGGTTCGAGACGGATGCCGGCGCCGACCTCGTCGAGGTCCCTCGCGCGGAGCTGGACGGCTGGCTGCGCACGCTCTCGGCGATGCGGCTCGTCCTCGCCTCGCGCCTGGGCATCGATCGTGACGACGGACATGATCCCGACGACCCCCGCTACGGCACGTACGACTGGCTGGGCTATCGGTTGGAGCTGCTCGTCCAGCTCGCCGACCGTCTGGACGAGGAGTGACCCGGCACTACGGCGTGCGGATGCTGATCGAGGCGAGACGCTCGGGGTCGTGACGCGCCATGTGCGCGTCCTCCTGCGCCGCCCACATGTCCCAGAACGGCCGGAACCCGTCTCCGTCCCGCTCCAGCGCCCTGGTGCGCCGGGACGCATGGGGACCGTCGATCCACACCGTCACATCCGCCAGACGCGCCGACGCCGGCGTCAGCGCACCGCAGCCTCCAGCACCAGGCCCAGCGCCGGGTCGACCGCGTGCGCCTCGGCCTCCTCCTCGCGCTCCCAGTCCCAGCGGTGCCAGGTGCCCAGCAGTCCGCGTCCGTGCGGCACCAGCACCGACTCGCGGGCGATCTCCGCACCCGCCTCGAGCCCGCTCCAGCCCGGATAGATCGAGTCCAGCGCGATCAGCTGCGCCGGCGTGCGCAGAGGCCACGCCCGCATCACCCGCGCGGCCAGGCTGCTCTTGCCCGCACCGCTGCGTCCGTCGATCACCACCACGGGGTTGGACGCCTGTACCGCGATGATCGCGTCGCGGATGCGGGCGGTCGCCGTGGTCAGCGCGGAATCGAGCGGGTCGTCACTTCTTGAGAGCACGGATCACACGGCTGAGAGCGCGGCCGAGCACCCACACGAAGGGCACGGCGACGGCCAGCAGTGAGACGATGTTGGGCTCGAACCGCAGCCCCTCCTCGCGGCGGACGTACACGCCGAGCGGAACGGCGATGCCGCCACCGGTGCCGCCCTCGCCCTGCTCCACGCCACCGCCGGCGAAGCCCGTGACGGTCAGCGCGACGGGCGTGACGCTCACGCCGTCGATCTCGAGGGTTTCGCCATAGGCGCCCTTCACTCCGAAGGATGCGGCCTGCTCGCCCAGCTTCAGTGCAATGTTCGGCATCCCCCCACGCTAGCCGACGCCCAGGACCCGCGCGACGCTCACTCCCGGCCGAACGGCCTCGGCTGCTCCCCCGCGGGCCGAGCGCCGGATCGGCCGACATGCCTGGCCCGCGTGATCATGCCGACGCCGAACCGCGCCCTGGCGTCGTCGAGCGTCCCCTCCAGCCGGCGCTGGTCCTCGTCGTCGTCCCACAGCGCGAGCGCGCCGCCCGACGTCTCTCGGAGCTTCTCGGCGCGCACCCCCACCAGACGCACGGGATCGCGCCTCGCGATCTGGTCGAACAGTGCGACAGCGGTCTCCCCGATCCGCTGGCCCACCTCGGTGGGCTCGGGCAAGGACACCGTGCGGCTGAGGGTGGAGAAGTCGGCGAAGCGGATCTTGATCGCCACGGCGCCCGCCTGCCAGCCGCTCGAGCGCAGGCGAGCGCCGACCCGGTCGGCCAGGCGCAGCAGCTCGGAGCGCAGCAGATCGGCATCCGCGATGTCGTTCTCGAAGGTCTCCTCGTGTCCGACGCTCTTCTCCACGCGCTCGGTCTGCACAGCGCGGGCGTCCTCGCCGCGGGCGAGCTGCTGCATCCGCTGCGCCAGTGCGGGGCCGACGGCCCGGGACAGCGCGTCGAGCGGTGTCTCCCGCACATCGCGGATGAGGCGGATGCCGCGTCGCTCCAGCGCTTCGGCGGCCTTGGGACCCACCCCCCACATCGCGCCGACCGGCCGCGGATCGAGGAACTCCTGGGTGCGCGCGGCCGGCACGATGAGCATCCCGTCCGGCTTGGAGATGGTGGATGCCATCTTCGCGACGTGCTTCGTCGCTGCGACGCCCACGCTGCAGGTGATGCCCACCTCCTCCCGCACGCGCCGGCGCAGCAGCACCGCGATCCGCCCAGGACTCCCCCACAGCCGCCGCACGCCGCGCACGTCGAGGAACGCCTCGTCGATGGAGAGCTGCTCCACCAGCGGGGTGACGCTGTGGAACACGTCCATCACCGCGGAGGAGACGGCGCGGTACTTCGTGAAGTCGGGCGGGACCACGCGCGCCTGCGGGCACAGACGCAGCGCCTGCGACACCGGCATCGCACTGCGGACACCGAAGCGTCGCGCCTCATAGGACGCGCTGGAGACCACCGAGCGACCGTCCGGCGCGCCGATGATCAGTGGCAGTCCGCGCAGCGACGGGTCGTACAGGATCTCGACCGAGGCGTAGAACGCGTCCATGTCGACGTGCAGGATGCCGGTTCCGGCATCCTCCGCTCCCTCCGGCGAGACGAGCCGTCCCGATCCGTCTCCACGTCCCATCCCTCCATTGTCCCGGAGGCCGCCGACACCGGATGCACGAATCTTGACCGTTCGGTCAAAACCCGGCGTACACTGGGCGTCGACCCCCGATTCGGGAGCCATTCTTTCTGCAAGGAGGATGAGTTCAATGAAGAGGTGGACACGCTGGCAGGACTGGGTGGCCGTCGCCGCCGGACTGTACGCCGTCCTGGCGACCATGTGGACGACTCCGCGCACAGGCGCGTCGGTCTCCATGACGGTCGTGCTGGGCATCCTGATGATCGCGGCCGCGGTGTGGAGCCTGGCGGCGCCGGGACTCGTGTCGATGGAGTGGATCCTCGCCGCGATCGGTGCGCTGCTGTTCCTCTCGCCGTGGTTCGGCTCCTTCGCCGGAAGCGCCGGTCCCGCGTGGACCGCGTGGATCTGCGGTGGTGTCGGGGTGGTCGCAGGCCTCTGGGCGCTCGCACCCGCGGAGAAGGCGCACCACGCGACTCCGGGCGGACATCGGGCAGCGCACGCCTGACCTGCGATGCGCGACGACGATCGGGGCGACGGGCGACCGCCGCCCCGCATCACGACACGATGACGCCGGGGAGGGCGAGATGACCGAGGACGCCGATCCGGTGCGCACCCGCAGCCGCATCCTGGATGCGGCGGAGGCGCTCTTCGCCCGCCACGGCTTCGACGGGACCTCCACGGCACGCCTCGCGGACGCCGCGGGAGTGCCCAAGGGCCTGCTGTTCTACTACTTCCGCACCAAGCCGGCGATTCTCAGCGCACTGCTCGAGGAGCGGCTCGACCCCGCGGCGCTCGACCCTGCAGTACTGGCGGTGCCTGGCGATCCGGTGCAGACGCTGGTCAACGTGGGCGAACGTGTGCTCGGCGACCGCGCCGCGTCCGGCGTGCTGCGGGAGGTGATCTGGCACGAGGCGCATACCCGCCCGGATGTGCGCGCCGTGCTCACCCGCTACCGCCATGCGCTGCACGAGACGATCGAGCACGCCCTGCGAGCCAGCCTGACCGCCGCGGTGGACACGCACGCGCTGCGCGCCGCGGCGTCCGCGTGGGCGGCGACCATCACCGCCCGCCCGCTGGAGGCGCCCTCCGCGGACCGCGAGCACCTGCACGAGGCCGCCAGTCTCCGCGCGGTCGCGCGACTGCTGAGCGCCGGGCTGCTGTCCACCGCGCAGGCGATCTGAACAGCAGCCCGGATGGTCGCTACTGGGCCGCGCGCTCCAGGATCAGCTCGCGCACGCGGGCGGCGTCGGCCTGGCCCTTCATGGCCTTCATCACCGCACCGATGATCGCGCCGGCGGCCTGCACCTTGCCGTCCTTGATCTTCGCCATCACGTCGGGCTGAGCGGCCAGCGCCTCATCGATGGCGGCGATCAGAGCTCCGTCGTCGGAGACCACCGCCAGGCCGCGGGCATCCACGACCTGCTGCGGGGTGCCCTCGCCGGCGATGACGCCCTCGAGCACCTGGCGGGCCAGCTTGTCCGTCAGGGTTCCCGCGTCGACCAGCTGCTGCAGGGCGGCGACGTTCTCCGGACTGATCAGCTCGGACGCGTCCTGCTCGGCGGCGTTCGCGAGACGCGTGATCTCGCCCGTCCACCACTTTCGAGCGGATGCCGGCGTCGCCCCGGCCGCGATGGTCGCCTCGACGACCTCCACGAGTCCGCCGTTGCGCACGTCCTGGAACTCCAGGTCGGTGAAGCCCCATTCGGCCTTCAGTCGGCGGCGACGCGCGACGGGCTGCTCCGGCAGCTCGGCGCGCAGCTCCTCCACCAGCTCGCGCGACGGCTGCACGGGAAGCAGGTCGGGCTCCGGGAAGTAGCGGTAGTCATCAGCATCCGACTTCGGACGACCAGGCGAGGTGGTGCCGGTGTCCTCATGCCAGTGCCGCGTCTCCTGCGTGATCGTGCCGCCGTCGGCGAGGATCGCCGCCTGGCGCTGGATCTCGTAGCGCACGGCGCGCTCGACCGAGCGCATGGAGTTGACGTTCTTCGTCTCGGTGCGGGTGCCGAGCTTCTCCTGGCCGCGCGGGCGGAGCGAGACGTTGGCGTCGCAGCGCAGGTTGCCGCGCTCCAGCCGCGCCTCGGAGATGCCCAGGCCTCGGACGATGTCGCGGATGGCCGAGATGTACGCCTTGGCGTACTCCGGCGCGCGGTGCTCGGCGCCGAAGATCGGCTTGGTGACGATCTCCACCAGCGGCACGCCCGCACGGTTGTAGTCCACCAGCGAGTACTCGGCGCCCTGGATGCGACCCGTCGAGCCCATGTGGGTGAGCTTTCCGGCGTCCTCCTCCATGTGCGCGCGCTCGACCGGGATGGTCACCAGCGTGCCGTCCTCGAGCTCGACCTCGACCGAGCCCTCGAAGGCGATCGGCTCGTCGTACTGCGAGATCTGGTAGTTCTTGCCGAGGTCCGGGTAGAAGTAGTTCTTCCGGGCGAATCGGCTGGACTCGGCGATCGAGCAGCCGAGCGCGAGGCCCAGACTGATCGACGAGCGCACGGCGGTGGCGTTGACCACCGGCAGCGAGCCGGGAAGACCGAGGTCCACCGGTGCGATGAGCGTGTTCGGCTCTGCACCGTGGAACTCCTCGTTGGCGGGGTTCGGCGCCGCGGAGAACATCTTCGTGCGCGTGTTCAGCTCGACGTGCACCTCGAAGCCGAGCACCGGCTCGAAGAGCTCGAGAGCCTTGTCGAAGTCCATCAGCTTGACGGTGGCCATCAGCGTGCTCCTCCCAGGACGGGTGCCTTCTCCAGCAGCGGTGCGCCCCAGGCGTCCACCAGCGCGGCCTCGAGCGCCGCACCGACGCCGTACAGCCGGGCATCCTCCCGGGCGGGCGCGAGGAACTGGATGCCGACGGGCAGTCCGTCCTCGGCGGCCAGACCCGACGGGATCGAGATGCCGGGGACGCCGGCGAGGTTCGCCGGGATCGTGGTCAGGTCGTTCAGGTACATCTGCAGCGGGTCGTCGATCTTCTCGCCGAGCTTGAACGCGGTGGTCGGAGCCGTGGGCGTGGCGATGACGTCGACCTGCGCGAACGCCTGGTCGAAGTCGCGCTGGATCAGCGTGCGGACCTTCTGCGCGCTGCCGTAGTACGCGTCGTAGTAGCCGGCGGAGAGCGCGTAGGTGCCGAGGATGATGCGACGCTTCACCTCGGGACCGAAACCGGCCTCGCGGGTGGCGGACATCACGTCCTCGACCGTCGCGCCGCCCTCGGGGGTGACGCGCAGACCGAATCGCACGGAGTCGAACTTGGCCAGGTTGCTGGATGCCTCCGCGGGGAGGATCAGGTAGTACGCCGCCACGCCGTATTCGAAGTGCGGGGCGGAGATCTCCACGATCTCGGCGCCCTGCGCCTCCATCAGGGCGAGCGACTCGCGGAAGGACGCGGCGACTCCGGCCTGGAAGCCGGAGTCGGGCAGCTCCTTGATCACGCCCACCTTCAGCCCCTTGAGGACCTCGCCGGTCGCGCCCTCACGGGCCGCGGCGGCGAACGAGGGCCACTCGTCTCGCAGCGACGTGGAGTCGGCCGCGTCGTAGCCGCCGATGACGTCGTGCAGCAGGCCCGCGTCGAGCACCGTGCGGGTGACCGGCCCGACCTGGTCCAGGCTGGAGGCCAGAGCGATCGAGCCGTAGCGGCTCACGCCGCCGTAGGTGGGCTTGGTGCCGACCGTTCCGGTCACATGGGCCGGCTGACGGATCGAGCCGCCGGTGTCGGAGCCGAGCGCCAGCGGGGCCTCGAACGCGGCCACGGCAGCGGCCGAGCCGCCGCCGGAGCCGCCGGGGATGCGGTCCAGGTCCCACGGGTTGTGGGTGGGGCCGAAGGCGGAGTGCTCGGTGGAGGACCCCATGGCGAACTCGTCCATGTTGGTCTTGCCGAGCGGGACCAGGCCGGCGGCACGGGCGCGCGCGACGACCGTGGCGTCGAACGGCGACATGTACCCCTCGAGGATCTTGGATCCGCTGGTGGAGGGCATGTCCGTGGTGACCAGCACGTCCTTGACGGCCAGCGGAACGCCGGCGATGGGGCCGAGCTGCTCGCCGGCGGCACGGCGAGTGTCGACCTCGCGGGCGGCGGCCAGCGCATTCTCGTTGACGTGCAGGAAGGCGCGCACGTCGGACTCGACGGCGGCGATGCGGTCCAGGTGCGCCTGGGTGGCCTCGACGCTGGAGATCTCGCGCGCGGCGAGCCTCTCGCCGAGCTCTGCCGCGGTCAGGCGGATGATGTCGCTCACTGCTCTTCTCCAAGGATCGCGGTCACGCGGAAGCGCCCGTCGGCGGAATCAGGAGCGTTCTGCAGCGCCTGCTCGTGCGTGAGCGTCTGACCGACCTCGTCGGGACGGAACACGTTGCTCATCGCGATCGGGTGGCTGGTGGCGACGACATCCGGGGTCGCCACCTCCGACACCTTCGCGATGTTGTCGACGATGGCGTCGAGCTGACCGGTCAGCTGCGTCACCTCGTCATCGGAGAGCTGGATGCGCGCGAGCACGCCGAGATGGCGCACAAGATCAGGGGTGATTTCAGACACGCCCCCAGTCTACGAGAGCGGCCATGCCGCACCGAACTGCTCAGCGCTGCTGGACGAGGATCAGCTCGGTGTCGCCACAGCTGATCGCGGTGGTGCCTCCGACGGTGCTCGTGCGCCCGCCGTCGTGGATCACGGCGAGAGCGTCATGCACTTCCGCATCCCTCAGCAGTGACCCCGTGACCCGCCGGGTCTCGCTCGAGACGACCACGCGTCCCTGCGCATTGACGATCGTCGCGGTGCCCTCGGCGTCTCGCAGCGACGGCAGCAGGATGGGCTCGATGCGGGACACGTGCACGTCGACGCCCACCATGCCGACCATCCGTGCGGCGTGCACGACAGGCACGGTGACGGTGATCGTGTAGTCGTCGGTGCAGAGGTAGTCGACGTACGGCCCGGTGACGTGCCGTTCGCCGGTGCGCTCGGGCACGCGCCACCACTCCAGCATCCGGTAGTCGCGGAACTCGTCCGACTCCGGATCCTCGACCGCCTCCAGGCGACGGATGCCGCCGCGATCGCCGCGGTCGAGTCCGCGGATCTCCCGCAGCCACCAGGCGAGATGCCACGGAGCGTCGGCCAGCACGCCGGGCGTCGCGACGAAGCCGGCGCCCGTGATCAGCCCCTGGGGCGCCGACAGCGCGGGCGAGGCGAGCTCGTGCATCAGCGGATCGAGGACGGATGCCGTGAGGGGCCGCCCGGACGCGGCGAACGTCTCGAACAGGGTGGCGATCTCGCCGCGCCAGAGTTCGACGAGGTCGAAGACCGGGAGGAAGACCTCCTGGACGTGGGCTGCCGTGCGCTGCCCGTGATCGGCGACTCTGCCGTTCATGTTCGTTCCTTCCGGTCAGGACGCGGACGCGTCCGACTCCAGTTCCAGTCGTGTCTTCTCGTCGAGCAGCCACTCGACCGCTCCCGTGATGCGCTGCAGCGTCACGCTCCGTGCGCGCTCGGGATCCGCTGCGGCGAGTGCGTCGATCACGGCCCCGCGCGCAGCGCTGCTGCGGGTGCGGACGTGCTCGTCGCGCAGGCACAGCCAGAGCAGGGAGCCGATCTCGGCCTGGAGTCTCAGCTCCTCGCGCACCAGTCGCGGCGACTGGCTGAGCGCAGCCACCTCGAGCTGGAACCGCGCGACCGCTCGCCTTGCACCGGTGCCTGTGGTGGCATCGGCCTGCTCCTCCAGTTCGCGCAGCCCGGCCACGTCGTCCTCGCTCGCCCGGTCGGCGGCGATCTCGGCGGCCATGCCCGCGATCGCGGAGTACTGCACGGCGGCGTCGCGCAGGTCGAGCCTGCTGAGGCCGTGGATGCGAGCGTCCACGAACCGTCGTGCGGTCTCGGGGTCGAACGTGACGAAGCTGCCGCCGTCCCTGCCGCGACGGGTGTCGATCAGCCCGGCGTCGCGCAGGGACTCGAGAGCTTCGCGCACGGTGACCACGGCGACTCCGAGCCTGCGACCCAGCTCCGATTCACTGGGCAGTCGCTCGCCGTCATGGAGGACGCCGCCCGTGATCGCGTTCTGCAGACGCTGCAGCACCAGCTCTGATCTGCCCACATCGGAGAGCGGGGCGAACACCACTGATCTCGCGGGGTCGACGCCTGCCGTCAGCTGGGTCACGGGTGCTCCTCTCTCCCTGAGAGACGACCGTAACACGCCGGAGTCACAAACATCTGCTCTCATATGATTTAATACATCTACTTGCAGAGGATTTGGCATCGAAGGAGATGTGATGACCGACAAGAACGTCGCGATCAGGCTCACCGGCCTCACGCGCACATTCGGCAGCGTGACCGCTGTCGACGGCGTCGACCTCGAGATCGCGGAGGGCGAGTTCTTCTCGATGCTCGGCCCCTCCGGCTCGGGGAAGACCACGGTGCTCCGGCTGATCGCCGGCTTCGAGCAGCCCACCTCCGGCACCGTCTCGCTGTTCGGAGAGGACGTCACCTCGACTCCCCCGTTCGATCGCGACGTGAACACGGTGTTCCAGGACTACGCGCTGTTCCCGCACATGACGGTGCTGGACAACGTGGCCTACGGACTGCGCGTCCGCGGCGTCGGGCGCCGGGAGCGTCGCGAGCGCGCCAGGGCCGCGCTCGCGAGCGTGCGGCTCGATCATGTGGGCGATCGCAAGCCCACCCAGCTCTCCGGAGGACAGCGCCAGCGGGTCGCGCTCGCCCGCGCCACCGTCGTCGAACCCAAGGTGCTGCTGCTGGACGAGCCGCTCGGCGCGCTGGACATGAAGCTGCGCGAGCAGATGCAGGTGGAGCTCAAGCAGATCCAGCGCGATCTCGGGATCACCTTCATCTTCGTGACCCACGACCAGGAGGAGGCGCTGACGCTCTCCGACCGGATCGCCGTGTTCAACGCCGGACGCATCGAGCAGCTGGGCACGCCCTTCGAGCTGTACGAGAAGCCCTCCTCCCGCTTCGTGGCCGACTTCGTCGGAACCTCGAACCTCTTCGATGTCGAGACCAGCCGCGAGGTGCTCGGGCGCCCCGGCCACCACTCGCTCCGCCCGGAGAAGCTCGTCGTCGGTCCGGCCGCCTCCACCGAGCCGGGCACGCGCAGCGTCACCGGGTCGGTCGTGGAGGCCATCTACCTCGGCTCCGGCGTCCGCCTCGTGATCGACCTCGACAGTGGCACGCGCGTCACCGCGCTGCAGCAGAACACCGGTGGACGCGTGCACGAGAGCCACGGCGACAGGGTGCACGTCACCTGGCGCGAGGCCGACGTCGTGGTGCTCGACGACGCGCCCATCGGCGAGCAGAACGACACCCCATCCCGCACCATCCGTGCCGTCGGCGCCCGCTGACGCACATCCCCATCCGCAGCGAACGAAGGAGTATCACATGCGAAAGAACACACGCACCGCGGTTGCGGTCACCGGACTCGCGACCATCATCGCGGCGACCCTCACCGGTTGCGGCACGGCCGGCGGCTCCGGTGGCGGAGACGCCGGTCCCGCCACGAAGCTGGGCAAGACCGAGGGCCAGGTCTCGATCCTCGCCTGGCCCGGCTATGTGGAGGACGGCTCCAACGACCCGAAGGTCGACTGGGTGTCGGCCTTCGAGAAGTCTTCCGGCTGCAAGGTCGAGGCCAAGACGTTCGGCACCTCGGACGAGGCGCTCAACCTGATGAAGACCGGCGACTACGACGTCGTCTCGGCATCCGGCGACGCGTCACTGCGTCTGATCGCCTCGGGCGACGTCGTGGAGGTCAACACCGACCTGCTGAAGAACTACGACGGCATCTTCGACTTCCTCAAGGACCGCGACTGGAACACGGTCGACGGCAAGCACTACGGCGTGCCGCACGGCTACGGTGCCAACCTGCTGATGTACAACACCGAGACCTTCCCCACGGCTCCGGATTCCTGGGACGTCGTCTTCGACAAGGCATCCGCGAACGCCGGCAAGGTGACCGCCTACGACTCCCCCATCTACATCGCCGACGCCGCCATGTACCTCATGGCCACCAAGCCCGAGCTGAAGATCAAGAACCCGTACGCCCTGGATCAGAAGCAGTTCGACGCCGCCGTCTCGCTGCTGAAGGAGCAGCGCCCGAACATCAGCGAGTACTGGGGCGACTACCTGAAGGAGGTGCAGTCGTTCCAGTCCGGTGACAGCGTGGTCGGCACCACCTGGCAGGTCATCCAGAACACCCTGGCAGGCGAGGGCGCGACCACCGACGTCACTCTTCCGAAGGAGGGAGCGACCGGCTGGAGCGACACCTGGATGATCTCCTCCAAGTCGAAGAACCCGAACTGCGCATACGCGTGGCTGGACTACATCTCCAGCCCGGAGGCGAACGCTCAGGCGACCGCCTACTTCGGTGAGGCGCCCTCCAGCCAGAAGGCCTGCGACTACCGGGACGACTGCGAGTCCTACCACGCCGGAGACGCCGACTACGCCAGCAAGATCTGGTACTGGACCACGCCGATCGCCAAGTGCCTCGACGGCCGCACCGATGTGAAGTGCATCGACTACGCCGGGTGGACCACCGCCTGGCAGCAGATCCGAGGCTGACGGACCCCGGCCGCCCGGGGACAGCCCCGGGCGGCCGGAACCACCGCCCCGACACCCGCTCCGAGAGGACGATGATGACCCTGCTCGCTCCGACGGCGCCCCGCACGCCGGTCCCCATCCCGCCGCGCACCGCTGCGCGCCGCGGATCCGCCTACCTGTCCACGCACCCGCGGACCCGCCTCGCGCTGCTGCTGTCGGCACCCCTGTTCTGGCTCGGCGCCGTCTACGTGGTCGCCCTCGCGCTGCTGCTGGTCACCGCGTTCTGGACGACCGACACATACACCGGCGAGATCCGCACCGAGTTCACCCTCGACAACGTGATCACGGTCCTCACCGACGGCTTCTACCAGGGCATCACGCTCCGCACCGTCGGAGTCGCTCTCGCGGTGACGGCGATCGACGTGCTCCTGGCCGTGCCCATCGCCTACTTCATGGCGATGGTCGCGTCGCCCGCCATGCAGCGCGCGCTGGTCGTGCTTGTGCTCACCCCGCTGTGGGCGTCGTACCTGGTCAAGGCCTTCGCCTGGCGCTCGGTGCTCTCGAACGACGGCATCCTGGAGTGGCTGCTCCGCCCGCTCGGCGGGCACACCCCCGGCTACGGCATCCCCGCGACCATCATCACGCTCGCCTACCTCTGGCTGCCGTATGTGATCCTCCCCGTGTACGCCGGGCTCGAACGCGTACCGAACTCGCTGCTGGAGGCGTCCGGCGACCTGGGCGGCCGCAGTTGGACCACGCTGCGCCTGGTGGTGCTCCCGCTGGCCTGGCCGGCGATCATCGCGGGCACGATCTTCAGCTTCTCGCTCTCCCTGGGCGACTACATCACCGTCGGCATCGTCGGCGGCGGCAGCCAGATGCTCGGCACGCTCGTCTACCAGGACATCGGGGCGGCGAACAACCTTCCCCTGGCATCGGCCATCGCGCTGATCCCGATCATCATCATCTTCGGCTACCTGTTCCTCGTGCGTCGCACCGGCGCCCTGGACAACCTGTAGGAGGCGACGTGCGCATCTCGCTCGGAACCCGCATCACCCTCGGTGTCATCGCCGCTGTCGTGCTCGTGATCATGTACGTGCCGCTGCTGGTCGTGCTGCTCAACTCGTTCTCGACCTCGGCCTCGCTCTCCTGGCCTCCGCCCGGCTTCACGCTCGAGTGGTGGGGCAGGGCGTTCATCAGCGAGGGTGCGATGGCGGCCGTCGGCACCAGCGCGCTGGTCGCCGTCATCTCGGCGGCGCTCTCCCTCGTGCTCGGCACGCTGCTCTCCTTCGCCCTGCAGCGGTTCAGCTTCTTCGGCCGCAGCACGGTCAACCTGCTGGTGATCCTTCCGATCGCCCTGCCCGGGATCATCACGGGCATCGCCCTGAACAACCTGTTCCGCACGATCATGGGCGTCCCCCTGTCGATCTGGACGGTGATCATCGCGCACACCACGTTCTGCATCGTGACCGTGTTCAACAACGCGATCGCCCGGATGCGGCAGATAGGCACCAACCTGGAGGAGGCGTCGGCCGACCTCGGCGCGGGCATCTGGACCACCTTCCGGCTCGTCACGTTCCCGCAGCTGCGGTCGGCACTGCTCGCCGGCGGCCTGCTCGCCTTCGCGCTCTCCTTCGATGAGATCGTGGTGACGACGTTCACAGCCGGCTCCGGGGTCAAGACGCTGCCGATGTTCATCATCGACAACGTCTCCCGCCCGAACCAGGCGCCGATCGTCTCGGTGATCGCCGTGGTGCTCGTGCTCGTCTCGGTCCTCCCGATAGCGATGGCGCAGAAGCTGTCTGGCAGCGAGCAGCAGCGCCGCTGAGCCGGCCCGCGTGGCGGGCGTCGTCACCTGCCCGGCATAAGCTGGGCGGGTGACGACGTTCGTTCCTCCCCGCCCCTGGACCGCCAGTTACGCCGAAGGCGTTCCCGAAGATCTCGCGCCGGTCTCCGGCTCGCTGATCGACATCGTCGAGGCCTCGGTGCGGGACTACCCGGATGCCCCGGCGCTGCAGTTCTTCGGTGCGGAGACGACCTACCGTCAGATGCAGGATGCCATCGACCGCGCGGCGAACGGGCTGCGCGAACTGGGTGTGAAGGCGGGCGATCCCGTCGCGATCGTCCTGCCGAACTCGCCCCAGCACATCATCGCGTTCTACGCGGTGCTGCGCCTCGGAGCCGTGGTCGTCGAGCACAACCCGCTGTACACCCCGCGCGAGCTGCGCAAGCAGTTCGAGGACCACGGCGCGAAGCACGCGATCGTGTGGAGCAAGGTCGTCCAGACCGTGCAGGAGTTCCCTTCGGATCTCGCCGTCGACAGCCTGATCTCGGTCGACGTCACCCGGGCGATGCCCTTCATGACGAGGATGCTGCTGAAGCTGCCGGTCGCGAAGGCACGGGAGTCCCGTGAGGCGCTCACATCCAAGGTGCGCGGCGCGATCTCGTGGGACGCGATCGTGGCATCCGCTCCCCTGCCGACGACGCACCCTCGCCCGCAGACCGACGACCTCGCGATCATCCAATACACATCCGGCACCACCGGCACACCCAAGGGCGCCTCGCTCACGCACCGCAACCTGCTCGCCAACGCGGCTCAGGCGCGCGCCTGGGTGCCGTCCATCACGCGAGGGAACGGCTGCGTCGTCTATGCGGTGCTTCCGATGTTCCACGCCTACGGGCTCACGCTCTGCCTGACCTTCGCGATGTCCATGGGTGCACGGCTGGTGCTGTTCCCGAAGTTCGATCCTGATCTTGTGCTCGAAGTCACCAAGAAGCACCCGGCCACGTTCCTCCCCCTCGTGCCACCGATCGCCGAGCGCCTGCTGCGCGCCGCGAACGAGAAGGGCGTCTCGCTGAAGGGCACCGAGGTCGCGATCTCCGGCGCGATGGCGCTGGCGCACGAACTGGTCGTGCCGTTCGAGAAGGCCTCGGGCGGGTTCCTCGTGGAGGGCTACGGCCTCAGCGAGTGCTCCCCCGTCCTGATGGCCAACCCCGTCGCGGAGAACCGCGTGGCCGGCACAGTGGGGCTGCCGCTCCCCGGCACCGAATGCCGCGTCGTCGACCCGGAGAACCCCACGCAGGACGTCCCGGCGGGTTCCGCCGGCGAGCTCATCGTCCGCGGCCCGCAGGTGTTCTCCGGCTACTACGGCAAGCCCGAGGAGACCGAGGCGGTCTTCATCGACGGCTGGTTCCGCACCGGCGACATCGTCACGATCGACGAAGGCGGATTCGTCCGGATCGTCGACCGCATCAAGGAGCTCATCATCACCGGCGGCTTCAACGTCGCACCGACCGAGGTCGAAGGCGCTCTGCGCCAGCATCCGGACGTCGTGGACGCCGCCGTCGTGGGTCTGCCCAGCGAACACTCCGGCGAGGAGGTCGTCGCCGCGATCGTCGTCGACGGCGAGAAGGACGTGGACGTCGAGGCGATCCGTGAGTTCGCCCGCGGGATCCTCACGCCCTACAAGGTTCCGCGCCGCATCTTCGTGGTCGACGAGCTGCCCAAGTCGCTGATCGGCAAGGTGCTGCGGCGCCAGGTGAAGGAGAAGCTGGTCTCGCTGACCTCCGGTTCCTGAATCCTCTTCCTGCGGTCGTACAGGCGCAGGCACTATCGTTAGCTGGTGACTGCTGACGATAATGCCGCCGTGCCCACCGACTCCTCCGCCCTGACCGAGGAGACCGCGAAGCCGGGCTTCGAAGAACTCGGCATCACCGGCCCCGTGCTGAAGGCCGTCCGCGACCTCGGCTACGAGACGCCCTCGCCCATCCAGGCGGCGACGATCCCGCTGCTGCTGCAGGGTCGCGACGTGCTCGGCACAGCGCAGACCGGCACCGGCAAGACCGCCGCGTTCGCGCTGCCCGTGCTGGAGAACCTCGATCTGTCTCAGAAGACGCCACAGGTGCTGGTGCTCGCGCCGACGCGCGAGCTCGCGCTGCAGGTGTGCGAGGCGTTCGAGGCGTACTCCGCCCGTATGAAGGATGTCCGCGTGCTCCCGGTGTACGGCGGACAGGCCTACGGCGTGCAGCTCTCCGCCCTTCGCCGTGGTGTGCACATCGTCGTCGGCACCCCCGGCCGCATCATGGATCACCAGGCCAAGGGCACGCTCGATCTCTCCGAGCTGAAGTACCTCGTGCTGGATGAGGCCGACGAGATGCTGAAGATGGGCTTCGCCGAAGACGTCGAGCAGATCCTCGCCCAGACACCCGAGGACAAGCAGGTCGCGCTCTTCTCCGCGACCATGCCCGCCACGATCCGCCGGCTCGCCCAGCAGTACCTGAACATGCCCGAAGAGGTCGCGATCAAGGGCAAGACCACGACCAACCAGAACATCACGCAGCGCTATCTCGTGGTGTCCTACGCGCAGAAGGTGGACGCCCTGACCCGCATCCTCGAGGTGGAGAACTTCGACGGGATGATAGTCTTCGTGCGCACGAAGAACGAGACCGAGACGCTCGCCGAGAAGCTGCGCGCCCGTGGCTACTCCGCTGCGGCGATCAACGGCGACGTGCCGCAGGTGCAGCGCGAGCGCAGCGTGAACCAGCTCAAGGACGGCAAGCTCGACATCCTCGTCGCCACCGATGTCGCCGCTCGTGGTCTGGACGTGGAGCGCATCAGCCACGTCGTCAACTTCGACATCCCGACCGACACCGAGTCGTACGTGCACCGCATCGGCCGCACCGGGCGGGCGGGTCGCAAGGGCGACGCGATCAGTTTCATCACCCCGCGCGAGCGCTACCTGCTCAAGCACATCGAGAAGGCGACGCGCCAGCAGCCGGAGCAGATGCAGCTGCCGACCACCGAGGACGTCAACACCACCCGCCTGAACCGCTTCGACGACGCCATCACCGCCGCCCTCGAGGAGGCCGGCCGGATCGAGGCGTTCCGCGACATCATCGCGCACTATGTCCGCCACCACGACGTCCCCGAGGCGGACGTGGCGGCCGCGCTGGCCGTCGTCGCGCAGGGCGACACGCCCCTGCTTCTGGACCCGGAGCGCGATGAGCTGTCCCGAGCCGTCGAGCGGGACAACCGTCCCCCGCGCGAGCGGTCAGACCGGCCTGAGCGCTCCGACCGCGCCCCGCGCGAGCGCCGTGGCCGCGGCGACTACACCGCCTACCGCATCGAGGTGGGCCGCCGTCATCGTGTGGAGCCGCGTCAGATCGTGGGCGCCCTGGCCAACGAGGGCGGCCTCGGCCGTGACGACTTCGGTGCGATCGCGATCAAGCCGGACTTCTCCATCGTGGAGCTGCCGGTGGGCCTCGACGCCTCTGTGCTCGAGAAGCTGCGCGACACCCGCATCTCCGGTCGGCTGATCGAGATCAAGCCCGACCGCGGCGTGCCGAGCCGCCGTGCGCCGCGGGACGGAGACCGGCGCGACGGGGATCGCCGTGGCGGATACCAGGACGACCGGCGCGGGCGCGACGAGGGGCGCGACCGGGGCTACTCCCGGGATGACCGCCCCGCTCGCGGCGATCGCTTCGAGCGCGATGACCGTCCGGCCCGGAAGCCCCGTCACAAGGGCTGACCGGATGCCGGAGAGCAGCGACCTCGATCTGGTGCTCGCGCTGGAGCGCGAGCTCCAGACGCCGGCCTGTCGTTCCGACCCCGCCCGACTCGAGGAGCTGCTCGCCCCGGAGTACATCGAGTTCGGAGCGTCGGGTCAGGTCTGGAGCCGCACCGAGATCATCGCCGAGCTCGCCGGCGAGGACGGGGGCGTCATCGAAGTCCACGACCTCGAAGCCCGCGAGGTCTCCGACGACGTGGTGCTCGTGCTCTGGCGATCCCGCATGGCGGACCGGCAGGCGCTGCGCAGCTCGCTCTGGCATCGCGAGCCCAGCGGCTGGCGTCTGGTGCACCATCAGGGCACACCCACCGGCTGAGCCCGCCATCGGCTAAGCGCGCCCGCGCGTCGAGTTCGCAGGGCTCCGTCGACCGCCTTACTCGTTCGCGCCAGGACCGCCGCTCAGAGCTCGAGATCGAAGTGGTGCGCGGTGATGCTCATCCGCTCGCGCAGGTAGAACCGGTGCGCGTCGAAGCGCTGCACCCCGGAGTCCAGTTCCAGGGATCGGCAGCCGGCGGCGACGGCTCGCTCGCGCAGCTCGTCCATCAGCATCCGCCCGTACCCGCGCGACCGGTCGGCGGCGGCCGTGGACAGGTCGTCGATGTACAGCTTGCGGATTGCGCTCGTGTTGGCCACGATCCGCCACCCCGCGATCGCCACGCACCTGTCGCCGGCGAAGACCGCCGTGAACCGGAGCCCCTGCGGTCCCGCCTCCCGCATCACCTGGGTGAACAGCTCTTCCGTCAGGTGCGGGCGCAGCTCCCGCAGCACCGGCAGGGCGCGTGCCCAGCGCGGGTCCTCGGACTCCAGGTCCACCAGGATCACGTCGTTCACAGCATCTCCTTCACAGCGCGGGCGAGGGCGGTCACGTCGACGGGACCGGTGGTGTCGACTGTCACCACGGGGAAGCCGGTCATCGGCCGCGCTGCATCCGCGAACTGCTCCCACTCGTCGCGTCTGCCCTGGTCGTCGTGCGCGGAGTGCCGTGGCCGGGTGAAGAAGCGCCCGCGCATGACCTCGCGTGGCGCTTCGCACCACACCTCCACGCCCGCCGGCGAGCCTGTGGACTCCCAGCCGCGCCGGAACCACTCCTCGTCGCGATCGGCCAGCCAGACCGACTCGACGAGCACCGTCCCATCCAGCATCCCGGTGATCCGCCAGAGCGCATCCGCGGCGAGAGCGCCGAGGGCGCGGGTGGGAAGCGGTGCGTCCACAGCGTCGCCGAGAGCTTCCTTGAGGGCGTCCTTCGACACGAACGGCACGCCGAGCGCGGCGGCCAGCGGGCGCGCGAGCGTCGTCTTCCCCGCCCCGGCCATCCCGTTCAGGACGATGAGACGGTCAGGCATCCAGCGCGTCCGGGCCCTGCGTCACCAGCACGTGGAACTGCGCGGCGTCCAGCACCCGGATGCCGAGTTCCTCGGCCTTCGCGAGCTTCGACCCCGCTCCGGGACCTGCAGCGACGAAATCGGTCTTCTTGGAGACGGACGACGCCGCTTTGCCACCGGCCTTGATGATCGCCTCCTGCGCGCCCTCGCGCGTGTAGCCGTCCAGGGAACCGGTGGCGACGACGGTGAGACCGTCGAGCACCCCGCCCTCGGCGACCGCCGCGCCCGGGCCCGGGTGACCGGGCGTGGACCACTGCACACCGGCATCCGCCCACTGCTGCACGATGTCCTGATGCCAGTCGACCTCGAACCAGTTCAGCAGCGAGTCTGCGATGATGCCACCCACGCCCTCCACCGCGGCCAGCTCGTCCCGCGATGCGGCGCGGATCGCGTCGAGGGAGCCGAACCACTGCGCGAGAGCGCGTGCGGCGACCGGGCCGACATGGCGGATGTTCAGCGAGACCAGCAGCCGCCACAGCTCCTTGGTCTTTGCTTTCTCCAGCTCGGCGAGCAGCTTCACTGCGGCGGACGACGGCTGCGGTCCCTCAATGCCCGCCTTCCTCTCGTCGGCGGTGGGGTTCCGGCTGAACGGCGATCGGGTCTTCACGATCCCGTCGTCGTCCTCCTTCGGCAGACCCGTCTCGGAGTCGCGCACCACGACCGAGATCGGCACGATCTGCTCCAGGGAGAGCGAGAACAGTCCGGCCTCGGTGTCCAGTGGCGGCACTGCGGGATGGCTCGGCTGCGTGAGCGCTGCGGCCGTGACCTCACCGAGCGCCTCCACGTCCAGCGCGCCGCGGGACCCGATGTGCTCCACGCGCCCGCGCACCTGCGCTGGGCAGGAGCGCGCGTTCGGGCAGCGCAGGTCGATGTCGCCCTCCTTCATGGGGCGCAGCGGCGTGCCGCACTCCGGGCATCCGACGGGCATGACGAACTCGCGCTCGGTGCCGTCGCGGCGCTCGACCACAGGGCCGAGCACCTCGGGGATCACGTCTCCCGCCTTGCGCAGCACCACGGTGTCGCCGATCAGCACGCCCTTGGCCTTGACGACGTCCTTGTTGTGCAGGGTCGCCTGGCGCACCACGGACCCCGCGACGTGCGCGGGCGCCATCACCGCGAACGGCGTCGCGCGCCCGGTGCGACCGACCGAGACGACGATGTCGAGCAGCTTCGTCTGCACCTCCTCAGGCGGGTACTTGTAGGCGATCGCCCAGCGCGGAGCCCGGCTGGTCTCCCCCAGCTCCGCGTGCAGTGCCAGCTCGTCGACCTTGACGACGATTCCGTCCAGTTCGTGCTCGATGTCGTGCCGGTGCTCGCCGTAGTGCGCGACGAACTCGGCGACCTCGTCGGTCGAGTGGCACACCTTCGTGTGCGGACTGGTCGGCAGCCCCCATTCCGCGAGCAGCTCGTACACCTCGCTCTGCGCCGCGACCGGCGGATTCGGCCAGGCGCCGATGCCGTGCACGTACAGCGCGAGCGACTCGGTGCGGAGCAGCCCCGCCTCGAGCTCGAGGCCGTTCTTCTTGTCGAGCTGCTGACGGAGGCCACCGCTGGCGGCGTTGCGCGGATTGGCGAAGGACGGGAAACGGCGTGCGGCGGCCGCCCTGGCCTTCTCCTCGTCGAACGGCTTCTTGCCCGCGCCGCCGCGCGCTTCCCAGCGAGTCAGCGCGTCGGCGTAGGCGCGGTCGCGGAAGGCCGCCTGCGCGGCGTTGAGACGCTCGAAGGCGGCGACCGGGATGAAGACCTCGCCGCGCACCTCGACGATCTCCGGATGCCCGGTGCCGGACAGCCGTTCGGGGATCTCGGGCAGGCGCAGCGCATTCTCGGTGACGATCTCGCCGACTCGTCCGTCACCGCGGGTGGCGGCCGAGGTGAGGACGCCGTTCTCGTAGCGCAGGTTGATCGCCAGGCCGTCGATCTTCAGCTCGGTGAGCCACGCGACGTCGCGTCCGGCCGCGGCGCGCGTCTTGGCCTCCCAGTCCCGCAGCTCGTCGAGCGAGAACACGTTGTCCAGGCTGAGCATCCGCTCGGCGTGCTCGATGGTGTCCAGCCCCGTGGACTCCGCCGCGCCCACCATCTGAGTGGGCGAATCCTGGCCCTGCAGCTCGGGGTGCAGCCGTTCGAGCTCCTCCAGCCTGCGCATCCAGGCGTCGTAGGTGGCGTCGTCGACCAGCGATGTGTCGCGTCCGTAATACGCGTCCTTGGCGTCGAGGATGCGGGTGGTCAGCTCCTCGGCCTCGCTGCGGGCGTCTTCCAGTGAGATGTTCTCCGGCACCCCGCAAGTCTACGAGCGAGCACCGACACGGGTGGGGACCTCAGCGACTCACCGGCACGTCCTTCATCACATCGAAACCGGGCATCGAGACGTCGACAGCTCTGGCGCCCTTCGGCAGCGGCGGCATGAGCGCGAACAGCTGCAGGCCCGTCCCGTCGGAGGCGTGCGCCGGCTTTCCGCACAGACACGACATCGCCGCCTCCGAGTCGTTCTCGTACCGGAAGGTAAACGGACGCAGGGTCTTCGCGCCACCGTCCAGCATGAGCGCCACGTTGCGGGTGTCGAGGAACGGCTTCACCGCGAACTGGAAGGAGGTGACGTCCTCCTGCTCCCCGGATGCCGTCGACAACCGCCAGACGAGCATGGTGGAGTCCGCCAGCGCGCGGACTTCCTCGACATCGATCCGCACCTGCGTGGAGATCCCGGGCGCGCTGATCGTGCCGGTGGTGCTGGCCAGCGAGTTCGCCGGCAGCACCGTGTCCTTGATCTTCTTCGCGACCTGCTTCGCCGTGAGACCGGCGCCCTGCGTCGTCGTCGGCTTCGGCACCGGGGACGGCGTCGTCGTGCACCCGGCGAGCAGCATGCCGATCACGGCGAGTCCGCCTGCGAGAGCGCCGTGCGTGCGCTTCATCACTGCTCCTCCTTCGTGTCGTACGCCACGGTCACGCGGCGGTTCTGCGCCCGACCCTGATCCGTGCCGTTGTCGGCCACCGGGTCCTGCTCGCCGCGTCCGGCGGTGGTGAAGGTGATCGACGTGTTCTTCACGAGAGGCTTGAGCGCCGCCAGCACGGCATCCGCTCTGCGCTGCGACAGGTCGAGGTTGTACGAATCGGTGCCGACGTCGTCGGTGTAGCCGGTGATCGAGACGGGACCTGCCGCGTGCGCATCGATGTCGGCGGCGACCTTCTCGAGGGCCTCTCTGGCTGCGTCCGTGAGATCTGACCTGTTGAACTCGAACAGCACATCGGAGTTCAGAGCGACCGCCGTCTGCGTGCTGCTGTGCGAGGTCGCCGCCTGCTCGTCGGCGATGTTCTCGAACAGGTCCAGCGTGACTCTGCCCGGGTCTGCAGCCTCGATGGCGGATGCCGAGGGCAGCGCGGGCCACGTACCGAGCAGCACGGGGTCCTTGCCGTGCTCGCCCTTCGGGGGCGCCTTCGACACCGGCACATCCGGGATGATCGCGTTCCCGCCGATCTGCACTGTGACGCGCTTCACGGATGCCGGCAGCGCCGGCATCACCGCGTACCCGACGACCGGCTCGGTGCCGCCGGACGGGGCCTCGAGAGACGCCGGCAGGACGCACAGGCACGTTCCCTCGTCCTCCAGTGGCATGTACATCTTCCCGCCGGCGGCGTCGATCAGACCGATCTGGTAAGACGATCCCGGACGGTATGGAGTACCCAGGTGCGGCTCGAACGTGTACAGCCAGGAGTCAGCTCCCGGCGTCCCGTCCGTCAGCGCATAGTAGAGCACGGTCGCGTTCTTCAGCCGCGCCACCGAGAGCACGCTGAACTTCGCGGTGCCCAGGTCGAGTCCCACCGCACGGTAGGCGACGGTGCCCGCGTACGGGATCGGGGTTTCCGGCGGCGGTGTGGCAGCGGATGCCGCACCAGGCGCCCCCGCCAGTCCTGCCGCGATCAGCGCGATCGTCGTGACTGCCTCGAAAATCCGTCGTGGTGTCATCATGCTCCCCCCGTGCTGAGCCCTCCGGCTCGCCGCGCGGTCTCGCACCATCGCCGCCGCAGATGCTCCGGCGACACGTGCGTTCACCAGCGTCATCGCGGAGCCCGCCGATGTCGATGGGGTCTTCTCCCCATCGCCGCGGCGGCTCGTGCTGTCGGCAGGCTCAGGCCTCCACGGGAACGGCCGACACGGTGGTGTCGATCGTGAACTGTCCGAGCACGCGCGTGCCGACATAGATCACGGCGCTCTGGCCGGGAGCGACGCCGTCCAGCGGATGCTCGGGCACGACGCGCACCCCCTCATCCGTCACGAACGCGGTCGCGGGCACCGGGTCGGCGTGGGCGCGGATCTGCACCTCGCAGGCGAACTCGGATTCCCGGGGCGCGGGGCCCGCCCAGGAGAACCGCTCTCCCGAGATCTCCGCGATCGCGAGCGCCTCCTTGGGACCGACCACGACCGTGTTCGTGACCGGACGCACCTCCAGCACGAACCGCGGCTTCCCGTCGGCGGCGGGAACGCCCAGACGCAGCCCTCGTCGCTGACCCACCGTGAACGCGTGCGCGCCCTCGTGCGTGCCCACCACGGCTCCGGTGCGGTCGACCACCTCGCCGGTCTCCGCGCCGACCTTCTCAGCCAGCCAGCCGCGCGTGTCGCCGTCGGGGATGAAGCAGATGTCGTGGCTGTCGGGCTTCTGCGCCACGCTGATGCCGCGCTCGGCCGCTTCAGCGCGCACGATCGCCTTGGACGGCGTGGAGCCCAGCGGGAAGTAGGTGTGCGCGAGCTGCTTCGCGTTCAGCACGCCGAGCACGTAGGACTGGTCCTTGGCGCTGTCGGACGCCCGGTGCAGCTCCAGGCCGCCGGCGCCATCGACCAGCGTCGCGTAGTGCCCCGTGCAGACCGCGTCGAAGCCGAGCTCCAGCGCGCGCTCCAGGAGGGCGGCGAACTTGATCTTCTCGTTGCAGCGCAGGCACGGGTTCGGGGTGCGACCGGCGCGGTACTCCGAGATGAAGTCCTCGATCACGTCATCGCGGAAGCGCTCGGAGAAGTCCCACACGTAGAACGGGATGCCGAGCAGGTCGGCCACGCGCCTCGCATCCAGGGCGTCCTCGATCGTGCAGCATCCGCGGCTGCCGGTGCGCAGCGTCCCGCCGGCACGGGACAGCGCCAGGTGCACGCCGACGACGTCGTGGCCGGCTTCGACGGCGCGGGCCGCCGCCACCGCCGAATCGACCCCACCGCTCATCGCCGCCAGAACACGCATGACATCCAGTCTACGAACGCGCACCTGACCGAGGGCCGGATACCGAGAGCACCACCTGCCGACGAGCGCACCACCTGCCGACGTCGACAAGCGGTGCGCTCGTCACGGAGTGGTTCAGCCGGTCGCGAGCCCGGCCTGACGGCCGGATGCCCGCGCGTACGCGTCCGCGATCACGGCGAACACGGCGTCGACGTCTGCGTCCGTGGAGGTGCGGCCGAGCGAGAAGCGCAGCACGCTGCGCGCGTCCTGCTCGCTCCGCCCGAGGGCGAGCACCACGTGCGAGGGCTCGGCGACTCCGGCCTGGCATGCCGAACCCGTGGAGGCGGCGACGCCGCCCATGTCGAGCAGGAACAGCAGGCTCTCCCCCACGGCCCCGGGGAACAGGATGTGCGCGTTGCCCGGCAGTCTGTCGATCGGGTCGCCGAGGAGCTCGGCCTGGGGCACTGCCGTGCGGATGCCAGAGATCAGGCGGTCGCGCAGGCCGGTCAGGCGTGCGGCCTCGGCGACGCGCTCGGCCTCGGCCAGCTCCAGGGCGACGGCGAATGCCGCAGCGCCGGCGACATCCTGAGTGCCAGCCCGCAGGCCGCGCTGCTGCGCTCCGCCGTGCAGGAGCGGCGCCAGACGCGCGGTGCGCGCGACCACCAGTGCGCCGATGCCCACCGGGGCGCCGAGCTTGTGACCGGCCACCGTCATCGCGACCAGTCCGGAGCCGGGGGACGCATCCCCGCGCAGCGAGCGGAACGACAGCGGCACGTGCCCCCACGCGGCGACCGCATCCAGATGGAACGGCACCCCGGCAACCGACGCGGCCGCCGCCAGCCCCGCGCTGTCGTTGACGGTCCCGACCTCGTTGTTCGCGGCCAGGGCGGTCGCCAGAGCGGCCTGAGCGCCGCCCTCGCCGAGAGCGAGCGCGAAGCGTGCCACCGGAATCCGTCCCGCCGCGTCCAGCGGCACGGGACGCACCCCTGCGCCGTCCTCGGCGAGAGCTGCGACGGTGTCCATGGTCGCGTGATGCTCGCCCTCGGGCAGCACCACGGCATCCGTCCCCTCGCTCCGGGAACGCCACAGCCCGTGCAGCGCGGTGTTGATCGACTCGGTGCCGCCCGAGGTGAAGATCACCTCGATGGGCTCGCAGCCCAGTGCCGCCGCGGCGCGCTCCCTGGATTCCTCCAGCACCCGCCGTGCGTCCTGACCGGCTCCATGCGTGGACGAGGCGTTTCCGACGACGTCACCCGCCGCCAGCCACGCCTCGCGCGCCTCCGGGCGCAGGGGGGTCGTGGCCGCATGATCCAGGTAGAACCGCATCCCTCCATTGTCGCCTCCCCACAACGGTGCGCGGGCTGCGGAACCGAGGCTCAGCCGACCCGGCACCCGGATTCACGGCCGCCCGCCGCGCACGTTTAGGCTGTTCCTCATGCCCGCGCAGTCCACCCCGTCCCTCGGCGGCTCCGCCCTCGACGACCTCGGCGTGCGCCTGCACGACGGCGTCGCGACGCTCCGAGTCTGGTCGCAGAACGCCTCCTCGGTCGAACTGGTCGTCTTCGACGCCGACGACCTGGACTGGGAGACCGCCCAGGTGCCGCTGGACCGCAAGCCCGGAGGCGTGTGGGAGGTCACGACCGAGCTGCTGCAGCCCGGCACGCGCTACTCGCTGCGGGTGGACGGCCCGCACGGCCCCGGCAACACGTTCAACTCCGAGACCCTGCTGCTCGACCCGTACGGCCGAGGACTCGCGCAGGGGGACGGCTACGAGGAGTGGCGCTCCGTCGTCATCGCCGACGGCTTCGACTGGGGCGGAGTGCCCAAGCCGAACACGCCGATGGACCGCACCGTGATCTACGAGGGGCACATCAAGGGCCTCACCAAGCGGCACCCCGACGTCACGGCGGCACTGCACGGCACCTACGCCGGGCTCGCCCACCCGGCCATGATCGAGTACTTCAAGAGCATCGGCGTGACCGCGATCGAGCTGCTCCCGGTGCACGCGTTCGTGCCGGAGCCGCGGCTGCTCGAGAAGGGCCTGACGAACTACTGGGGCTACAACACCCTGAGCTTCTTCACGCCGCACAACGCCTACGCCAGCGAGTCCGCTCGCAAGGAGGGCCCGGAGGCCGTGCTCGCCGAGTTCAAGGGCATGGTCAAGCTCCTGCACGAGGCGGGCCTGGAGGTCATCCTCGACGTGGTGTACAACCACACCAGCGAGGAGGGCCTGGGCGGCCCGCGGTCGAGCCTGCGCGGTATCGACAACGCGCTCTACTACCGCCAGCAGCCGGACGGCAGCTACATCGACACCACCGGCGTCGGGAACACCCTCAACACGGCGACGGATGCCGCTGCGCGCCTGGTGCTCGATTCGCTGCGGTACTGGGCCACCGAGATGCAGATCGACGGCTTCCGGTTCGACCTGGCGACCGCCCTCGGCCGCGACGCCAACCACGAGTACGACCGCGAGCATCCGCTGCTCACCGCGATCCGCACCGACCCGGTCCTGCACGACGTCAAGATCATCGCCGAGCCCTGGGACGTGGGCCTGGGCGGCTGGCAGACCGGCAACTTCCCCGACGGCTGGAGCGAGTGGAACGACCGCTACCGTGATCGGGCCCGCAACTTCTGGCTGAGCGACATCGACTACGCCCGTCGCGCCTCGGCGCCGGTGGGCATCGGCGGCTTCGCGAACCGGCTCGCAGGCTCCGCCAACACGTACAGCGAGGAGCGCGGCCCGCTGGCGAGCATCAACTTCGTCACCGCGCACGACGGCTTCACGCTGCACGACCTGGTCGCGTACGACGTGAAGCACAACGAGGCCAACGGCGAGGGCAACCGCGACGGCGCCGACATGAACCGCTCGTTCAACCACGGCGTCGAGGGTCCGACCGACGACCCGACGATCCTCGCGCAGCGCCGCAAGGCCATGCGCAACCTGCTGGGCACCCTGCTGCTGTCGGCAGGCGTCCCGATGATCACCGCCGGTGACGAGTTCGGGCGCACGCAGCGCGGCAACAACAACGCGTACTGCCAGGACTCGCCGCTGAGCTGGCTGAATTGGGAGCACGAGCAGTGGCAGCGCGATCTCACCGCGCACGTCGCCCTCCTCACCCGCCTGCGCGCCGAGAACCCGGCGCTGCGTCCGAGCAGATATGCACGACTGGGTGAGCACATCCCCGACTCCTCGGTGATGGACTGGTTCGACCAGAACGGCGAGACCATGGAGGTCGAGCAGTGGAACGACCCCCGCAACCGCACCCTGCAGTACGTGGCGGCCAGCGTCCCTGAGAACGGCGAGTCCAATCGCATCCTGCTGATCGTGCACGGCACCGAGTCGCCGATCGACGTGCGCCTGCCGGACTCGATCGAGGGCGCGACGGCGTTCGTCGAGCTGTGGTCCAGCGCCGACGACACGCCGCAGAGCGAGCAGCGCCGGCATGCACCGGGCGAGGTGCTGCCCGTTCCGGGCACCTCGATGCGCCTGTTCCGGGTGGAATGACGCCTTTTCAGAGGCCGGTCGCGACCCGCAGCCGGAGGGGATGGCGCGGGGCCCGCTGAGCGGTACATTCGTGGTGTGGCAGCACGAACCGCTCAAGAACCCGCGGCGCTGAGAAGCCCCGCCCGGATTCCTCTGCGGCCTGCCGCCGAGACCGACTCCCCGGAAGGCGTGAAGGCGGGGAGGATCCCGCTCTTCTCCCCCACCCCGCACGTGCCCCAGGGGTACCCGCCGAAGGCGTTCGCGGGCGAGGTCGTGCCCTTCGGTGTCGTCTCCTTCCGCGAGGGCCACGATCGCATCGGCGTGCACGTGCGCCTGACCGATCCCTCCGGCGGCGAGTCCCTGCACCGGCTCACCGCGCGTCAGGACGGCACCGACCGCTGGGTCGCCGACATCGCCCTCGACGTCGAGGGTCCGTGGCAGTACCGCTTCGAAGGCTTCGCGGACGATTTCGCCACCTGGGCGCACGCGGCATCCGTCAAGGCGGAGGCCGGAGTCGACATCGCGGTCATGAGCGCTCTCGGCGCGACGCTGCTGACCTCCGCCGCGGCGGAGAAGGATCGCCCGGCCGCCGAGCGCACCCGGCTGCGCGCCGCCGCGAAGCGGCTGAAGGGAGCGGATGCCGGTGAGCTGACCGCGGTGTCGACGGACCCCGCGCTCGCCGCCGTCTTCGCGGACCGTCCGATGGCATCCCTCGGCTCTGTGACCGACTGGCTCGAGCTGACCGTCGAGCGCGCCCGTGCGGGCGTCGGCTCCTGGTACGAGTTCTTCCCGCGCTCCGAGGGCGCCGTCCGGCGCAAGGACGGCACGGTCAAGAGCGGCACGTTCCGTTCTGCGATCAAGCGCCTGCCCGGCGTCGCGGGGATGGGCTTCGACGTGCTGTACCTGGTGCCCGTGCATCCGATCGGCGAGACCAACCGCAAGGGGCGCAACAACACCCTCGTGACAGAGCCGGGTGATCCGGGCTCGCCGTACGCCATCGGATCCGCCGCGGGCGGGCACGACGCCCTGCATCCCGAGCTCGGCGACGAGAAGGATTTCGCGGCACTGCTGCGCGCGGCCCGCAAGCACGGCCTCGAGGTCGCCCTCGACCTCGCGCTGCAGGCATCTCCCGACCACCCGTGGGTCGCCGAGCATCCGGAGTGGTTCACCACGCTCCCCGACGGCACCATCGCGTACGCCGAGAACCCTCCGAAGAAGTACCAGGACATCTATCCGCTGAACTTCGACAACGATCCCGAGGGCATCTACGCGGAGATGCTGCGGGTCGTCATGCACTGGGTCGGTCTCGGCGTGCGGATCTTCCGTGTCGACAACCCGCACACCAAGCCGCTGCAGTTCTGGGAGTGGCTGATCGCGCGCGTGAACGCCGTCTCCCCCGGCGTCGTGTTCCTCGCCGAGGCATTCACCCGCCCGGCGGTCATGCGCGCGCTCGCCGCCGTGGGCTTCCAGCAGAGCTACTCGTACTTCACCTGGCGCAACACCAAGGCCGAGCTCGAGGAGTTCCTCACCAGCGTGTCGCAGGAGACCAGCGACTACATGCGGCCCAACCTGTTCGTGAACACCCACGACATCCTCACCGAGTACCTGCAGTACGGCGGGCGCGCGGCGTATCGCATCCGCGCCTGCATCGCCGCGACCGCGGCTCCCACCTGGGGCGTCTACGCCGGCTACGAGCTCATCGAGAACGTCGCCCGGCCGGGCTCCGAGGAGAACATCGACAACGAGAAGTACGAGTTCAAGTTCCGCGACTGGGACGGCGCCGAGCAGCGGGGCGAGTCGCTGGCGCCGCTGCTGCGCCGGCTGAGCGCGATCCGCGCCGAGCATCCCGCCCTCGGGCAGCTGCGCAACATCTCCTTCCACTGGAGCGACGACGACGCGGTGCTGGTGTACTCCAAGCATCTGGATGCCGCGTTCACCGGCACCGGCCGCGATGACACGCTGATCGTCGTCGCCAACCTGGACCCGCACTCCGTCCGCGAGACGACCGTGCACCTCGACACGCGCATCTGGGGCGTTCAGCCCGGTGAAGGGTTCGAGGTGGAGGATCTCCTCACAGGAGCTGTGTGGAACTGGAACGACCACAACTACGTGCGGCTCGACGCCTTCGCCGAGCCGGTGCACATCCTGAGGGTGAAGGAGCGATCATGAGCTACATCGAGGACGTCTCCGTATCCGAGCAGTGGGAGAAGGCCGCCGACGGCGCGCACCACAACCCCCACATGCTCCTCGGCGCGCATCCGAGCACGGATGCGGCCGGTCGCACCATCACGATCATCCGCACGCGCAGACCGCTCGCGGAGTCCGTCACCGCCGTCTTCCTCGACGGCGACCGGCTCCCGCTCGAGCATGTCGCACGCGGCATCTGGGAGGGCCGTCATGCCGGTCCTCCGTCCGCCTACCGCATCGCCACCGTGTACGCGGGTCAGAACGAGGTCATCGCCGGCGACCCCTACCGCCATCTGTCCGCACTGGGCGAGATGGATCTGCACCTGATCGCGGAGGGCAGGCACGAGCGGCTCTGGCAGGTGCTGGGTGCGCATCCGCGCGTGTTCGACGGCGAGACCGGCGTGGACTTCGCCGTGTGGGCCCCGGATGCCAAGGCCGTGCGCGTGTGCGGGGACTGGAACTCCTGGAACGGCACCGGTCACGCGATGCGGTCGATGGGCGCCAGCGGCGTGTGGGAGCTGTTCATCCCGGATGTCTCCGTGGGCAGTCGCTACAAGTACGAGATCCTCACTCCGGACGACCGCTGGATCCTCAAGGCCGACCCGATGGCGCAGGCCGCCGAGGTGCCGCCCGCCACGGCATCCGTCGTGGCCCAGAGCGCCTACACCTGGGCGGACGGCGCGTGGATGACCCGTCGTGCGGCGACGCACGCGGTCGCACAGCCGATGTCCGTGTACGAGCTGCATCTGGGCTCCTGGCGCGAAGGTCTCGGATACCGCGAGATCGCCGACGAGCTCATCGAGCACGTCATCGCGACGGGCTTCACGCATGTGGAGCTGATGCCCGTCGCCGAGCACCCCTTCGGCGGTTCGTGGGGCTACCAGGTCAGCGGCTACTACGCGCCGACGAGCCGCTACGGCTCGCCGGACGATCTGCGGTACCTGATCGATCGGCTGCATCAGGCCGGCATCGGCGTGATCCTGGACTGGGTGCCCGGCCACTTCCCGAAGGACGAGTTCGCCCTGGCGAGGTTCGACGGCCGGCCGCTGTACGAGCACCCGGATCCGCGCCGCGGCGAGCACCAGGACTGGGGAACTCTGATCTTCGACTACGGCCGCAACGAGGTGCGCAACTTCCTGGTCGCGAACGCGCTGTACTGGCTCAGCGAGTTCCACGTGGACGGCCTGCGCGTGGACGCGGTCGCCTCGATGCTGTACCTCGACTACTCCCGCAAGGACGGCGAGTGGGAGCCGAACGTGCACGGCGGGCGTGAGAACCTCGAGGCGATCCGCTTCCTGCAGGAGGTCAACGCCACCGCCTACCGGCTGCACCCCGGCATCGTGATGATCGCCGAGGAGTCCACGGCCTTCCCCGGCGTGACCGCGCCCACGTCCGCGGCCGGGCTCGGTTTCGGGTTCAAGTGGAACATGGGCTGGATGAACGACTCGCTGCAGTACATGAAGCGGGACCCGATGTACCGCTCGCACCACGAGGGCGAGATCACGTTCTCGTTCGTGTACAGCTTCGGTGAGAACTACGTGCTGCCCATCAGCCACGACGAGGTCGTGCACGGCAAGGGCACGCTCGTGTCCCGGATGCCCGGCGATCACCACCACAAGCTCGCGAACGTGCGCGCGTACCTCGGCTACATGTGGGGCCATCCCGGCAAGAAGCTGCTGTTCATGGGCCAGGAGTTCGGTCAGATCGGCGAATGGTCAGTCGATCGCGAGCTCGACTGGTGGCTGCTCGACCAGCCCGCGCACGCCCAGCTGCAGCACTTCGTCAGCGCCATGAACGCGGTGTACCGTCGTCAGGCGCCGCTGTGGGAGCGCGACAACGACAGCAAGGCGTTCCACCGTCTCGGCGCACCGAGCTGGGACCCCAGCGTGGTGGCGTTCGAGCGGCACGACGCGCACGGCGGACGGCTGGTGGTGGTGACGAACTTCGCGGGCGTGACGCGCACGGGGTACCGGCTGCAGCTCTCCTGCGAGGGAACCTGGATCGAGGTGCTCAACACGGATGCCGCCGAGTACGGCGGCTCGGATGCGGGCAATCTCGGGATGATCCATGCGCACTGCGAGACCGACGACGCACCGGCGATCGCGACGGTCACGCTCCCGGCGCTGTCGACGATCTGGTTCCGCTACCAGGCCGACCCGCACATCCCGACGGTCAGCCACGACTGACCGCTCGCGGCCTGCCCGGCCTCAGAACAGCAGCGACGCCAGGCGGGTCCGCGCGGCGGCGACGCGCGGATCCGCGGCGCCGATCAGATCGAACAGCTCGACGAGGCGCTCACGCACGGGCGTCCGCTGGTCGGCGTCCACCGCGCTGAACAGGTCCAGCAGGCGGGAGAACGCGTCGTCCACGTGTCCCCCGGCGAGGTCCAGGTCGGCGACCCGGAACTGCGCCTCGACGTCGAGCGGGGCGGCCGCGGCGGCCTCGCGCACCTGCTGCAGGTCGAGACCCTGTACGCGGTCCAGCAGACGCACCTGGCCGAGCCCGGCCTTGGCATCCTCGTCGCGGGGGTTCTCAGCCAGCGCGTGCTGATACGCCTGGATGGCGCGTGCGTAGTCGCCCGCCTCGATCGCGGCGAACGCCTCGGCGTGCAACGGCGGCAGCGGCGCCTCCTCGGGCTCCGCAGCCGGCTCCTCGCCGTCCGTGGGGACGCTTCCCGTCACGCCGTTCTGGGCGGCGACCTCGAGCAGCTTCGCGAACACCTCGCGCACCTGCTCCTCGGGCACCGCGCCCGTGAACATCGGCACCGGCTGACCGCCGATGAGGGCCACGACCAGCGGGATCGACTGCGCGCGGAACGCCTGCGCGATCTGCGGGTTCGCGTCGACGTCGACCTTGGCGAGCACCACCCGGCCGCCCTGCTCCCTGGTCACCTTCTCGATGATGGGGCTGAGCTGCTTGCACGGGCCGCACCATTCGGCCCACAGATCGACCACCACGGGCACGGACCGCGAGAGCTCGAGGATCTCGCCGAAGCTCGCGTCGGTCACATCGACGACGACCCCGCCGGACGCCGCCGACGCGGCCCCGTCCGGAGCGGTCGCGGGCTGGGCTGCACGGCCGCGCAGCGAGGAGAGGTCGACGGCGCCGCGAAGTGCGGCAGCGGAGATTTCGGTCACTTGATCACCTGCACACTGAGAAGGTCCTGCTTGTAGGCGAGCAGACGGATCTGCTCGTTCGAGCCCTGCGCGGGCACGGCGAAGAACAGCTGGATGCCGTACGTCGTCGTGTAGCCCTTCGCGGCTTCGGAGACGCCGGTCAGCGCCTTCGAGGGCTCATCGGTGATCTTGATCACC